>JAABUS010000722.1_pt1 | contig 81242 bp, 65 predicted proteins | sample 5560161 | NCBI WGS metagenome assembly JAABUS01 (sample SAMN10711885, study PRJNA513376) | rock metagenome | isolation source: Antarctica rocks | place: Antarctica: Victoria Land, Trio Nunatak nord | collected 2016-01-04
AATACAATAAATACCTATAATTTTATTCTCTGTGAGCATTGTATCTGAATTTTAAGTGTGGTAACTCAAAATTATCATTTATTAATGCTCACTTCTTTTCTTCTTAACTAGCAACTTGAGTTAATTAGTTTTTTGTATTATCTGGAAGTTTAGCTAATTTTCTGCAAATAAAGAATTCATATCAATTTTTTATAAATATATTGCAATATGTTGGATGCTGTTTATAAATATTTAATTCGCTTTGTAGATATTTCAAATGAAGAATTTGCCTATTTAAGCAAGTTCGTTGAAGTTCGTTATCTAAATAAAAAAGTTCAGTTGGTTAGTGTTGGAGAAAAAGAAAAATACGTGAATTTTTTGATAAAGGGACTTGTAAGAAAATTTTTTTACCGGCAAAAAGAAGAAGTGATTACCCAAATAGCGAAAGAAGGAGACCTGATCTGTTCCTCCGTATCATTTCTATCTGGTCATAATTCTGATTACGTTGTAGAAACTATTGAACCCACAACAGTTTTATCTATTTCTGCTGAAAACATGGAAAAAATATATTCTCTGAGTTACAGAATGGAGAGATTAGGCAGATTAGTAATCATTGATTGGTTGTTACAAAAAGAGTATTGGGAAAATGAGCGTATTAAGCAGGGCCCTAAAGAACGATTTTTAAATTTTATCAGTAATAATCCTGATTTACTTATTCGCGTGCCTCAAAAATATCTTGCATCATACCTGAATATTAAACCTGAAACTTTTAGCAGGTATAAGCACCTGTTACAAAGACCTTCCAGTCAACATCAAAGAAACAATAAAACCATGATCCATCACTAATCTCTGGTAAACACCTTGCTATTAAATAAAAACTATATTGAATACATTGAGAAGATTTATCAGTACTTCAATGGATTTGTTCCATTAACCCGTGAAGAGCTTGAACAGATACTTCCTTATTTTGAATTCAGGGAATTTGGTAAAAAGCAACTGGTTGTTACATTAGGAGAAGTAGATGAGTATTTTAATATTATTTTGAACGGCCTTGTTCGTAAATACATGATAGTTGGTAAAAAGGATGTTACATTACAGCTTTCTATTGAGGGGCAAATGATTCACTCAGAAATATCTTTCAACACCCAAACTCCCTCCAATACTATTGTTGAAGCTATTGAGCCAACATTGTTGCTGTCTATGAGTTATAAAAATTTGCAGATAGTTTACAATAAATTTCCAAAGATTGAAAAAATGGGAAGATTAGTAATTACTTATATGTTTATTAAGAAAGATTTTCGTGATTTTTCTCAGTTAAAAAAGACTACACGGCAACGTTTTGTAGATTATATGAAATCTCATCCTGATATGCTTCAACGTGTTCCGCAAAAATACCTTGCTTCCTATTTAAATATCAAACCTGAAACTTTCAGCAGATTAAAGCATTTAATGAAACAAAAGAGCGATAGTGTGTAGCGTGTAATCATATTTTAATATGGTTCTGACAATAATATTCAGTATTCAACAAACAATATTTAATTCTTAATGAAGACCTTTCGATAAATCGGCTTCTGTATTCTGTTGAATATTGATAGGAGAATATTGAATATTACCGCTATTTGACCACTGTAACTACATTAAATTATCTGATTTAGGAGCTATGAACAATCAAAACAGGTATTTTCAGCTCATGCCGAACCTGATTAATGGTAGTACCATATAACCAGTCTTTTATGCCTGCATGTTCAGGTAAATAAGCTTTACCGGTTTATTTTTTTTCAACAGCAGGTTCTTCATACTTGACAAAGAGATTTTTGGCCAGGTGATTACTAATAATAAAAACAGGTTGATTGCGAAGCTTTATTTCAATGGAATTGTCAAAAGTAAATTTCTTTTTCACTTCCAGTTTTGTTCCGATGCGGATGTTTTTATGATTCAGTAATTCCATGATATCTGATGTCTGGTCACCAATATTACATACCATGCATATAGAATTTACCGGCAGCTCCGCCAGGTTTATCTGTTTACTTACGGGCATCCGCCCTTGTAAATTAGGTATAGGATCTCCGTGAGGGTCTGTTTCCGGAAAGCCAAGGAATTCTTCTAATCTGTCTATGAGTTTTTTGCTGGTAACATGTTCCAGTTCTTCTGCCATTTCGTGAACCTCCTCCCAGCCAAAACCTAGTTTTTGTACCAGGAAGTATTCCCATAACCGATGTTTACGAATGATTACAATGGCTACTCTTCTTCCTTCTGTTGTAAGTTTTACACCTTTATATTTTTCGTAATGCAATAATCTTTGCGCTTTTAATTTCTTTAACATATCCGTTACTGAAGCAGCTTTTGTGAGCAAGGCCTGGGCAAGAGCATTAGTGCTGACGCTCGATTGCTCGTGTTGCAAATGAAAAACTGCTTTTAAATAATTTTCTTTACTAGCTGAATACTTCATTGTTAACATTTAATATTAAATGATTTTCACTTTTTAATATCAATTTTTATTAGTTAAGAAAAATAAAGATAATAATTTTTTAACTCACCTAAATTATATTTTAGGCTAATCTAAATAAGTAATTTAAATCTATAAATTTAAAAGCGGGAAGTTGGTAACTTAATTTTATTTTTACTTTATTCTATAAGGAGAAAGAAGATTTATGAAAAAAACTCTGATCATATTTTTGCTGCTTTTTTTAATAGTAAGCTGCAAAAGCAAAAAAACAACACTTGCAGATAATGATACAGTTGAGATTGCTGATTTTGTTGAATTTTTTCCTGAAATTAAATTGCCATTTCAAATAGATGATACTTTGCTGATGAGGAAAGAGACCGACTCCTCTACAATAGGATACAAAATTTTTACCCAATTTATACCCGATAGTGTTATAATCAGGCAATTAGCACAGGAATCGAAGCTAAAAATTTATCCATTGGGCAGGGTATCTATTAAAAAATTTGAGACTTACCTTTTTTTAAAAACAATCAGCTCATCTAAAAAGGCGGTATTTATTATTGCTTTGAATAATGATAATAAATTTATTGCGGGAATGCCTTTAGTGGTAGTAGATAAAGACCCTTCTACTTTACAAATGGGTTTGATGGATAAAAAATATACAATAACCCAGACAGTACAAAAGAAAAAACCGGATGGGGAATTTACAGAGATTAAAAGCGTATATATATTGAATACTGAGGCCCGGAATTTTAGTTTGATAATGACAGACCAGGGTATTGCAGAACAGGAAAGGGAAATTATAAATCCTATTGATACATTACCCCATAAAAATAAATTTTCCGGTAATTATATTAAAGATAAACGCAATTACGTTTCAATACGCGATGGAAAGAAACCATCTGAAATATTATTTTTTGTTCATTTTGAGAAAGACAACGGGGAGTGTACCGGTGAGCTAAAAGGTGAAGCATCCATACATGGCATAAGAACTGCATTATACAGTGCTATTGGTAATCCTTGTGTGCTTGAGTTTACTTTTACCGGCAATACGGTTTCTATAAAAGAACAGCAGGCCTGTGGTTCTTACAGGGACATAAAATGTTTTTTCGACGGTTCTTTTATAAAAAACAAAGAATCAAAACCAAAAGCTATTTCCAGAAAAAAAATGTTATTTTAAGCAGACTAACTTTATATATATTTAATATCTCACCTGGCTGAATACCAACCATGTCAACTTAATCACTATATTGCGACCCTTTTTAAAATCAAAAGCAATTAATAAATATGAGCTTTACTAATTTCAAGATACCTTATCCAACAGATGATCGATATTCAAAGAAAGTAGCTTATTTTTCAATGGAATTTGCAGTTCATCAGCCATTGAAAATATATAGTGGTGGTTTGGGATTTTTGTCCGGCTCACACTTACGTAGTGCTTATGAATTGAGGCAGAATATGATCGGCATCGGAATATTGTGGAAGTATGGATATTATGATCAGTCCCGAAACCAGGATCAGACATTACAGGTTACCTGGATGGAAAAGCATTATAGTTTTCTTGAGGACACAGGCATAAAGTTTCAGATTAATATTCATGAACATGCGGTATGGGTAAAAGTTTATTATCTAAATCCTGAAACTTTTAAAAGTGCACCTTTGTTTTTACTCAGTACAGATTTACCTGAAAATGATTATGTATCACAAACTATAACGCATCGCTTATATGATGCGAATGTTGCTACAAAAGTTGCCCAGTTTATTTTACTTGGAGTAGGAGGTGCGAAGTTATTGGATGAAATGGGTTATTCGCCAGAAGTATATCATTTAAATGAAGCTCATGCCATTAGCGCGGCTTTTTATTTATATAAAAAATTCGGAAACATTGAGGAAGTTAGAAAGCGGCTGGTGTTCACCACGCATACACCTGAGGAAGCAGGTAATGAAAAGCATGACATTTATCTGTGTCACAAAATGAGCTATTTCTGTGGCTTGTCTCTGGATGAAACCAGGCATTTAACAGGTATAACTGATGATCAGTTCAATCATTCACTGGTAGCACTTCGTTTTGCAAGGCTTGCTAATGGCGTTTCGCAATTACATGGAAAAGTATCCAGAGCCATGTGGAGCAGGTATGATGATATATGTCCGATTATCTCTATTACCAATGCGCAAAACTGGAGATACTGGGCTGATAAGCAATTATACAAAAGCATGGAAGAACAGAATGATCATGCGTGGGATGATCGAAAAAAATATTTAAAAAGAAGGGCATTTGAAATTGTGGTAGACCAGACAGGAAAGTTGTTCGACCCAAATGTGTTTACTATCGTTTGGGCAAGACGCTTTGCAGGTTATAAACGTGCTGAATTGATAACCAGGGATGTTGAGCGTTTTAATAAATTAACCAGCAGCACAAAGTATCCTGTGCAGTTTATATGGGCAGGAAAGCCCTATCCAATGGATTATCCTGCAATCAATGACTTTAATCATCTTGTTCATTTAAGTAAAAGCTATAAGAATGTTGCAGTTGTTGTAGGGTATGAATTGTCTTTATCCAAACGGTTAAAACAAGGTGCTGATTGCTGGCTGAATAATCCCAGGGTACCAAGAGAAGCCTCGGGTACAAGCGGTATGACCGCTTCTATGAATGGTGCGGTTAACTTTTCAACTGATGATGGATGGATACCTGAGTTCATTAACCAGGGAAATAATGGATTTGTAGTTCCACAAGTAGATTATGTCAATCTTCATGTTCAGCAGCAGGATGAATATGATCTTAATAAGATATATGAAATGTTGGAAGATGAAATTTTGCCATTATATTATGATCACTATGAAACCTGGAGGCAAATCTCAAAAAATGGTATGAGGGATGTGCGCTTCCAGTTTGATTCAAACAGGATGGCTCATGAATATTATGAATTGATGTATAAATAAGGTATGAGATATAAGGTAATTGGCTCTTAAATTAAGAAATACAAATGAACTTAGGGGATATTATTCATCAAATAAAAAACCTGTCTTAATTAAGACAGGTTTTTTATTTGATGAATAATTGATTACCGTTAGTTCTTATTTCTTATTTACGATATCCAATAATTCTACATCGAAGATCAAAGCTGAACCAGTACCAATTTTTGAACCAGGGGGTGAGTAATTGCCATAAGCTAACTCAGAAGGAATAAATAATTTCCATTTGCTTCCTACAGACATTAAAGGCAATGCTTCTACCCAACCCTTGATTACCCCACCTACAGGAAACTCAGCAGGTTGTCCTCTATCTACAGAGCTGTCAAAAACAGTTCCATCTATAAGGGTACCATGATAATGGCATTTAACCGTGTCATTGATAGTTGGCTTGGGGCCGGTTCCTTCTTTAAGGATCTGGTACTGAAGTCCACTAGGTAAACTTACTATTCCGGCTTTTGATTTATTACCAGCAAGAAAATCTTCTCCTGCTTTTTTGTTCACTGATGACTTTTCTTCTTTCATTTTTTCTAAATTGTTTGTTATACAAAGATTCATTTGTTCCTCAGTAAGTAATGTTTTACCCCCTTTAAGTGCATCGTTGATGCCTTTTGAAACCATGACAGTATTAACAGTTTTAATACCCTGCTGTTTATAAAATTGTGCCAGGCTTAAACCTAAAGCGTAGCTTAGAGAGTCAGAGCCTGTTTTCAAAACTGACCCTGATGCAGAAGAAGCAGCACCAGGTTTTGTTTTCGACGAACCTGATAAAGTTTTATTTGTAGTGGGCGGTAAGGGTTTTGTTTTAGTTCCTGATTGAGCATAAACGGCAGCACTCATTACAAGCATAGTAACCACAACTATCAACTTTCTCATATTTTAAATTTAAGCTGGCAAAAGTATTACAAATTGTGCAATTGTACCATACAATTAACAAGTAGGAAATTTAACAGATTCTTTCCTCTAATTGCATACATACTTATTACTTTACATCAATTACAAATAACTATTCAAATGAAAAAATTGTTAAATTATACCGATTGAATAAATTCTTTAAACCCGGAAGTAGTTAACACTTCGAATATTACCTGATGAATTCATTTATTAAAAGCATTGAAGTAAGATGGGCAGATCTTGATCCTAATTTTCATGTACGCCATTCGGCCTACTATGATTATGGCGCAAGTGCACGTATCGATTTTCTGCAGCAAAATGGAATTACCTTACAATTGATGAAGGATAAAGCTTTTGGACTGGTAATCTTTCGGGAAGAATGTGTTTTTAAAAAAGAGATAACCATTAATGATAAGATTACCATAGATGTTGTTTTATTGAAAGCCACACCTGATTATTCAAGGTGGAGCCTTCAGCATAAAATTTTTATAGATGGAGATACCGTATCGGCTGTTTTAACGTTAGATGGCTCATGGATAGATGTTATTAAACGCAAGCTGACAGTACCCCCGGGAGAAGTAACCAACACATTTGGCAGTCTGCCAAGAGCAGCGCAATTTGAATGGATCATTAAAAATTAAAAAATTATCTGGGTTATGAAAAAATTATTTGTTATAGCAATATTTCTTATACCAGGTGTAATTGCATTTTCTCAGAAGGATTCTTCCTCGTCCAAAGGCCTGAACGGAATTTTTAAAAAAGCAGGGAGCATTTTCAATTCTTCTAAATCAGGATTGGGCAGTTCTCTTAGCACAGATGAAATTATTTCCGGCTTAAAAGAAGCATTATCTGTGGGAGCAAAAAACAGCACTGGTAAGTTATCTGTAGTAGATGGATTTTTAAAAGATGCCGCTGTAAAAATCCTGATGCCGGAAGATGTTCGTAAAGCTGAAATTAAGTTACGCGCTTTAGGTATGGGAAAACTGGTAGACCAGGCCGTTACCAGCCTGAACAGAGCAGCAGAAGATGCTTCTAGAGAAGCAACGCCAATATTTATTAATGCTATAAAAAAAATGAGTATCCAGGATGCATTGGGTATACTACGGGGAACTGATACTGCGGCTACTGCATATCTTAAAAAATCAACATCTAATGACCTTACTAATGCTTTCAGGCCTGTAATTGAAAATTCCCTTAAGAAAGTTAATGCAACGAAATACTGGAAAGATGTTTTTACATTATATAACAGATTCGCTGCTACACCTGTAACTTCAGATATCAATGAATATGTTACTACTGGAGCATTAAAAGGTATCTTTTATTATGTAGGTGAAGAAGAAAGAAAAATACGTAAAGATCCTGCTGCAAGAGTGACCAGTATCCTTCAAAAAGTTTTTGGTGGTAAATAGTATGACGCAATTGCTATCAGCTATCAGTTAAACTGTTGCAGTTGTTCTCTCCTGTTAGCTGATAACTGAATGCTGATAACAAAATTCAATAGTCAGTTCCTAATTCAAATAGCATTAACTAACCTCACTAAGTTCAAGCCAGCGTAATTCCTTTGTATCAAGTAATCTATCAAGCTCACCAATCCTTTGGGATAATTGCTGCAGCTCTTCAAAAGAGGTAGTAGCACTATTTAATTTTTCAGTAATGGCAGTTTTTTCTTTCCCTAAATCTTCTATTTCTTTTTCTAATAATTCAAATTCACGTTTTTCTTTGAAAGAAAGTTTTTTTAGCTGCACAGTTGCTACCGGCTTTGACACATGTACAGAAGTATAATTGCTCTCCTCAACTTTTGAGAAAGCTGCCGGATTGCCGGTTTCTGATTTTTCCTGTTCTTTCATCCAGATTCTGTATAAAGAGTAGTTGCCCGGATAATCTCTTATTACACCTTCTCCTTCAAATACAAACAAATGATCAACTAATCTATCCATAAAATATCTATCGTGCGATACGATAATGATGCAACCCTGGTATTCACTTAAAAAATTTTCAAGTACGCCGAGCGTCTGCAAGTCTAAATCATTTGTCGGTTCATCCAGTATTAAAAAATTAGGATTGCGGAAGAGGATAGAAAGCAGGTGTAATCTTCTTTTTTCCCCACCACTAAGTTTTGAAATGTATGTGTATTGTTGTTCAGGTGGGAACAAAAACAAATTAAGAAACTGAGCGGCGCTTAGTGAACTGCCATCAGCCAATGGAAAATGTTCAGCGATATCTTTTACGTATTCTATAACTCTTTTATCTTCTTTTATCTCCAGCCCCTGCTGCGCATAGTTGCCAAATACAACGGTTTCGCCAATGTTTACTTTACCACTGTCAGGTTGTTCCTGACCCTGAAGAATATGCAGGAAACTAGATTTGCCTACACCATTTTTTCCAATAACACCAATACGGTCGCCCTTTTTAAAAGTGTAGTCAAACGCTTTCATAATTATTTTATCACCGTATCGTTTATATACTTTTTTTAATTCGATTATTTTACCACCAAGCCTACTCATTTTTACATTAAGCTCTAGTTGCTGGGTATCTAATTTTTGTTTTGCTATAGCTTCTACCTGGTAAAATGAATCGATCCTGCTTTTTGATTTTGTTGTACGGGCTTTGGGTTGCTTGCGCATCCATTCCAGTTCTTTTCTATACAAATTTTTTGCTTTGTCAATGGTAGCAGTTTCACTTTCCATTCGCGCTGCTTTTTTCTCCATAAAGTTTTCGTAATCGCCTTTGTATACATAGATATAGTCCTGATCCAGTTCCCAGATCTCTTCACTGACCGCATCAAGAAAATACCTGTCATGGGTAACCATCAGCAAGGTTACTTTTTCCTGGCTAAGGTAATGTTCCAGCCATTCCACCATCTCCACATCCAAATGATTGGTAGGCTCATCCATTATCAGCAACACATGCTTGTGTTCAAAGCCAATATCAATAAGGGTTTTAGCAAGTGCTACCCTTTTGCGTTCTCCTCCTGAAAGTGTACCGGCCAATTGCTGAAGCTGGTGAATATTTAATTTTCCAAGTATCTGCTTCACTTTAGTGTCAAAATCCCATGCATTCAATTCATCCATCTGAACAATTGCATCGGTGATTTTATCTATATCACCTTCTTCACCAATCAGCTCATAATTTTTAATGGCATTAATGACCGGATGCTCATGATGAAAAATATTATCCAGCACGGTTTTCTCTTCTTCAAAAACCGGATCCTGTTCAAATAAGGCGATGGTTACATCTTTATGTATCCAGACTTTACCGCTTTCAGCAGTTTCTGTACCGGCGAGTATTTTAAGAAGGGTGGATTTTCCTGAACCATTCTTTGCAACGAGAGAAATTTTATCACCTTCTTCAATATGAAATGAAATATTTTTAAATAGGGGCTTAACACCATAAGATTTGCCCAATCCTTCTACTGATACATAATGCATGGTGCAAAGATAATCTTCAGATGTGATTGTTTAAATTTTCAACTCTATTAAAGATTAAAAACAATTTAAATAAATTTGTATGGATTATAGTTGATTCAATACCTGTTGAACTTCACGAATACCGATAACGCCCAATTGCCGCCATTTAACAGTACCTTTTTTAAATATAATCAATGTAGGCACACTTTTCACATTATACAACTGCGCTGCCTGTAGATTTTTATCGATATCAACCTTTAAAATAGTTACATCTTCCCTTACGCTATGTTCCTGTCTCCTATATAACTAATTGAAAACAAATTAAACTTCAGGTTCTAAAAGAATTTTTGAACCACGGAGGCACGAAATAGCACAAAGAGTTTTTTTGAAAAGTAAAACAAATGAACAAGATCTTTGTGCCTCTTCGTGTCCGTGGTTCAAAAATAACTAATGTGCAGTGCAACTTGATCAGCTATACTAACCTGATGTTTGAATTGCAAATTCAATAAGGACTCCGTGGTTTATGAGGTTGTACTTACTAAGAATATTGTTGACAGCTATTACTTATACACTGGTAACCGCAGGTTGCTCTTTAATGTCTACCACCTTATAGCCACCTTTCGACTTAAAGTATGCCAATAGCAACAGGTAACAAACCAGCATGATCAAAGGGAAAATAACAATTTTACGTAGGGCTTCTTTTTTTGCAGTATCCCGTATCGTTCCCACTAATTCTTTTTCTTCTGCTTTAGCACCTTCCAGTTTGTTTTGATCCAGTCCGGAGTAATCTCCAAAGAGACTTGTCTTCTTTTCTGTTACATAAGTACTATGTATGGCGGTATTATTTGCTACATCATAGTTCGCAATTTTATTATCAATGGATTTATCCTGTATAAAACCTAGAATGCCCGCACCAATAACACCGGCAGCGATCATTCCCAATCCACCAGTAATGTTAAGGGTAAGCGCACCTCCTTTTGGAAATCTTTCCGCCACTAAACCGAGCATTGTTGGCCAGAAAAAGGTTTTTCCGACGCCATAAATTGTTGCCGCCAGTAAAATCATAATTCCACTTGAATAGGACAGTGTATATAATCCCAGGGCAGCAATGCCCGAACATACAGCCAGTAATCCAACGGGTGATATCCTGTGTGAAATGGATCCACCAAAAAATCGAAGTACGAACATGATAAAAGAGGTATATACCAGTACCCAGCCTGCCTGTAATCCTATCTTACTCATTTCAGGAGTCATAAGGTCAGTTATCCAGCTATCAGTGCCTAACTCGGTAGTAGCAAGTGGAATCATGATCAATAATAATATAATGAAAAGGGGCTGTCCGAAACTTCTTGTGTACAATCCAAATAATATGGTAAGAATTGCAGTTATGGTAATGTTAACTCCAACCGGCCATCCGAAAACAGATCCTAGTTGAAACACAATCAAACCTGAGATAAGCAGCGCCCCGGCACCACCAACTTCCTGCAGCATCTCCTTATAAGAAACACCCGCCTGAACCCTTTCATTTAATGGGAATTTCCGGGCAATCATCATAATCGCATATATAATGGTAGGAATAAGGATCAGTCCCACTTTATATCTCCAGTCTGTATTAGCTCCCATTGATATTACAATGATTCCTCCAAGAGCCAATCCGCCAGCCCAGCCGGCATGAAGAATACTTAGCCATTTTACTTTTTGTTTGGGAAACATAGTGGCAACAACCGGATTAGTAACCGCCTCAACAGTACCATTACCTAAAGCAACAATCAGGGTACCTGCATACAGCATCCAGTAACCGTCTGCAAATATGGTGATGATCGCAGAACTTATATGGCAGATAATCGCAAAGATCATAGCCGTTTTGTAACCAATCCTGTCAATAATCAAACTAAACAACACTATGCTGATTGCAAAAGGCCATAAACCTGCACCAGATATTTCTCCCAATTGTGTTTGAGTAAGATTGAATGTTCTACCCCATTCAGGAAGTATAAGCGCACGAACAATGAAACCAAAAGCCGTCGTGATCATCGCCACAAAACAGGCGTAAAATAATTTCATGTCTGGTGCCGTTGCGGCTGAATTAGTTACTGAGGTTCTGTTTTCCATATAGCTGTGTTAAGTGTTTACTTGTTTATAAAAGCTTAGATAATAGGAAGTTCACTCTACATTTACACCAAGGCAAAAAGTGAAAACGAATATCGGAATATTAATTTGTAAAATCTTTAAATATTAATCCATTTTTACTATTAAATTGTTTGCAGACAAAGGATTGTATTCTAAGCGTGCAGTAAACATTCAACAAGAACATGAGCTAAGAGAACAGAATGTTTTATTTTTGTTTCGCAAAAAGAAAAATATGGCCGAAAATATAGTTGAGCTGAAGAATGTAAATGTCTTCCAGGGGAGCAATTTGATATTACAGGATGTAAATGTAACAATTAACAAAGGAGAATTTGTGTACCTGGTAGGGAAAACTGGAAGCGGCAAATCAAGTTTGTTAAAAACTTTATATGGAGATCTTCCGTTGAAAGAAGGTGATGGAACAGTGGTTGGATTTAACCTGAAACAAATGGACTGGAAGAAAGTGCCTTTCCTCAGGCGAACGCTGGGTGTGGTATTCCAGGATTTCCAATTGTTAACAGACAGAACGGTGAATGAAAATTTAAAGTTTGTACTCAGGGCAACCGGCTGGAGAGATGAAAAATTAATGGATGAGAAAATTGCAGATGTGCTTGATAAAGTTGGTTTAAGATCAAAGGGCTATAAAATGCCTTTTGAAATGAGCGGCGGTGAACAACAGCGTGTTGATATAGCAAGGGCTTTATGTAATTCCCCTAAATTAATTCTGGCCGATGAACCTACGGGTAATCTCGATCCCGAGACCTCGGATGAGATCATGCAACTGTTATTTAATATAAGCCGCGATTATGGGGCAGCCATTATAATGGCAACACATGATTATATGGTTATCAACAAGTATCCTGCAAGAACCTTAAAGACAGAGAGGGGCAGGGTTATAGACAATGCAACGATCGACATTACATGATCTCTGTATTGATTCCGGTGTTTAACAGAGATGTAAACGAACTTGTTGATGTGTTAAGCAAGCAGCTTAAGCTTTTAAATAACTTAGCTGAAATTATAATAGTGGATGATGGATCTGAAGCTTATTATAAGAACCTGAATTGTAAGTTAGCCGGTATTGAATTTGTTCAATATGTAGAATCGGATACAAACCAGGGCAGAATATATTGCAGGCAGAAGCTGGCTGCCATAGCTAAATATGAATGGCTTCTTTTTTTGGATTGCGACAGCAAAATTGTTTCTGACCAGTTCCTTAAAACTTATTGTAACAAGCTTAACAATAGTAAGCAGGTAATAGTTGGCGGTAGAGTTTATACTTTGCAAAAACCACCTGATTGCCGCTTTATGCTCCATTGGAAATATGGTACTTACAGGGAAGTAATGAGGTTAGGTAATCAGGCCCATGCAAACAGGTTTATGACTAACAACTTTTTAATTAGCAAAAATATTTTTGAAAGATTTGATTTTACCGGTGGATGGAGTGGATATGGATATGAAGATACCTGGATGGGTATTCAACTGGAAGCAATGAATGTTCCTGTAATTTTTATTAACAATCCTGTACTACATGATGGCATTGAAACTTCTTCTGTGTTTACTGCAAAAAGTGAAGAGGGGTTGCAGAATTTAAAAAGGTTAAGCGAAATGATTGCACCCAATATTCTTATACAACATGTTAGGCTTTATTATTATTATTACAGGTTACAATCGTGTAGGATGTTGTGGGTAGTGCAACTGGTATATTCGATTATGAAAAGATACACTAATAACAATTTGCAATCATGCAAGCCATCTTTGTTGAAGTTTGATTTATACAGGTTGCATTATTTTGTGGGTGTGATGAACATCAAAACAACTCATGCATGATCTTGGCAACATTCTGATCGTTATCAAAATGTTTAGGTAATACTTTCTCACGCACCTTAATGTCATACTCTTCAAATGACTTATTCATCAACTGCAAAATAACTGATCTGAATGATTCTGCGCTACCGGCAATATGAAGTAAAGGTCTTAGCAGTATGTTATTAGCCATGTCTTCATTTACTACGCAATGCCTGCCGCAAAATAATGCATTTAATAATTTAATGTTACAGCTCTCTGAATGGAAGGAAGGTAGTACGTTAATTTGAGCCCTGCTTATAAGATCCTGCATTTCATTTTCTGAAGGATTTGCAATAAGGCAGGTATTTGCTTTCAGTAAAGCCAGTTTTCTAAGTGAAGAGGAAGGAGATTTACCTGCGATTACAAAGGGTATATCAATCTTATTAAAAATATTTTCCAACAACCAAATGGCTGATTTTTCGTTCTCAGGCATTGAAAGATTACCATGGTATAAGCAAAAATTTCCTTTTCCTTCCCTGCTTTCAATTTTATTCCATGGAACGATTGCAGGTATAGATATCACATTTTCATAGCCAAGCTGTTCCTGGTAATTATTTTTTGTTTCCTCGTTTAATGTTGCAAATACAGCCTTCGTGGAAAGATTCTTTTCATAACACTTCAGCAAACGGCTTTCATTTTGATAATAGATTTTGTTGATGAGGGAAGTATCAATATTTGCAAGGTTGTTATAAAACGAATGTTCGGCACAATGCAGCCGTACCAATATTTTTCTATTTGATGTATCTAGCTGTGTCAGAAAAAAAGTAGAATGAACACCATGTACATATACCGGATAATTATCTGCCTGCAAGGTTTTTACCAATTGTTCATCTGAACGTGAAGAAATGATATAAGGAAGTGACAGTGAAAACCCTTTATGACCTTTCTGCTTTGGATAATAGTTAACGTGCTCGCAAAAAGAATTAATACAATCCTGTTTTGGCCGGCTGTATTCAAAACAATGAAGGGTAATTTTAACACCCATCTCATGCAAAGCTTTTATCTCGTTAAACATAATAAAAGACCTCTTGCAATTAACAGGAAAAGGGGTATCCAGGCAAACAATATGTAATCTCTTTTCCAACTCAGTTTAATAGTTAATTATTAATCAATGTCGTTGACTTAACAAGGTTGAAGTATTCTTATAGATGTGAAATTACAATTTGATTAAAAGTCTTAGAGTCCCTTGTGGGGTTTCCTTTGTGTTCCTTGTGGTTAAATACGGTTTATCATTTCAAGAATCTTTTAACCATAAGGAACACAAAGGAAACCCCACAAGGAGCACAAGGGATGTCTGCTACATATAAAATCCTAAGTCAACGACCTTGAATTATTAATGGTTAATTGGTAGTGGTAATCGTCAATAATGCAATTATCCGTTAACCATTATCAATTAATCATTAAGAAATATTTTATTATAAAAGCGAAAGAGTGTTTGCTCCTCACTTTGCCAGTTGTATACTTCGCGCGCTTTCATACAATTTCCTTTCAGTTCTTTATACAAAACATCATTTTCTAATAAAAGGTTCAATGCTGATGCAATGAGTTCTGGTTGTGGTTCCGGAATTAGAACAGCTACTTCATATTCATTGTTAATACGGGCGTATTCAACGAAATCCATTGTAAGCTGTGGCAGGGAGGCATGAATATAATCAAAGAATTTGTTAGCTAATGAATATAATTGGTTCAATCCGTAAGGTTCCACCAGGTTGATTCCAATATAAGAGGAGCAAGTGATTTTATTTAATTCTTCAGGTAAGAGCATCCCTTTAAAAATTACCTTTTCTGATAACTGATGTTGAATAACCAATTGCCGGGATTGATTCATAAAATTTCCATCACCACAAATAAGTAATCTTGCCGGCACTTCTTTCATTGCAGGAATTAAATATTCAAGGCATCTTCCATAATTAACTGCGCCCTGGTATAAGATAATTTTCTCAGAAGATGTAACGGAAGCTTTATCAGCATTTATTTTCGGCATATTCCTGATCACCTCATAATCAACTTTATATTTTTTAAGGAAAACCTGTGCTATACTCCCACTGACGGTATATCCTGACTTAAAACAGGGAACAGCATTTCTTTCTACCCAATTCCAAACCCTCTTTATGGCAGGCCTGCTTATTATTTCCTTCATTTCGGTAAACAGCTCATGGGCATCATAAACTCTTTTACATCTTTTAATGGTTGAAACAAGCAAAACAGGGAAGATAGTGTCCAGATCAATGGCGCATAAACAATCTGCACGTTGAAACAACAGGTAGCAAAACAACTTGAAGTTGAATTCAATATATGCCATTTTTCCCTTTTTAAAATAGCAATAGAGCCTGTGCTGGTTAAAAGATTTTTCAGATATAGGCAGTGAACTGCGATAACTTTTTCCAACCAGAAAAATAGTATAATCGCCGGATACCAGAGAGTTACATATCCTGATCATGCGCTGATCATAATTCAGATCATTATTAACAACAAAATAAATATTTTTCACGTAATATGTCCCGGTGTACCAGCTATCAGGTTATAATGTGTAATTATATAAATAATGCTAGTATTAAGTTAAGTATGAAGTTACGTATTGAGTTATAGTTTGACAGCTGATAGCAAACCTCCTGATTGCTGATAGCTGAAGGCTGATAGCAAAAGTGTCAATTTAGGGTTAACATTAGTTCCATTTAAATTTTTCCCTACCTTTGCCGCCAAAATGAGCAGCATATTAATTCGGATGCCTTTTAAAAAAATCAAAGATGTCGTATTTAACTAAAGAAAAAAAATCAACAATTTTCGGAGATTTCGGTGGGTCGGTAACTAATACTGGTTCTATTGAAGGACAGATTGCCTTGTTAACGGAGCGTATCAGCCAGATATCCAAACACCTACAGGAGAATAAAAAAGATTTCTCTACACACCGCGGCCTTATGCAGATGGTTGGTAAAAGAAAGCGTTTATTAAACTACCTGAGTAAACATAACCTGCAGGAATACCGAAAGCTAATTGAAAGATTAGGACTCAGAAAATAATTACATGTTGAATAAAAAACTATTCCCAACTTACTCTGGTTGGGAATAGTTTTTTCCGTATAATATATTACCATTCTCAGAATACATTTTAACGATTGCTTTACATAAATCCCACCTTGTAAAAGCGTCTCAACATTCCAAAAATTACAAATGATAACTCAACCGATAAGTAAAACTTTTGATATAGGTGATGGTCGCCAGATTACCATCGAAACAGGTAAATTGGCCCGGCAGGCAGACGGCAGTGTTACTGTTCGCCAGGGCAATTGTATGATACTTGCTACTGTAGTAGCTAACAAAGAACCTAAAGAAGGACAAAGCTTTTTCCCGTTATCTGTTGATTACCAGGAAAAATTTGCTTCTGCCGGGCGGATTCCCGGTTCATTTTTTAAGCGGGAATCAAGGCTGAATGATTATGAAGTGCTTACTTCCAGGCTTATCGATAGGGCGCTCCGTCCCTTATTCCCTGATGATTACCTGTGCGAAGTTCAGGTATTAATTACATTAATCTCAAGCGATCCGGAAGTAATGCCAGATGCAATGGCTTGTCTGGCTGCCTCTGCGGCCCTGGCTGTTTCTGATATTCCTATTCAGGAAATTATTTCCGAAGTCAGGGTGGCCCGGATTGATGGTGTGTTCAAAGTGAATCCTTTCAGAAGTGATCTGGCAAAAGCGGATATGGATTTCATTATTGCAGCCACTGACAAAAACATTATGATGGTGGAGGGTGAATCTAAAGAATGCAGTGAAAAAGATCTTATAAAAGCTATTGAAATAGCGCATGAAGCCATTCGGGTTCAGGTTAAAGCCCAGGAAGAGCTGCGTACCCTCAAGGGCGTTACACAGAAAAGAGCGTATTCTAAGCCAACGGAAAATGAAGAGCTTCGTGAAAAAGTAAAAACCTTTGCGGCTTCCAGGATATTAGAGATGGCTAAATCGGGCAGCAGCAAAAATGAACGCGGCTCCGCATTACAGCAGATCGAGGATGATCTGATGGTTCACCTGAAGGGTGAATACAATATAGAACCGGATGCCATATTACCTGATGATATTAAGAAACTGGCAAAAAAATATTATCACGATCAGCAATTTGATGTGATCCGTGATATGATCCTCAATGATAAAGTTCGTTTAGATGGCAGGGGGCTGGAAGATGTCAGGTCTTTAAATATGGAAGTGGATGCTCTTCCTTCCCCACATGGGGCAGCTTTATTTACACGTGGCGAAACCCAATCGCTTACAACTGTAACACTGGGCACCCAGTTAGACTCTTTACTAGTTGAAAGTGCCGCTACATCTGATTACACAAAATTTATCCTGCATTATAATTTTCCTCCGTTTTCAACCGGTGAAGTTAAGATGATGAGGGGTCCCGGACGACGTGAAGTGGGTCATGGTAATCTTGCCATGCGTTCCCTGAAGCAAATGTTGCCGGGTGGAGATTTCCCTTACACGGTACGCGTAGTAAGTGATATATTGGAATCAAATGGTTCTTCTTCAATGGCAACTGTTTGCGCCGGTTCCCTTGCATTGATGGATGCCGGTGTTGGTATTCCCAAACACGTTGCCGGTGTTGCTATGGGACTTATTTCCAAAGAAGGTAAATATGCGGTGTTGACAGATATACTGGGAGATGAAGACCACCTTGGTGATATGGACTTTAAAATTACAGGAACCCGTGAAGGAATTTGTGGAGTACAGATGGATATCAAGGTTGATGGGTTAAGTATGGAAATCATGCTTAGTGCATTAGAACAGGCCCGCAGGGGAAGATTACATATTCTTGATGCTATGTATGCAACCATTAAAGAAGCCCGTGAAGACATAAAACCTCATGCTCCGAGAATGATTAAATTATTTATTGATAAGGAATTTATCGGCGCTGTAATCGGACCCGGCGGTAAAGTGATCCAGGAAATCCAACGCGAAACCGGAACGACTATTAACCTGGAAGAGAAAAATGAAATGGGTGAAATAAGTATTTTCAGTACTAATAAAGAAGGAGTGGAAAAAGCTGTTTCATGGATAAAGGGCATCGTTGCTGTACCTTCTGTAGGTGATGTGTATGAAGCAAAGGTAAAATCAATCATGCCTTATGGTGCCTTTGTTGAGTTCCTGCCAGGTAAACAAGGACTGATTCATATTTCAGAAGTTAGTTGGAAAAGGTTGGAGACATTGGAAGGGATTTTAAATGAAGGAGATATAGTAAAGGTGAAACTTACCGGAACAGATCCAAAAACAGGAAAGTTTAAATTGTCGAGAAAGGTGTTGTTGCCGAAGCCTGAAGGAGCAAGGGATTAGCTTGGCTGTCAGCCTTCAGCTGTCAGTTATCAGGAAGAAGGCTTTCACATTATTTGCAACTTACTTTGATAAAACATAAATTAAATAATACCAACCCCCGATAAAACATTCGGGGTTTTTTTATGGCAAACGGAAATGATTATATAGGAGTAAGTATTAATACAGGTAGTAATGCAGATAAAAAAGATATACTGATAGCACAATTGTCCGGTATTGGCTTTGAGGGTTTTGAGGAAGAAAAGAATTTACTAAAAGCATTTGTTCCTGAAAAGAACTTTGATGATTTGTTGTTGCAACCCATCATAGAGCAAAGCGGGATGGAATATAAAATTTCAGTTATCAAATATAAAAACTGGAATGAAGTATGGGAAGCAGGATTTGACCCTGTAATTGTAGGAAATTTTTGCGCCATACGAGCAACATTTCACCAGCCTGTAGGTGGGGTTGAATATGAAATAATTATAACGCCAAAAATGAGTTTTGGTACAGGCCATCATGCAACAACTTACCTGATGATTGAAGCAATGAGAAATATTTCTATTAAAGGTAAATCTGTATTCGATTTTGGTACCGGCACTGGCGTGCTTGCTATACTTGCTGAAAGAATGGGTGCATCAATAATTGAAGCAATTGATATAGACGATTGGAGTATTGAAAATGGGAAAGAAAATCTGCTTGAAAATCAATCTGAAAAAATTTTACTTTATAAATCAGAAGAGATAACATCTTTAAAAAAGTTTGATGTAATACTTGCTAATATCAACCGCAATATAATACTGCAGCATTTAGGTGCCATGCAAGCCCACCTTTCACCTGGCGGAGTAATTGTTTTAAGCGGGTTATTAACCGGGGATGAAGAAGCCGTTAGTATCAAAGCTGCAGATTGTCATTTAAAACTTTCTTTAAGAGAAGAACGGCAAAGCTGGATCTGCTTTCAATTCGTTAACGTACAAGATTAATCGGTGGACTTTGACCAGTTTTCTTTATTTTTATAGTTCCACTTAATTAATGATAATGAAAGAAGTTTTACTTATTTTATTAGCATATCTTATTGGCTCCATTCCAACATCCGTATGGGTAAGTAGATACCTTTATGGTATTGATATCAGAGAATATGGAAGTGGTAACGCAGGTGCCACTAATACATACCGCGTGTTAGGTCCGAGAATGGGAACTTTTGTTATGACAGTTGATATATTAAAGGGAGTAATAGCAACAAGTCTATACCTTCTTATACCGTATTATTTGCATGATGAATGGGATAGAACCAACTTTATGGTAGGTTTAGGACTAGCAGCAGTTCTAGGGCATATTTTTCCTGTATGGGCAGACTTCCGTGGAGGTAAAGGTGTCGCTACTTTATTTGGGATGGTGCTTGCTATTCAACCCCTGGTAGCTTTATGCTGCATTGGAGTGTTCTTAATGGTTCTTTATCTTACCCGGTTTATTTCTCTAAGTTCTATTTTAGCAAGTGTTGCTTTCGCTGTTTTCATTCTTTTTATATTTAACGAAAAAGAAACTTTATACAGGGGCTTTGCGATAGCTGTTGCATTCATGGTAGTTCTTACTCATCAAAAAAATATCGGGCGGTTATTACGCGGAAGCGAAAGTAAGTTGCCTATATTAAAATATCGTGATAAACGGAAAAACCGCAGGCCATCTCACATGGAAAAATAATTTTCTCCATTTTCCTTCGTTTATATCTATTAACAGAAGATTAAAAATTAATGACAACCAGTCATTAATTTTTACTATCTAAGAATTGGTACAATCATTGATTTTTATTATATTAATAAAACCCGTCACGTATGAAAAAGATTTTTCTTTTAGCTGGAATTCTAATCACTTTATATTCATGTTCCCGAAATGCCGTTACAGGGCGTAATCAATTGTCCCTTGTTCCTGAATCTGAGATACAGTCAATGGCACTTACTCAATACCGTACCTTCCTTTCTCAGAATAAGGTTGTAAGTACTTCTGTTAGCAAAGATGCTGAAATGGTTAGAAGGGTGGGCCAGCGAATAACAACTGCTATCACTGAATATTATACCAGTAAGGGTCAGCAAAGTATTTTGGATGGGTATGAGTGGGAGTATAACCTGGTAGATTCTAAAGATGTAAATGCCTGGTGCATGCCCGGAGGTAAGATCGTCGTTTATACAGGACTGTTGCCTGTTACACAAAATGAAGCCGCATTGGCCGTTGTTATGGGACATGAAGTTACCCATGCGCTTGCAAAGCATGGTAACGAACGTATGAGCCAGGGATTAATACAACAGTTTGGACAGATGGCTTTATCTGTTGCCCTCGCCAATAAATCACAGGAAACCCAAAGTATTTTTAATACTGCTTACGGTGTCACAAGTAATCTTGCCGTCGTACTACCTTTTTCAAGAAGAGATGAATATGAAGCGGATCAGTTCGGTTTAAATTTTGCTGCTCTCGCAGGTTATAATCCCCAAGAAGCTGTAACGCTATGGGAAAGGATGGAGAAGGCAAGTGCTGGCAATAAGCCACCGGAGTTCTTAAGCACCCATCCTGCTGAGGGAAACAGGATTGAACGTTTGAAAAAACAAATGCCTCAAGCCCTTAAGCTTTATAAACCCGTTAGATAATTATTAATGGTTAATCAATGTCTTTGACATAACAATGTTGAAGTGTTCTTTTATATGTAAAATTACAATTTGGTTAAAAGTCTTAGTGTCCCTTGTGGGATTTCCTTTGTGTTCCTTGTGGTTAAGTGCGATCTATGATTCCAAGAGTCTTTTAACCACAAGGAACACAAAGGAAATCCCACAAGGAGCACAAGGGATGCCTGCTACATACGAAATCCTAGTTAACGACATTGAATGGTTAATGATTAACCGTTAATTGAAGATAGAATTTCTTGTCACTAATCGTTAATAATTAACCATTAATAATTAATAATTAATATCTTCGCGTCTCCTACAGATTTTTAACCTAAATAAATATTGAGGCATGACGCAAACTTTGTTTGAAAAACTTCAATTTAACGACGAGAAAAATCTTCTTATTCAGGGTTTACCATCTACCATCGAAAAACAGTTCTGTAAGTTGTCATTTGCTAAAAACATGACACCACTTCTTAAATCTAAGAGAATTGATTTTGCATTGGTATTTGCAGTAAACGAAAGGCAGTTAAACGGAATATTGTCTGATATATTGCCGTCAATGAATGAAGAAGCAAAACTATGGATAGCTTATCCCAAGAAGACTTCTAAAATCGCAAGCGATCTTAACCGTGATTGCAGTTGGGATAAAGTAACTGAATCCGGATATGAATCTGTGAGCCAGGTTTGTTTAGACCATGTATGGAGCGCACTGCTTTTTCAAAAAACGGAGCAACCTAATGGAATAGCTATCAGCCGCCGGCTATCAGCTGTCAGCTTACTCTGAATACTTTATAATACTTATTGAATTAAATAGTAAGACCAGATATTTTTACAATTTATCTGGTCTTAATTGTTATGTTATACAAAATAACGAATCAATAATCTGTTACGCTTGCTGATAGTTATTTAATAATTACTGTTCCTGCTTTTTGCAGGATTTCCTTTTCTATTTTTTTTAGATGCTGATGAGTTTGTATAAGCATCAATTGTTCTTCTGAGGTATGATCTTTTTCAAGGTCCTTTTGATTTTGGTCTATCAGCTGTTTTATTTTTTTAAGTTTTAAATAGTTAAAACAAGATACCACTTCTTCCTTGTAATTTTCTTCACGGGTTAGAACCGGCATTTCATAGGCTTCCTTCCATTTAGTACTCAGTTCGTAAGGGAATTCTACAATAGAACTTACCAGCTTACTTAGTTGCTGGTCTTCATGATAAAGAAAATTTCTTGTTGTTGGTTCGATATTTTCTTCATACCAGGTTTTGTAAATATTTATTACACGAACGAGTTCCTGGTTATCGAAAACTTCTTCATCTGAAAGTTCTTCAAAAAAATAATCTGCTACCGTTTTATTTTCTTCCCATTCTTTTATACCAAATTCTAATAAAGCTCTTACCACTGCTCTTTCCTGCATTTCATCCTTCATCACCAGGCTGATACTCTCATTATCTGTTAATTCAGGTGGCTGATTTTCTTCAATTATTTGTTGTGATGAAATAAGTTCCTCCCGGGGTTGTTTACTTTCCTGTTTTGCAATCCGGTCTCTAAGGAATTTATTAACCAGGGCATTTAAACCGGTTTCTTCAATCTTCATTAATTGCGAACATTGCCTGATATAGTCCTGCTGCTTTGTAAAATCTTCTGCTTTATTGATTTTTGAAATTGTTTCTGCTATATGGTTTACTGCAACTGCTTTTTTACTGGTATCGTTTCCTGCATCTTTTAATGCCACTTCAACCTGGAAGAGTATAAAGTCTTTTTTATTTCCAGCTATGAAATCGCGGAAGGCAGCAGCACCTAATTTATTTACATAACTATCCGGATCTTCCTTATCAGGTATCAGAACCAATTTCACGTTTAATCCTTCCTCCAGTGCCATATCAAGTCCACGTAAAGCTGCTTTTATTCCGGCGCTATCACCATCATAAATAATGGTTAGATTATTAGTGTACTTTCTAACAAGTCTTAATTGATCAATAGTGAGAGAAGTGCCGCCGCTTGCTACAACGTTTTCAACACCTGACTGGTGAAGGGAGATGACATCGGTATAACCTTCTACTAATAAGCATTCATCATTTTTATCAATAGCCTGCCGGGCGAACCATGTCCCATATAATATTTTGCTTTTGCTGTAAACTTCATTTTCCGGCGTATTGATATATTTTGGAGCTTTATCATTGCTTTTAATAATTCTTGCACCAAAACCTATTATTTTGCCAGTGTTATTATGAACGGGAAAAATGATGCGGCCACGATAATTATCTATTAATTCATCGTTACGTACAACCACCAATCCGGATTTAACCAAATACTCCTGGTTGAACTGGTTAGTAATGGCGGCTTTTGCAAAATCATTTTTTTCTTCTTTACAATAGCCCAGCTGAAACTTTTTTACAACTTCTTCACTAAATCCCCTTTGCTTTAAATAACTTAAACCTATATCAGTTCCTGATTCAGTTTCAAATAATATATTTGAAAAATGTTTTTGAGCAAAGGAATTTATAATGAATAAACTATCTGCTACCTGGTGTTGAATTATTGCTTCAGGACTTACATTTGTTTCTTCAATGGTTACATTATATTTTGCAGCCAGCCACCGAAGAGCATCTACATAAGAGTACTTTTCATGCTCCATTAAGAAGCTGATGGAATTACCGCTGCGTCCGCACCCGAAGCATTTATAAATTTCTTTCACCGGGCTCACGGTAAAAGAAGGACTTTTTTCATTATGAAAAGGGCAAAGTCCCAGGTAGTTCATGCCACGTTTTTTAAGCTTAACGAATCCACCTACAATTTCGATGATGTCGATCCTGCTTAAAATTTGTTGTATGGTTTGCTGTGTAATCAAAAGTTATGAATTATCCATTAAATATGTATTTGCTATCAGCTGTCAGGAAATCAATGCATAATAAGTTTCTTCCTGACAGCTGATAGCAAAAACATCGTTTAAGGTAGATCCACATTAAGTTGTTTCTTTAACTCATTGATATCTGTAACACCTTGCTTGCGCCAGATTTCTTTGCCATTCTGATAAATTATAAAAGTAGGGATCGCTTCTATCTTTAATTCTTTCATGATATCAGTGTGTATGCCACCGTCTACTTTTGCAAGATTGAATTTACCGTTCAAATCCTGCTCCAGCTGGCTTAACACGGAATCCATTTTTTTGCAGGGAGGACACCATGCTGCGCCAAAATCAACCAGTACCCTATCTTTTATTTTTATCAATTTCGAGTAATCGTCCATCGTCATCTGTTTCATTGCAGGAATCCCTTCAGTAGGTTTATCAGTAGCTTTCCATGCAGTTAGCCCGCCTTTCAGCTCCTGTACATTGCTATAGCCATTTTTACGCAGCCATTCTGCGGCAGCACTACTGCGTCCACCGGAGGCACAGTAAATCATAATAGGTTTGTTCTTGTCAAGATATTGAACGCGGTCTTTAAACTGGTCAAAATTAACCCAGTCTGCCTGCAATGAATTTTTAATATGTGCATTCTGATATTCCCCGGCGGTTCTTACATCAAGTAGCTGAACCTGCGGTGCAGATAAGCCCTTTTGAAAATCATCCGGAGAAAGAGAAGTAGATTGAGCTAGAAGGAAGCTGGAAGTACTCATTAATAAGGACAGTACTAATACTCTTATTTTCATATAACTGATTATTTATAATAATTATATCTGCAATTTACGATACAAAACGGAGCAGCAATTATAAGAATGTTTGTGACACGTTAAAATTATTCATCATCCTTATTATGTTCGTAATTAATAAGTGTTTTAAGAATTTCGATTACATTAAAAATTATAGGGCATCTGCCATAATGCATAAGGGTCCCTGGAAAACGCTTAATAAAACCGGGCTTATGCAGATGAGGAAATTCATGGCATTCTTTAAACCTGTGCTCATAAACAGTACACTTATTATCCTCCAGAAAGTGACAAGGAATAGTGTTGACGATCATTCTTCCCTGCTGGCTTTCTTCAATATATTTTTCTTTAAGAACCGGTAAAGAAATGTTTAAATGAAAGGATAATATTTCAGGCTCGCCCGGTTCAACATTAATCATCAAAGAGCGGCAGCAATTACCGCAACTGGTACAATCAATGGCTTCGCTTACTTCATTATTGAGCTGATGAACTAACATATCAACTGACTGGCCATTCTGCTGTTTTAAGTACAAAAGAAAATTGTCATTTTCTTCTTCTCTTGCTACTTCTAGTTGTAGAAGCAGAGCAAGGTCTTGTATGAGGGATATTGACAAGAGTGCAGTATTAAACTTAACGATTGAGTTTGGCTAATAGCAAATTATAATAGTCATTATTTACTTATGTCCTCTAGTGCCCTTTGTGGGTTTTCCATAGTGTCCTTTGTGGTTATATTTTACCACAAAGGACACTATGGAAAACCCACAAAGGGCACTAGGGATACTTTTAATCGGAGATATTCACTTATCATAAGAGCACTGCTTTGTTTAACAATATTATAATTAACTCCGCAACTTCTACTGTTTGGTGCTATCAACCTTTTTTAGCTTTAACAAGTCTTTCAACAAACCACGGCCTGTATTTTCAAGCCTCTTCCTGGAACTATCGATATTATTTGTTTTTGCCTGGCCAGTGTCTTTATTACTTGCGAGTCTCTTCCTCAACTCATCCTGCAGGCTTTTTGCCAGATCTTTTTTTACTGAGTTTATCGTGTCGTTAATTGTTTTTTTAGAGCTGTCAATTTTTGCCTGAGCAAATGCAACAGCTTGTTGCTTTAACTGATCTACTGTATTACCAGCGGCTTCTTTAAGATCGGTTTTAATTGCCGGGTTCCTGATTGTTCCACCCATCTTAACATTAAGATTTACTGTTTCACCAAGTTTCAGCGGAATGCCTTTTTGATTAACCTGCGATACAAGGCTATTGACAAAATTATTTCCTTTATCTCCCATTAGCGCCCTGGGAACTTTAAGATTGATAATATAATCCAGTGTTTGATCAATACCCTGCATACCACCTATCTGCATTTCTATATCTTTTATTGTAACAGTGAAAGGTTTTACCAGCACTTTGCCGTTTGTAAATTCAATATAATTTTTTACATCCTTCATAGAAATTTCCTTAAGATCATTAATATTTAGTATCTCGGCAAGCTTATCTAACGGAGCGAATTTCTTTAAAAACCCTTCAATCAAAAGCAGGTTACCCTTACCAGTAAGCGAACTCAGGTCGGGCATCATGTTATCGCCCAGGTTACCATTTATATTTAACTGAGAAGATAACTTACCTGATATGAATTGCCCGATTGGCATGAACTTTTGAACCGTATTGAATGCATAAAATGTTTTTTCAATATCCAGTCCTTTCACATCATAATGCAATGATATAGCCGGCTTCTTCTTGCTTTCTTTGGTAGAATAGGTGCCATTAATTATCATTGTTCCATCAAGTGCATCACCGGAAATATTATCCAGCACAACCGTTTCATCTTTCATTGCCATTGTTCCGGAGAGTTGCTGAATTTCCAGTTTATCATATAGCACTCTTCCTACTTGTGCTTTTATGATTACATCTAGGTTGGCAGGTACTGCAAAGGGTTCGGAAGCTGCTGTGCCTTTTGTAGAAGTATCTGTTGAAGTTCCCATCCAGTCATTAACATTCATTTTATCGGCCTTGAGATTCAGTGAACCGCTTAATATTTTACCACGTAAAATATAAGGCAGTACATTAATCACTGAGCCGTTCATGGAAAAATTAGTTTTCTTGTATTCTCCATCGAAGTCACTGACAGTTATATCTTTTGGATTAAAGGTCATAAAAAGATTATTTACTTTAACACCATCAGGATAAGCTTTGGAAGCATATTGTAAACCATTCATAGCGATAGTTCCCGCTGCATTAAATTGCTCGTACTGTTGTTTTTCAATGGAGGAGATAGCACCTGCAGCGGTAATATCGGCGCGTAATAAACCAGTTAATTTCGTGCCGCTTTCCATTTTGATAAACTGGCTGATATTAGAAAGGTCTAATCTTCCTTTTGCAGCCGCATCAATGAACATATCGCTTACCGGGTTCTTCATAAAAAAACGAAAATCGAACGGTTCTTTATCCATTTCAAGATGGCCTTGCGGAATATTAACCACTGTATGATCTGTGATGCCATCCGGATTATCTACTGTAAGGGAAAGATTAACATTGTTTACCGGCTTAGGAAGATCCGGGTATTGAAAAAACCCATCTTTAATATCAAGGTTGATATTGTAAGCAGGGATTTTGTTACTGCTATAGGTTCCCTTTACAAACCCATTAAATTTTACCGCTCCTTTTGTTTTAATTTTGTCGAAATCATGTTTATAAATAGAAGGTATAAGCGAAAGGATATTTTTAAAATCGGTAGAAGGTGCATTAAAGGTAACATCCATATTATAGGAACTATCAGTTAGTAACTGAAAAAATCCTTTAGTTGCCAGTTGAAGGTTGTTAACTTTTATATTATCTGTTTCAAACTGGTAAGTATTGGTTTTATTATTTACCTGGATATCTGCAAGTATACTTATTTTAGATTGCGCCAGGTAGGGAACATTGTTCATCGTAAAGTTTACAGCATCTGTTTGCGTAGATGTTTTAAGCATAAAAATATCTGACGTAAAATCACCACTTCCTTCATGGTTTAGGTTTATGATTTCACTACTCATATTACTTTGCTTATCATCATAACTTACATAGCCACTGCTGATAGAATAATGCTGTAACTCCATTTGAAAAGGCTTGGATTCTCCTGATGTTTCTGTTGGAGCCCTGCCTTTCTTTGTGATGTCCCAGTTTGCCTTACCATCTTTGTCAACAATAGCATGTAAGCGCGGTAAGTCAATGTTAACATTGTTAATGATCATGTTATCACCTTTAATAACACTTACCAGATTTAGAGCGATATCAAAGCTTCTTGCTGAAAGTAAGGTATCTTTTTGGAATGCTTCTTTGCCAACTACCTGTACATTTTTTAATACGACAGATACACTAGGGAAATGACGGAACATAGAAATAGTAGGGTCGGTAAAATCTACCTTTGCATCAAGGTTTTTATTAATTACAGATTTTATTTTTAATATAATTTTATCCCTGAACAGGAAGGGAACAGCAAAGGCTGCTACTATCAGAACTAACAAGCTTATTAAAAATATTTTTAGAATTTTTTTAACCATAATATGGATTTAGGTTTAGTGTTAAGTTAACCCTAAATTGACGCGTTTTGCTATCAGCCGTCAGCAATCATCAGTCAGCAGATCAATGTGTATAAAGTTTCCTCCTGATACCTGATAGCTGACGGCTGATAGCTAATACATTAATTTACACTTAACATTACATTAGTATTATTTATTGATTGATCTGTATCATCGCCATGCCGCCATATTAATAAAGACCTGTCAACCAAAACTACAACTATGACGCCAGAAAGGACAGAACGGTTGTTATCTGTTTTAAACAAACGCCAGGGTAATATCACTGTCGTGCTGGAAAATGTATTTGACCCTCATAACATCTCCGCTGTAATGCGTACCTGTGATGCAGTGGGTTTGCAGGAGATATATGTTTTGAACAATAAGATACCACCACATAAAAAGTGGGGAAGCAAAAGCAGCAGCAGTGCCAGCAAATGGCTTACTATTCACCAGTTTTCTAATGCGTCAATATGCTTTGAGGCGCTTCGTAAAAAATATAACTGCATATTAACAACCCATTTAAGCAGTGACGCAATAAGCTTACACAAAATTGATTTTGTGCAATCTATCGCTCTTGTTTTTGGAAATGAACATGATGGTGTTAGCGAGGAAATAAGAGTAATGGCCGATGGTAATTTTATTATTCCCCAAATGGGTATTATTAAGTCGTTGAATATTTCAGTAGCATGTGCAGTAACCTTATATGAGGCCTTTCGTCAAAAAAGCCTTGCAGGTCATTATGATCAACGAAATTTACCGGATGAACAATACCAGGCACTATTGACGGAGTGGGGTTTTATTGATGATTGATTTTAAATGAGTTTTAGGCAAGAGATTTTAATAATGCTTCAATAGTACTATTATAATCAATGCTTTTGACGTCCAGATGGTTATTTATAAACTGGCATTGTACCTGCATATCACCTATTGGACTTAATCATGAGTTATCGGATTTTAAAATACTATTCTTTATCAGGATGAATTAATAGTCTGGCGGAGAGAAAATATTTCACTCGTAGAATAAATATGTATCCCGGACCTGGTATTCTGCCGGGAGACGGTAGAACATTTTATCTTACAGTAGGAGTAAAAATGTAAATATTTTAACCTTTGATAAATCCTTGAGTACATTAATTTATACCCACATAAATAGATCTTGCTATTTATAATTGATAAGGAAATTAATACACCGGATATATTTTAACGAACACTATCTGGAAATATCATCTCTTTAATAAACTCCTCTAAAGATTATCGACATAATGATACTTTTTAATTTCCGTTTTTCGTAAACGTATTTCCCGTTTTCATAAACAACAAATTATGATTTGGTAGAGTTTTGTGATTCTAAAACTTTATTGAAAGATGAAAAGAATCTTCTCTTGGTTTATACTGGTAATCCCAGTAAGCCTCTCTGCACAGCAAATAAATGATAGTCTTAAAACTACTTATTTACAAGAGGTTACAATTACCGGTATCAAAACAGTGAGGGGAACAGGGCATATGTCCCAAATAAAAGACGGGATCATTTATGCCGGCAAAAAAAATGAAGTTATTCTTATTGATAGTTTGGATGCTAACAAGGCAATAAACAATACAAGGCAAATATTAGGAAGAATTCCAGGTTTAAATATTATTGAAACTGAAACAGGTGGATTTACTGCCAATGGAATTGCAACCAGGGGTCTAAACCCTACGCAGAGCATTGAGATGAATTCCAGGCAGAACGGTTACAATATTAGCGCCGATGTATATGGGTACAATGAAGCGTATTATATACCGCCAATGGAAACTGTTAGCAGAATTGAAATGGTTCGTGGTGCAGCATCATTACAATTTGGTTCTCAGTTTGGCGGCATGGTAAATTATGTAACAAAGGAAGCACCCAAAAGCAAGGCCATTGAATTATATACATCACAAACTGTTGGAAGTTTTGGCTTGTTCAATTCCTTCAATTCTATTGCGGGCACTCTAAAGAAATGGAGCTATTACAGCTTTATTCAATATAGAACGATAGAAGGATGGAGACCTAATAGTAAGCAATGGCAGGTGTCTGGTTTTGGAAATATACAATATAACGCTTCAGATAAATTGAATGTGGGAATAGAATACTCCCTGCTTAGAAACAAAATAAAAATGCCAGGGGGTCTTACTGATAGTATGTTTAAAGTAAACCCTCGTTCATCGTTCAGGGCCAGAAATTGGTTAAAAAGCCCATGGAATATTTTAGCCGCTTATGCTAATTATACTATTTCAGCAAAAACTTCAGTCAAAATAAAAACAACATTTCTATTTAGCAACAGGGCATTGGTTTGGCGTAATGAAGATGGTGGTGCACAGGCTTTAGATGAAACCGATGTATCAACCGGGCAATACGTAAATCGTGAAGTGGAAAATGAAAACATGTATAACACTACTACTGAGCTAAGGTTATTACACAGTTATACATTAAGTAAAATGGATAATACTTTGGCAGCAGGTTTAAGGTATTCCTCTGCATGGTTTAAAAGACAAGGAGGCGGAAAAGGAACTACTGGGACTGATTTTGATTTATCCATTTCAGAAGCTTATGAATACGACCTTGACTTTACGACAACTAATATTGCTCCTTTCATTGAAAATATTTTCAGAATAAACAACCGCTTTTCCATTACTCCAGGCTTTCGGTTAGAATATCTCAAAAGCACGGGAAAAGGATATAAAGAAGATAATGGTTCACGAATCATAACGAACGAAGACAAGCAACGATACATTGCTTTATTTGGAGTTGGGGTTGAATATAAAGCTACAGCAAGTTCAAATATATATGCAAATATCAGCCAGGCTTATCGACCTATTGATTATTCGCAAATCACTGCCTTCGGTATTACTTCTAAAATAGATCCCAAGCTTAAAGATGCAAATGGGTTCAATGCAGACTTCGGTTACAGGGGCACAATTAAAAATTTTTTAAACTTTGATATCGGAGTATTTTACCTAGCCTATAACAAGCGTATTGGGTTAATTTTGATTAATCCTGGAACTTTAAACGAATACACCTTACGTACAAATGTTGCCAATAGTGTACATAAGGGTTTAGAAAGTTATATTGAATTTAATCTTTTAAAATATTTAGACTCTACTTCGGATAATAGCTTGAGTATATTTAATTCCCTTGCCTTAATTGATGCTAAATATATAAGTGGAGAATACAAAGGTAATAGGGTGGAAAATTCGGCTAAATATGTTAACCGGGTAGGCTTAACTTATTCAAATAAAAGATTTTCGGGAACTTTACAAATGAATAATATAGGAGATGCTTTTGGAGATGCCACTAATATTAGAAATAGTGAAAACCCTGCTGCCGGATATATAGCTGCCTATAATGTTTTTGATGCAAGTGTAACTTACACATTAAACCGCTTAACTTTAAAAGCAGGAATTAATAATTTCACAGATAAAGCATACTTTACTATGCGTACCGATGAATATCCCGGGCCAGGTATAATTCCTTCAAACGGTAGAAGTATCTATACTGGATTTTCAGTCAAATTTTAAGAAAGCAGAGTGGCGCACGATTTAAAAGCAATTCTTTTAATAGACGTTATCAGCCAAATTGCAGTACTGCTGCTTGTCACAGGTGAAGTACTTCCGACGTATTGTAAAACAAGACTGCTCGAGTTGTTCAAACATTAACCATCCTTTGAAGCAAAATTTCGATTATTTAATGGTAATGTTTTTCTTCTGTTGTTTCTCTTCTTCTATAAGTTTTATACTATGAATGCTGACATTCAGTTCAAAACCGATCAATAAAATCAATGCATTGATGTAAGTTAACAGCATAATGATAAGGATAGTGCCAATAGATCCATATACCTTATTATAATTAGCAAAGCGGTTAACCCAGAATGAAAACAGGAAGGTAGTGACGATAGTAAGAAAGGTGGCAAGTATAGTTCCGGGAGAAGATAGTTGCCAGCGTTCCTTAACGGCAGGTGCATATTTATAAATGAACGCAATCGCATAATATATTAAAGCCACTATTACAAGATACCGCAGAGAATCGATAAGGCTTTTAACGGAGGGGTTGTGAATATTCATCCATACCAACAAACGGTTAAATACTTCGCCTTGTACAATAGACAATATTAAAGAAACGATAATTAGTACAATAACCAATGTAGTCAGTTTGATTGCCATCCACCTGGATTCAAAATAATTTCGTTTAGAACTTTTAAAAAGTGATTTGTTAAATGTACGCATGATACCAAGCATTGCGTTAGAGGAATACAATACTGCCAGGAAAAATCCGAGAGACAATAAGCCACTTCGTGGAGTGTTTAAAAAGTCGTTTAAAAATTTTTCCACTGCAAGAAAACTGGTACGATCACGGATCAGATCATTTGCCAGTAATAACAATTGCGGAGTAATGTCTTTTGATACCGGCATGTAAGGAAGTAAGGTACAAAGAAAGATAACTGCTGCCGGAATAGCCATAAGAAAATTAAAAGCAATGGCCGAAGCTCTTTCACTCAGTCCAACTTTCTTCACCTGCCTTATAAAAAATACCATTACATCGTATAAAGGCAGTCCCTCAAACCCTGGTAAGATGATCTGCCGGCTTTTGCGGATCAACTTTCTTACCCGAAATAAATTAAATACCATTCGTTCCAGTTTGGTCATCCTGTTTTATTTATCTAAGTTGTCTTTTGCCGGCTTTGCTTTTTGCATATATTTATTCAGGGCCTCCTGGTACTCCTTTGCATATTTTAAGTGTTGCTCATAAGTGTTGGCAAAAGAGTGATGACCCGAGAAATCACTTTTAGCAACAAAATACAGGTAATCGGTTTTTGGTGAGGTCAGTACTGCATTTATAGTGGTTGTTGACGGGGTGCAAATAGGACCGGGAGGCAGTCCGAAAACACGGTATGTATTGTAAGGCGATTCAACTAATAAATGCTTATTATAAATTCTTTTTAAACCGAAGTCTCTTAAGGCATATTTAACTGTAGGGTCAGCACCAAGTTTCATACCCTTGCTCATCCGGTTAAGATAGACACTGGCTATATTTCCTTTTTCATCATTTTTATTGGTCTCTTCCTCTATTATTGATGCAAGAGTATAGGCAGTTTGAGGTGTTAAGCCTTTAGCTGTTGCCAGCGCTTTTTTTTCAGGTGTCCAGAATTCGTTGTATTCATGTATAAGTTTATAGAAAATTTTATCGGGTGTTGTATTCCAGAAGAAAGTATAGGTATTGGGGAAAACCGCTGTCATCACGGTATTGGAATCCAAATGAAATTTTTGCAGGGAATCGTTATCAATAAGATAATGAATCATCGAAGTAGAATCAAATTCAAATTTTTTTCCGGCGAGTGAGGCAAGATCTTCTTTAGTTCTTAGTTTAGTAATGACCAGATTCACCGGCGACTGGCGGCCGTTTCTTAATAGTCTGATAATATCAAAAACACTGCTCTTCGGCTCAATTTTATATCTTCCCGGTTTGATCTGTTTCCAGTAATCCATTCTGTTTGACATCCAGTTAAAACTTGTAGTGGAATTTACTATTGAATCTTTTTGCAAAAGCTCCAGCACCTTTTCTTTTGTAGCATTATTACTAGGAATATATAAATATTTTACAGGACCTTTAAAATGAGCTGAGGGTCCAAAAAATTTCCATCCGGTAAATAAAGCAATCAACATTAATACTCCAAATACAATTGAAACTGTCTTCTTCATAATATGTATGAGATTGTTATTTCAAATTAAATAAAAAACCCTGTCCGGATGCAAGACAGGGCTATAAAAATCAATTATAATTATTACTTTTTGTTAGTTGGGGCGGGAGGCATTTGATTAGCAGGTTGTGGCGCAGGTGCAGGAACAGTGTTGGTTGTTGTAGGTTTTGCATTTATTTTATCAAGCAGGTCCTGCCTGCTGCCAGACGTTCTGGGAATAAAGGCTACTGAGAACAAACATAACAAGCCAACGATAGCAGCGAATATCCATGTGCCTTTTTCCAGTACATCAGTAGTTTGTTTTACACCCATAAACTGATTGCCGACACTACCAATGTTAGCAGCTAACCCACCGCCTTTCGGATTTTGTACCAGTACTATAAAACCCAGTACGATGCAGGCGAGAACAACTAGTATTACAAAAACAATTACCATATCAATGCTGTTTTAAATCTTCAATTTTGGCTGTAAAATACGGGCTTTTATGCGGATTTTGCAAACTTAATTTGTGGTATAGCTCCCGTGCTTTTTCATGTTTACCTTGTTTTATCAGCACCTCAGCCATTGCTTCAGTGAGTACTTCTTTTTCTTCCAGTGAATGAGCGGCGATCCTTGCTATCTCATTATCATTAATTTTATGGAGTATTTCCACTGCAGAAGTATCGGGCAAACGGCGCATGGTTTTCAGCCATTCAGTAAAACTTTTAAGCTGTTTGCCCAGTTTATCTTGCTGCTGATTATCCTGGCTCAGCTTTATTCCCTGTGAGGCGAAATAATCAACTGTGTAATAAGCCTGGAAGATGAAGGGTTCCTCACGCTGGATAGTCTGAGTTTCATTCTGCTGATGGCCGTTCGTTAATTCAATAGAATGCGCTTCCACTGGTACTTCCAGTGATGGAATAGGTTGAAAATCCGTATTTGTATAGTTATTCTCCTGGTTAAGAACAACCTCTTCTATGAGGTCATGCGGTAATTGCGCTGTTTCATTGGTTGATTCTGCTATAGCCGCTTCAGTTTCAATGTATTCTGAAATGTCCGATACGGTTTCCTCTACAGTTCCCGGTTCTGATAGTTTATATTGTAACCATAACGGATTGTGAAAACATATAAGTGTTTTTTGAAATTGGTCTTCATACGAGGGATCTTCACTTTTCAAAAGTTTCCTGGTTAGCAAAAATTGACCTACCGCAAAATAAGGAAATTCAATAGTCATTTGCCGCAACGTTTCCACAGAAATTTCCTGTAAAGAGTTTTTTTTGAAAAGATGCTGCAGGATCGCTTGCATAATCAAGAAATATTAAATCAGGGAATTTTACCAGTTGGAAAAAATACGGTTAAAGATTTCGTCAGTCAGATTTTGAATGATTGTAGCATTTAACTGAGCTTCTGCCTGGTCTAGACTTAAGGAAGCGGCGAAATCAAAATTACGGGTAACGGTCTCTTCCCGGCTTTTCTTTTCGTCCAGCCTGTTTTTTATGCTGATACTAACGGAGATGTTTAACCGGTTAGTAGCTGCCTGCTGGTTACTGATACCTGAGGTAGTGGGATCGTATTGAGTAATAGTACCACTGATCTCCAGATTGGCATCATCACCTTGTACCTGGGTAAGTCTTGTCTGGTTATTTATTTTCTGGCGAAGCCTGTCAGAAAGTTGCGGACTTAACTGCGGATTTTTATAGCGTGCCTTGTTTTCGATGTAATTAACTTTTACCGTTTTAATATCAGGATCTATATTAACGTCTCTGAAACGATAAACCCTGCATCCGGCAATCCCGAACAGCAATATAGCAACGAGCATTAATTGTAATGAAAATTTTATGTGTTTCATTTTTGTAAAATTTATTTTCAAATCAAAAATGTTTAAAATTAAATCAATCAACCTTCTTAAGTATTGCAACTTTAGCAGGCATCCTTAGTGTTCTTTTGTGGATTACCTTTGTGCTCCTTGTGGTTAATAAAATCTAGATTTCAGGAGTCTTTTTAACCACAAGGGACACAAAGCTAATCCACAAGGGTCACAAGGACGTTTACAAAAATTGCAATCATTGAAACCTACGACATTGATTAACAATTAATCAGTAACCATTACTCATCAATATCATATTCTTTCAACTTCCTGTACAAGGTTCTTTCACTGATGCCAAGATCTGTAGAGGCATCTTTGCGTTTTCCTTTGTGCTTTTTTAAAGCTTTTATAATCAGTTCTTTTTCTTTATCCATAATATTCAAAGACTCTTCCACTTCTTCATGTTCATGAATATCATCATGTTTTATGAGCACAGCCTGCGAGCCCTGCACCAACGCAGGAGGCAACTGGTTGTTTTGCAGCTCATTCATAATTGGATAATCATGCATTAATGATTCCTTAGCGTACGCGGTAGCTGCCGCTGAATTTGCCGGATTCTTAAGAATGTCGACAAACATCTTTTTCAACTCAGTTACATCTTTTTTCATGTCAAAGAATAGCTTATACAACAAATCTCTTTCGTTTGAAAAGTCTCCATTATATGAACCATTCTGTGACGCCAGTACGGGTAAGCGGTTGATTGAATTATCCGGTAAAAATCTTCTGAATACAGGGCCTGAAATATTTTTATCCTGAGAAAGAACTGATACCTGCTCTGCAATATTCTTTAATTCCCGCACATTACCCGGCCACGAATAATTTATTAACAGATTTTTGGCCTCATCATCCAACTGAACAGGGGCGGTTTTATATCGCTCTGCAAAGTCTACGCAAAACTTACGGAACAACAAAGGCACATCTTCCCTTCTGTCGCGTAATGAAGGCACGCGGATAGGAACGGTGCTTAAACGGTAATATAAGTCTTCCCTGAATTTACCGGTAGTAGTAAATTCAAGCAATTCTTTATTGGTGGCAGCGATAACCCTTACATCGGTTTTCTGCACTTTGCTGGATCCTACGCGTATATACTCTCCTGTCTCCAGCATCCTTAGCAAACGCGCCTGGGTGCCAAGGGGCATCTCACCAATTTCATCAAGAAAAATCGTACCTCCGTTTACACTTTCAAAGTATCCTTTACGTGCATCAAGGGCTCCTGTAAAAGAGCCTTTCTCATGACCGAATAATTCTGAATCAATGGTTCCCTCCGGTATTGCGCCACAGTTTACTGCAATAAAAGGATTGTGTTTTCTTGCACTTAGTGAATGAATGATTTGTGAAAAAACTTCCTTACCTACTCCGCTTTCACCGGTAATGAGTACAGAGAGGTCAGTATTGGCAACCTGCACAGCTGTATTCAGCGCATGATTCAGCGCAGGGGAATTTCCTATTATTGCAAAACGATTTTTTATTGATTGTAAGTCCATTAATAATTTTTTACCAGAATGCTACCAATCTTGTTGTTTGATTAATAGGTGGTGGAATCTTATCATCTAATATTGAATATTTTTTCTAGCTCAATGACACTGTTTCTTCTTTAACGATATCACCCAATAAAGTAGCAGAGGTGCATTGGTTGACTATCACATCTACATAATCTCCCTTATTCAAAGGATAATCTTTCTTAGGGAACACAACCAGTTTGTTCTGATCATTTCTTCCCGCCCAGTTTTCATTACTTTTTTTAGAATCTCCTTCTATCAATACAGTAAAAGTTTTGCCGAGATCCTTCTGCATGCTTTCAAGGGATTTTATACGGTGCAGGTTAACAATTTCCTGGAGCCTTCTTTTCTTTACAGTTTCAGGAACATCATCTGTAAAGCGCCGCGCTGCCAGAGTGCCCGGTCTTTCACTATAAAAATACATATAGGCCAGGTCGTAGTTGCAGTAGCCTATTAAAGTTAAAGTGTCCTGGTGATCTTCTTCTGTTTCAGTGCAGAAACCTGTGATAACATCGGTGGATAAGCCGCAATCAGGTAAAATCTCCCGGATGCGGTTGACCCTGCTGATATACCATTCCCTGGTATAAGTGCGGTTCATTAGTTGAAGCATGCGACTGCTACCACTTTGAACAGGTAAATGTATATAATTACAGATGTTTTTGTACGTTGCCATGGTGAACAGCACTTCATCAGTAATGTCTTTGGGATGGGAGGTAGAAAACCTAACCCTGAGCAAGGGTGAAATAAGTGCCACCATTTTAAGGAGCATCGCAAAAGTTACCGTTTCTTTTTTTTCTTCATCCCGCCAGTAATAACTGTCTACATTCTGGCCTAACAAAGTCACTTCGCGATAACCGTTATTCAACAATTCTTTACATTCATTAATAATAGAATATGCATCCCTGCTTCTTTCCCTTCCCCTTGTAAAAGGCACTACGCAGAAGGAGCACATATTATTACAGCCCCTCATGATGCTGACAAATGCAGAAACACCGTTGCTATTCAGGCGAATAGGAGCAATATCAGCGTAAGTCTCCTCCCTGCTTAATAATACGTTTATGGCTTTTTGTCCTGTTTCAGCTTCACTGATAAGATCGGGTAATTTGCGGTAGGAATCCGGACCGATCACAAGGTCTACCAACCGTTCTTCTTCTAAAAATTTTGATTTTAAACGCTCTGCCATACAGCCCAACACACCCACCATTAAACCAGGGTTGCCAGTTTTAAACTTTTTAAATTCGGTGAGTCTTTTACGAACGGTTTGTTCTGCCTTTTCCCTGATGGAGCAGGTATTGATGAAAATAAGATCAGCCTCTTCCATGTTGCCCGTAGCACTAAATCCTTCTTTAGACAGAATAGAGGCAACAACTTCGCTGTCTGCGAAATTCATAGCACAACCATAACTCTCAATATAAAATTTTTTATAATGAAGAGCCGGCTCTTTTATTATTGGAATAAACACTTCTCCCTGCCAGGACTCTTCATGAATTGTACTATTTACCAGATCCAGCATTATCATTCAGGTGTTTAAAGGGTGCAAATATAGTAATTTGAAATTTAAGACAAGTTGGCAGCGTTCTGAATTGTGATTAAATGATTTGTTGATTCTCACGATTGTTATCATTGTAATGATCATTTTAATTAATCATAGCCTTCGTTAAATCATAGTTCAAACTATCTTTGCCGCCAAAAGCCAGATTTGAGACTAATTTTATTTTTCCTGCTTACAGGTTGCGCAGGTATGTGCTACTCACAAAACATTGTTCAAAATAAAAATGCTATGGGCCTGATAATTGGCAACGTGGTAGACCCTGTTACCAATAAGGCAATTTCAGGAATAACAGTTACAGTAAAGCATTTCAAAGATTCTTCTCTCAGGCGTATAATCATTACAGGTAAGAACGGAGGGTTTGAATTAGATAGAATACCTTTCGGTTATTACCGTATTCAGTTTTCAGGTATAGGCTATGCATCCTTAACAATAGACAGCATTCACATGCGCTCGGAACGGTTTGATTTTAATTTGGGCGATATAAAATTAGCACAGAAAGCCAGTGAATTGAGTGAAGTAGTGGTTTATGCAGAAAAGCCGCTTATTGAAAATAAAGACGGAAAAATAACTTTCAATGTAGGCGAATCCGCATTAAGTGCCGGAAGCAGTACCACGGAATTATTAAAGAACATGCCGCTAATATCCAATGATGCGGATGGCAAAATCTTATTGAAAGGAAAAGAACCAAAAATTTTAATTGATGATAAGCCAACCGATCTTAATTCACAGCAGTTAGCCGATCTGCTGGAATCCTTACCCGGCAGTTCTATTGAAAAGATAGAATTGATGACTACTCCCCCACCGCAATATGCCAATGAACCGGGAGGTGTAATAAATATAGTAACCCGAAAAGGTAAGATCGGATTTACAGGAAGAGTCTCTCTATCGTATGGAAGCAGGGGCGAGGGCAATCTTTCGGGTAATACTTCTTATAGAAACCGCAAGCTGGCTGCGAACATATATGCAGGAATCGGAGCTAACCGCTTAAATGGAGGAGGCCACTCCACACGTGAAAATTTTTATACGGATTCTTCTAATTCTTTAAACACTCAGAATAATAATACCAATAAAAATATACGTCCTAACCTGAGACTTTCGGTTGATTATGAGCTTAATAAAAGAAATGCTGTCAACCTTACCACCCAGTTCAACGCTAACTATTTTAATAACAGTACACTAACACAGTATACCAACTTTAATAACAGCAAACTACCTTATCGTATCAGTAATCGCCAGAACAATACTTCCGGCGACAATGCAAATCCTAATTTTTCTTTTCACTATAATTATAAAGGGAAAGACCCGCGGGAAATTCTAAGATTTATTACCAGCTACAATATAGGCAGTACTAATAATACCAGTAACTTCTTTCAAAAATTTTCTGACGGTAATGGTACTGCTACCGGTGTTGATTCCACACAAAGGCAAAAATTCACTAACCGCGACCATAACTATGGACTCACTTTAAATTACAATAAGCCTTTGAAATGGATGCATTCCTTATTGTCATTCGGTGGAGCGCTTAACAGTAGCGGTTACCATAATATACAGGTTACAGATTTCCTCCGTAAAACAGACAGCATCTTTGTAAACAATCCTTTATTAAGCAACGACTTTAATTTTACACAAACCATAGCTAACCTGCGAAGTGGCATTACTGTTGAGTTTAAGAAGAAATGGAAATTCACCACCAGCCTTCAAGGAGAATTCACAAAAATCAATTTCGACTTTAGTAATAACACACCCGATAATTCAAACCAATACTGGAATCTCTTTCCTAATTTAATTTTACGTAAAGATTGGCAAAAAGACTGGAACGCTTCGCTCTCCTATAGGAAAAGCATACGCAGACCAGGTATCGATGAGTTAAATCCCAGTATTAATTATAATGATCCATACAACCTGCGTTTTGGTAATCCTTTCTTACGGCCACAGCTAGCCGATAATTATGATTTTAATTTCGGCACCTACAAAGGAAAGTATTATGGTAATATAGGATTAGGTTTTAATAAAGTAAAAGATATTATTCAGCGTTTACGCACTTTAATTCCGGAGGGTAAAACACAAATTACCTACAATAATATTTCAGACAGGAACGAGTACGAAGTTAATATGTGGGGTGGCTATAGCTTTTCCCGGCAGCTTCGTTTAAATATCAGTGCTGGTTATACTTATAATCAATATGGTGCGTATGATAAACTGGTAAACCGGTATATAAATGGTGAAAGTTATTATACCAGTCTGAATTATAATTTCACTTTAACCGATCGTATTTCTTTTGATGGAAATCTAAGATATAATTCATTTTCAAATCCCCAGGGGAGGTCGAGAAGCAACCTCTCGCAAAATTTTGGAATGCAAACAAAGTATTTCAATAAACGACTGGTGCTAACGATAAACCTGATTGATCTTTTTGCGCAGCAACAGTATAACAGCTATACTTACGGTAGCAACTTTACGGTTAATAGTGTAAACAATTCTAATACGCGTAATGTGCGGGTTGCGTTAAGCTATAATCTTAACAAGAATAAAGCGACGATATCTAACAGGCAAAGAAAGCAGTTGCTGGAGAAGCTGAAGATTAAGGAGGAAGAACGGCGAAAATAAAAGTTGGTAAGAGTTTGAATGATTTTTTAACACACAGAGAGCAGCCGGAGGAGAAACGCAGAGAGCGCAGAGGATTTTCTCTGTGCCCTCTGCGTTTCTCCTCCGGCTGCTCTCTCTGTGTTAAAATTGTTTTTGTTAAAGAATATTTATTAATTTTTAACCGCTAACCTTGATTTTAGATGCAAGCCAACTCTGTTTAATCGGTATCAGCCAGTTGTTTTCAAGTTCTTCTTTTGTTTGAACAAGATTATTGAAGTATATCGTATCAGCAGTAATAAAATTATTCTCTAAAGCATAATTAAGCTGAGACATCGGCATCAGCTGCACTTTCTCTTTAACAATAAATGCAAGCAGCTGCCTGTCGAACAGCGTTACATTAAAAGCTTTTTCTATTTCTTTAACCAGCCTTACAGATCCGTCGGTGCTGCATCCGCTAACGCCGGTGGCCGTTTCATCAGCCATTATAATTATAAATTGTCCAAACAAAAGGTCAGCATGTCCTTTAACCTGTTCGCCATGACTTTTCCAGTTGGTGTAAAAATTTTTAAGAATATCTTCTATATGTAAAGCTTCACTAATAGTAAACAGCCGGTTACTTTGATATATCCAAACCTTTGAATCATAACTAAAATCAGCAGGCAATAAGTGAGTATATTCGAATTTTTGCATAGTATGCAAATTTAAGTGTTATTTTTATTGAACTCCTCTAATTTATCATGTTGTAACAATTTAAACATTAAGCCATTTAATTGTGTTTTACTTTTGCACTTATAATTAATTGAATGGCATTCAAAAATCAACAGGAATTTATTGATGCTTTGCAGAAAGCAGGTGAACTGATCCGTATAAAAACTTATGTAGATCCCAAACTGGAAATTGCAGAGATAACAGATCGCATTAGTAAAAGCGGCAATGGTGGAAAGGCATTACTATTTGAAAATACAGGCTATGATTTTCCTGTGCTGATGAATGCTTATGGCAGCGAACGCAGGATGTGCCTGGCTCTTGGAGTAGATCACCTGGATGACACCGCTCATGAAATAGAAGCCTTGTTTAAGTTGTTGTCGGCGCCTAAGGAAGGGATGTTCGATAAATTAAAGATGTTACCGAAGCTTGGACAGTTTGCCAGCTGGATGCCTAAAGTAAGGTCGGGCAGGGGTGAATGCCAGGAAGTAAGAATGGAAACACCGGACATTACAAAACTTCCGGTAATTACCTGCTGGCCTAAGGATGGAGGCCCCTTTGTAACGTTACCTATCATTCACACCAAAGATCCCAATACGCTTTCTCGAAATGTAGGTATGTACCGGATGCAGGTTTTCGGTCCTGTGCTTACCGGTATGCATTGGCATAAACATAAAGTGTCTGCAAAGCATTTTAATGAATACAAGAAGAAAGGCATCAGGATGCCGGTGGCTGTAGCGCTGGGTGGTGACCCGGTTTATGCTTATAGTGCAACTGCGCCTCTTCCTGAAAATGTTGATGAATACATGCTTGCAGGCTTTCTTAGAAAGAAGAAAGTGGAGCTGGTAAAATGTCTCACGCAACCAGAGATAGAAGTTCCCGTTGATGCTGACTTTATTATTGAAGGATATGTTGATCCGGATGATGAGCTTATATGGGAAGGTCCGTTTGGCGATCATACCGGTTATTATTCATTACCTGACTGGTACCCTAGATTTCATATTACCTGCATCACGCATAAAAAGAATGCTGTGTATCCGGCAACAATTGTTGGTATACCGCCGCAGGAAGATGCCTGGCTTGGTAAGGCAACAGAAAGAATATTTTTGGCCCCTATCAAAATGACGATGGTTCCTGAAATAATAGATATGGATATGCCCGTAGAAGGTGTTTTTCATAACCTTGTTATCACCCAGATAAAAAAGGAATATGCAGGCCAGGGACAAAAAGTAATGAACGCTATGTGGGGTGCCGGACAGATGATGTTTAATAAAATACTCGTGCTTGTTGATGAGCATGTAAAAATCCAGGATTATGAAGCATTAGCCAGGTATGTGTGTAAAAATTTAAATCCTGCTACCGATGTTATCTTTACCAATGGCCCCATGGATGTACTGGACCACAGTTGCAGCAAACTTGGTTTTGGTGGTAAAATGTGTATTGATGGAACTGCAAAGTACGACGAGGAAACAAATGAATCTTTGATCAGTTACCAGGATATTAATACGGCATCTTATGCCTCCACTATCATTTCATTGTTCCCTGAAATTAAGGATGTTAACGAAAGCTTGTTGCAAAAAGGTATTTCTTGTCTGATCATTTCAGTTGAGAAAAACAGGAAAGGACATGTGAGGGAATTACATGAAGCGTTGTTTGAAGCTATCACTGTTTTGCAATCTGTTAAAATAATTTTGTACGTGGAGCATACAGTTAATCCAAATGATCTTCCGATAGCGTTATGGCGTTTCTGCAATAACCTTGATCCTAAAAGGGATAGCATCATTGTTCAGGGAGACTCTTATATAGAAGAAGGTAAAACCTTTGCCTGTCTTGGATTAGATGGAACCCGTAAAACAAAGGAGCTGGATAATTTTCAGCGCGACTGGCCTAATATCATTGTAGCAGCTGATGAAATTATTGAAGCGGTAGATAAGAAGTGGGATGCATTAGGTATCGGTTCTTTTATTACTTCTCCCTCATTAAAATTTAAGGGACAAATGTATGGCGAAGAAGCGGTGGTTAAGTGAGCAATCAGCCTCCAGCTATCAGCATTAATAATTGTAGCTCTCATATAATTACATAAATCATAGTTCAGACATGAAAAAGTTTTTATTAGCGGGATGTGGAATATGGCTATTCGCCATTGTTGCTATGTCGCAGAAAAATGTATCCGAGAATACGTTGTTATGGGAAGTGTCCGGTAACGGATTGAAGCAACCCTCTTATTTATTCGGCACGATGCATCTTATGTGTGCTGCTGATACCAAGCTTAGTGATAACCTAAAAACCGTAATCAAAGAAAGTGATCAGATCTATTTTGAAATAGATATGGATAATTTTATGGAGATGCTTGGTGCTATGAAATATCTCAAAATGAATGGTAATAAAAAATTACAGGATTTATTAACAGCACAGGAATATCAAAAGGTAAAAGATTATTTTGTAAAGAATCCAGGGATGATACCACTTGATATGATGCAGTACTTCAAGCCTTATTTCATCAGTTCGTTAATCTCGGAAAAGTCAATGGCATGTGCTAATGAGGGTGGTATGGAGCAATCTATCATGGAAGAATCTAAACAATACAAAAAAGAAATAAAAGGATTGGAAACTGTGGAGTTTCAGGCCAGCGTATTTGACAGCATTCCTTATGAGCTGCAGGCTAAGGAGTTGGTTAAATATCTTGACAGTGCCGGTAAAAACAACGATAACACAAAGGAGTTGATAGCTGTTTATAAAAGCCAGGATCTGAAAAAAATCCAGGAGCTTACTGAAAAGGAAGAAGGGGGCACTTCACAGTTTATGGATCTTTTACTGTATAACCGGAATGCAGATTGGGTGCAAAAAATAAGCAATATCATTCCAGATAGTAAAGTTTTATTTGCCGTTGGTGCTGCACATCTGCCTGGTGAGAAGGGTTTGATAAACCTGCTGCGTAAGAAAGGTTATACGCTGAAGCCAATGGAGAATATTATTACTACTAACGGAGTTAACCTGTGAGATAGTTTGAGAAACCTCACAGGTAGGGTATTCAAAAGTGGATAGTAGTTTTCGTACAATTTTTGTAAACCGTGAAGCAGCTCATCCCCTCCAATGGAGGGGACGTTATGTCCGCAGGACATAACAGGGGTGGGTACACCGGGCATGTTGCTATTTTGGTCTTCATTGTTGTGCATAGTGCTGATCTCTCCTGATGTTTGTCGCTAAACAATTTCAATCAGTTACCCACCCCCGTTTGGCCTTCGGCTCAAACGTCCCCTCCTGATGAGGGGACGTAGTACTAACCTTTTGACATTCATTTCACAAAAACTGTACGAAGACACCTGTGAACTTTTAAACAGCCTACCTCACAGATTTTTCAGGATTTCATAAAACCTATAAACATCCATAAACGAATTATAAATAGGGGCCGGCGCCACCCTGATTACTCCTGGCTCGCGGTAATCTACAACCACGCCTTGATCAATCAGCTTAGCGTGTATTTCTTTTGCATTCTTTCTAAAGTATAAACTCAGTTGAGCACCTCTTTGTAAAGGATCGGAATGTGTTATAATCTCACAATGTAAATCAGGCAATAATTTTAATAAAAACTCAAGGTACCCGGTAAGCGCAATGCTTTTAAGACGAAGTTGCTTTATACCTGCTTTATCAAATAGCTCAAGAGATGCTTTTAACGCTACCATATTAAAAACCTGTGCGGTGCTTATATTCCAGCCATCTGCACCCGGTTGCGGAATAAATCCTTTCTCCATTGCAAACCGTGTTTTTTCTTCGTTACCCCACCAACCGGCAAGTCGCGGAAACCGCAAGTCGTTACCAAACTTTTCATGAATATATACACCACTTACAGAGCCAGGTCCTGCATTCAGGTATTTGTAAGAACACCATGCTGCAAAATCGACGTGCCATTGATGCAGGAGTAGTGGAACATTTCCGGCTGCATGGGCTAAGTCGAACCCGGCATAGGCGCCAATCTTATGAGCTGCCTGAGTAATAGATTCGATATCATACAGCTGACCTGTATAATAATTTATACCGCTGAATAATATAAGCGCTATACTTTCCTCATTATCTTCTATAGCCTGGACTATATCTGCGGTTCTAAGTAATTTTTCTTCTCCACGCGGAGCAATTTCTATAATGGCTTCAACGGGATTAAAACCATGAAACCTTACCTGCGTTTCCACCGCATACTGATCGCTGGGAAAAGCACCCGATTCCATCAGTATTTTATACCGCTGACCTGCCGGGCGGTAAAATGAAAACATCAGTAAATGAAGATTGACAGTAAGGGCATTCATTACAGTTACCTCTTCTTCATTACAACCCATCATAAGGGATAATGATTTTTTAAAATTGTGCTGGTAGTACAGCCAGGGATTCCGAGCATGCAAGTAACCGTTGATTGCCAGCTTTTTCCAATCCTCAATTTCTATATCTATAGCCTCTTTTACATTTTTAGAAAGCAATCCCAAAGAATTGCCACACAGGTATATGGCCTTCTTTTCTTTATGCTTTGGAAAATGAAATTTCTTTCTAAACTTTTTTAGAGGATCCTGTTTATCTAATTTCTTCGCAAATTTAATAGTGGCCTTGAACATAATTATAATTGTTAATGGTTAATGGTTAATTGTTAACGGTTAACTACTTCAGTTTATTAATATTTTTAACAGTAGCATCTTACCGTTAACAATTAACCATTAACAATTAAAAATTATAAAAACTTCGTTACCGCATTAATGATTTTTTCTTCATGATAGATTCTTCGATGGCCCCAGCCTTTGGTAATCATAAATTCGATGTTAGGATATTGAGACCGGATCAATGGTTGCACATCTTTTAACGGAGTAATATCATCATCTTCATCATGAATCCATAAAATACGTGCTTTAATATTTTTTATCGCCCTTGATATCGATAGCCACTGAACCGTTTTACCGCCAACAGAAATGATAAGGTTCTCAAAATCTTCCCGCAAATTATCTTTCAATTTTAAATAATCGAACAGCAGGTCAACTGCGGTGCTTGTTTCAGTAGCGGGTGCAATTAAAACCAGTCGCGTATGGTTGGTATGACTGATATCTTCCAAGGCCAGCGAAACCGCTAACCCCCCAAAGGAGTGAGCCATAAATGCATCTATCGGTCCATATTTAGTAAAGATCTCTTTAATCATTTTCTTATACTGTAATACGTTGATCTGTTTGCCTTCACTATCACCATGTGCCGGGGCATCAAAGGCCAACACTTCATAACCCTTATTTATCATTGGCAATACATACCGCTCGAATTTTTTTGCAGAAGACTGAAACCCATGAATTATCAGGAACTTCTTTAATTGCGGGTGATTCCAACGATAGCCGGTCACTTTTTTATTATCAATATGAAACTGTAATTTTTCTGCTTCATCAAATAGAGGGGATATTCTTTTCTTCGATTTACTAAATGGAGTGCAGAACAAACGTAAGGCTCTTTTAGCTGCGTGCTTTTTTGATATGGCGGAAAGAAGTCTTAAACTGGTTCTAAGATATCCAATTATAATTTTTTCTTTTAACTTCACTTGATTTGATTTTTCAGCAATCAGCTGTCAGCTAATTACAACTCATTGCATAATTTTAGATAAAGTTAATAAATGAAGGTTGTAATTATAGGAACCGGGAATGTTGCTACTGTTTTAGGAAGGATTTTCAAAAGTGCGGGTTTTGAGATTGTGCAGGTGTTTGGAAGAAATTCCCAACATGCTGCTACACTGGCCGAAGAGATAAATAGTGTACCCTGCAATGAATGGATAGATATTAATAAGGAGGCTGATATATACCTGGTAGCTCTTGCCGATACGGCGTTATACGAGCTTGATCAACATTTACTTTTATCAAAACAACTGGTATTGCATACTGCGGGATCGGTTTCAAAGGATGTATTGAAAAATATATCCGCCAATTACGGAGTGCTGTATCCAATGCAAAGCCTGAGAAAAGAAATGGATGTATTAACAGAAATACCTTTGCTGGTAGAAGGAAACAATGAACATACAATACAGGCTATATGGGATATTGCCAGCAGGATTTCTAAAAATGTTTCTTTTGTAAATGAGGAAGCACGGTTAAAGCTGCATGTTGCAGCTATTTTTATAAATAATTTTACCAATCATTTATATGCAGTCACCGCTGACTTTTGCAAAAAAGAAGCCCTTAATTTTAATTTATTATTGCCATTGGCCGCAGAAACAGCAAAACGGATTAAATGGATATCCCCGGAAAAAGTAATTACGGGTCCAGCTATACGAAAAGATGAAGTTACGATTAACAAGCATCTGGATTTATTAAAAGATCATCCATTCATTCAAAAAATATATCGGCAGATGACGGAAAGCATTAGTGAGTTTTATAGTAGTGTTAAGTTAACCCTAAAGTGACGCGTTCTGCTATCAGCCGTCAGCTATCAGCAGATCAATGTATATTCAGTTTCCTCCTGATAGCTGATAGCTGACGGCTGATATCAAATACGTCAATTTACATTTAACATAACAGTAGTTAATAATTACTTTAATGTATCCCCGGAAGTAACGGCCGGCCAATCCCTGCCCTGAAGGGCCATGGTGCAGTTATTAGAATAATCAGTACTGCTATTAAATAGTACCAAAATGTTTTTTTATGTTTCGTTCTGTCAGAAAGATTCTTCTTACTTATACTCCTTCCTATAGTTATAAGAACAATAGCAATTAACATTCCTGTAATATGCTCAACAGCCCAATACCTTAAAACTTTATCTTTCATTACTACAGCCATTCCCGAATTTTGGATGCTTTGTAATCCTAATGGTCCAAAAAGCCATTGGTATAATCCTATCAAAAAAATTGTATGAGCTGAAATCATTAAAAACAATCCGGTTTGTTTATCAGACCTGCCAAAGGGTTTGCTGTTTATCATTCCTGAATAAGCTTTTATAATGGCAATTATAGCAAGCAATAGAATAACCCACCGTAATAAATTGTGTAAAAACAAAAGTACCTGGTACATATTGTAACATTTAAATTATCAAAATCAATTCAACCAAAACACCGATTGCAGGTGCAGATATATTTCAAAAATAATGATCAATAACAAAGAATCAATTATTTATTCTACTAGTGTAAGGTCAACCTTAAATTATCGCTTTTGCTATCAGCAGTCAGCTATCAGCAATCAGGAGGAAATACATTACATACTAGCATTATTACCTGATAAGTTTCCTCCTGATAGCTGAATGCTGATAGCAATTAACACAACACCTTATGCTTGACATGACACTAGTTTTATGAATATATTGGGAATCTAATGTTAAATAGGCAAAATATTGTCATAATCACCATGCTTATTTTATTAGTTTTGAACTATGAAGAGCTGGCTTGCATCAATATGTCTGTTATTAGGATTTGCTACAATCACCGGATGTAATTTTTTTGATAGTAACGGCAAAGGTGAAACATCTTTTAAAATACTAAATGATCCGCCATTTAATATTATTACAGATAGCATCAGCAAATTCCCGGCTAATGAAGCCTTATATTTAAAACGCGCAGATTTGTTATCCCAAAAAAACCTGCCTGAACTGGCTTACCCTGATTATAAAAAAGCATGGAGCCTAAGTCCTGATGAATCAACAGCGCTTTCCTATACTGCTAGCCTGTTCATGACAGGAAGAGAAACAGATGCTATCAGGCTATTACAGGAATGCCTTAAAAAATTTCCGGGAAATATGGAATTTCCCAGAAGGTTAAGCGAAGCATATCTGCAAAGCGGCAAAAGCGAGGAAGCACTTAACCAATTTAATAAATTGATTGAAGCCGATTCCAATAATTTCGAAGCCTTGTATGAAAAAGGTATTTTGCTGGCAGAATTAAAGGATACTTCGCAGGCGATCCGATCTTTGGAAAAAGCCTATAGTTTACAACCGCTGCAATTAGTAGGAGTTTCTCTTGCTAATCTATATGCTGAAACAAAAAATTACAGAGTGCTGGAACTATGCGATGATCTGATCAGTAAAGATACCGCCCGCGAACTTACAGATGCCGTATTCATAAAAGGTATTTATTTTACGAATACTAATCAAACTGATCAGGCGCTGGAACAGTTTGAAGAATGTATAAACCGTGATTGGAAATTTACCGAAGCTTATATAGAAAAAGGCATTATCCTCTTCAAAGATAATAATATCGATGAAGCTCTTAAGACTTTTGCCCTTGCAGCAAAAGTGTCTAATACCTATCCCGACGCTTACTACTGGATGGGCCGGTGTTATGAAAGCATTGGCAAAAAGGAAGAAGCCCGTGATAATTATTTACGTGCCCTTGCCCTTGATAAAAATTTTAAAGAAGCAAAAGAATCTTTGAAACGACTTGATTAATGGTTAATGGTTAATGGTTAACGATATGTATTATCATATGTATCAAACTTAACTAGCTTTCCGTTAATCATTATTCAATGTCGTTGACCTAAGGATTTAGTATTTAGCAGGCATCCCTTGTGCGCCTTGTGGGATTTCCTTTGTGTCCCTTGTGGTTAAATAGGGCCTATGATTCAAAGGGTCTTTTAACCACTAAGGACACAAAGGAAATCCCACAAGGGACACTAAGACCTTTAACCAAATTGTAATTTCATATATAAAAGAATACTACAACCTTCTTAAGTCAAAGGCAATAAATTATTATCCATTAATCATTAACAATTATGCCCTTAATCGCCCCTTCTTTACTGGCTTCTAACTTTCTAAGATTAGAAGAGGAATGCCAAATGCTTAATGATAGTGAAGCAGATTGGTTTCATCTGGATGTAATGGACGGAAGATTTGTGCCCAATATAAGTTTTGGCTTACCTGTTATAGAACACATCCGCACCTGTACAAAAAAAACCTGCGATGTGCACCTGATGATAGAACAGCCTGAGCTGTATGCTGAAGCCTTTAAAAAAGCTGGTGCTGATATGCTAACCGTTCATATAGAAGCCTGCCGCCACCTTCATCGTAACATTCAACAAATTAAGGAGCTTGGTATGATGGCTGGTGTTGCTTTAAATCCGCATACTCCGGTAGTATTGTTGCAGGATATATTAGAGGATGTTGATATGGTTTTGATAATGAGCGTAAACCCGGGCTTCGGCGGACAAAAATTCATTCAACACTCTCTTGTAAAAATTAAGGAACTCCGTGAAAGAATAGACAACGCCGGGTTAAAAGTAAAGATTGAAGTAGATGGGGGTATTACACTGGATAATGCAAAGATGATAGTTGACGCCGGCGCTGATATCCTGGTAACAGGAAGCACTGTATTTAGGTCTAAGGATCCAAAAGAAACCATAAAGCTGTTGAAAGAATTATAAAGATCATAATAAGCTTACGTTCAATCTTAAGAAATATAATTGTAATGAACTACAAGCTGACAGCTGGTAGCAGAACTTATCTCAATTCTCTTTACCTTCGGTCAACTGTAAAAGTGTTAATCTGGTGATATCCTTTAAAAGTTTATTTCTTTCCACTCTCCTGCTTTCTTCCCTGTTTTCTTTTGCTCAAAAAAGATCAGCTTATGTTTCGGGTAAGATATTAGATGAAAATGAAAATTCAATCAGCAAGGTTTCAATAACAATTCTGGGGAGGACCTCTTCAATTTTCTCAAATGATTCAGGTGAATTCAGAATTAAGGTTACCGCAGAGAAAGCTTTTGCCCTGGTATTCAGCTATACAGGTTATAAAGATGAACAGCGTAATTTTTTATTGAGCGACAATGAAGAGGAGAAAATAGTAATAAGATTAGAACGTGGTTCGCACGAACTGGAAACAGTAGTTGTAACAGATCAAAGGCAGCGGCGGGAAGCCGGATTGGTAAACATCAATCCCAAAAATGCTATAAATATTCCAACACCAACAGGTGGTATTGAAAGCCTTATAAAAATATTTGTAGGAAGTAATAATGAACTTACTTCTCAATATTCAGTTCGTGGAGGAAATTATGATGAGAACCTGGTTTATGTAAATGATTTTGAGATCTTTCGTCCGTACCTGGTTAGAAGCGGACAGCAGGAAGGACTAAGTTTTATCAATCCTGAAATGACCAGGAGTATAAATTTTTACAACGGTGGTTTTCAGGCCCGGTATGGTGATAAAATGTCTTCAGTCCTTGACATTCAATACAAAAAACCAAAACAATTTGGTGGTTCAGCCTATATAGGATTACTGGAACAGGGCATGCACCTTGAAGGCAGCAGTAAAAATAATAAATTCACCTACCTGGTAGGCGCCCGTAATCGCAACAACCGTAATTTACTCGGCAGCCAGGAGACTAAGGGAAATTATGTACCATCTTCCGCAGATCTGCAGGGCTTACTCACTTACCAGTTTAACAACAAATGGTCGACAGAACTATTTGGAAACATCTCCCGGACAAAGTTTACCCTGATACCTGAATTCAGCCAACAAACCTCATCAGTTTTTACACCTGTTCTGAGCGCTAACTTAGGACTGGATATTTTCTTTGACGGAAAAGAAGAAGACCGGTATCAAACAAATATGATTGGTGTAGCACTAATTCAGCAGGCTAAAAAAAATCTCCGGCTAAAATGGATGGTATCAAGATTTGAAAATGATGAAAAAGAATCTGTTGACATAACGGGCGCCTATCTTTTTGGTGAAAGGGATTTTGATAAGAGCAATGCAACTTTCGGTTTGATTGTAAATCCTTTAGGCGCAGGAGTATTTCAAAATTATTCAAGGAACAGGTTGAATATTTCGCTTCTAAATGTGGGCCATCGCGGATATCTAAACTGGGGCAAGCATTATATTCAGTGGGGTATCACTGCTGAACAACAGAAAGTACAGGATCATCTTAAAGAATGGCAGTACCAGGATTCTGCCGGGTATTCTCTTCCATACCATTCATCTCAGCTTTCATTATTTTCCGTTTTAAAATCAAAAGCCACGCTTGATATTACCCGTTTTTCAGGATATATTCAGGACAATATTATTTTTAAAGATTCTACCGGATTCAGTTTGCAGGCAGGATTGCGGTATAATTATAATTCGCTTAATAATGAATTCCTGCTTTCTCCGCGTGCAGGCTTTTCCTGGAAAGCCTCAAAATGGAAGCGCGACGTGATCTTCAGGGGTGCTGTTGGAATATATGACCAGCCTGCCTTTTATCGGGAATACCGCCGCTATGATGGCTCTATCAATAAAGCATTACGGGCACAAAAAAGCTGGCAGATCTCCGGCGGGTTCGATTATAATTTCAATGCGTCTGAACGTCCGTTCCGGCTTACTACCGAAGCCTATTATAAAAATATGTGGAACGTAGTGCCTTATGATATTGATAACGTACGCATTCGTTATTCGGGAGAAAATAATGCTAAAGCATATGCAACCGGAATTGAAATGCGCTTGTTCGGGGAAATTGTAAAGGATGCGGAAAGTTGGGTTAGTCTTGGTTTTATGCGAACCCGGGAAAATATTGATGGTGATTTTTATTACAACTACAAACTGGATTCTCTCAATCAACCTGTAGACAGTTCCTTACAACAAGGTGGCTGGTTCAGGAGGCCATCTGACCGCCTTATTACTTTTGGCCTCTTCTTTCAGGATTACCTGTCTAATAATAAAAATTTCAAGGTTTATCTTAATACTATTTATGGCAGTAACCTGCCCTATAATATTCCCAAAAGTGTTAAATACCGGAACGCTTTAATTATTGACCCGTATATCCGTATTGATATTGGTTTTAGCGCACTTTTGCTGGATAGCGATAAAAGCAAACGAAGAAGTCATAACCCCTTCCGTGACTTTCAAAATATATGGGTAACTGCAGAAGTATTCAACATCATTGATCGCCCGAATACTATTTCCTACCTCCTGATCAAAGATTTCTCCAACACAATATTTACTGTTCCTAACAGGCTTACTCCAAGATTATTGAATTTAAAACTCATTGCACGCTTTTAATTTACTAGTAAGTATCATCATTCTTTTTTATTATCTTTAATTTCCATTGCGGAAAACCACATCTTAGATAGGATTTTTCCCATAAGATCTGGTTTCTTTCCCAAAAATGGAAAGTTTATTCAGGCAATGGATTTTAACAGGTTGATTACAAATCTTGTAGAAAACTGGAATGAAGATGGTATTATTAAGATTTGATTGTATCCCTATCTAAAAAAATTTAATCGTTATGTATTTTATGAGCACTCAGGTAAGTATTTTTCCTAATCCCTTTCTATCTACTTTATCTTTTGAAGTAATTGTAGAAAGCAATGCATCAACTATAGTTCAAATGCTTGACAAAAAATTAAAAATTATCAAAATGATAAAGTGGAATCTTAAAAAAGGTACCAATAAAACTTCCATTGATGATTTGGATACCTTACCTGCCGGGGACTATTTTGTTGATATAAAAAACATGGATGGCAAAAATTTATTTGCTACTAAAATTGTTAAGATAGAAGAAACTCATTAGTAATCTTACTTTGTTTTATAGGTTTAATGTCCAGGATTTAAAATCTGGTTCTACTTTCTTTACGAAGTTACCTGCACAGCTAAAAACCATTCTAGTGTTGTGACAATTTAATTATCAAATATGCTTTATTGAGGTTATATCTTATAGAATTACATTTGACCATCATTTATTTAGTCGTTTCTAATGGGCAATGTAATTAAGTAAACGTTTAATTTGCTTTGATAAATTAACGTAGCGTATGATTTCATTTCAGCGTTTTAAAAATTACCAGCCCTGTAAGGGCGAAATATGAAGATCAAGTGCATGCCACCAAAAACAATATTACGCCCTTACAGGGCTATGTTCCATCGTCACACCTTGATACAGGGCTTCACCCTGTGATAATATATTGAGCCCTTTCAGGGGCTGGTTGTTAAATAAATAACATTGCCCTAATGAGCTTAATAAATGTTTCATAATTAAATGGTCAGTACACTAGTTTCATGTCAAGCATACTTTGTCGTATTAATTGCTATCAGCTGTCAGCTTTCAGCCATCAGCAGATCAAAGCGTAGTGAGTTTCCTCCTGATAGCTGACCGCTGACGGCTAATAGCCGTAATACGACGTTTTATAGTTGACATGACACTAGTTTCATGTCAACCTTAAAATGTCTGTAAATGTTGCTATATGCGTCAACCATCAGGACGCTTATGTATAATGTATTTCCTCCTGATAGCTGACAGCTAATAGCTATAATGCGACATTTTATTGTTGACATGACAACAGTTTGAAATAACTTTATGTATGATCAGGCTAAGTGTTAATATAAACAAGTTTGCTACATTACGTAATAGCAGAGGAGGAAATAATCCAGATGTTGTTAAAGCAGCAAATGATGCTCAGTTATTTGGTGCAGATGGCGTTACAGTTCATCCCCGTCCTGACGAGCGGCATATCAGGTATCAGGATGTGCGGGACATAAAAAAAATTATTACTACTGAATTTAACATTGAAGGCAATTGCCGTGAAAAAAAATTCGTAGATCTTGTGCTGGAAGTTAAACCAGACCAGGTAACATTAGTTCCGGATGCTGAAGGGCAGTTAACATCCGACCATGGATGGGATACTATAAAGTACAAAGATTACCTGGTAGAAATAATCAGGATATTTAAAACTAGTGGTATCCGCGTTTCTATTTTTGTTGATCCGGTAATTGACATGGTGGAAGGAGCCGCCAAGGCAGGTACCGATCGTATTGAATTGTATACAGAAGGGTATGCCAGAGGTTTCCCTTCAGATCCCCAGAAAGCCATTGACCCTTATTTGGCGGCTGCCAAAAAAGCCGTTGATTGCGGGTTAGGAATTAATGCCGGTCATGACCTTGACCTTGAAAATCTTCGTTTTTTCTCTCAAAACATTCCCGGCCTGATGGAAGTGTCAATAGGTCATGCATTGATTTCAGATGCCTTGTATCTTGGTTATGAAAATGCGATACAGTTATATAAAAGGCAATTGAAGTAAGTTTAGTCCGAACTAATAAAGAACCACGGAGACAGGGCGACAGGGAAGAACACAGTGCCAGGATTACTCATAATTTTAATAAATAGCACTGTGTTCCTCCCTGTCGCTCTGTCTCCGTGGTTCCTTACTTTATACCTCATACCTCATACCCAATACCTAAATTCCTGCAACTAAATAACTGGTTAATTGTTATTAATAAATTTATTGAACCAGTAAGAAACATAAATATCGTACATTGAGTGAAACAATTAATTACCAGACATAATACCTTCCTGAATATTAATTTGTAGTGTTGATAATAAATCCCGGCGGTGATACGTAATTTTAATGTGTACTCTTACCGCAAAAAATACAATAACGTTCCTGATAACAGAAAAAAATATTAATATGAAAGGCCATTATTTTTCAAAATTTGATCCTAGTAAAGAAGGCAAGACACAATTCGAACAGCTAATGAATTTGTTTCTTCAGTTGCTTACTTATACTAGTGGTGATGTAAACGAAGCACTGCAGTGGTTAAACGAATTAGATAAAGAGTATGCATTTACCAATGAGGAATATGGTATGGGCGACTTTATTGATGACCTTAAAAACAAAGGATACATCGATGAAAACAAACAAACCGGTGAAATAAAGATCACGCCTAAAACCGAACAAGGTATCAGAAAACGTTCCCTGGAAGAAATCTTCGGTAAATTAAAGAAAACCAAAACAGGTGATCATAATACGTTTAAGCCTGGATTAGGAGACGAAACAAATCCTGAAACAAGACCATTCCAGTTTGGAGATATGCTTGAACAGATTGATTTCACAGAATCTATCCGTAATTCACAAATTAATAATGGATTAGATGGATTGATGCAGGAAGATGACCTTCAGATCAGGGAAACTGATTTCAAATCACAAACTTCTACTGTTTTGATGATTGATATTTCTCACTCCATGATTTTGTATGGCGAAGACAGGATCACTCCTGCTAAAAAGGTAGCTATGGCATTGAGTGAACTGATTACCACCAAATATCCTAAAGATACCCTGGACATTGTTGTTTTTGGTAATGATGCATGGCCTGTAGAAATTAAGGACCTTCCCTACCTGCAGGTAGGTCCTTACCATACCAATACTGTTGCCGGACTTGAAATGGGCATGGACATATTGCGCAGAAGAAGAAATCCGAACAAACAGATATTTGTAATTACAGATGGCAAGCCCACCTGCTTAAAAGTTGGCAAACGTTATTACAAAAACAGTTTTGGACTGGATAGAAAGATTACTGCACGTTGTTTAAACCTAGCTGCGCAATGCAAAAAACTAAAAATTCCTATCACCACTTTTATGATTGCATCAGACCCATATCTGCAGCGCTTTGTACAGGAATTTACTGAAACAAATAATGGCAAAGCTTTTTTCGCATCCCTTGATAAACTGGGATCTTTTATCTTTAAGGATTTTGAAAGTGGAAAAAGAAAAACATTATACTAGCTGTCAGAAGCCAGCAATCAGCTTTAGCGAGCTGCAACATAACAAGGTTACGCGGCTTAAACAGCTGGCTGAATTTAAAATATAACTAAAGACTTATAAAAATAAAAAATGGACATTAATAATATTAAAACGTTAGGAGAACTAAAAAAATCCGGGTATGTGTCGATTAGCGTTAAGGAAGAAATACGACGGAACCTTGTTAAAAAACTTCAAAGTAAGGAACTGACTTTTCCAGGTGTTCTTGGATACGAAGATTCAGTAATTCCCGACACCGAAAGAGCTTTATTAAGCAAACACAATATTTTATTTTTAGGTTTACGTGGCCAGGCGAAAACAAGGATGGCAAGACTAATGACTAAATTGCTTAATGAATATATTCCGGTGTTGGAAGGAAGTGAGATTAATGATGACCCGCTTAATCCTATTTCAAAGTATGCAAAAGACATCATTAAAGAAAAAGGAGATGCCACACCGGTAAGCTGGTTGCATCGCAGTGAACGGTATGGCGAAAAGTTAGCCACTCCGGATGTAAGTGTTGCAGATTTGATTGGTGATATTGATCCAATTAAAGCGGCAAACCTGCGATTGAGTTTTGCAGACGAACGTGTAATTCATTACGGCATTATTCCCAAAAGTAACAGGGGAATTTTTGTTATTAATGAAATTCCCGATTTGCAGGCAAGGATTCAAGTTGCCTTATTTAACATTTTGGAAGAAGGTGATATCCAGATAAGAGGCTTTAAACTGCGCCTGCCGCTTGATATACTTTTTGTATTTACAGCTAACCCTGAAGACTACACCAATCGTGGTTCTATTGTTACGCCGTTAAAAGATAGGATCGAAAGTCAGATTCTGACACATTATCCGAAAAGCATTGAAACGTCATTAGCAATTACGGAACAGGAAGCTGATATTCATGTTGACCAGAAAGATAAAATAAAAGTTAGTGACCTGGTAAAGCGGCTGATAGAGCAGGTTTCCTTCGAAGCAAGAACCAGCGAATATGTAGATAAAAAAAGTGGGGTATCAGCAAGATTAACAATTGCCGCTTATGAGAATGCGGTAAGCTCAGCAGAAAGAAGGTTAATCCTCAATAATGAAAAAAATACACAGGTATGGATTAACGACCTTATTGGAATAATTCCATCTATTACCGGTAAAATTGAATTGGTATATGAAGGTGAGCAGGAAGGTCCTTTGCAAGTTTCAATGAACTTGCTGGATAAATCTATACGCTCTTTATTCATTCAATATTTTCCAAATCCTGAAACGATTAAAAAGAGAAGGAACCCGGGTAAAGATGCAGGCAAGGAAGATGAGAATCCTTATAAAGCAATTATCAGGTGGTTTGATAGCGGGAATGCTATTGATATCTTTCTGAATGTTATGGATAAAAATAAAGTACTGCAACTGTATAAAGTCGATGGCCTGAATGCATTGGTAAAGAAATTTTTTCCGCTTGCTAATGATACTGAAAATGCCTTGTTGATGGAATTTGTACTGCATGGGTTAGCTGCTTACTCAATGATCAGTAAAAAAATCATTGAGAATAAAATTGAGTTTAAAGACCTGATGGGTTCTATGGTAAATTTAGGAACTGCATCGTTTAGCAGCGATGATGATTTTGAAGCGTAGGTGTGAACTATAATTTACCTGATTTAATGATAGACTATGATTGTCTAATTTATAGTCCATCATTAAATCAGATAAATCACAGTTCAGACAATATTAACTTCCCTTTCTAATACAACATCAAATTTTGACCGGACGCTTTGCAGTACTTCTTCACTTAACTCATAAATCTCCTTACCATTTGCAGAACCATAATTTACCAGAACCAGCGCCTGCTTTGCATGGCAGCCTGCATCTCCTTTCCGGTAACCTTTCCAGCCACATTGTTCAATCATCCAACCGGCAGCAAGTTTAACATGATTGTTGGGTAAGACGTATCCTACAATTTCATTGAAGTTTTCTTTTAATTCCAAAAATTTTGAAGCAGGAACTTCGGGGTTTTTAAAAAAGCTTCCTGCATTACCTATCTCAGCCGGGTCTGGTAATTTACTTTTGCGAATATTTATAACTGCCTGGCTGATGGCACGGATACTTATTTCTGCTATGCCCATTTTTTGCAGCTCCTTCTCTATTGCTCCATAGCTTGTATTAAAATGAGGTTGTTTTAAAAGTTTAAATGTTACGCTGGTTATAGCAAATTGATTTTTATATTTCTTTTTGAAAACACTTTCACGGTAACCGAATGAACAATCAGCAAGGCTAAATTTTACAATCTTTTTTTCCTGGAGATGAAAAGCTTCTAATTCATAAAATACATCTTTTAATTCAACGCCATAAGCACCGATGTTTTGCATAGGACCTGCCCCAACATTCCCCGGTATCAAAGAAAGATTCTCAATACCTGCCATATTATTTTCAATACAGTATAATACGAACCGGTGCCAGTTCTCCCCCGCTCCTGCATTTACATAATAACAAGCATCGTCCTCCTTTACAACACTTATTCCCTTTATATCATTTTTCATAACGAGTCTACCTATATCTTGTGTAAACAACAGGTTACTCCCGCCACCAAGTATCAGTGCAGGGTTTATGTTCAGGTCAGCATCATCAAGAGCTTCATGCACTTGCTCTACAGAATTAAACGTTGTAAAATACTTTGCGATGGCATCTATACCGAAAGTATTATATTTCCGTAATGAAAAATTTTCATGTATTTCCATGCTTATAAATTCATAAACAATAATACACCATTCCTCAAGAAATATTTAAAGAAATGAAAGCATTATTGGTGGGAGCCACAGGATTAACAGGCAGTTATCTTTTAGAACATTTACTAAAAGATGATTACTTTGAAACAGTAATCACTTTGACGAGAAAGCCTCTTCAAATAATTAATAAAAGGTCTTTTAATATTGTCGTGAATTTTGATAATTATGCCGATCTGCAAAATGCTTTTGACAAGGATGCTGTGATTTTTGTAACCATTGGCACTACCCGGAAACAAGTTGGTGGAGATAAAGCTGCATACCGGAAAGTTGATTTTGATATTCCGGTAAACATAGCAAAGATCGCAAGGGAAAAAGGAGTAAAGACTTTTGTTTTGGTTTCTGTTGTGGGAGCTAATGTTAATGGAGCTAGTTTTTACACCAGATTAAAAGGTGAAGTTGAAAATGTTATTAGCAGTCTTGGAATTGATAGTGTTTATTTTATGAGGCCTTCAATTCTTCTGGGTCATAGAAAAGAATGGAGGCTGGCAGAAAGGATGGCACAAGCTGTTATGATTCCATTATCAACTTTATTTTTTGGCCGAATGAGTAAATTCAAAGGGATTCATGTTAAAGATCTATCGCTCGCAATGCTTAAGGCTGCTAAAGTAGCTCAGCCTGGTACTCACCTGTTGCATTACGAGGATATGATGGAAATGATTCATTTTTAAATTTGCCAAACTCCGCTGTTAACCTATTAGCTTTTACAATATCTGACAGGTGGTTCATTAACCTCGTAGTTTTTATTATCTTGCATCAAATAGCAGACATCTCAGACAATACCAACATATTATTTTTCCTCGCACAGAATTTAGATTTTCTGGATCATCCCAGGGCCTGAAGAACGCTCCCAGGACTGGTTTATGCCTTTTAAAGGGCAATCTTACATACTATATAACTTAGGATTATGCAAATTTTAAAAACCGCTTTAACAGCTACTGAGTATTTTATAGATCTTGAAAATCAATTCGGCGCGCACAATTATCATCCCCTTCCTGTTGTACTAACTAAAGGGGAAGGAATTTTTTTGTGGGATGTAGAGGGGAAACGTTACTATGATTTTCTTAGCGGTTACTCAGCTGTTAACCAGGGGCACTGTCATCCTAAAATTATTGCCGCGTTAATTGAACAGGCACAAAAACTAACGCTCACTTCCAGAGCGTTTCATAATGACCTGCTGGGAGAATACGAAAAATTTATAACAACCTGCTTTGGATACGATAAAGTTTTGCCCATGAACACTGGTGTGGAAGCAGGAGAAACAGCTATAAAGCTTGCGCGTAGATGGGCATATGTAAAAAAAGGCGTTCCTGATAATAAGGCGAAAGTAATCTTTGCAGAAAATAATTTTTGGGGAAGAACACTTGCAGCAATTTCGGCTTCTACTGATCGCTTGAGCTATAAAGGGTTTGGACCCTACATGCCCGGATTTGAAATAATTCCTTTTAACGATTTGTCAGCTCTGGAAATGGCATTACAGGATAGTAACGTTGCTGCTTTTATGGTGGAACCTATTCAAGGTGAAGCTGGCGTAGTTATTCCTGATCACGGATACCTGAAAGGCGTCAGAGATCTTTGCACAAATTATAATGTCTTGTTTATTGCTGATGAAATACAAACCGGACTGGGCAGAACAGGAAAATTATTGGCATGTGATCATGAAAATGTAAGACCCGATATTTTAACACTCGGCAAAGCCCTCAGTGGTGGAACGCTGCCGGTTAGTGCCGTGCTATGTGATGATGAAGTTATGCTTAATATCAAGCCCGGAGAACATGGAAGCACTTATGGAGGCAATCCTCTGGCTTGTAAAGTAGCCATCGCTTCCCTGCAGGTTTTACACGATGAGCATATGATTGAGAATTCAGAAACGATGGGTAAAATGATGAGGAATGAATTAACAAAACTCAATTCACCTCATATAGCATCGGTGCGCGGGAAAGGACTTTTGAATGCTATTATTATTCAGCACCAGGATCATGATGCAGCGCTAAGGCTTTGCCTTGAAATGAAAGACAATGGCTTACTGGCAAAACCAACACATGTCGATAAGATAAGGTTTGCACCGCCACTAGTAATTAACAAAGAACAAATGCATGAATGCATTACAATCATTGGTAAGAGCTTGCAAATACTGGATTGATTTTTTTACTCTGGTGTTATTTTAACTATGAAATTAAGTATTCAATTACTATCAACCGTCAGTTTTCAGCGGTCAGCAGATCAATGTATAATAAGTTTCCTCCTTATAGCTGAAAGCTCACGGCTGATAGCAAATACGTCAATTTAAAGTGAACTTAACACTAGCTGAATTTTATGGGTTTAAGACTTTACTAACTATCTTTAGATGGTTGATTATTCATTCCGGATTTGACAAACCATAATATATTATAACACATTGGAGCAACATGTACCTCATGAACATACAGAGCACCACCTTCAAAGCTCCGATTTAGTCAGGGACATTGTGATAGGCATGTCTGATGGCCTGACAGTACCCTTTGCACTCGCCGCAGGATTGAGCGGTGCCGTTGATTCTACAAACCTGATAATTATTGCAGGCCTGGCGGAAATAGCAGCAGGCTCCATTGCTATGGGATTAGGCGGTTATCTTGCAGGCAAAACAGAAATAGACCACTACAATTCAGAATTAAAAAGAGAGCATGAAGAAGTTGAATTGGTGCCACAACGTGAAAAGGAAGAAGTTAAAGACTTTTTCGCAAACCTCGGATTAAGTGAAGAAGTGCAGCATCAGGCTGTAAATGAAATGACTAAAGACAAAGATAAATGGGTAGATTTTATGATGAAGTATGAACTGGGCCTGGATAAACCCGATGAAAAACGAGCCAGGAAAAGTGCCTTTAACATTGGCATATCATATATTGTTGGAGGAATTATTCCTTTATCTCCTTATTTTTTCTTTAAGGATGGTATTACCGGTTTAAAAATTTCAGCTATAATTACATTGATCTGCCTTTTTATATTTGGCTATTTTAAAAGCAGGATCACAGGTGTTAGTCCTGTTGGTGGCGGACTTCGGGTAATGTTGATTGGAGCAATAGCCGCTGCATGTGCTTTTACAATTGCCAGGTTGATTGAAGGGTTATAATGTCTTTCATAAATTATGACTCATTTTAAATCAGTCATCGCTTGTTTCAGCCTTGATCTTGATATCAGGAAATAAAGAAGCCAACATAATAATTACAGCGGATAACATCAGCAAATACAAACCAAACTTTCTTTCCGGGCATTCTCCTCCCCTGCACATAGAAATAAGCACATAATTCCGAATGCTCCATGCAATATTAAAAGCACAAAAGAATATATTAGCACGTTTAGCCATTACCGAAGAATACAATAAGAATATAGCAGAAATACCGCTGACAATAAGATTCATGAGTGCAGGTTTTCCAAAATTAGTTCCCGCAGTATTCATACCAGTTATAGTAATATTTTTTGATACAACTATTATCCAGGGTTGGTATGCCGCAATGTATAATAGTACCACACCAAAAATTCCAACCCATTTACTGTATTTCATGTTCCCATTAAGTTGCAGTAAAAATAATGATTAATCAATGTCGATGACTTAAGGATTTCGTATGTAGCAAGCATCCCTTGTGCTCCTAGTGGGATTTCCTTTGTGTTCCTTGTGGTTAAATAGGATCTATAATTTTAAGAGTCTTTTAACCACAAGGAACACAAAGGAAATCCCACAAGGAACTCTAAGACTTTTAATCAAATTGTAATTTCATATATAAAACAACACTTCAACCTTGTTAATTCAACGCCATTAAATGGTTAATTATTAATGCTAATAGTTGTTTGCTTACCTTCTTTGGTTTAATATACCTCATACCTGTTCACTGAAACTGAAGATCAACACGCCTATCAAGAGGATTGGCTTTCTTTGCTGTATTAACATCACTGACTACCGGTTCTTCAATAGTGATGCGTGAGTCATTAATTTTATATTTGGAAATAAGAAGGTTTTTTACATATGCAGATCTTTTATTAGCAATAATTTTATTCTTCTCAGGATTGCCAATGGGATCGGTAAACCCTTTAAGAGTAATTATAGCTTCCTTATTTTTAGTTGCAACGGTGCCAAAGGGTGATATCTTGTTTAATTGATCGCTTGTTAATGCTACCGAACCCATTTTAAAATATACACTAATAACAGGAAAGCCGGTAACATCAAACTTCTGCTCTGGTTTTATAATTTTTTCACTAACAACCGGAACAGGTTTATTTTTCAGACTGTCTAACTGAAGCCGTAACTGATTCAGTTCATTTCTTAACTGACTAACTTGAGAGGTATCTGCTGAAGACACCGGATTGGATGTTGTTAAAGCACTTTGCTGACTTTTTCCAGTAATAGCTGTATCAGTAATCTTACCACTGGCATTATAATTAATTTCATTTTGAAGGTTTTGAAGTTGTGCTCTGAGATTAGCTATTTCCTCCTGGCCATTATTTCTATTTTTATTTTCATCGTACACAAAAACAGGGTTCATGGGATAATTATTTCCTCTCCGATTCCTGTCTGAATTGTAAGACTGATAAGAACTTTGCAACTCCCGGTTTCTTCTTTCTAAATCATTAATCCTGTTCCGCATGTTTTTAATATCGTTCTCGTAATATTGCTGTTGCTGAATATTGCTTTCACCATTATTAGATGCTGCTTCTATTCTTTTTTGTTTCTTTTTTTTTGAAGTAAATATATCCTGATACCATTTTCTGTCTGCCACCTCAACATTATCGCTGGCCTCACTCATGATTCTTCTATAATATGCTCCGGAATCGTTTGATTTTTGTAACTGGCGTTGTAATAAAGTAATTGAATCAGCATTTTGTTGTATTCTTTTTTGAATCAGATTTACATTCCTGTTCAATTCGGAAGAATCAATTATTAAATTTTTTTCACGGGCATAACTAATTCTTTTTTCGGCTAAATCACTTTTATCATTTTCAATCTTATCAATTTGTTTATTTGCAATAGTAGCTTCTGATTCGTAGTATTCCTGTTGCCTGGAGTAATCAACAGCTTGATGAGTATCTGTCTTAACTACACGCTTTTTCTTTTTATTGCCAGTTCCAAAGTAGCGTTGGAACCAGGTAGTTTTTTTTTGAATGGTGTCAGGTGTGTTATTTTGTCTGGAATAAGTAACAGTTTGAAGAGTGTCTGCATTAACAACACGCTTTTTCTTTTTATCACCTAATCCAAAATAACGCTGGAACCAGGTAGTTTTTTTTTGAATGGTGTCAGGGTTAAAATTTTGCATTGACTCCTGCTGAAGCTTTTTATAATAGGCAGCTGAATCATTGGCTGCTATTAATTGCTGACGTAATTGAGCCTGGTTTTCTTCTTCTCTTCGAAGTTGGTTATCTGTTTCCTCTTTATTTCTTAAAGCATCTAAAGAATCGGAAGCATTCTTATTAATACTTTCTGTAACAACTCCTTGTTGATTATTACCTGAAGGTGTACTCTCTAATTCATTTAATCTTTGCTCAATTGAATCTATCTTTTTTAAGTAGCTATTGCGTACCCTTACACTATCTTCAATATAATCATCAGATGTTTTGTCATTGCCCCGCTTATCAGTTTTTATTTCTTTTAAAGGAATATTTGACCGGTAATATAAAATAGAGCTGTCAGCTTTGCTTAACGGTAGTTTTTGCCTTTGTTGTGCCTTTTCATATTCATTACGTAAACTGTCTATCTGAAGATCGTAAACACGCAATAGCAGATTATTATCTTTACTTAACGGCCGCTGAATTAATAACCTGCTCCTTAAATTTTTTATGGAATCTGTTTGATACTGTAATTGCTGAAGCCTTGGTACAATCTGCTGATCACGCAAAACTTCTTTAATATCTTTTAATTCTGAATTTATGTTTTCCAACTGTTTTCTTACTATTGAATCAGCAGGCTGAACAAGGCCAGACTTAATCATTGATAATGAATCTTTGATTGCCCTGCTTACAGAATCACTTTTAATCCGCATTACAGAGTCAGCATTATGGCTTATATTTTTCTTAATGGAGTCTGCTATTTTTTTCTGATAAAAATAGGGAGTACCTAAAGAATAAATTACCGGCGGGTTGAAAGTTTTATTAGTCTTCTTTTTTGATAAAGATATATTAAGTACGATCCGGTTGTTAATATAAAAATCATTTACTCCATTATTATCACCACGATTCATTGTTACAGGATCAACATTGTTATAGCCAGGCTTTGCTGCATAAGCTTCACCAGCTGTTGGGTAAGATGATTTATATTTTGAGCTTACACCATCCAGGTAATCACTCGCCGAATATTTAATGTCTGATTGTAGGGCGATAGTTAATAATTGATTGATTCGAAAATTCAGGGCAAGTCCAAGATCAACATATGGTTCAACATCTCTGAATTTACTATCAGTTTCCGTGCGTAGGTCACGAAGATTTGTTTCATAAGTATTATCAGTGATATTTCCAGGCAATCTATAATTATAAGGATTGTTGTTTTGGTCGTAGAGATCTCCTTTAACCACAAATTTTGATACGCCTAAGCCAAGATAAAAAGAAGGATAGAAGAAAGCATTCTCTGAACCGATCCTTCCGTTGTTAGGACTGAATGTAAACGCAAGCCCAGCGTCCTGCATAGTAGTTCTAAAATTTAATGAGCGGGCGAAATTAGCTGAAGCCGTATCTAATAAACCATTATTTTTTCTGTAACGGTCACTCATACCAAACTGAAGATTATTGGCCTGGAACATAATGCCTAATGTAGGCGTTATCTTCTTCTGCAACAAGATACTGAATGAAGGTTGATGCTGATAATAACTATTGTAATTAGCGAATCTGTAAATCTTGTATAATTCATTGCTGCCATTAATACGATAATTGCTTAAATCACCGTAATAATTTGTGGATCCAATACCAAAACCAAGTTGCCAGTTATATTGCGGTTTATCCTGTGCCACTGTAATGCTTACAACGCCCACGCCTATGATAAAAAGTAAAATTGATAAAATGTATTTATGTAAATATTTCATGAATGCGATTTTTAAAGCCAGGGAATTATTTTTTGTTCAATCCTAACCATAAATTGAATTGAGCATTAAGACCAATAAAAGGCTTTAGTTGAATATCGGAGGTTTTAATATTAGATATATTTTGCTTTTCCATAGAAGTAGCTACCATACCAGCATTCAGGTTTATAAAATCATAAAGGCGAAAACCTAATCCTGCAAACACAGGCTTGTTAACTATAGGACCCGTAATGGTGTTACCAGCCCCATTTTTAAAGTTTGCTAAAAATATTCCCAGGATAAAACTTGTTCTTCCGTAATGACTCTCATTGCCTCTTCCCAGCGGAAATGAAAACCCTGCGTAAGGTTGTGAATCATATTCAAGATCATTAAGACTTCCACCAAGGTAGACGCCCCCATATCCTACAAATAAAGGTAATACTGTTTGCGAACGTTCGGTTACCCGGTTCGGTATTATAAATGAATCATAAAATTTTACAAAATCGAGACTCAGATAATTATCAGTTTCGTTAAGTATGGTTTGCAATAAATCATTTTTGAGTTGATTAGCATAAACAGCTTTTAGGTCATCTGCTGATTTTAATGAATCTGCCGGTGTTCGTATAATATTATAATTTGCATTTGAAAGTCTGGCATTTGATACCTGCTTAATTTTTAGAGCAACGATATCTGAAAATCCTTCGAACTCACGCTGTTGGGTGTTTCTGTAGTAGGTTAAACTTTTTCTTACTACAGTATTAAGATCTTGCACTAGTTTTCCTGAGCTCTTATCAATATCGATAGCTTTACGGTTTGATTCTACTGTAGCATTAATGTAGTTTGAAATATTCTGATGAATAATTTCTTTGAGATTATTTCTTTCGGAATCACTAAGCAGCGCGTACAAGGTTACGTCAAAACCATATTTGCTATTATTATGCAATCTTACATCTACGGGTATTTCTGCAAAATCTCCCCGGAAGTTTACAGGCCTTGTCCAGTAAGCTCGTTGAATAATATCTGAAGACTTATTACCTCTGAAAACATTTAACTTGATAATTCCTATTTCTTTGCCAACCGGTACCTGAATGTCAAAAGATGATTGAGATGGAAGTGGGTCACCCTGGTTGATCTTACGAGTCTGAGGTTCTAATAAAATAGATTTTTTCTGCGCGTTTAGGTAATTAAGAGTTAAAATTAAATAACAAATCCCTGCTACAATTTTTTTCATGATCATTAAGATTTACTCGGTAAGCCCTAAATTAGTGCCAACGTAGTAAAGCGGCTGATATGGTCAATATTTAAATAATATTGCTTTTAATCAGGAATAAATGGGGTATTTATTACTCAATTACCGGAAACAGTATTAATAACAGGGTTACTGATATAAAACTTTATTAATGAAAGCTACTGTTAAACATCTGTTTTTTGTATTAATGCTGAAGGTGTATTAGCCATTATCCACAGATCGTACATGAAATTATTTTTATCAACATATGCGATATCGAGATTTATCCTTTCTTCCACTGACATTACTTTATGACCTCTTTTCTTGATCTGCCACAATCCGGTGATGCCAACCGGTGCCATAAATCTTGCTGCAAGTTCATCCGTAGTTAAACTTGCAGCTTCGTATAAAGGTAACGGACGGTTACCAACAAGCGACATATCTCCTTTAATTACATTAAAAAATTGCGGTAATTCATCAAGACTGGTATTTCGTAAAAATGTTCCAACCTTAGTAACACGTGGATCATTAGGCGCTTTAAAGAAAACAGGCTTTTTTCCGGAAGTATTATTATACTGGTTTAGGTGTGAAATCTGGTCAATCTTTTTATCAGCATCAATTACCATGGTACGAAACTTATAAAAGTCAAAAATCCGGTAACCGCGACCAGCTCTTTTTGAAATATACAATACCGGGCTACCTGATTCAATTTTAATTGCAAGCGCAATTACCAGAAGCAACGGGCTTAAAATCATTATAGTAACAGAAGCAATTGCAACGTCAAAAGCCCTTTTAAAAATGTCTTTAGGCTCCCAGACAGTATTTATAGAAGAAGTCTGAATCTTTTTTCCGGCCTGGTGATGCTTCGGCTGCATTTTGATTTTCTTTAAAAAATCAACTTTCAACAATAACTTTTCACTATCCATATTGCCCAGGTCGATTATTTCATCAAGTGAAATGGCTTTTCTGCATTTAGCAATTTCTTCTTCTGATTTCTCTGAAGCATCCATAACGCATGGCACTAATAGATACCATGGATTAGTAGCAACAAAACGATCAAATTCTTTTAATGCCGGTTCTTCTAAAATAGCATCAATAATTATAATGTCAGGAGTATTGTCTTTTTCCCTGATCCTTTTAAGAATAGAGATAGCGCTTAATGCGTTATCCGCTGCATAACCACTGTCAAATGCCTTAATGAGAAAATCAATTTTTTTATTGTTTTTACCGATATAAAAGAAACCGGTTGATTTTTCGCTCTTATTAATTTTGTCGAGGGCGTTATGAAGCGGAGGAAAACTTGGCTTATTATCAGGTGAATTGGCAGGTAAAAATTCAGTTTGCATATATGGATTAATGAATGTTATTACTTAGTCTTGGACACTTACGTACTTACTGATTAAAAAGTTTAGTACAAAAAAAATTTTGGTAAGAGCTGCCAGTGATAACTATTTCATAACTTATTTGATTGGATATTACAGGTAAAAAGAAATAAGTTTCCAGCGAGATTGAATACATTCATTAATGTTTCCATGAAAATAGGTTTAATGGTTCTTTTTAAAAATGATATAATAGTAAATTTAGTATTTATCTCTAAATTTTGCAACAGATTACAAATTGTTTCATTCTTCTTTATTACCACTTTATTCACAATTGCTGAAGCTTAGTTTGTTAGTTTTTATAATAAATCAACTTAAATGCCAGAAATAAATTGAAGATATAATTCAACCATCCTAACGAGTATATAACTACATTAAAGGATGCTTATTATATAAACCTGATAATACTTATAATTATTTTACTATTGTAGGGTCAAGCATAAAATGTTGTTTTAACTCCTATCAGCAGTCAGCTATCAGCTATCAGAACCCTCCTGATTGCTGATAGCCGAATAGTGATAGCAAAAGCGACAAATTAAAGTTGCCATAACATTAGTTAAAGTCAATATTGGCCGTGTTGCATGAACAATATAATGGATTGAGCACGTTAATCAGCAATCAAGAACACAAAAGCAGTTAAAGCCATAGCGGATAACCTGATAATCAACCTTAGTAGAAATATAAGTATTGAATTATTTTTTACCTGATTACCATATTCCGGTTAATACTTCTATTATAGTATTCTGTGATAATAAGGTAATCAGGTTGATTATTGATGTCTTCATTTCCTGATAGGTTTGTATTATGAGGATAATAAAGTAAAATATTCATGCAACAAAGCCAGCAATACTTAATAAGTATTTACGATTCAGCAATTGTTACTGACAAACATCTTCATATTAAATTACAACAGGTTGTATGATTTTTATCACACATGTTTTATACGACTAAGCGTTTCAAGGGTAATGCCCAGATAGGAAGCGATAAAAGTGGAGGGAACTCTTTGAATGATCTCAGGAAAATGATTCATCAGATGAGCATAACGCTCAGATGCACGTTGCATCCTCAACGAGAAGAGCCTTTGCTCACTAAGTGTATAATATTTTTCTGTAATTACCCTTGCTATGAAATTAAATTCGGGAAATTTATGATAAATAACATGCAGCTCCTCATAAGAGAGTGAAAATAATTCACACTCTTCGATGGCCTGGATATTTTCGTAACTTGGTTGCTGTTTGAAATAGCTTTCCACTGAAATAATCAAATCTCCTTCTTTCATAAACCAGGATGATACTTCTTTATCTTCTTTAATATAAAAACACCTGGCCAATCCCTTATTAATAAAATAAATATTTTTACAAATCCTGCCTTCTTTAAGAAGGAACCCTTTTTTAGGAAGTATTACCAGCTTTAGTTTGTCTAATAAATGCTCATGAAGATCCGGAGATACCGGGTATATTAAATTTAGACTTTGAAGGAATTTATCCATACTCACTCCATTAACTTAATAATGATTTATGAAAATGAATGTAAGTCTTTTTTTTAAGATAAAAGTTGGATCAGTACTATTTTAAAAAATCGAAGATAAAATGTAACCCTTTCCACTTTGTTATATAATCTAACTGCCTGCTTCGCTTTAAAGAACAGTAATAATATTTTTTTTACAATATATAACCAATTCTAAAAACTAATGGTTGTGTTCTCGGAACCTGTTGTTTGTATATAAAGTCGTACATTAATTGCATGTTACCTTTAAGCTTATTACTCACCCGGTATTTTTTACTCAATCCCAGCAAGGCACTTTTTTGCCATGGAGTGTAATCATTCAATATTTCAAAGTTGCTGAACTGGCTCCTGTAATTCATTTCCGCTCCTCCTGATAACCAAAAACTTCCTTTTATCTTTACATCCAGAAATGATCGCAAGCCAATGCCCTGATGGGAGATCGATATATGCCTGATATCTTTTCCCCATCCCATTTTATAAGAGCTTCCAATACCAATGGTGCTTTTGTCATTTAATTTATAGCCAAGTGATAACGCAACATCACTGGTAGAAGGAAAAAAGTTATTGCTTTTTACTGTTTGCAGGTTTGTTCCCACTTCAAGCCTTTTTATGAATGATTTGGTTTTTTGATTATTTGGCTTGAAGTCAGGCATCTCGGCATCTGCATTTGCGGAGGATAATTTGCCGGCTTTACTTTTTAATTGATTAAGCTGTGATTGCCCTTCATTAATTTGATGCATGGCCATTTGCTGAACATCGGGTAAAGATCCAAATCGTTGCAGTAGTTGCTGTTCAACGCTTTCACGGGTTTGTAATCCGATGAAACCTGCAATCGGATTTCCCTGAGAAGTTTCAGGTAACCTGAACAAACCAGCTAACTGTGAATGTTCTCTAAAGAAATTTTTAAAAAGAGTGGTTTTCCGCAACATTGCCAGCACCCTGGCTTCGATAAGTGAAGGGTTATTGAATGCCTGTTTATATTCTTCCACCTGGACCTGATAATAGTACACCTGCTTTTGCAGTTTTTTAAGGTCTTTTGTTAATCCGTATGCACCCAATTGATCCTTTAAGAATGTCCTGCGTTGTTTCATGTATTGTTTAATATTATCAACCTGGCTGAATTTCTCCTGTAGTAAATCCATATTTCCCAATGCTTTTTTTAATAGCATGTCTGTCTGTGGGTTGTTTTGAAGCAACCCTTTGGTTTTGTCCAGGAATTGCAAAGCCGTTTGCAAACTATCCAGGTGCGGGAGGTATTTTTTGGGCAGGTTGGATACAATACCCGATGCATTTTTTATTTTTTGTTGAAGAAGGGAATACTGATTTGCGGCATCTCCAAAGATCCTTTCGGCTGCAGCTGAATCTATCCGGGAAAGTTTCCTACGCAATTTTTGTTCTTCCCTTGCCATCCTATTCAGATATTTATTTGATTGACTCAGGAGCTTTTTATTAGTAGCCTCAGTTTTTGCATTTATTCTTTTAAAGATTTTGTCCGGGCAGGAACTTATCTTATCATTTATTATTGTTGAATCCTGGGCAGTAATTTTCAAGTCACCAAAAAACATGAAAATAGTAATCAGTGACAATGCATGTAATGATTGTTTCATTCCTTAAGTTATTAATTTATATAAATGGGTGCAGCGTAATACCTGCACATTAAAAATCCTTGATAAATCCAATTTCATTTGCTTCTGGATAAGCTTACGAACTGAATAGTTTTACAGGGAAGGAGGAGTACAATTAAAATTGAATACTTCAGATGTACGGGATTAAAATTCAACTTTCAATCTTAATAGCTATTCGATGGTATAAATGTAAAAAAATTTTATAGCGTTAGAAATTGATAAAAATCAAATAATTTTTAGAATTTAAAAATTTGATTGAAGGTTTGGAATCACTAATGTTGACGATTATCACTTAGAATAAGATTCTTTAACCACAGAGAAATTGCCAGAGAGGAATACAGAGGAAACACAGAGGCAGGAACTGACTGTATCATTTTTTTGAATGCACTTATAGTAAAGACAAAAACCTAATACCCATACCTCATACCTCATACCTATTTTCTGGGTTCATGCATCATCAGTGTATTAATAACTCCCTGAACAACTAGTGGCGGCTCTTTTTCAATTAAATAAAAATGTCCTTTACCATTATTATCCCAGCTATTGCTTCCGTCCGGGGCTACTGTAATTTTTCCTTCCTGAACCCTATACCAGGGATGATAACCTTTGACGGCAATCAGCACGGCAGTCTCATCCCAACTCATTCTGCCCGCGCTATCCTGTTTTGATTTGGGTAAACAGATCCGGAAAACATCTTTAACGGGGTTATTGAGGATCTTTTCATTATTAACCAGGGGCAGTCCTGTTTTGATGGCTTCACCTATTTCGAAGCCGCTGAAAAGTACCGGTGTGTTCCAATTTTCAAAGACAAGCCTGGAAGCCGGTGCATCTTTTTCTACATTAAACTCTTTGCCGGCAGGAAATTTACCGGCCATGCAAACCAGCTGCTTTACTTTTTTTAAGATAAGCTCTTTGCCGGTGAGAGAAGAATACTTATCTGCAGCAGAAGTAAGCAGTCCTGCCAGGTTTGTAAGAAACCCCACCGTTACAATTGTTACACTATAATCGGGTTGAACGGCTAGTATTTTCCGGTACAAGGTAACTGCATCGGGTGCTTCTTCATTCGATTTTATTTTGTGAGGATAATTTGCGAGCAAGGTGTCTGTCCAGTGCTGAAAATCGCGAAGCTCTAATGCTGATGCACTTTTTGGAACGCCTATGGGTATATCCGGCTTCTTAAAATAAGTATTAAAAACGTTCAGAACTCCTGCAACTGATTGGTACCTGGTGCTGGCAATTGTAGCGAGTATCCGGGCTTCTCCTTTGTCAGCAAAAGCATGTAACAAGGCAATAGCTCCTGCATCATCATAATCCGGACCCATGTCTGAATCAAAGATTATCCGTACCGCCCTAGCATCAGGTTTTGCAGGCGGAAAAAAGGCACAGCAAATAAGCAGGCAACTGCTTAAAATTAATGTTCGCATAGTTAAATGTAAGAATTGTTTCAGGTTTATAACTGCATTATTAAACTTCACAATTAAAGGCCACCCGAAACGTTATTACTGTTGGCTATAATTAAGTTCCAAACCTTTATAGCCACAAAGGCACTAAAGCGCAAAGAGGCACTAAGGAAACAAGTAAATAAATTAGGCAATAAAAATATAAAAGCGGGCAGGTATGATATTGCTTAATAATGACAGTGCTTATTATAATTATCAGGCGCATGACAATAAACAAAAGATCCAAAGCCTTTGAGAATTTGAAAAATTGAAGACTATCAGTCATAAACCAGAAAAACCAACTAAATGAATTTTCCGTATTCTATTCTTATAATTGAGGATGATGCATCTATGCAAAATATCCTGAATCATTGTTTGAAAAAATATTCAGTATCACTGTTTAATAATGGGATGGATGCACTTGCCTATTTACAGGAAGGCAATCTTCCTGACATCATAATTTCAGATCTGCATACGCCATTAGTAAATGGCCTGCAGGTAATAGAGCAGGTAAAAGCAAGCGGTTTTTTTAGTACCATTCCCATCCTTATGTTATCGGGTGATGACAATACAGAAACTAAAATTGAATGCCTGGAAGCAGGTGCCGATGATTATCTGGTAAAACCTTTCAATCCGAGAGAGCTGGAAGCAAGACTAAATAATATTCTTCGCAGAGCCGGTAAATTGGCGATTATGTAAGTTCGTCATGCTTAATGAAAATTTCACCATACATAAACCTTTGATTGCATTGATTAATGTTGATGCCAGGATTTTCGAATTGGTTAATGACTGCGATTTAAATGACTATGCTCTTATGCGTTTTAAAAATGGGATCGAATTTGCCAACCTTTGGCAAACTCCGCCAACAGGTTTTGTAGCCATTGTATCACAGTCAGCAATCTTGGGGCCACTGGGTATATCACTTTTCAAAGCATTACAGTTAAAAAAGATTGCCGATGTCCCTTTTTTCCTAATCAGCGATTACATAAATAGTAATCTATTACAAATAGCTTTAAAAACGGGCATTTCTGATGTTTTTAAATACCCGCCAATTAAAAGATGTTTAAAAAGCAGGCTGGGTTTTGTAATAAAGAACTGGAAGGACTTACATAAAACAAATAATATTAGTAGTCAGAAATTGTACAAAACACCGTTGGGTAAAAGAATGTTTGATATTATGGTATCATCTATTGCCTTGCTTACCCTGTCACCATTATTTGCACTTATTATTGTTGCCTTAAAACTTGAATCAAGGGAAACTGTTTTTTATTATTCTGTCCGGGTAGGAACAGGTTATAAAGTTTTTAAATTCTTTAAATTCAGGTCAATGTATGTCAATGCAGATAAGGAGTTTAAGAAACTGCAACATTTAAATCAATATGATACTGCATATAAATTAACTATTGAAGACATGCATTTTCTTTGTAATGATTGCCAGAGTGCAGGAATAAGCTGCCGCCAGAAGATTTATGCTGATGATAACACCTGGTGTGAAAAGGAATACCAGCAATTAAAAAAAGCAAACGGCAACGCTGCTTTTTTTAAGTTGAAGAATGATCCACGGATTTCAAGAGTTGGAAAATTTTTAAGAGAAACAAGTCTTGATGAGTTACCACAATTATTAAATGTTTTTTATGGTGATATGAGCATTGTCGGCAACAGGCCATTGCCAATTTATGAGGCTGAAAAATTAACCACAGATAAGTATGTACTTCGTTTTCTGGCGCCAGCAGGAATTACTGGTTTATGGCAGGTAAGTAAAATTGGTAAAAGCGAAATATCGGAGGAAGAAAGAGCAAACCTTGATAATCAATATGCAGAGAACAATAGTTTTATTAAAGATATCGTATTGATATTTAAAACCATCCCGGCATTATTTACAAAGCAGAACCGTTGATGGAAGTGACTAAAAAATTGCTGGTAACCCAAGTTGCTAGTTATCGGTTATCTTATCAAAAGCGAAGGCAATAACAAACAGTGCAACTTTAATTAAGAAGCCTTGCATTGTTACAGCATGTATGCTTCTAAGCATCTTTGCCTTGATTAGGCTAATGGTTTTTTCAATGTTCTTTCTCTCAGTATCTTTTATGTACCTGATATGAGGCTCATCCTTCCTTCTACTGTTGGCCTTTCTAGCTGTCATTAGCCGGATGCTTTCTGCAAATGCGGCATCATCCTCAGCTGTGTAATCTGTGTAGCCGGCATCCATATAGATATTACTGCCGGCAGCCACCTGGAAGGGAAGCTTTCTTAAAGCCTTGGTATCATTTTCTTTTCCCGGTACAAGGCAAAACTCCACTGGTATGCCTTGAAGGGTAAGCAACTGTACCCGTACTCCATAAAAGTATCGGCTCATCGCCGACTGTCTTCCCAAAAATCTCTTGCCTTTAAGCACTTTGCTTCTTGAAATACGAACGTTATCACACACCGCCACGGGCAAGGAGTCCAGCACATAATCTGTAGCTCCAGCCATATCCTTTAAATGCTGACTCATCTCAAAGAACATACTCATTACAAGATCCGATACCCGGTGCAGCCGCCTGCAGAACCTGCTTTTGTCAACCATCGCCGGCATATATCCTGACATCTTCATGAAATGACGGGCATTGTCCAGATGACCACCAAAATAAAGAACCGATACAAATGAAGTAGTAATGATCTCACTATCACTAACCTTGATTGTAATGTCTTCCCGGTGACGAAGATTCTTAAGCATATCACCTACTATACAAAAAAGAGCTATAATTTTGTTGTCTGAGAGCATAATGGTAAGTTCTTGTTTGTCGTAATTCAAAATTACTTAATCATTATGCTCTTTCCTTTATAACTAGCAACTTGGGTTGATAGCTGCCTTGTAGAACCGCCATATCCCATAAAGATTGAGGTAAATAAATTTCACGTCCCTGCTGTTCCTCCACCAAGATTTGCATTTAAGATGCTTCTTGTATCCTGTGTCCAATCCCAGTAATGTAGGAAAAGCTGCGGATTAATCTGCCGTAGCATTGCCTCCAGCCGATTGACGATCTCCCGATGCCATGGCACAAATTGTGGCCCATTATGGACGTGTGTTGTCTGATGGATTTCATCTTGTTTGAACCACCAACTTACACCCCCGGGAATTGGTCGGTTCTGGGGCCGGGGAAAAATCGGCGGTTTAATTCAATTAGAGCATCTCGAAGTAATACCCTTTCGGTCGTATCCACGTACGCGATGTTTAACGGATGCCATCTCCAAGTGCCATGGTAAAAATGTTTTAGATGAATGAATGAAAAAAGATATCAGCAACCAATAAAAGCTGGCATTATTATTTTCAAGGGTGTTTTGTATTAAACAGATTTTAGACGCTTAGCACCAGGCTGGATAAGAGGGCATTTGAACAGGGTAAGAAGCGCGAGAGTTGAGTAAATGTAAATCGGTTTTTAGCAGAAATCAATACCCGAAAAGTGGTATATTTTTTACCGAAGATGACGTATGGATAGAAGCTTGCGCGCTGTAGTAAATCTTTGAAGTAAACCAGTGATCTGGAATGGTAAGCTTATCTTCTATTAAGGAAGAAGCTATATAACAAAGAATCCATCCAATAATCCCTAAATCCTACAAATCCCAATTCAGACAAAAAACTTACCTTCCATTGAACTTTAAACATTGAACTTTAAACTACTCCTAGCACTAATCCTACTGCAATATTCAGCTTTCAGTCAATCATCTGTTCATGACCTTAAATTTGATACGCTTGCAAAGCAATGGGATGAAGCCATCCCCTTAGGCAACGGTATGATCGGCGCCCTTATCTGGCAAAAAGAAGATAAGCTTCGCTTTTCACTTGACAGGGCCGATCTCTGGGACATGCGGCCTATGAATGGTTTGCACCGCCCCGAATTCAGTTACCAATGGGTAGTAAACCAGGTAAAGAAAAAAGATTACGCACCTGTTCAGCAATATTTTGATGCACCGTATGACCATGAGCCCGGGCCTTCAAAAATTCCCGGTGGTGCATTGGAGTTCGACACAAAAGACTGGGGTAAAGTACTATCTGTTCAACTGTTTCTTAAAAATGCCACCTGTGAAGTAAAATGGTCTAATGGCATTATACTGAAAACATTTGTAGATGCAACTAAACCACTCGGCTGGTTCAGGTTTGAAAATATACTAATTAAGATTGCTCCGGTTTTGAAAGCGCCCAGGTATCAGGGAGCCATTAATACAACAGGAGACCAGGTAGGAGGTGATGATCTGTCCCGTCTTGGATACGCGCAAGGAACGATAACAAAGCAAGAGAATAATATTACTTATCATCAGCAAGGCTGGGGTGGCTTTACTTATGAAATCACCGTGCGATGGAAAAAAATCAATCAAACTACCATTGAGGGAACATGGAGTATCTCGTCTCAATATCCTTCAAAAAGAATTAATCAAACAGCCTCGGCAATAACGAAACAAGCATTAGCTCGAAGCTATAAAAAGGATTATGTTTTACATTCCACCTGGTGGAAAAATTTCTGGAGCAAATCCGCTATCCATGTACCCGACATTTTACTAGAAAAGCAATGGTATCTTGAACAATATAAATTTGGTTCCGCTTCACGAAAAGGCGCGCCGCCGATTTCATTGCAGGCAGTATGGACTGCAGATAACGGCCGCTTGCCACCATGGAAAGGCGACTACCACCATGATCTCAATACCCAACTTAGTTACTGGCCAGCTTACGGCGCCAATCACCTGGATGATGCTTCAGATTACTTAGATCATCTTGATGCTAACAAAGCAAATTATAAACGGTATACAAAACTATTCTTTGGTAAAGAAGGTCTGGCCGTACCCGGAGTAACTACATTGGACGGAACTGAAATGGGTGGCTGGATACAGTATTCCCTTTCTCCAACTGTATCTTCCTGGCTGGCACAGCATTACTATTTACAATGGCGCTACAGCATGGATAAAAATTTCCTACAACAACGTGCTTACCCCTGGATAAAAGATGTAGCAGTATTTATAGAAAGCATGACATTTATAGATGCCGATAAACATCGTCAGTTGCCTATCAGCTCAAGTCCTGAAATAAATAACAATGATATTACGGCATGGTTTCCCCAGACAACTAACTATGACCTGGCATTGATGAAATATATATTCACTATTGCAGCAGAAGCAGCCCAGGAACTGGGTTTGAAAAATGAAGCTGAACATTGGAAAAAAATACTTGGTGAGTTTGGTGATTATGCCCTGACAAATAACAATGAATTAATGTTTTCACCAACGATGAAATACAATCAGTCTCACAGGCATTTCTCACACATGATGGCCATCCATCCGTTGGCACTTATCAGATGGGAGGATGGTGCAAAATCCCAGGCGATCATTCGTAATACTATCCATTTGCTTGATAGTATAGGGCCTGCAGCCTGGTGCGGGTATTCTTACGCCTGGCTGGCTAATATGAAAGCGCGGGCGAAAGACGGTTTGGGCGCTGCTAAGGACCTTAATATTTTTGCTAAAGCATTTTGTTCTATTAATAGCTTTCATTTAAATGGCGATCAGACAAAATCCGGATTCTCAAAATTTGTTTACCGTCCCTTTACGCTGGAGGGCAATTTTGCATTTGCCGCCGGGCTGCAGGAAATGTTACTGCAAAGCTATGCAGGGTTTATTGAAGTGCTGCCTGCGGTTCCGCGTTCATGGAAAGACATTTCATTTGAAAACATTCGTGCCGAAGGAGCTTTCCTTATAAGCGTAGAAAAAAAAGATGGCGTGATTGATCATGTTACAATCGTTTCTGAAAAAGGCGGCACAACAAAATTAAAGTTGCCTTTTAAAACAATGGTAACCGCCTCAAAGAAAGATGTCATACTTAAAAATAACGGGGATGGTTATGTGGAACTGAACTGCAAGGCAGGTGGAGAGATTGTGCTGAAGAATGGATATGAGTAATGGTTAATTGTTAATTTTTAATTGTTAACGGATAGTGTTTAATTAGTGTCAGCAAGAAAACGCGTCATTTTTAAAAGTCGGGCACATCATATTAACAAAATACTTAATTCAATATGAGCGATTTTTTTAAATTTTATTGACTGAACTGGTCTTTCGACC
>JAABUS010000723.1_pt1 | contig 81240 bp, 98 predicted proteins | sample 5560161 | NCBI WGS metagenome assembly JAABUS01 (sample SAMN10711885, study PRJNA513376) | rock metagenome | isolation source: Antarctica rocks | place: Antarctica: Victoria Land, Trio Nunatak nord | collected 2016-01-04
TCCCTTCACTAAGAAAGTGTCCTGAGCAGGTGCAGCAGCAGCAGTAGTCCTGAAATGTTCGAGGTTCCAAGTCCCACTAGAGGAGGTGTTGTGTGAGTTGAAGAACTTGAGATAAGCCGAGGATCAATACGACTCGGCGAGTCCAAATGTCACAAGTACAAGCGAATGTGATAAGAACAAGGTCAAGCGAGCCATGTGCCAAGATTGACCTGCAGCACAATTGTCGAGACGTTTCTTGGCGACGGTATCCTTCCAGAAGGATTTGGAATACCTATCACTTTAATGGAAGCCAGATGCAGCCGAGTAAAGAGTTCCTGCATAATCTTCGGAGCCAAGCGGTTTTCCACAATCCGTCATGGGTTCTCTGCAGCACTTCAGTCTGCCAGAGTGCATCCTTGAGGGTTGGGTAGGGCACACCTCCGTACTTCATCCGAGTGCGTCCAGCAAGCCAATTGGTGGAAACGCCACTTGCTCGACTCGCTTCCTGTACGACCGTTGCAAGGTGTGGGTGGGGGCCGCTTGCTGCAGCCTCATCCGCAACCCTGTTAGTAGGGTAGACCGGAGAGGTAAAGATTGCACCTTATCGCACACGTCTCTTATCCGTGTGCGGAACCACTCCGTAGTGGCTTGACTCTAGGGACTCTTTCTCGCCCTGCTGCTCTACCACCGCTTGTGCTTCTCTCTTCGCGTGCTTCAGCTCACTGCACCTCGATAATGGAGCGCTGCTCGTCTCTCTGTAGGATTCGTACTAATGCGGGAGTAACGGGCGAAGAAGAGATCGTGCTTGGTTTTCAGAACCCAATAGAAGAGCTCGGTCAAGAAGATGTAACCCCGTCCGGTACCTTGACTGTAGAAATCGCAAACATCTTCACAAGCGAGTTCTCGACCATACGAACCAGCCCTCCAATATCAGCCATGCCGTGCGCGCTGCACGTTCGTTCTGGCCTCTTCGAGGATGAATGATCTTCCAACGCAACCTCCTCCTTGACTGTTGTTGATGTCCTCGCCACCTATACCACACAAACATTTCCTTGAATTGATGAATTGCTCAAAATACGTACAGATCTACTCAGCATTATCATTCGAGCCCGCAACGGAGCCGAGATGCCATTCGTGGCTCGTCAAATCAATCCGTTCACCACCTGTGTCAACAAGATCCCGTGCCCGTTCGCTCTTGGATTCCCGACTTCATGATATGCGTTTCTCGGGACCCATAACCTGGCATAAAATCGTAGTGCAGGACTGAGCCAGTAGTGTTCCAGGCGAAGCGGAACTCGTCCCTCACCTGCTCTATCAAGGTCTCTCCTCCTTCTGAATGCATGTTTAGTCCTTCGGCTCGTATCCCATCCCGAGCCCAGCAAATGCGAAGCTCAAGAATCTACCTCCTAATTCCTCGCGAGAACCCGTGCGGGCAGCATCCCGCCAGCCCCAAACGTCGACGTTGGATGTTTCCTCCCTTGATTTATCAATTGCCCTACCAGAGAACCTCTTCCCTCCAAACATATATTTAAGCCCCCGAATTTGCATCCTATCCGAAACTAGGCGGTTAGGAAGCTTCAATATCTATCCTTATCTCAACACGAACAAGCAGCCGCTTCCTCCCAACGAAACTTCAACAATGAGTATACCATTCACCTCAAGTCCTCGAGTCATAAACGAACCGATCATCCAAATACGCTAGACCAACTATCAAACTAAAGACCGGTTCAAATACAAAATATCAAGATCAATGCTTTTCATCTCTCTGGCCCTTTCCCAATTCTGTTTTATGGCATTTGAACTCGTTCGTTCGTTTGGGTTCTTTCAGCAAGACCACTTATTCTTCACAGACCTTCAAGTTCCAGTAACGGTCTCCAACGTCTAACTCGACGATCTCCAAAGCCATCTACATAAATCTCCCAACCTCGCCAACCCTCTATCATATCATCCTTCTCCCAACCCTCCCACATCCCGCCTTCAGCCCTCAACACCTCCCCTCCATCCCTCAAGCCCCCCACCACCCACAAAACTACCCTCCCCAAAAACCAGAAAAATCCTATTCTCCGCTCCCTCATCCCCCACTAGCCCTTTCACCCCTCTCTCCCCTGCTTCTCAAACCCACACCACATACACCACACACACCACACCACCACACACCACACCACACCACACCACCAACACCTCTCCCAACCCCCTCATCCCCCACCACAACGGCTTCAAAACACCACCAAATCCAGAAAACGCAACAAGCGTGAGAGCCGGAGGGGGCTAGGCGAGCTATTCGTTTTAAGTACACAACACCCAACCCCAAAAAAACGCAAAAACCCAAACCCAAACATGTGCAGGCAGAAAAACTCAAGCGCGCGCGCGGGCGGTCAGACTTGGAAAAAAGCCGTGAAATCAAATTACGTTTGTTTTTTTCTTTCTTTACTTTTGTAAAAGAAGGAAAAATCTTTTCATACTTTTCATAGATAAGGTAAGGTAGGTAGGTAGGTAGAGCAGCACACCCAAAACGAGTTCTTGCAGCTCAGGCCTCACTTCATGGCAGTTTAAATCAAATAAAGGGGTGCTTCTGGTCTCCTCTCCTCTCCTCTCCTCTCCTCTGCCTCTGCCTCTCCTCTCCTCAATCCCCCCCAAAGTCCAAAAAATCGGACCCAACACCGCAGCAGAAAAAACGAACTCGTCGAAGCGCGTCCGGCAGAAAAAAGTCGAGGGAGGTAGTGGTGTTGGACGCTTTTGACTTAGGGGTGTGAGGGGGGTGAGAGTGAGAAAGGTGGGGGGGGGAGGGGGGTTTTATGGGTTAGAGGGACGGGGGGGAGGGGGTGGATTAGGGGGTTCAAAGAAATGGGGGGAAGGGGGTATTGCAGATAGTGGTGTTGCTGGTATGGTTACTTTATGGTATAGGATGCTGTGTTCTCAGGTCCAATACCAAGATGGTAGGGCTCGGTAATGGAGAGCAAATGCGCACAATTGATTGAGAAGAGTATTGAATGCCCAAGTTAAGCTATGCCACCTGTGATTATTGTAATAAGACCTTGTGCAGAAAGGATGGGTATCGGAAGCAGATGCATGCGATGCAATGTTGGTTTTTCGTGTTGAGAAGGTGGGTGTTGAAAGCAATGCGTGCACGCCAAACGCTGTCGTAGTCGTTGCTCTGAAAAAGTTGCAAACGCGAATGCCAAGACCCGGTGCCCGAAATTTGCGGATGTCGAGCTCTCTCCTCGTGAGTCGATGATGCGAGTTCTCGCTCTCACCGTGGGAGGCTTCGCTCGGGGGATGGGTATTCGAAAGCAAATGCAATGCGAGCACGCTAAAACGCTGTAAAAGTCGTTGCTGTCCAAAATGCAAACGCGAAAGCCAAAACCGGGGTGCCCAAGTTTGCGAATATTGTGGTTGCGAGCTCTTTCCTCCTGCATTGATGATGCTTCCTTCGCTTGCTCCAGCTCTTGTGTGCCATGGTCTTATCCTCCAGTCCAAGGCTCGTTGCCACACCGCTCCAGCCACTCCTCAACGCCGACACAACTACCGCTCCTTAAGTTCCGGAGTTTGCCATCGTCCCCCTCTTCATCCGACTCATCGGCACCCCTGCTATCCCTATCATGTTCATTCTCGTAACAGACTAGACACCAGACCCGTCCCTCTGCCCCCACTTCCACGCAGCATTTGGCGCAGATGTTCCTCCCTCTGGTTATGGGAGTTCCCGTGTCTCCTCCGGTGGTTTCCAGTGTAGATCCTATTTTAGCAGCGGCAGAGCGACACCCACCGCCCTTACAAGCTCGCATGCAAACGTAACAGGTCTGGCTATCACATACTTCGCAGGCCCAGTAACTAGCTAGATCTGAGTGGATGCTGGGGCGGCGGTGACATATGTGACAGGGGAGGAGGATTGGCGTTGTTAGGGACGTGTGTGAAGTGATTGACGTTCGGAGGGGACGTGGGAATCTTTGGAGTAATGGAATATATCTGCGTTTTGCTGGGGTGGTTGTTGATCCGGGAGATGGCGGGGAAGGGCTAAAATAGGAGACTGGGTATTGAGATGAGGAGGAGGAGGGAGTCCATGGGGTGAGCGTCTCCGAGGGTGACGTGGTATGCAAACTGAAGCTGAGCATTAGTCTCAAGATTTTGAATGGTAGATGGGAAACCAACTTCCGCAAATCCAAAGTCTCAGCTGCCCGCTTTCTCTTCTTTGAACACATAATCATGGATTCTGCTACCATGTTCAGATTTTGGTCGGCTGCAATGAGGGGTGCAAGCTGCAGCGGCGTAAAGTCCATGGTGCAATTGGGTGGTATGTACATGTTGAGCGAAGCAAAAGTATTCACAAGGAGCTGGAGGAGCAGTATTGGATTTCCATTGAGTGATGACCGAGTCAAAGCGAAGTCAAGATCGTGTGGAAAGAGCTCGAAGAAAGTTGACAGAAGTTCGAGGTCGAGCTAGCAACGTGACGTGACAGATTGGGGCACACGTCGTTGTCACAATCCGAACTTGTCGAAGAACGAACTCTGCTTAATCGTAATCCGTATATCTATTTGAAGGTCTAAAAATACCGGCCATTGACTTTTCCCTTCTACTCGATTTTGTAGAGCTCTGGATTCATCGACGCGGTTGACCTCAATCTTTTGCAAGAATATTTCGTGTCAAGGAGGTATCAAGAGAGACAACATCTTCATGATTCAATGTCTAACCACAGGATTATTGCCGGAGACTGGCTAACCATAACTGCCCATTCAATTTATCCTGTTCCTTCGCACTGCAGAAACCTCACCTCCGATTGGCTTTTCATTGTTCTTGCACCCTACCACGTCACAACTAACATATGTCACGTTACTTTAGTTGCGAAGTTGACGTTCTTGGTCTTCTTTTCTTATGAACCGGACCGTATGCGTCTATTCTTCTATATGGTTGAAGTGGTATGACGGACAGGCCAATTATGGTCATCCAGTGTTTTTATGTCTAAAGTACTGCACTCCATGTCTGGTCTCCCCATATCGAGTCTAGCTTCCCATCAGTATCGCCTAGAGCCCAGAATACACGTAAATGCAGAGTCTTCATGTTGAACCTTGAACCACGTCCCCATCTCAATTTTTTCGCCGTCTGGCTAATTGGTTGCAGACTAGACTACCCATTATCCATATGTCCTCCATCTTGACCCCGGCTCCAAGGCTGGTTTCAGATCCCTCCGTCTTATCTTCCTTTCTTCTTTCCTCTTTCCTCTTATCGCTAGCTGATTTTGGTGCTTGTAAGCAAGGACCTCACCTGTGCTATGCTAGGGGTATTTTAGGCTCATTCTGTGGCTTAACGTAACTATGAATGGGTGTAGCTGCTGAGAGGCTCTCATAGAGGCTCATTGAGCATGACGTATTAGGCCTGGCTGGTATTGCGGGGGAGGTAGTGGGTCTTGCGCTTCTGATTCCTCGTCGTGCGGGCCGTCTCCTTCGACACGACCTAGCACGGCTTGCCTGACAATGACGAATGATGTTCCCTCGTAGCAATCCATTTTGGGTTCTCATGCTCACGACCTCGCCGATCTCTCACTATAATACGATCTTCTCTTTTTGAAAGCCCCCTGGGATGTTCAACCTCTTCTCTTGACCGACTTCAGGCATCTCCCTTACCCATTCCTCTCCTCCCGCCATCTCAAACACCTCTTCGCCCCCAATTTCCCTTTCCACCGGTTCACCACGGAGCTCCTGCTTCCCGTTGCTCCCCACATCTTTCACCCCCAGCGGAACCTCTTTGCCCTCGAGTTGCTGCACTGGTGGCACGGTAACGTTGGGCAATTCTGGTTTCAAGCTTGTTAGGAGGTCTGTTGCTGCTGGGTTGAGGTGCCTGGTGTCTGACGATTGGGACAGAGAGTGGGAGGGGGTTTCTAGCAGGGATGTTTCGCGCTCTTTCTCCAGGGCTTTGATTCTGCGTTCGCGGCGGCGCTGGCGAATGATGAGGCTGATAATGATGATGGTGAGAGTTAGAAAAGAGAACGTAATCGCCAAGATAGATCCGATGCTTATCCTGCTCGATGGATAGTGCGGTACCCCCACGCTAGTAGTAGCAAAGCTGGTGATTGCCTTGATCTGCTGCGCGGGCATGGGATCCTGGAACACGGCTTGCCGGACGGAAAACTGCGAACGGGTGTAATCGACTGTGATGTACGCTTCTTGTAAGAAGGTGCGACCTAAAGTGTACTGAGATTCATTGGCGGCGCGGCGGAGGGGGAAATAGGCTATTGCGTTGGGGTAGATGGGGTGGGATGCTTGGAGGTCGAAAGAGCCGTAGGGGAGGGTGATGTTAATGGTATCACCGCCGGAGATTTCGTTGCCGAGAGTGAAGGTGACGGTGGGGTTGAGCTGCGTGAGTTGGGCATGGGTGCTGCTATTGACAAGGTATAAATCCGTGTGCGGGTCGTAGGTGAGTTCGAAGGCGCGCTCAAAAACCGTGCAGGCGGCCGTAGGGAGCCAGATGTGCGGGGTGCCCGAGTCGACGAGCGAAAGGATGCCGGAAGAGAGCGGACTGATGGCCCCAATGATGGTGTTGGAGGCGGTGATGGACTGGACCCCAACGAGGAGGGAGCGCGAGTCGTCGGGTCCGAACGTGAAGTTCAGGTTGTTGGGAGTGAAGCGCGAGGCGTCGTACCCGCCGAGGGTGAGGCTGCCAAAGACGGATTTGAGGCGGTATCTTGCGCCTGCAGTGTAGCCAAAGGAGAGACTCGGAATGAGATTTTGGTCTGCAAGGGTGCGCATGTAGCTTTTGGTGGGGTCATTAGAGCTGGTGAAGTTCGCCGGTTTGGGTCCCAGCCCAAACACACCCAGGTAAAATTCATTCGTAGCAATGCCGGCAACGACTTGGTGTGGGAGATCCAGCGATGATGACCCGCTAGTGCTTGAGATGCTGGGGCCAGGACCGACGGTGTCGTAGCCGTATTGGCCGTTCCCTGTATAGTTTAGACCTTTCTCGCCGATTAAGTCGAAGATACCGATGGCGGACCAGGTGGAGGATTGGTTGGTTTGGAAGCCGTTACTTGGGGAACCATTGAATGTGCCAACGCCTCTATGATCACCGCAGTTGGTTCCGTCGGTGGATGAGCAGCCTTGGGGCAGGGGAACCCAAATTTCGTTACCATTCGTAGCTGGCAGGATGCGAAAACCTTGAGCAGGCGTGCCCACGTGGATGGTGAAAGTAGACCTATTGACGGTTAAAATTGATTCACTATGACTTGAAAAGAAACTCCGAGGAGGGCAAGTGACAGACCAGTTGCCGTCATTTCCATCCCAGCTTTGACTTGGTGGAAATACAAACGGCTGTGAAATGTTCTGGTTATCGCGCGACTGCAGGACAGTTGGAAGTCGCATGGCCCACAATGGCTACGAGTAACAATGACCAGCTGAGAGAGATTGAAGAAGCAATTCAACCAACCGCATTGGTGTAAGGAAAGTATCAGGGAACAACAAGGTCAAGCGACTTGCATGAGTACAGATTTTCTATAAGAGAGAAGACGTAGGAAAACCTTTCCAAATCAAATGCATCGTCTTCCCAACCGTCAAGGCTGTCAACGTCCAGCAGGACCCAAGCAATTGGCCGGCATCCCACCAGCGGGATGTGTCGGGTAGAGACTCTTCATGGAATCAAGCATTGGGGATGATGAAGTGGCACTCGCCATCCATGGCCAATGGTGCGCTTGACTTGGAGAAGTATCAAAGGCCGTTTCAGTTTCTCAAGTTCTCAACTCAATCTATTTTCGTCTAAACTCCTCGCCTCGGCATCCGTGGATCTGGACCTCACTTCATTCTGCATCCCATCACTTCTTAAACACGGGAAAGGCCCTGTGTGATTATCACGACTGAGAGTCCGAGAGTGACACCGGGCCAGTACTGGGGCTAGGTTGAAGACATCTGCGATCATGAAACAAGTTTCTCGGGCTTGAGCAGAGGAAGCGGCCTAAGTCCGTACTTCTTCATCTTGTTTATATGAAGAGCTTGGAGGTCACAGAGCTGTTTCAGGCGGACGATGCCGCGCTGATGCGCTTCTGCTGAGGTGCTGTGCCTGTAATCTGATGATGAAAGTTTTGAAAGAACGAAGACTTGCCTGCTGTCCATGAATAACGGGGTTTTGTTATTTCGCGAAACGTCTTTGAGTTGTTCTCATTCAACTTGATATCCCTTCAACTCCCTCCTATGCTTCATAGCTTTCGACAACTTCTATTCCCATCTCCGTCATGAAGAAAGCCATACTCCTCACAGCCATTCTCACATCAGCCACAGCTTCAACAGGTACCATTTCCGCCCAAACCCCCTACCCTTCATCCTCACCCTAATTCTTCGCCGCAGCCAGTTTTTCAAACACTACCACAAAATTCCCTCATAACGTCGCGGATCCTTGTTCCGAACCCGGAGTCGCCTGCTCTCCTGAAGCGCACATCACCCAAGATGCACTGCTACCAACGACAAACCCTGTCACGCTACCTGAGGTTGTGACGACCACAACGCCGACAAGCCAAGTGCAGTCTCTTGTTACCCATATAGAGGGAGTGTCGCAGCTGAAAATGACGACACCGACAACATCGACAACATCAACCTTCGCATCAACAATCTCGACATCGACAACATCGACACCGACAACCTCGACACCGACAACCTCGACATCGTCAACCTCGACATCGTCAACCTCGACATCGTCAACCTCGACATCGTCAACCTTGACATCAACAATCTTGACCTCACAGCCAGTAACAACTAAGCTACCACCTCCACCCACGTTTATCTCAAATATCTCATCGTCCTACTATCCCCCAGAGATATCTCTAAATCCCAAACCAGCGCCTGCCCCCACTACGACAGCCCTACCACCCCTCATAGTTTCAGGGCTGAGCTCGAATGGGAGCAATGAAACTCTTCCCGTGTCCTCAAATACGACGAGTGCCGGGAACTCGAGCGTACTACCATATACGGGACATGCGAACACGGGAGAAAGAAGCTTCTGGTGGAGCTGGATGCTCGGTGCAGTGATTTGCGCTGGTGTGTTGGACTTGTTGTAATAGACGGTGCCTCGGAGTTGGCTATGCTTAAAAGATAATCAAAGCGAAAATAGATAAATATTCAAAGAGATTTACACGAAAATTTCGAAAAAGGAATATGCGTAGATCTTGTGAAGTGAATATAAACCTCTATTACAGCCTAATCTTATACTCTGCCGTTCTCAGCGTCAGGTCTCTCATGATGCCAAATTTATACTGTACAACGTTTTTTCCCGTTCAGCTGTCATATGTTTCATGTGCCATGCAATGTATTGACTTCCCATAATCCTCGAAATGACATCTGAGCTATTCGAAGAAGCCTACGCTGACTTATACACTACAAGTCAAGCCTCTGCCTGACATGGTCCAAATCTGCTAGTAGAAGAATGGATTAGGATCGATGATGAAAAGGCGGCATTGTATCTGTAGAATGCATTACATATAAGAGAGCAAGACGTGACGAGAAGGACGGGAATATGTAATCTAATAACGGCAGATATCTCCCAGCTATTCAAAAATTCGGATCGGGGTTTGAGTGTGTTCTTAGTTACTGTGTGGAGATAGGTTTGAGCTTTAGGGGCGTGTACATAAGTATTTCTCTTTGGATATGCGAGATTGGATTTCAGATGATCGGAAATGGTGAGCACATGCTATTTCTGCCTCGATATGAAATGCAAATCTGGAAATCTAGGTAGATTTTCAAAGTTGAGGGTGCCAAAATGGACGAAGCGAAGGATGTTACACCAATTCCTACCAGATACAGCAATGATTCATATGATGAATTCGACTACACCTAGCCCGTAGTTCTTCTCTTATGGGTATATCCGTACTGACAGCTGCTTACAATAAATCATCAACCCTCTTACCCACCGCTCACAACCCACCAAGTGCACTTTGCACGCCCACGCTCCCCACATCCTCCCTCCTCCCTACATACACTCTCAGATCCGCGCCATCCCAACCTCCTTTGCCCCCATTCTTCCTCAATCTCTCCCTTAATGCCTCAGGCCCAACCACAAACACATTCCCAATCTCAGTCAGCACCTCCAAGCTCTCCTTAAATCCCTCCTCCACTTCCCACCCTCTTGAAATCTCAAGGTATTTGCTGATGTCTTTTGTAACCATTATTCCGCCGGTTGCGTTTACGGGGAATTTCTTAAAATGTTCGAGGAGTTGGGAGCGAATGCCGAGACCGACTTCGGTAAGGAAGTGAGTGAGGTTGGGGGAAGGAGGGGGAAGGGCATTGACGGCGAGAGGGTGGAGCTTGGTGGCAAGGAAAGTAGAGAGGGTTTGGCAGGTTGGAGTTTGCAGCATTTCGAGCCAGGCGCCGCCGCTACTACCAAGAGCGTCATCGCGAGGTCGGAAGTCGATTTTTTTCTGGGTTGCAAGGATTTTGGCGACCCAAGTTAGGACGACGTCAATGGTGCGCTGGAGGAGCGTGTTGACTTTGTCTTCCATCCGTGTCATGGTGAGGGTGGTGGTTTGTTCCATGTCCCGGCGGATAGTGACGTTGCCAGAGGCGAGAGGGATGAGAACGGCGCGAATGCAGGTGATCATCAGGTGCATGATTGTGAAGGCTGGACGGAGGCTAAATAGGTAGCTGAGGTCAGGCTCGTTCTTCACATTCTCTTGAGCTGCTGCTTGATCGTTGGCTCTATTTATGGGTCAGTACACTCTTTGATTGTTGGAATATCTTGGTGCTCACGCGTCTAATGCGGTTTCAAGGTAGATTTCCGCCATGTTGGTGAGAAGAAGGTTGTTTAGAGCTGCCACGTCTCTGGCAGTCTCGTTCCCACCACTGAGCTCTAGGCCTCTCCCTACAGCCTCAGCGAGCCATTTCAGCATTCGTTTGGCATTCGTGGTATCTAAAATTCCATCTTGATCGCTGACATCAATCTCCGTCTGTGTCTTGGCGTTTTCGGAGTCCTTGAGGCCTGCTACACGAAGTAGCATAGCTTTCTGGGCCGGTGCAAGATCTGAAGAATCAAGGCGCTCAACATAGGCATCTCGAGCAGAAGCCAGCAGTTCGCTTCCCGACTTTGCTAAAGACTTCATGAAAGTGGTAGGTATTTTGCGTCTTCGAGACTGAGTTCTGTTAGTATGTAGTTCCCTCGGTGGAGATTCAATAGACCGTACATGAAATACCGTATACTTGAACAGCAAAGATGAATATAGTTCCTCCAGGTTTCTCTTCTCTCGTTCTATGTATGAAGTGCCTACAAAGTATGGTACAAAGAGATCATCAAATTGCTGATCAAGTATTAAAGTCGTCTGAGAAGATGCAACTTCCGGATGTTCAGTAAGACCATGTGCTTTTAAATCGTCTATTAGGGTACTTATACAGCTTCGAGCTGCTTGTAATGATCTCAGGAATGCAAGAGAAGAAATTGTGTTGGCTTTTTCGAGAACCATTTCCAGTCTCTGCTGAATGGATTGTTGAAAAACTCGTTGCAAAAACTTGCCCAGCACTTGCTCGTAATATGGAAATGCACGCTTGATGATGATAGATTCCTCTTGCACCACGACTTTGACTTCATCTATAAGTGATTGCAAACTGGGTTCGACGCCTGGAGGTTCGGCGTCTGGATCTGCCAAGCGCTCCCATGTCTCGGCGTCGCCACCAACTTCTTCTGTGATGAGCTGACTTCGGTCGATAAAGAACTGATGTTGATTGACAAAGGCACCAATGACACTCGCACCACCGTTGAAGTCGTAGAGTACATTCGCACAATCTCGCATACCTTCAAAGTTCTCTCGTCTGTAAAAGTCATCGAATGACTTAAGCAGATCCTTCTCCAATGTCTCAGAAAATTTCTCAATGAGTTCCCGAGTATTATAGCGGAGCCGCTTGCGGTCATCATCTGAGCCTTGAGTTCCATTCCCGCCATTCACAACCGATGTGTGCCCGTTGACGTGGTTCCAGCTGTCCGGATCAAGCCTTTGGCTGATCTTAGTGAGTTGCCTCGCAATGTGTGCACAGCGAACTTTGCCATCTCCACCTCCCTGCCTTCTTATGTCTTCAAGGAGTAAGAGCTCTCCTCGTTCACTGACCTCCATCCAACATTGAATGAGAAATTTGGCATCTTGTGCCCGTGTCCTCTGCCGGTCAAGCTCTTCCAACCTTTCCCCAATCTTAACCACGGTGTTGCCTCCAGCCTCGTGTTCGCCGTTGAGCGAAGTGTCAAGATGATGGAACGAATCTATCGTCTGGTCGAGCTTCCGTCGAAGAGTCTGCACGTTCGAAGTATGTTGCGCCTCCGCACGTCGCACGGCCCCGGAAAGCTCATTCTCTCGTGACTCAAGGTCTCCCGAGAGGTCGGAAATGCGGTTAAGAGCATGCTCGAAACTTCGGATGAGAGGTTTAGGGTCAAATACCTGAGCCTGATTTGGAGGCCCGGATCTTCGATTTGAATTGATGGCACTGTCCGAAAGCGATTCGACAAAATCTTTAACGATGAAATCTCGGCTGGAGAAAGTCTCAAGGTTGAACACCGGCGCTTGAGGGAAGATCGATCTATTTACGAAATTAGAGGTCTGGTGGGAGGATGTCGAAGATGTGCTTATTGTGCCGGGCATGATATCGTTAGATATGCCGTCGAGCTCTAGGCTGTGAGGCGTCAAAGGGATGGCATCCTACACGCTACTCATCATGATGGAGTATACGCCCTAGGTAAAGCGGTAAGCTGAAGGACCGAGGCGGCATTTAGTTTGTGGAGTATGTACGGAGTACATATGGAGGTACCCACGAGGCGGATGCGGCTGTTTCTGCCGCTCTCGTGTTGACCGCCCAATTGACTAAATTGTCCTTCTACTGATCAAACGAGAAAGCCTTAGGTTTAGTTCAATAAGTCAAACAGCTTTGGATTCGCGTTATCACCGAAGCACGATACGTATCCAGAAGCTGTCTGCTGTCTGCTATGATTGTCACTACGCCGTCACAATCCCTTCCATTCTGTTATTCTGTCCATTATGGTCGCAACGAAAGAAACCCAAGCATACCGCCGGGATGTCAGCACCAATGGTACCGTTCTCACGCCCAAACAGCGTGAAAACCTTCTTAGGCCGTACCTACCATCACCTCCAATATCGTCGACATCTCCTGGAGGACGGAAATCAGGATCCATACGGATGTTCCTCAGAGCTCAGTTACATATACTTGTATTCACCATTATCCACACTTTGTTCTCCTTATATATACGAATACGGCAAACATATCATGTACTCATTGACCGAATCTTCGCTATCTTATACTATCACCACCGAGCCCCTGAACTTATAAAGCAAGACGTTCGTGGTTTGAGTAGATTACCCCATCACCTGAGTGTTATCTTGGAGCTGAAAGGGGAAGAGAGAGGTGCGGCAGGGTTGGAAGGATTGATGGATGAAGTCGCAGAGATATCCGCTTGGTGTGCTTGCGTTGGAATTCCCATTCTCAGTGTGTATGAGAAAACTGGTGGGTGGTCTAGATACTGGTAGGTTATACACCGAAGCTTGGTGTAATGACATGTAATAGGTGTATTGAAAGGCCACATTGCCACAACCCATCGCACCGTTTCCTCGAAGCTGCACGCTTACTTTGGCCACCGCGTTCCCTCTCTTCAACTAAGAGCTCCTAATATGCCTGCTTTTCTCAATGGCGGAAGCTTTGAGCAGCTGGAATCGTCTTCCCGTCCTTCAGGTAAGCTTCACTGTCAAAGATAACTATCAGTAGTGCCTTTCTGCAAGCTAAACCTTCTGCAAGGCCATCTTTCTATTTTGCTTCTCTCATCCGAAGATGGCCGCTCCACTCTTGTCGATCTTACCAAAACCCTTACTGAGATGTCTCAACGAAACAAGCTGTCCCCGAACGACATTTCGCTAGATCTCATTGATGCTGAGGTCACAGAAAGCGTCATGGGTGAGCCTGAACTGCTCATCCTCTTTGGACCAGACATTGAGTTGCAGGGATACCCGCCATGGCAGGTCCGCTTGACGGAGATCTTCCATGTCCAAGACAACGCTGGCGTAGGATACCAGGTCTTCCTTCGAGCTTTGCATAGCTATGCCAAAGCGCACATGAGGTTTGGAAGGTAATCACATCTGGACGATACCAATGAAGGCGAATTGGCATCCAGCGTTCGCCGTAGACTGTATTGAAGATTCATCATCGATGCCGGTTTTGCAAAGCAGCGATTGAGTGCATCTATCTCCTAGTCCTAGTAATTGTAAGTGATGCTTACTAAAGTCTCGAATGTATCCCCTGCTACCTGTAAGATGAGCCCTGCATCCTCAGCAGTCCTGTACGCTATAACATACGCCAGGAAGCGAACCGTAGGAATCGATTGAAATACACCACTGATTCGGCTTTAGTTTCACACAGAAGCGGATGTAGGTGGCACTACTCGGTCTTAAGACAATCCGATTGGGATATTCAGTCCTATCTTGAGGCTTTGTGGATAAAGTGCACCGATGCACCTCAGTTGACGGATAGACACATACGTGCATGTAACCCCCGGCGCAATCGACGTATCGCCTTGGAAACCCCTGATACACCTTAGGCCTTGAGACTAGAAAGCGATCGTAAGATAGGTGAGGAGATCCATGTATCACATATAGATCTGGCTCTGTGCTGTATCTATGAAGGTCTGGACAGCCTCTTCTGCAACCGTATGGCCTGTAACGGAATGTTCGGTTGGAAAAGGCAAGACAGGTCTCAAGGTCTGTCTCTTAAAAGGATCTCCGAAATTGGAACTAGTATGAGCTTCACTTCTGTTGATCAGACTAAAAAGCTCGCCTCAATCATCAAGAAGTGATGAAGTTCCACTTGCTGATGACAGGGATGACAAGACATACAGAAATACCAATTGGAATCATTCCTTCCTAAACCTCCATTTTGGTCAAAACTTTCAGCATTTCCGGTCTTCTTCATGTGCAACCTTTTCAGCCCAAATATCTTGATCTCTTTGCACTCTTCATTCAGCATGAGATGAAGCCTTGAATTCTCGAGCGTCTAACACCGAGAACATGCCGTCAAGTCAACCAATGGCAATCAATATGCTTACCAAGTTGCCCAGAGACCAAACGTGCCCTCCTTCTCAATACTGGACATGTACTTCGAACAACTTCAACGGCTGTTGTTTAATAGATCCTTGTGGTCTCCCTGGGTGTCCAGATTCGGCAAATCCGAGTGCATCTTCAACAAGTCAAATAGAAACACCCAAGACAACTACAGATTCACCACCCGCGGGACCTTCTACTACCAGTACTGACCCTAGTGCTACTCCTCCATCACCAAGTACTAGCAAAACCATACCAACATCGTCGTCCACAATTTCCACCTCAGCAACACCTCCAGCGGCTCCCTTAACATCACCATCCCACGCTGACCCCCAAACAGCGCCGACGTCAACATTTAGCCAAGCTCCCATTACTGTACTTGTTACATCCTCGATCTTCGTAACAGCGACAGGTAATGGGGCGACACTGTCTACCACTCAGTCACTCATTACCTCCACTTCCTTCTCCTCGGCACCTGAATCCACTACAGTGCCGGCCAACCCGGCACCTTCCACGAATACTCTACCCTCAAACAATGGCGCAGCATCATCGAAGACACCCATCATAACCGGCGTTGTAGGGGGAGTAGGTTTCATATTGGTAGCAATTCTACTGCTCTGGTTGCTCTGGCGGCGGCGAGGAGCCAAGAAGAAGGCGGAAGAGAAGAGAAGGCAAGCATATGATGACGATCCTAGATTCCAAGGGATTGACGCAAACCGAGCAGGAGACACCTTTGGGAGGATCGGCGGTAAGTTCTACCAAAGTTTTCGCTTCCAGCTTTCATACTGTGTTACCCCAGGTTATGGCGTCGCATTGTGCATTACAAGCCATGCGGGATGACCTCCCCTGGTTAACCTAATCTGGCGATGCAGCTTGATTCCGTGCATACACTCGACAGACTAATGTCATGTTCTAAGCTATAAAAGCCACTGACCTGTACTTAGGACTATATCGCAATAGTACCAGAGTAGGGAATCACGCGTCACTTGTGAGCTCCCAAGGCAGTGCTGCAGGGACCGACAGTAACATGGAGAAGAGATCCCCAATCTCACCAGTGCACCCACATATGTCTCCGGGAGAGGTGACACAGGACGATAGCTCAACTATTCGCCCTGATCACGATCCGACAAGGCCAATACAGTGTCCTACAAAATACACTCCAGAACTTACCGGGACCTCTGCCAATGATGGATTCATCGAGCTCTCACCGGATCCAGAGCATTTGATGATGAACCAGCCTATGCAGACCTCAAACACGAATGCGGAAACAGCTGCGTCTCAGCGATCTTATGGATCTATCCTGCCTTCAAGTCTGAATTCAACAAAAGGAACGAATGGCGAACAACAAGCGTCGTCAACTGCAAACAGGCCGCATGTAATGAGCTGGATGGAGTATGATGGTGGTGGTGGTGGTGGTGGTGGTGGTATGGGTCCTAAGCTCTAAACGATTTGCCCCTTCAGGCAGCATACTTGACTATGAGTACTTTAGGGCATGAATTACCAAGCTTGGGGTTGCGCGAGGAGCTTAGCATAGGCCATGGACTGTTAAGACGGCACTGATGGGCAGTTGTAGATATCACTATGGTACAACCAGAGCTTCTGGCTTTCTAGCTTCGTGATTAAAGTTGGTGGATCAGACTTCTCATTGCACCTGCCCCAGCTTTCTGCAGTCTTGTCAAGATCGCCGTTCCCTTAGACAACACCCATCGAAAGTGGAACAAGACACGGCCGCTTAGACACCGAAAGTGAGAATGATATGGGAACAGAGGTTTGCTTCTAGAGTCGGGAACAAAAATATGCAAAGAGTCATGCAGTAACCGTTTGTAGCAGGTCCGAAGTTCGTTCCCCCAACTGACTAATTGGTGTCGCTTACGAGTTTTATGTGGTGTTTTGGTGTGGTGCGGGGGCTGGATTTCGATCTCTCAAGTACCTGCGTGCTAGCACAGCTCCAACCATATCATCATCGACGACTTCTTTTTCGCCTGTATCGTGACGACATGGATAACTTAAAGCAGTATGTATATCGCTTTTCGCAGTTATGGGCTCTTGTGCAGATCTCCCAGATATCAACCAAACAGATCACCACCCACGGACCGAACCCTTTCAGTGCCGAGGACTAATCTGCTTCCATGCTTCTTCCGGAGCCTCTCCTTCCTTTCGTGGACTACAAGTATCGACTTCGTAGAATGGGTGCTCGTCTGATCCGCTACAGAATGTATCCCTGAGAGACATGCAAAGGCGACGCTCGTCTGTGGACTAGCATCTCGACCTACCTGAAAATTGGCTCCCGGCGATAAGGTCATGCATGGATGCTGTTGGCATGCTGGACCACAGGAAAGCACGATTTCCACGCCGATCTCTTTTTCCAAGCCTGCAATTGCCCCCCTTGACAAGATGGGAAAATGCTGTGTTGGGAAGCTCCTTCCACATAGAGGAGAGCTATCGAGCCGTTGCTACCAAGGTATGTTCGATAATCTATAAGAACTCATACCCCTTCCCCATCTTCGAGACTGTATGTGTCTTATCAGCATCGTTAAATCATGCATGTTTCCCTCCTAACTTTGGGTGCCTTGGTTGCCAGTGTTTATGCCGCGCCATCATCCAACCATGTCTTGCACGAGAAGCGTAATATACTTCCCCAAGGATGGGCGAGGTATACAAAGCCGACCGGCACCGAAATCTTGCCCATGCGAATTGCCCTCACCCAGGGAAACTTGGACAAGGCAGATGATTTCTTGATGGAAGTCTCTCACCCAGAGTCCGACAAATTTGGACAACATTGGACAGCACAGCAGATAGCCGAAACGTTTGCACCAAGCCAGGAATCGGTCGACTCAGTTACAGAGTGGCTGATATCGGCTGGAATTACCCCAGAACGGATATCACGATCCCAATCCCTTGGTTGGTTGACTTTCGATGCCACCGTCGGTGAAGCTGAAAATCTTCTTAAAACGAAATATCACGTTTACAAGCACGTCAGCGGCAAGCCTCACGTTGCTTGCTCAGACTACCATATTCCTGAACACCTTGGCTCTCACGTCGACTTTATCACTCCAACAGTCCATTTCGACACTAAAATCCCCCAGGCAGCAGTGGACCTCAACGGGAACAACAAACGGGACGTACCTACCTCTGCAGCTGGTGTGCCCGTCAAGGAGAAAACTGCCTTGAGTATCGGTTCGCCGAACTCTGGTTCTTTGCCGAAGAAGGGGACAGACATCAATATCAAGGGCATCTTGGATGAGCTCAAAAACTGCAACAAATATATTACACCCAATTGCCTGAGGGCTCTGTACGAATTTCCGCCAGGATTTACCGCCAACCGGCAGAACAGCTATGGTATTGTCGAGTATACCCCTCAGGCCTATCTACAAGGCGACTTGGACCTTTTCTTCGCAAATTTCTCCAAGGCCCAGGTACAAAGGAGCCCTATTCTAGACTCCATTGACGGTGGTGTCGACCAAACACAGGCTCAAGGATTCCGATACAATGGTGAATCCGATCTTGATCTCGAATACGCCATGGCGCTTGTCAACCCACAAAAAGTTACGTTGTACCAGGTTGGTGACCTTGTTGAGGGTGCTTCATTCAACAACTTTCTTGACGCTATCGACGGGTCGTACTGCACTTTCCAAGGGGGGGACGACCCGACCCAGGACGCAACGTACCCTGACCCGCTACCGGGTGGCTACACTGGCCCTGAGAACTGTGGCGGGTTCGCGGCCACGAAGGTCATTTCTACGTCATATAGCTACAACGAGGTAGATCTGACACCAGCGTATGAAAGGCGTCAATGCGCAGAATATATGAAGCTTGGACTCGCAGGAACCACAATCCTCTACTCGTCAGGTGACTATGGTGTTGCAGGTAAATCTTCAGCTAGCAATGTAGAAATTGTACTTTCCTAACGCGAATGTGCATAGGGAACGGCGGACAATGTATTGACCCTACCACCCATCAGCTCAATAACGGATCTTCGGGCATGTTCAATCCATCATTCCCTGGGACTTGTCCCTACGTCACGTCTGTTGGCGCTACCCAGATTGTGCCTGGTGCTTCGGTCACTGCCCCCGAGGAGGCCTGCGAGACTGTCATCTTCTCAGGTGGTGGGTTCTCCAATGTTTTTGGGCTTCCTGCATACCAAACCACCGCCGTGAAATCATACTTCGCAAACCACCCACCTCCATATGGTGCAGACCGCTACAACAACACTCAGCAATCCCGTGGACTTCCCGACATCAGTGCCAACGGCGCCAATTACATCGTTGCGGTTGATGGGAAGTTCTCACTTGTTTACGGTACCTCGGCTTCATCGCCTACCGTGGGAGCAATCATAACCCTTATCAATGAGGTTAGATACAACATTGGCAAGGGCTCTGTGGGCTTTCTCAATCCAACTTTGTATGCCAACCCAGGTGCGCTCAACGATATCACCATGGGTGGAAACCAAGGCTGCGGAACTCCTGGATTCCAGGCCGTCTCAGGATGGGATCCTGTAACTGGCTTGGGTACGCCAAATTTCCCTAAGTTGTTGCTGACGTATCTGTCGCTGCCGTAGGGTGATGGGAAATAAGGCATTTGGGGGATCGAGAAGGGTTGTTTAGAATAGGGTTAGATGACTGCATGGATGAATAAGAAGGCTTGTGAAAGGGGTTGACAAGTATCTTCATTGTAATTAAATAATTCTCATACTTGCTCGGAAAGCCTGAAGTGTGATAAATTGCTCTCTATATCATGTTTCTGTATGAACTCAACTTCTATGGAATGGTGTTTTGCAATTTTGTTCGTAGGGACCAGTACTAGAGCTACGCCGGTTAGACCCATGTCGTTTTAGCACTTCCCCTAGGACACGCTAAGAAAAGTTCATGATCTACCTTACTTACACCTGAAAACTGTCGAGACGATTTTTTAACTCTGCATCAACATTTTGTCCTCCTTCCACTCGCTTCAAGCACCATCTTCCAATCGTTCTCTCTCTGCACTACCCAGCCATCATGTATGTTCTCTACATAATTTAACAGTCTTTGCAATTCTAACCTCTCCTGTCTAGGTTCTGTCTTCGCCGTGTCGCCTTCCGCGCCTTCTCCTCTCCATCAATATCCATATCTGCCAAACCTCGATCAATTACTACTCGTAGCCCATCAGTCCTTCGTGTCGCTTGCCTTCGTTCGAATGTCTTCGCACTACAGAAGAGATGGGCAAGCGAAGAAGTTACACAGTCGGAGCCCGAAGCCGATGGAGCAACGGAGGCGCAACATGGGGAGAACTCGATAGCTGCGGCATCCGAGTCTGAGGCGCCCGCATCTGCGGACCAAGATGACCAATCTACCGTTACTTCAGCTATCAAATCTGCAGCTGAGACGGCGACTGCCCAGGCCTCTTCGGCGGTAGAATCTGTCGGTGCTGCGGCGTCCACTGCACTTGACTATGATACTGGTGCCGGAGACTCGATTATCCAACCTCGAGCAGATGCTCTACAATCAAACACGGTCTACGTTGGGAACTTGTTTTTTGATGTGACTGCTGAAGACCTAAGGAACGAATTCGGTAAAGCAGGCAGCGTGGACAACGTTAAGATTATCTATGACCAGAGAGGTCTGAGTAAAGGGTAAGCTCTCGAAGTGTCTCTGTCTCGTCAGTAATACTGACAACTGAAACACAAAGATTTGGTTATGTGGATTTCACCAGTGTTGAAGCGGCAAAGAGAGCCATTGAACTGTTCAACCAGCAAAATTTTGAAGGCCGCCGTCTCTCAGTGCAGTTCACGATGGGCCGTGGGCCGCGAGCTACAAAAAGAAACCCGCACAAACCTGAACACCCTCCCACCAAGACCCTCTTCATTGGGAACATGGCTTTTGACATGTCAGACCGTGACTTGAACAATTTGTTCCGTGACATCAAGAATGTAATCGACGTTCGAGTGGCAATCGACAGAAGAACCGGTCAGCCAAGAGGCTTCGCTCATGCCGACTTTGTTGATGTCGCAAGTGCGCAGAAGGCAATGGAAGCTTTGAAGGATAAGGAGGTCAGTGGTAGGATTCTCAGAGTTGACTTCAGCACATCAAGTGGGCGCTCAGCCATGCAGCCAGCTGCTGAGACTGAACAATAAGGGCAACACTGCAAGGGTGGAGGCATCTGGTATTCATAAACAGTCATCTTGTGCGTCTGTGGCACTGGGGCATATTAGATGATAGGCTGGAGTAATGTGTGTTGCAGTGCCAAGTTGGCGTTCTTCATCTTGTATCTTCTCTACATGGCTCAGGCACCCTTTACTGTACAATAAGATAGTTATGATACCGAACATCCATTCAGCTCTTTACACGCGAAGGTCCAACAATGGTTTTGGATCTCCTCACTGATTCGATTTTCTAACGCAAGGGATGCCAAGCCATGCACGTAAAGTCGATAGATAGACCTCGGCTTGTTCGCCTCTGGAACGATGGAATGCTACAAAACAACAGAACTCCCCGGACTATCCAGTACACTGTTACTAATCTTCTAACGCAGGTCTATACCATAGTCGCATCTTGAAGGTTCAAAGGCGGCATGTCCTTTCTCGGCGGCGCCGAATGCTCAACAGCCGGCAATGCTCTCTCCCAATTTACAAAGCATGTACAGGATGACAAGTCGTTACAGCGGGACAGCCTGGTTGGCCAGGGTCCAAGAGGCTTGCAGGAGAGCTTCAGGAGTCGGAGAAATGGATCTGGTCAAGATGAGGTAGACACCCTCTGTAAACCCCACATCTGCAACAGCTGCCTCAATATAGATACTAAACACTTGCTAGGTGATGCAATCCTTCCTGCAACAGAATGGGCAGCTACCTCAAGAATCTCCGCAACCTTTTGCTATGGAACAGATGAGAAAAGACCTTGAAGGTTATCGAGCAGGCACTCCAGGGACAGGATCGCCAGCATGGGCGGCGGAGTTCGACCCAGCAGGACAGGCGCGCATGGAAGCTGCCTTTCAAGTACCAAAGGCTGGAGGATTTGTCCCAGCAGGCTTCAGTCCCGCAGAGTTCCAGCGATTTCAGCAAATAGAGAGGAACAGTCCCGCAAGATTATCGAGTCCGGTATCTCGAACGCCTATGACAATGAATGGCTACCAGAGACCTATGGGCATGGGATATGGTATGACTGGGGAAATGCTTCAATATAACCGGCCCATGCAATCAAGACAGCAGGACGCCACAACAGCGGGAAAAGGCAAAGCCCGTATGGTCGAGTTGGACGATCAAGACTGGGAACAGCAGTTCGCCCAAATCGACGCTGTAGGCAAAGGAGAGCTCGATGCTGAAGCCGAAGCAGCAATGGAAAGGGAGCTCAACGACATAGATAGGTCAGTCCTCTCCGAAACCAATGACTTTGGCGACTTCGAGAGCGTCTGGCGCGGCATCCAAGCTGAAATGGCAGACGCCAGGCAAATGGTGAATGAAGAGCAATTCCGCATGAACGACGGCATGCCTTTACGCGATTACGACACCTGGGATGGCTTCGACAGCCAGTTTCACGATGGTTATCGAGACCCTCAGTTGGGGAATTATCTGTTTGAAGAAGAAAACGTCTTTTCCACAGCCAAAGACCCTTTTGCCGAAGGCCAAAAAATCATGTCCGAAGGCGGAAACCTCTCCCTCGCCGCCCTCGCCTTCGAAGCCGCAGTCCAACAATCACCCCAACATGTCGATGCCTGGGTCGCCCTCGGCACGGCACAAGCCCAGAATGAGAAAGAAACACCCGCCATCCGCGCCCTTGAGCAAGCGCTCAAACTCGACCCCGGGAATCTTGACTCTCTGATGGGTCTTGCAATTTCTTATACCAATGACGGATACGATGCTACGGCCTACAGAACTTTGGAACGATGGCTCGCAACAAAATACCCCCAGATCATCTCTCCCAACCAGTTGACCCCAGACACAGACATGGGCTTCACGGACCGCCACGCCCTACATCAAAAAGTCACCGCCCTCTTCATTTCCGCGGCGCAACTCTCCCCCGCAGGCGAACACATGGACCCAGACGTGCAAGTCGGTCTTGGCGTCCTATTCTACGGCGCAGAAGAATACAGCAAAGCCGTCGACTGTTTCGAGGCCGCGCTAGCCAGCACAGAGGAGGGTACTAGCAATGGCCCCCAGCAGGCCCATCTATTATGGAACCGCCTCGGCGCGACCCTAGCTAACAGCGGCCGTAGCGAAGAAGCCATCGCCGCCTACGAAAAAGCCCTCACCCTCCACCCCAACTTCGTCCGCGCCCGCTACAACCTCGGTGTCAGCTGCATCAACATCGGTTGCTACGAGGAAGCTGCCCAGCACCTTCTCGGCGCGCTGTCTATGCACCGCGTCGTCGAGCGAGAGGGTCTCGAGCGCGTTAGGGAGGTCGTTGGTGAGAGTGGGTTGGATGTTGAGGGCATGGTCGGGATGAATCAGAGTACGAATTTGTTGGAGACGCTGAGGAGGGTGTTTGGGAATATGGGAAGGAGGGATTTGGCGGAGAGGGTGGAGGTGGGAATGGATGTTGAGGGGTTTAGGGGGGAATTTGATTTTTGAGGTCTTGGGGGTAGGGTGTTTTTGTAGCCACCCTTCATAGCTCACAAAACTCATACTAAACATTTAGACCAACTCATGAACATCATCAACTACCTTAACTCTACTCCTTTAACCCCTCTACCTCCACTTTCCCCCCACCCCCCTAACAGCTACGTAACCCATACGGCTCTTTAAGAGAGAATATGGTTTGATGGGTTGTGGTTCGCATTCACTTGTCCCTTCTTCTTCTTCTCTCCCTCCTTCCTCCCTCTTCTCTCCTCAGCCCTTTCCCCCACCCTTCCCATTTCCCACCCTACCCCATACCCGCCCCTCACGCATCCTCCTTGCACTCTTCCTTCCATCCTCCCCCAAGCATCCCCGCCTACGCAACATACCACCACCAGATCGCAAACCAGTCAGCGCATGTCCAAACCTCCATGTCCAAGTCAAACTAAAACACCAATCTTGTCTCCAAGTTTTTAATATGAAGTCGTTGTGTATATTAGCGTAGTAGTTCGAAAAGAGGAATAAGCAAGTCGAGTGGGATGGGGATGTTGATGGAGTAGAGGGGAAATGGGAAACGAGGATTGTGAACTTGGGTTCTCATCTCATCGGAGCTGGGCGAAGAGAGATGGAAATCGCAAAACACGCAAAACTTGCTTTCTTCACACATGACCTTTCAGATAAGTATTCTGTTCCGAAATGGTCTGCAAACCACAAACGATCTCATCTACTCTTCTCTCTGAAAGGATGGAACCCCCCAAACCCTTCAACCTTCCCCCTTCAAACCGAACCTTCCTCTTCAAAAGACAAAGAAGAGAGAAAGAAGGGGCTTTTACGGAAACTCCCTGGATACCGCGCCTGATTTCTTGTTCATGACGAAAAAGCAGCAGAAGAAGTAGTAGATGGGAACAATATGAATCAAGAAGAGAGAAAAGAAAAGGGAGGAAACGAATGGTCAAGGTCAGTGTTGGTCTTGCCCGAAAGGAAAAGGGCAGATCGGATAACAGAGGATGAAAGAGAGGGATAGATTGTCGTGAGCATTGCATCAGGGGATATTAGTAAAATGACTTAGGGATGGGGAGGGGGAGGTGAGAAGAGGGGGGAGAGGGGGAGATGTGGGAATGTGAGGAAGGAAGTTTATATCAGGATTCTTTTCTCATAAGAGATGAGATAGGATAGACCACGTCGCTGACTCCTTTCGCAAATTTCGCAGAAAACCCGAATCATTCAACGAGTAACAACTCAGATCCACATTCAGAAAATCTCTACATCACCATCATCAGTTTTCTGGGCCCTTCTCTTTTCCCTCCTCCCTTTTTTTCTTTCTTTCCTTCTTTCCTCAAGTAAGCTCGCGCCATAGATCTTCTGCGATCAGATCGTACACGAGTGTGTTCAGCTCGGTTCGGGGGGGTGGGGGGGGGGGGGTTTGGTTTATTTGGTTAACGATCGAGATGAGGGATGGAGGATGTGATGAATTAGAGGAGAGGGGGGAAGGTGAGAAGTTGTATTGTATTCGCCCTTTGAATAAGGGGAGAGAAAGAGCTGAATGATTAGAGCCGGTACCGAGAGCTAGCAGCAAACGAGAACTGTAAAGTAGGACTTCGACTAGAAACCCTTCGGCACCATCACCAACGTGCATCCACCCCGTAACCTCATCCATCTCATAATATCATCTTCACATTGCTGCATACCCAATCCAACTTAACTCGCCCATTCCTAACTCCCCAACCTATCCAAGCCACCACCGCCCTAAACCCTCACAACTGTCGGCGTCCCCAGCCTCAGCTTCCTCAACCCCCTCCCCACCTCCCTCCCACAAATCACGCCTTCCCCACCGCCACCGGCTCCTACCTCCATCATGCCTACCTCCTTACCAATGGCATAACCGGCTGAGAAACTAATAGCGCTGAACAGTACCACCACCCCGGCACTCACCACCCAGGTCATTAGCGTCGGGCTGACCATCATCTCCCCTTCGCCACTCGCCCTCCGCTTTTTGCGCATTTCACGGCGGTCCTTCGAGGTGGAAGCTTTCCGCTTGCCTTTATCATGGACGGAAGGGGATGCGCTTGTGGAGGATGAGGTTGAGAGGCGGCGGGCGGTGGGGCGTGCGTTGGTGCCGCCCATGACAACGGACTCGGGTATCATGCGGAGGGTGGAGGGTTCGATGCGGTTTGCGGATGGGTTGGGGTTGCTGCGCTGGGCTTGCTCGCGTTTTGGGAGAGCGCGAGCGCAGGATAGAAGGGTAGAGAGGGAGGCGCGGAGGGCGGCGTCGTGGTCGGCTGCATGGGATGGGGATATCATGTTGTAAGGGGTATGGGACCGAGGGCTTTGGTTGGGGTAAGAATTTGCGGTTTGGCGGGGAGTAGAACCTCTGGGTGTGGAAAAGTATGGTCTTTGAGTTTCTGCTGAGCGGGCTTGGCGCGTTGTAGCGGATTGTGGGGGGTGAGAGAAAGCGTTAGGTTGGGGCCTAAAAGCTGGCTGGGCAGTGGTGACACCCAAGGTTGTGGAGTTTTCATCATCATCATCTCCACCTTCGTTCGAAGCCAGATCGTCGGATACTGAAGACGGCGCAGCAGGTGGACTTGTGAAATGGCGCTCAAGACCCTCGTTCGAGCTGTTCATTATGCGGTCGGATTCGCTCTCGCTTTCTTCGTATTCTTCCTGACTACTCCCTGTCGTGCTCACAGATCGGGGCGGACCAACGTATGGCGAAGATACACTTCGGGTCAAACGTCGTCTTCGGCGGGCATTCGACTGCACTCTGAGGCCGGTTGTAATGACATCGTCTGTTGCGGCTGAAGATAGCGAAGATGAGGAAGGTTGCGAGGATACTTCGATCCAAGATTCTGTATAATAATCGAATGAGTATATAGTGTTCATTGTGGCTGTCGACTTCTCCGCTTTCTTCATGCAAGTTGGCTGGAAGAGGAAAGCAGGAAGAGGATCGAGATCTTTGCTCCGAGCATCTACATACCGTCTGACCGCAATCTCCTGACCCCAGAAGGTGATGGGGCGACGTTAGAGACATCCTCCACTTGCTGCGCTACACGAGCCCCGAGGTCTTCTCTCGCTTGAGCCAGTTTGTCGATGTTCGTTGGAGGCATCGTCATCGCACTATATAGTTCGATTGCTGCCTAATGAATCGCAACGAACAGTTGCTCGAACAATTGTTTGAATAAGAGTGGAGATGTCCTCGAATAATGCGTGCTTGTGTGTTCCAAGATCTGTCGCCTTGGGCATAAGTCACGCGGCGCTCTTTGTTCTGGTCGAGACGTCTTCGTCATATGCTGAAGATTCTGCTCAAGTATAGCCGGCTGCTGCCATCACAAACCAGTGAATGAGACACTGCTTCGTGACCCAGCTGTACTTGTATACAGACTGATGGTTGAAATGATCACACCGACTGGCCCAACAGTACTCGTACAGTAGTAGGATGGATGGACCCTGGCGGGTGACATCTACACTTAAATCATCGCGCCAATCGATAAGGGTTCGGGGCCTTAAGGTAGCTTAGAGATCAAAGGATTTCGCACTGGTACCTTAGGTTGACATACCCACTGGATAGGAGCAAGCTCGAGGACTCTCTGATATGCTGGCAAGAATCTACCAGAGAATATTGACTGTCTGCACGAGCAGTTCACGGTATGATATGGTCGATGAACTTGATCGAATAGTCGGACCTCACAGGTACAGTAAACGCTTCTAGTCACCTGATCCTATAAATCTATCTTCGGGGATCCCATATGTAAACAATTGTATTGATTCCTCTATCTAACTGTAGCCTATCCTACAAGCATCTGTCGCATTATGTAGGAGCCCAGAAGCTGATATCCCAACGGACTGTGCAACCAAGTACCGAATATTGGGAAGCAACAGCTAGATCGAAAACAAAAACTTTTCGGACTGAGGAGATTCGGGAGGTGCAAGGAATTGCAAGAGCCCATCAGACATACAACGTGATCGCGGATACTTACCCAGGATGCCGTAAAGGCTAGAGGGAGGCTCGAATTACCTTAGAAGGTCATCTTCTTGCCCTGAAAGTCCCCGAAGCCACCACGGTTGGTTGAGCCTCCACGACCTCCACGGCCTCCGCCACGTCCGCCTCCACGGCCACCACGGTCGAAGCCACCACGACCGCGTCCTCCACCACGTCCTCCACGATCAAAGCCTCCACGGCCTCCGCGACCTCCGCGGGGTGAGTCGCTGTTGCTTGGGCGAGGTGTGGAAAAGTCAAGACGAACGGGACGCCCGCAGATCGAAGCGCCGCTCATCTTTTCCAGCGCCGCCGCTGCTCCATCGACTGAGGAGAACTGTACGTAGCCGAAGCCTTTGGGGTTGCCAGACTCCATGTCAGTGGGCAGGCGAACGCCAATCACGTCGCCGTGCTTCCCGAATTCTTCTCCGATGATGTCTTCAGTAGCCTCAAACGAAATGTTCGCGACGAAAATGGTGTCGCTTGGTGGACTCTTCTGATCTCCGTATTGCTTGACACGGTCTGGCCTATCGGCTTTGGGGGTGGAGAAGTCGACATTGAGAGCACGGTTGTCAACCAAAGCCCCATGCATAGCCTTCTGTGCTTTGATACCATCCTCAGCGTTGGTGAATTCGACATAACCAAATCTGCAGTACCGTTAGTGGGTATTGCAAGGACGATGACCAGATTTGCTTACCCCTTAGAGCGGCCGCTGTCCCTATCAGTGATGACCCGGACACCCGACAACTCTCCAAAAGATTCAAACTCTCTCGTAAGCCAGTCCTCATCTACGTTCCATGATAGACTGCCGACAAAAAGATTTCGCTTGGACGCATCGTCACCGGTACTCTCGGTCTTAACTTTCTTCGCGACAGGAGCGGCGTCGGCTTCCGCCTTGCGCTTCTTGGGGGCGGGGGCTTCTTCTTCCTCACTATCATCTTCAGATGAGTCCTCCTCGGATCCAGAAGACCCCTCACTGTCAGACTCCTCGTCGGAAGATGCCTAGAGACCAAGATCAGTCAAAAGTCCTCACTTATTCGCAGTGATTGAACATACGTCTTTCGAAGCCACCTTCTTCAATGCGCCGTTCAAGGCCTTGTGGTCGATAGCACCAGCAGCCGCTGGGATTTCATCAGCGCTTTCACCCTCGCTAGAATTCTCCCTGACATCATCCTCACTTTCTTCTTCGCTATCGTCCTCGCTATCTTCCTCGCTGTCATCATCACTATCAGACTCTGCCTTTGCGGCAGCTCCTTTCTTCATTGCTTGAACTGGATTAGACTTGGACGCAGCAGGCTTGGCTTCGTCATTAGACGATGAGGAAGAATCGGAGCTATCATCTTCAACGGCAGCAGTTGGATTAGCCGAACCGTTCACCTTGACTCCGTTTGTCTTGGTAGCTGGCTTCGCCTCTGCGTCCGACTCATCATCGCTGCTCGCAGAGCTAGCGCTCGACATTTCCTTATCGCTCTCACTCTCGTCGCTGCTTGGCTCAGGTGTTGGCTCTTTCTTGGCTTTCTTGGCCTTCTTTTCTTCTTTCACTACCTTGTCTGCCTTGATCGCAACTTGCTTTACTGACTCCATGGTTTTTGACTTGGGGGCCTGAGAACGGTTAGTAACACCGCCAGCCTTGAATGAAGAAATCGCCTTGACCTTGTCGGACTTGCCAGCCTTTACGGGCTGAACTGCTTTTGTCTTTGCCATTGTAATGAAGTTGTTTTCCTGTGATAGATAAGTCTGCAAGTTAGTGGACTGTGCCAGTAATATAGGAATACGTGAGTCAGGAGGATCTAGAAAACACGTACTCTCAGGAGCTATTCTTTGTAAATTGCAAACTCTGTTGATTGAAATTCAATCTCAGTAATTCAAGTGTTGAATTTCCTCGTGTGCGGCAAACCCTTCGATTGTCTGATAAGCCCACTAGCGTCAAAAGCCCACAAGCCCACAGAAGAATCCCTCAAGTCAGAAGCGTTGGAGCGCGACTGTTCAAGTATCTCAGAGTAAGGTGCGTATGCTCAAGAGCCCTCGGTAGTCAATGTATGCCCACTGATGTAGCTTGTCAAGTCAACCCTCAAGAAGGAACTAGTATTCCTGCCCACAGATAAGCTCTCAAGTCACAATTCTCGGACAACCTCAGATTTCTTTGGATGAACCCTCGGAAAGAAAACCCATAAAGGATGTTGAGTATCTAGAAGTTTTGCGTGATATGATAGTCAGAACATACAAAAGATGTATTGTATTGACTGGGCGAGTAAGAAGAAAATCCAGAAATTTGTGGGCGGGGTTTCGAGCTTTTGAGCTTTGAGAAAAATTCCCTTGACCGCCTTCTTGGCATTTTGCTAATGCAGCCTCATACGCTAGTGGTAACGCCGAAGATTGTTCCCTGAAAGTCGTGTTTACCTCCAAAAGTACTCATTTATTGACTTTGAATTTTGATAAGAGAATGGCGTCTCTCCACAAGCCAAGAAGGAAGGCCAACGGGCCAAGCTCTTCAGCGCCTATAAATCGACAAGATGTCCGGACAACGTCTGGGCAGGCCCCGGAATTTCCATTGGAAGCCTTCCTATGGCCTGCAAAAACCTCGACTTCACAGTGGATCCTGTTGCCATTAATTCTAACGTCCGTAGGTCTATTTCGATGGACAGCTGGCTTCTGGGGCTACTCTGGCTTTCGAACGCCCCCAATGCATGGAGATTTTGAAGCTCAGAGGCACTGGATGGAGATTACAACGCATCTGCCAATATCCCAATGGTACTTCTACGATCTTGAATATTGGGGTTTGGACTACCCACCCTTGACGGCATACCACAGCTGGCTCCTTGGAAAGATGTGAGGATGCCATATGGTACTACCAAGAGTCGGGCAGTCTGTTGCTAACAGCAATCACTAGCGGATCCATCATTAATCCAGCATGGTTCTCCTTATTCTCGTCCCGAGGCTTCGAAGACCAACTGCTCAAGGTATACATGCGGGCTACAGTTCTCGTCTCTGAATACCTCATTTACATCCCCGCGGCCATCATCCTTATCCGCAATTTGTCCCGCTTGCGCGGGATCAACAAATGGAAAGGCTCAGTCGCACTAGTAGCTATACTTATGCAACCCTCCACTATCCTCATTGACCATGCACACTTCCAATACAATACTGTCATGCTAGGTTTCGTACTCGCAAGCATCTCTAGTATGCTCGCAGGTAGATCCCTTTGGGGCTGTGTGTTCTTCGTTGCAGCTCTTTCCTTTAAGCAGATGGCACTCTACTATGCCCCTGCTATATTTGCGTACCTCCTCGGCTCATGCCTAGCCCCACGGCTCAATCTTCGCCGCTTTGTTGCTATTGCGGGTGTTACTGCTGTTTCCTTCGCCGTCATGTTCGGCCCCTTGCTCCTAGGTGCTCTATACGACAATCATCGCGGCATATCACCAACCCCCAACCTCAAAACCCCCCCTCTACCTTCTTATCTGTCTTCTCTCCCAATCACCCTCGATACGAAAGCATTCTATTACCCACTCCTCCTTCAAGTTACCCAATCTCTCCACCGCATTTTCCCCTTCGCCCGCGGCCTCTTCGAAGACAAGGTTGCAAATGCCTGGTGCGTTATCCATACCGTCCATAAATTGAACCGCTATTCGATCCCTCTCCTCCAGCGCGCCTCGCTCACAGCAACATTCATCTCTATCCTACCTACCCTAATAACGATATCTTACTTCCCGCGCAGAGAATTACTGCCGTGGGCAATGGCTAGTACGGCATGGGGCTTCTATCTTTGCAGCTTTCAGGTGCATGAAAAAAGCGTGCTATTACCTCTACTCCCAATGACCGTCCTCTTAGGTGGTGAGGCAGGTTTAGGAATCGAGATTAGGGCGTGGGTGGGTTGGGCGAATCTGCTGGGATGTTGGACGTTGTTTCCACTGTTGAAGAGGGATGAGCTGAGGGTACCTTATTTCGTCCTATCGCTGCTCTGGGCTTACCTGTTGGGTTTACCGCCGACATCTCTTTCGCTATACTTCGGACGGCAGTCAAGGAAAGGTGGCCTTTCGATGCCGATTAAGATATTGCATCTTGGCTTCTATACTGCAATGGTCGCATGGCATTTCGTGGAAGCATTTGTGGAACCACCGCAGGGAAAGCCGGATCTTTGGGTCGTGCTGAATTGCATCATCGGAGCCGTAGGGTTCGCGGTGTGCCTCCTTTGGTGCTCGTGGCAGTTGATACTGAGGAGTGGGGTTATGGATGAGTATTTGGGGTTTCGAATGCGGGTTGAGAGTGAGAAGAAGAATGAGAGGAAGAAGAAGCAGTGATAGTCTCTCGACGGAGAATTCCCGTTCTAGCTTCTCAAGATACCCTGTTCATATAAACATACACCGTGGTACAATATTCTACAATACTCGCCAGAGTTGCGTCACACCCTCTATACATGCAGCCGTAAATGCCATTCAATCGCGCCAACCTAATGCATCAACCCCTTCTTCTCCACCAGCATTTCGACCCAAAATCCATGCCCCCGAGGCACCACCTCGACGTTCAAAACCTAGGCGATCTGAAACCCAAAACCCCTCATACAACTCCTATACTTCTCCACCATGCCCTCGCATTCCCGTTGCGGATCCTGCGCTGTGGAGAACAACATGCACTCGTCTCGGGAGGCCTTTTCGTCTTTGCAGACGCAGCAGGGCTGGGGAAGAATGTGTGTTAGCCTTTCATCAACTTCTGTAGCGCTCTCATATCGTATCTGGGGCATGCGCGCAAGAGGAACGAAGAGGAGCTATTGTGGGGGGAAGCGTGGGTATTGGCATTGCGCGTGCGGACACGGGAGGGAATATACCTTCACAGCAGCCGCAGCGGTACCAGGCGGTTTCAGATCCGAGGCCATGTTCGTTGCTGTGGTTGGTGCTGTGGAGGTGATCAGAGTTTGCGGATTTGCTTGAGATGGCTGGGAGAATACTTACTGGCTTGTGAGGTGGTGAGCGTGGACGACATTGTAGAGGTCTGGGCTTCAGTAGGCTGGTTTGTAGTGGGCAGGGTGCTGTGGGTATATGCTGCTGGTGCTGGATGGCGAATTGAGATGTTGATGTCGTTCTCGAATGGATTTCTAAGCGGCGGATCGAGCCGGTAGGGCTGGGCTTGCAATAGGGCTTAGCTTTTCTAGGCTCCTTTACCCTGTCTGTCTGCCATGACATTTTCTGAAGATGCGACTTCGATAACTTTGCTTTCGTCGAGATTTTTATGAGAGTTTTATGCCCTTCGATGCTATGTCGCCTGTCTGTATGTGGCTTGCGTCTGAAAGCACGTGATTTAATCGGAGCTATATTGGCGTGTGTGCATCAAAGCATGTGACTGCATCGAGTGCAACCTATAAAGGAAGCAACTGGTATGTTCAAGGCACAGAGGAAATATGTCTGAAACAACTTTGCCTGGTGGTCACGAGATCACTGTCAGAACAAAAAGACTCCTGCTTCGTCCAATGCGAAGGGAAGATGACAATGACATCTTCGCTCTGAGATCTAACCCAAAGGTTTTCTACTGGACGTGAGTGAGGATGGAAAACGTTTGACTCCATAACTCCGTTTACTGAGTAACCACAGCACTCCAGAAACCGACATCTCTCAGACCCGTGAATGGATCCAAAAGAGGCTGTTCAATCCTTTGTGCTTTAACTTTAGCATTGAGCTTCTACCTACCACTGAAACCGAGGACGACGCGCAAACATCGTCAGGTCGAGATCTTGTAAAGGCCATAGGTCTATGTGGCGGACATCATCTTCCTGAGATTGGCTATATCTTTGACCCTTCCTACTGGGGTCGAGGATATGCCACCGAAGCTCTGAAGGGATTCCTTCAGGTCTACTGGGAGACTTGGCCTAAGGGGTATCCTTTGTTGGAAGGCGAGGAGAGAAATTATCTGAAGGCGATTACCGGAAAGGATGGTCATGCTAGTATGGCGGTGCTGAGGAAGTGTGGGTTTGAGTTCTGGAAAGAGGAGGAAGAGGAGAACGATTATGAAGGGAAGGTCATGGTTTTGGCTTGGAGAATTTCGAGGCCGGGTTATGCCGAGAAGGAATGATTTCCAGGAGAATTCGACATCTCTTCGCCCAGTTATCCTAATTTTCAATGTAGAATGCGAAAATATCAGAAATGGAATTTCACATGCATGCACCCCTAGCAACACACCTCCCACGTTTTGATTCCTCCACTTTCAAATCACCATTTCTTGCACACTACCGGAGCATACTTCCTCTACCACAAAAATACTACACTCTACAATCATGGCGACTAAGCCAGACACCAATGATCTAAATGACTCCACAAACTCCATAAATTCCAAAGACACAAGAGAACCCCTCGAACCCCCCGACTCCGAGTCCCGCAACCACTTCACACTCTCGACCTCCTCCCTCCGCCTCGACACCGCCTCCGACATCCAACCTCACATCCAACCCCTTGTCAACTCTACAACAATCACCTCCATCCACCTAGGCGGCAACACCCTCGGCGCCCCTGCCTGTGCGCACCTTGGCCCCCACCTCTCCTCCCAATCTCGCCTTCACACCGCCAACCTAGCTGATATATTTACCTCACGACTGCTTTCTGAGATTCCACCAGCCCTCTCCTCCCTCCTCACCGCCTGCCTAAAACTCCCCAACCTCCACATCATCGACCTGAGTGACAACGCTTTTGGCTTGAACACCCAAGCGCCACTGGTCGAATTTCTGAAGGAACATGTGCCGCTAAAATGTCTAATACTCAATAACAATGGCTTAGGGCCTGAAGCCGGTGCGAAGATTGCAGATGCATTGACGGAGCTGGCGAAGAGAAAAGAAGAGGCAAGGAAGGAGGGGAGGGATGTCCCCAACCTGGAAACCATAGTATGCGGGCGTAATCGCTTAGAAAGTGGAAGCATGAAAGCCTGGGTCCGAGCTTTCCAAGCCCATACCCACATCAAAGAAGTCCGCATGACTCAAAACGGCATCCGCCAAGAAGGCATCTCGCTCCTCCTCCGGGACGGCCTCAAAAGCTGCCAAGAGCTCGAAGTCCTAGACCTGCAGGACAACACCTTTACGCTCTCCGGCGCCCAGGCCCTATCCTCCGTGGTTGGCGGCTGGGCCTCCCTCCGCGAACTAGGCGTGGGCGACTGCCTCCTCGGCGCCCGCGGCACGGTTGTGGTCGCTGAGGCCTTAGGCAAAGGCGAGAACAAGCATCTGAGGACGTTTAGGGCGCAATACAACGACATTGACGCCAAGGGCGCCAAAGCCCTTTTCGTAGCTACTGAGAAGGGCGGGCTAGAGGGACTGAGGAGGGTGGAGTTGAACGGCAACAAGTTCTCCGAGGATGACGAGGGCGTCGAGGGGTTACGAACATTGCTTGAAAAGAGGAGAGAGGATGCGGGAGTGGATGATGCAGGGGGTGGGGAATGGGGCATGGACGAGCTGAGTGATTTGGAGGAGGAAAGTGAGGACGAGGATGAAGGAGGAGACGATGGCGAAGACGAAGACGACGAGGAAAAGGAGGAGGAGAGGGAAGAGATTCTCAAGGACGCGGATGAGGAGGAGGCGAAAGAGGTACCGCAGGAGAAGGATGCGGATGTGGACGAGCTGGCGGAGAGGTTGGGGAAGGAGCTTTAGAGAGAGGGGGGAGGGGGGAGGGAAGGAGGGTGTTTAGATGGGGTAAAGGGGTTTGGATGGCGTTGGTTATAGCATTTAGATAGATAGGTAATGGAACGGTTGTAAGGTATGCTGCATGCATTCTCTCTTTCTCGTTTTCTAATATACTTTACGTCATCTAATACCCTCGATTCCTCCAAACCCAATCACGACTCAAACCCATTAACAATCCCCCCATCCGCCTTCCCTACATTGACGCCTCAACTCCGCTCTTGCCAACAACGATTTTCCAATTGATAAAGGAGCAAGCCGGGGGATCGTTGAGTGTGTGGGGGATACGAAATGGATAAAAGGCGGACATGAGGAGGTGAGGGGGTGATTTTTTCATGGCTTGTCGCTGATTTGCCGAATTGGTTATATTACTCGCTCGAGAAAAACCCACCGTACGGCGTAAAATGTGTGAGCTGGGTAATCTGTTTTCAAAATGGCTTTTAAGCAAATTCGGGATGTTTTGGAAATACGTATACCTACGGCATCGATTGCATCGTTTCGCGTCACTTTCAACGTTTTACCCAAGTTAGATACCCGCTTTCACATCCAATACCAGACAGACTTCTAGAGCTCTTCCAACGGCATCGTCGACTGAACTATTCCGAGTCATTGTGATCACTATCGCTGCGCATTTTGCTGACTGTTTCTTTGGCTCTTGCGTGGCCAGAATGGAAAGATCGTTCGTGTCGCTTTTGCGGGAGTAGGGGACAGATCGGGACGGTGGGCTGCTTGCGAGATGGCGAGAGATATGGTGTTGTTTCGAGATGGACGGGGGGGACTCATCATTGGATAGAGTCTGTTCTTCTAGTCGGGAATTATAGTGATGTGCTTTGACCTCTTTTCGCAATAGCTGTAAAGGAGAGAAGATGGGTGTGTGCTTGGCAGATAGCGGGAGAGGTAGGCTGTTGAGAATGCAGAGAACACGTTTGGTGTGCAGCGAAGTAACGGTGAAAGAGGGCGGTAGTTGTTTGCTCGCAGGATAGGGGTATGAGCTCAATGTGATGTCAAAACGAAGAGGTGAAAACGATCTTTCGAAATCTTGTTTTCTATTTGATTTGACGTTGTTAAACATAGGTAAAGCTGATCGCTCGAAGATGTTGTTCCCTAACCTTATACTCCTCAGACCGTATGCAATGTGAATACCCCAACCCGTCTAAATATCTACAGGACTATGTTGGAATCTGAGCAGTTGGACGCTTTTTCAAAAAGACCCTGGACTCCTCTTCACTGTGTCGTTGGGAAGCTCTGGAGTTGGCTGGTAGGCACTAAGCTCTCCCCTGGGTGAATTTATCGGATATGCCTCTTTGTATGCGGAATTTAGAAGTTCGTAACCCAAGTTCTTCTTGAGATCTTGATTCGTACGTTTCTCTCGCGAATATAGGAATGAGGCTCCGCCAAGAGCTAGCAGTAGAGGTATGCCGATTCCGAGACCAACCCCGAGGCCAACCTTCAAGGCACTGGCAGTGATAGCGGCGGCGGCGGCGATGCTCGCTGATATAGACGGCTGGATGGGCAGTCGGGACTAGGACTAGCAGCGCTTGAAGAGTTCGTGGTGTTGGAGGAAGAGCTAGAGTTTGAGCTTGTCGTGGGGAATTGCTGTAGTCTCGCACTTGGCACCAGCGTCATTCCCGGAGCAAAGTCCGAACCATTCTGTATGAGATCTCCGGATTTTGGGGTCCGTCGTCTTGGCAGCAGCTCGTTACGTTGCCTCCCGTAGAGCAGCACCAGTCGTCATTATTGCAACGATAAAGTGTGCTTATGTCATTCTTAATTCCGATAGCTAGAGAAGACTGGAAGTGCTATACGATACAAAACATAAGCCATTCGACAGACATGCTTGGCCATCTTGACAGCAGTGAGTCACAGGCGCGGTAGATTTGCACGGACTGTAGTTCGCTGCCACGGTACCATCATGAAAATGGCATTGCTGTTGAGCTCTCGCAGGAGACAAACTGAAGATAAAAGAAAAGAGAAGCGCAACCCTCAAAGTCGAGCAGCAGCGATTATACATGGCGTTCAGAGTTGGATAGGAAACACATAGGAAATCAAACGATTCAAATCACAGCGAAGGAAGTAATGTAGTGAAAAACACACCTAGGCCAAGGAATACGGTAACACAGTCCAGGGTTCCACGATAAGGTAGGGTTAGGCCTTGGCTCGAATCTTTTGAATCCTTTGAATCTTCCAGCGTCGAGGGCTGGTATTAGTTTATGCCGTGTCCGCATAATTGTACGGAGTAGAAATGAGTTGAGCGCGAGAGGACATGAATTTTTCCAAAATTTCAACAGATGAGTAGGTAGTAAACCATCGAATAAGTCCCCGAGCGGATGTTGGGTAGATAATGGCCAGAACAATTGGGCGTAAAGTCAATAATCTCTGTCACCTCAACCTGCCGACTTCAAACTCCGCCCACTGGTTTGCGACACGAACAGCGTGCTTTTCATGGGGGCAGTGAGTTTTTTGAATACCTGTTGCTGAGTATGTTCTTGCTATACAAATGAGGATGCTTGTGCGATGTTGGAAATCCGAGACTGTTACCCCTGTGGTTAGTAATTTCCGCTCCGAGCCCTGTAGGGCTGGGGCTACATGCTCCATCTGACGGTATACCAAGAAAACAAAGGCCGACATGCCACCAGTCCGACAAGTCTAAGTGGGTATTTGATAGTGTTGATGTGTGCAAACACTAAAACAATACTCGACAATTCCGGTAGAGTTTTGTGCTATGAGAAGAAATGAAGGATAGTGGGGTGTTAACCAGGACGCACGTGATTAAATCGCTACCTCGCTGCTGTGCTTCCAGGATTAACAATTACAAAGTTCCCTGAGCGAACAGGGAAGCGCGGATCAACATCCCAAAACAATATATCCCGTAACCTGTCCATCACAAACTCAAATCCCACCTCCCCACCCCCTTCCCCCCGCCCCCCCCCCCTCCTCCTCCTCCATAACCCTCCACATCACCCCACCCTACCAAACTTTCGGCCCAAAATGCTGTCCCTTGGGCAAAACCTTCTGAATCGCCGTATCCTTGATATCGCTCGTATTCAACGCAACGGTATTCCCCCACCAGTGCGGCGGTTTCACGCTCGTCAACTGCAGCGTCAAAAAGATGACGATCGTGCATATCGCCAGCCCGATGTCCAAGCCCGCTGACGTGATATAGTTATACCGCATCCACCACCCGCGATACTTGTTCTTGATATGCTTGTTGAACAACCAGCCGACAGCGGCCCATGGGAGATAGTTCAGGGGGGTAGCAGGCGGTAGTGCGCCCGTGCCGGAGAATATGAGCGGCGCGTTGAGGTAGCGGATATTTGATTTCGGCCAGGTGCGTGCGGCGAGGTAGATGATGATGGGGGTGATGGCGCCGACGATCCAGAAGTACATGAGGGAGCTGTAGATCTGGCCGGGGGAGAAGATGCGGCCAGGGCCGATGAGGCCCCAGATGATGGAGGCGTTGAAGAAGACGCGGCCGTTGGGGCAGGTGAAGTGAGAGACTTGTTTAGCTGAGCAGACGTCTTGGATGGCGCCGAGGGCCCACTGCAAGGTATTCACGATTAGCTTTGCTGCTACTATCTTATGGTGGACTCATGAGCTATAAAAACGTGCTTGCAAACTATACGCTCCCAGACATGTCGCAAAGCTCATGATTAGGTTTGGATTGGGTGCGATCAACTCCGAAAACATGCTTACTTCCAATATTGCAACTTGGACGAAGCAGGACCAAATGGTTGCCACAGTTTGGGCGGCGCTAAAAGGAGGTGAGCATTATTCGTGCATGGAAGGATTGTGAGGAGATGGGCTTACAACATGGTGCGTGGAGGGACTTTCATATAGTGACCCAATTTGAGGTCTTTGACGAAGGCGAGGGCTTGGTACATGGTGATGTAGCCGTAGGTTTTGAAAAGCATCATTGCCGTAGGGAGACCGGGTTGCATGTAGCCAATGATAAATTCTGGTGACTCTTTAGTACCGACATCAAAGAGATCCAGGGCCCCAGAAGCATACCAGTAAACACGTTAAGACCAATCTCTACATTTGTAAAAGCATATATCATGCCGATTGGCACTGACCAGATGAGCGAAATCAGAAGCGCAATGATCAGAGCCCACCAAGCAAGATAGGTAGGATAGGCATATATCGTTGCAAAAGAAAAGCCGATCATGACCACTAATAAGATGCCATACCACCAATCTGGGGCTTCAGGGTATTTGCGCATTAGCCGAGTATGGATATCCTCCTCGTCAGCCCTTGAAGCTTTGAAACGGTGATATATCTCCTTTCCGTGGAATAGAGCGGTATGAACTATGACAGCCGAGATCCCGGCGAAAGAGAGACCATACGCAATAGAAAAGGTAGTGGACAAGAAAAGGGGTGAATAGGCCTTGTATTTTGCCTCGTCAAAGGTGTATTTCGGCGTTAAGATTTTTGTGACGTTGTAAATGGATCCAGTGTTATCGTAGGAATTAGAATCGCTCATAGGTAGATAGGCATTCCACCAGTGGCCACTATAATGAATACCGATGGCAGTGAACCAGTAGAAAAGGATCAGACCGATCAAAGTATTGGCGATAGCATACCATGGAGCGACAAGAGGACTAAAGATATACCCAGCAATGTAGGTCCAGTCCAAGGTCATGGGCAGCAGTGAGAGCCCGGTTACCCCTCCAAACAATTGGTTAACCACAACGTTGTGAGGCTTAATCCATGTGATCCATGCAAACACCGAGAGGCACTGGGTTATCCAGCCAGGGAACCAGTACCACACGAAAGAGCCAACAAAGACGTAGAAGAAATATCGATAACGGGAGATCTTCCACCCATTCGATTCCGCAGGGTCGGTGCGCGAGTGATCGTGGAGGGCATAGAAGAGCGAAGTGTTGACCAAATCGAAAGGCCAGATCATAGCAGCTTGGCTTTTATAAGCCAATATTTTATGTGGGAATGCAATTGTCAACTGACCTGGCTTTACCAAGAATCTCCGCAGGATTCCCGCTATCCCATAACTGTTATAAAATATTAACTTGATTCAAAACTGAATATATGAGATTTCTACTTCCCCTATCATCTGAGTTGATAAACACAGGAGTAAGGCAAACCCCCACCCGAGGTCCTGGCGGTAAAAGGCCCTTTGGGCTAGAAGTGTATCCGTGGCGTACGCAGCGCCAGTACCAAACGTACAGTTGGCCATGACCACAATGACGGTGTGTTCCTTCATGTTGAAGGGTCCCGGGTTGAAGTTGAACTTAAGCTTACCGACCCTAAATTGGCGATTTGGAAGAGTGTATTGCCATGCCAACCCCAGTGGCCATGCGACTAACTGGGCCACGAGAGACGATATGATGAGCTGAGGTGCACGCATAGAGAATAACATATTTAGGCCAGAACCGAGAGTGGTAAGGACCATACCAATAACCCATGCCCGGATGGTGTTTGCTGGTGCATCTTCATCATACTATACAGGTAGATTAGCAAATATACACGAATTAGATCTTAGTAATTCCCACATTGCGAACAGCAGCGCGGACTTCTGGATAAGGTGAGTTGTCTTCGAATAAATGGACCAAGTTCAGTTCCTTCCCAAGATCGCCGGTATGGTTGGCTTCGTCAAGCTCTCGTAGAGTATCCTGGGGAAGGTTGGGATCCCACTGATGCTCTCTCTCTAGATCTTCTACCTTACGATTCGCCTCAAGTTCGGTCTCTGCGCTGACCTGAACTCCAGAAGCAAGGCCTTTGTCTTTCTCGGTTCTACCGCCCGAGCTTGACCCTGAGTCAACCGACCTAACAGGTTCTCCATCGACGGTAGAATCGACTCTGTCGGACTGACGGAAGCTGAACCTCTTACCAAAGAGCCCCATCCTTGTTATTTGATCGTGAACGGAAGAGAAGCCAAAGGAGGAGGAGAAGAAGAGATGATCGCAGTGGTATCTATACACATTGCGCAACCTCTTCCCAAGAGTGGAACATTATCCGTTGGAAGAAGAAACCACACAATCCTTTTCAGCTTATCGTGAGAGGGGGTAAGATCTTTGGACGATTCTTCCATGTAGGTACATATGTAACACCCATAGAGGAATGGAGAAATGCATGCCTGATTGGGGTGCATGCCTGAGCAACGTGCATGCCTGATAGATGTGCATGCCTGATAGATGTCAATGCCCCAAGTAAGCTAGTTCGCTTGGTGACGGCGATGACAACCTGCCGCATTAGCATTAGCCTGCCCTCTTTCTATTAGCCAATTCATCGATTATGCTAAAATCGCATATTTCAGAACTTATAAGGCAGAGAAACGTTTCGCAGCTCGCGGTAATCGTCTACCATCGTCAACGAGCTTGGTAGATTAATGGTTCGTCATGTTTCTTATCAAAAACACGATCACTATAACAAACGGGGTTCGTGGCACCGGGATTGCGCGATCATATTACTGCCATATCCAATGGGTTGCCAGATCCTATCATTAATATGCGGTTATTAGACCGGTAGCTTGCAGTATGCAATGAAAAATATACGCCAAGGGCGGAGTCTGCTAGCTGCGATAACGAGTCCTTTGCGATGTTTCCGCCGTTTTTCCTTTTGAAATGAATCGAACAGAACATCAGTCACGAAGTATTATATCTTGGCAAATGCGAAGTAGGGTCGTTCTTCCCGGTCTCAGAAGACCGAGGCATGAGCGCATGCAGGCATATGTCCGACTGTTCAAGAAGCGTCATGCAGCCATAGACTTAGGGACTTGTTGTTTGGTAGAATCTAATTTTCTCTGATCAGCACCTGAAACCACGGATCAAATCTGACGAGTGCTGATAAGGAGATTGCTTGATCTTGCTGTATTGTGCATGTGAAGTTTCTAAGAGACCGTCATCCTGGGTCCTTCATCTTTACAACCGTGTCTGGCGGGCTGTGTATTCCCAGCAATGATCGAATGTAAGCGGATCATGCATACTTCCAGCGAGCATTGACATGATCATGGAAGTTTGTCTCAAGTAGGTTGTTCCACCAAATCATCTATGTGATATCGATGGGCCTTTCCACCTGGAGCATTGCTGGAAGAATCGAGGCAGGTTAGCAGAAAGCTGGAGACCCGTAAGTAAGGAGAATCCAGAACAGGGACGAGGCACGGACTATAAGTACACCCATATACCAATCTTTAGTTCGTTGACAAAATGATCCCCACCTGCTATCGGCATTCGAAGTAGAATGCTATAAGCAATGCGTACGACACCCGCAATGCAAGAGGATTGGCCAACTTCGAACACGGGCACAAGGGCTAGCTTTCTCTTCGTCTGCATCTGTAACCGCTATGTGATGGGGGATAGGAAGAACTAGAATTGAGATATCCCATAGTACGTTGATGGATCCCGAGGCGACTTGGACGGCGTCTCGGTCAATGCAGTATCCTGGATAGCTTGATCCCATAGCATTCGCCTATGAGTACATCGTTGTAATTAGCCCCTTGTATCATCTCGCATACGATGTTGGGGAGATATACTCACGTGGAAAATATAAACAAGCCATCCAAAAAAACAGTACACAACGTTGGTCGAGAGGAGCATACGGATAGTATAGTAGAATGTGCTACGCCGGTGTACCGCAAATATGTTGATGTACTGTAATACTATTGAGGTTCTAATCAGGACTACAACGGGACCGTAGAATTCAGATCCGATATGTGTGAGCTGCGTTCCCAGCTCATGAATCAGCCCAGCTGCATGTGCGACAAGGCTTGTTCGAGATTGGACCTACAAAAGCATTGTGCACCGCTCCGTACGGACACTTGTGAGTTGTATTTTCACACAGAAGACAAATCTATTCGCGTTTCTGAATGAGGGAGTACAGATGTACAAAATGCTTTGTGTCAGATGAAAGAATGAAAGCTGCACTTTAGGATCGATCCGGAATCAAGGAGCAGGTCGCGATGCTGTTTAGAAGATTCTATGATGCTGTGAGTGCTTCCTCAACGGGTGTGGTAGTAAACAATGAAGATCGGCTGCTAGTATCAGAGGATATAGCGTCAACTGGACCAGTGAAAGTGCCAGGGGACAAATCGCCTCCTGCCTTTTTCCCAGGGCCAGAAAAAAATGCATTCTTTTTCAGTCTTCCGGAGGCTATCGTGTGTCTTGTTGATTGCCGTCTTGGGTTATTCGCCTAGACAAGTATTCAATCTCAGCCGACACTCTTGAGCAACACCCAAGAGAATGGGAGAGGAAGAACGCAACGTAGCATCTTTACAATTTCCATACTGATATCCCATCGTTGAGAATAGAGCAAGAAGACCCTTCTGGAAGGGGTCCATAGCATGACCCTAAACCACAAGGAAGACGGGGACTTGATCAGGCATATGATCCAGCATGTGGTGCTGCTTCGACGGTGGGGTGCTTCGCTGCGCGTCATTGTTCTCTATTGATATCCCAATTGGGTAGAATTTGATGTTGATTTCGATCGACCTGCTCGTTTCGCCCTGGTGGTTGTCTGCGGTCCATACCGCAAGTGATAGGACGGCCCCTTGGATCTGCCACGGGCCTTTGGTTCTCGAAACTGTAATCTAGGCTTTTATAATAGTGTCAATCGATGCTTGCTCGCATTCACGAGAGACTTGGTTCTTAATCTCTGGTCTTAATAAGGAAAAGGGCCCCCGTCGAATTGCAGGGATGAGGAATATAAAGCATCAAGTCTGCGACTACCACCCTTGATCCTGCAAGCCCCATGACATCTCCGTTTGGAGCACAAGCTGGGCTTCTGACCGCAATTACGAATTTTATTCTCATCCTTTCGAGTTCTTGTTATAATAGTAATCTATCGGAAAATGTGAGATATTGATTTATTGTCTGCACAGCTCGGCACTGTCGATTGTCCACTTGAACTTGCCAACATGTGGTGGCATGTCGGAGGTATAATATAGGTAGCACAAAACTCCGGTATGCCTATCAGCTTATAGAGTCATTGGGTTCAATGCTTTGTTGTACTTTACACGAAAGACTGGGACTCCATGCGTGGACCTACTCGGCTAGACCGTTGTTAAGATATTTGTGCGTCTAAATGTTGAGAGTGAAATATTTCCTGCCAGCGTACTTCTTGTACTATGCTCTTGCGGCACACTTGGATGCATGGACCACGACTTGCAGGTACCCTGAATACCGTTTATCCATATAAACAAGTCGACCTTTTGTAGACGCTTACTATGATCAACTCACATAACTTGCAACAACCATCCTAACCACCTTCCCTCCTCCGCCCCCTCCCCATCCTCTATCATAACTACCTCATCGTCTTCAAAAAATTCGCCTCCTTGATACCCTTCCTCCTTGCATTCCTCATCGCCACCCTCAAAGCATCCCGTGCCTGCTCCGCCTCTCCTTCATTGCCGGCTGGTAGGTCAATGCTCTGCTGCTCGAGTGGAACGATGGGTAAGAGAGACGAGGGATTATCGACGGCGGCTTTGCGGGCGGCTTTGGCGGCTTTGCGGCGTTGTTTTTGGGATTTTGCTGGTCGGCGGGGGTCAGTCAGTGTGACGCAGTGGGGGAAGGGAGCGATGTGAGGAGGGGGGCTTAGTAGGGTTGTGCAGATGGTCATTGTGTTTCAAGAACCCAGCATCTAGACTAGATCTTTAAAGGCATCTGCTTCGCCGGGTGCACAAATCCGTAATGAGATTTCGCTCTCTCGTTCTCCCTCCCTCCGTGTAAACATAACAAACACCATGACTCACCAAACTCGTCTGCCCCCTCTTCCACAGCCCTGACCCCACTGACCTTCTCAGTCTTATCTAATAGCCCCCAAAGCCATTCCGGGTACTCATGATCCTCCTTCGCGACTGGATCGTCTTTGCCCTTTAGGTATCCCAATCCTTTCAATCGCGTGCCTGCTTTAACGCTACTTTTAGGCGCAGGTGGACTTGAGATTGCTGATGAGTCTGGAGGAAAGTCCGGGGAGTGAGCAGGCGAGGGTGTAAATGGGGTAGAGAAGGGTTGCGCAGCGGAAGTGGAGGTTGTGGGTAGAGGGTCTTCGGTGGAGTGTGGGAGGTTTTGGGAGCGTATGGCGAAGGTGGAAGATAAAAGTCGGATAGGGAGAACACGGGGAATAGATGAGAGTGCGAGGCGCCGTGCGCATTGAGAGCAGATCATGTTGGAAGTTCAGGATAAAGACGAAAGATCGAAGGTTTGGAAGTTTCCAAAGTCATAACGCTTAAAGGGGCTTAGCGTTGCAGCCTCGGTCTAGATCCCGCCGAAACCTTCGCGACTCTCCCTCTCCCATGAAGAACTACACAAATATTGACCAACAACAAACCACTTCAGTACAGTTCTGTGACCATGGGAAGGAACAAGAAGCGTAAGCACGCGCAGTACGCCCAAGATCTGTTCCCTGAGGGTGGTGTTAGCACCATTGGCGTAGGAGCAACACTCGCACATCTCCAATCACCAGAGCTTCCTTTTCAAGGCGCAAGTTTCGCCAGCCCTTCACATAAGCATGATCTGGTTGAAAATGGGCAAGGTTCAGATCCAGAGAAGTGGACTTATGTCGGAAAGGGTGGGAAAAGGCAAAAGAAGGACCATCAGACAATGAATGAAGGGAAACAAGGCAAAACCAAGGGCAACTATCCAGGTTTGACTTTTGCTGCGCTTCACAAGCTTCAATATGGCATTAAGATTAGCGATCTACAGAATCTTGCTCTATACTGTCTCGCAGACGGAACGAGCCCGCAATGGGTAGCTGTGAGGCACCATAACAATGTTAAGAGAGCTGTGGTTTTGTTCGTGCCGGGCCTGGAAAAAGGCATGTTCAAAGGAAATATTGCGTTGGAGGAATCCATATCCATGGCTGAAGATGACGAGACACCTGCTGAAATCTACAACAACAATGATGAATCTGCTAAAGACAACTCTGATTCAATTGTAACTAGCATTACAAAGAATCTTGAAGATTCCGGTTTCAAACGTGTTGCAACAAGTCCAGATGAATATCTGCCTACTCGACTAGAGCCCGAGAAGCTTGCCCCACCTCTGAAGCCTCTTGCGGATATATTCACGCACCTGTGGCCGGTGAAGGCACCAGGAGACGATAAGTATTTTAAAGTCCACTCACCATTGCATGCTATGCTTACATCACACATCACAAAGTCTCAAGAGGAAAAGAGAGCCGAAAAGGAGACAAAAGAGGGCAAGCATTGGGAAGATAAGCGGACACCAATCACTGCATTCATTGCTTCCCAGGAAGAGTTGCAAGAGAATGAATATTTGTTGCACCCTGTCTACTTCAAAACTCACCAGGACAAACTCTTCGAGGAACTGCGAAGGCACGATGCAAAGCAGACCGAGCAATCTGGGTGGGTAGACACAATGGTGAACAAGCTTGGAGATGGGGATGTCCCAGACAACGATATTGAGAAGGGCAGCTTGACAGCCGGGCGCTCTGTCCTTGCTATGGACTGCGAGATGTGCAAGGTAGATGGGGGCGAGCTGGCTCTGACTCGCATCAGTATAGTTGATTGGGATGGCAGCGTTGTCCTAGATGAGCTTGTTAAGCCGGAAAGGGCAGTCATTGACTATCTGACACCGTGAGAGACGCCGTTCCTGTTTAACCCTAATACTGATAGAATTTGCAGGTTCTCGGGCATCACCGCAGCTAAGCTTGGTCCTGTCACAACCACCCTCGCTGATATACAGAAACGCCTTCTAGAACTTCTAACTCCTCATACCATCATTCTAGGCCATTCTCTTAACTCCGATCTTAATGCCTTGAAATTATCCCATCCCTACATCGTTGACACTTCAATCCTCTACCATCATCCTCGTGGTCCACCTCTAAAATCCTCACTGAAATGGCTGGCATCAAAATTCATTAACCGTGAGATCCAAAAGGGGCATGGTACTATGGGTCACGACAGCATTGAAGATGCACGAGCGTGCCTTGACCTCGTAAAATTGAAGTGCGAAAGGGGCCCTAAATGGGGAACCAGTGATGCAGCCGGCGAATCGATCTTTAAAAGACTAGGAAGAACCCCCAAGGCAGTCAATGCAACCTTTAACAACAAGACGTCCGGGAAAACGGGTGCCATTATCGACCACGGCGCCCCAGAGAGGAATTTCGGAACTATGGCAAATCATTGCATTGGCTGTACGAGCGACCTGGACGTCGTGGAAGGCGTCAAGAGGGCAGTACTCGGCGATCCTGATGGAAGCCTCATCCCTGGTGGAGGTGTCGATTTTACATGGGCTCGACTGCGAGAGCTTGAAACGCTCAGGGGCTGGTCAAATGATAATCGCCATCCCCCCAGCATCTCCATTCCAATGACCTTTAGCTCAGATCCTCCTCCCACTAAAAGCGACCCGAGTCCCGCTACACTGGGCGCTGCGGTCTCACAAACCATCCAACACATTCAAACCATCCGTGACTTTCTCCCTCCATGTACAATATTTGTTGTCTACAGCGGCACCGGGGACCCGCGGGAAATGGGCCGTTTGCAGGGCATGCAGAGGACGTTTAAGCGAGAGTATGCGACGAAGAAGTGGGATGAGTTGAGTGTGAAGTGGACGGATACGGAGGAGCAGGCGCTGAGGGCCGCTTGTATGGTTGCGAGACAAGGGGTTGGGTTTGTGAGTATGGTGTAGATATGGGGGCCATAGATCGCTGTGAGCCGAGTGCCTACGGAAAGGACTTATGCAAGATATCATGATGGATGATAAGAGGCAAGCTCTGGATATTTGAGTTGCAAGGCACAGAAAGCTGTGCATTGCAGCATCCAGAGAAGGGTTCATGATAAATTTCAGACCACAATACAACACCATACCCAACGTCTAATATTTCCCATCCCATCCTCTTTCCCCTAATCGCTTTCTACAAATTCTTGGGACGAGACGCATATTCTAAGCATTGGATGGAGAAAATACTATTGCGGGGCCATCTGAGTCGGATCGCCATTGGTAGAAGCACTTACAACTCCGAAAGCATGCCTGACTTGATGATATGCAATGTCCGACGCAATCGAAACCAACGTAGTTATTTTGGACTTAAAGCTGCTTCTATGACCACTGATTCCTCTACTGTCATGCGGGCTTCTCGTATCCAAAACATCGCACAGAGTAGAAAAACAGACACCCAAATGCCAAAATACTACAGGCTTTGAAACACCAAATGGCCTGGTCCTAATAAATGCCTTTTGCTCTAAGACTAATCAAATCTTCGCATTCAAAAAACCTCCAAAGCTGTAAGGCTAACCATGTCTTCGTATCCAAACACCCAAAAGCTGCCGAATAGCCAAAAACAGTACCCAACGTCCAAATCCATAGGATACCAATACCAACATCCAACAACCCCAACCAACCCCAACCAACTCATCTCCCACACGCCCCCACCCTCGCCCTCAACCACTCCTCCCCCTCCCCACCCCACCCCATCATCCCCACCAAATCCCCCACCCCCATCTCCCCCCTAACCCACCTCCACGGATACCCCTCCCCCGCATACCCCTCCCGCGCCCCATACCTCCCGGCCATGGAATTCGCCACCCTCACCAACCCCACACAAAACCGCACCCACGACCGCACCGCCTCGCTATCCAAACACCCCTCGTGCTGGCGAAACTCCACCGTGCGCGCTTCGCCCGCGCCGGTGCGCAGCAGGTAGGTCCAGTTGACGATGCGCTCGCGGACGCCGGCGCTCATGGTGGCGACGAGGGTGGGGAGGGTGGTGGTCGGGGCGAAGATGCGGTGGCGGGCGCGGTGGAGGGAGAGGTGGGAGGGGCCGTCGATGGGGATGAGGATGGGCTGGTGGGTGAAGGGGTGGAGGATGGTCTCGTGGGTGGGTTCTTCGTCGTCGTTGTTTTCGCTGGTGTTGGGAAATGTTGGGGCAGCGCCGTTCGCCCAGTCAACGGGGGAGAAAGGGTGGTTAAGTGAGAGGGAGTCGATGTTGGGTATGTCGGGTGTGCTCCGGGAGGTTTCAGAATTCGCACTGGCTTCCTCCTCAGCGGCAGCGGCGGCGGCTTCTCTGGCGATATACGCGGCCTCGGAGTCAGCGTAGAAAGTGTCAAGGTTGGGTTTGCAGTCTGTCAATGCGGCTGTGGAGTACGGGCCGCGAGTGGACCAAGGATGTAACTTGGTGATCTCAGCTTCATACATCACGAGTATATAAGCCAGATGCTGCAGCGTCGGGAGATCGAACACCGGCGCCGGCTCGTTTGCATCGCCGCTTGGAGGTAGTCCAACATGGACATGTAGGGCGCAGTACTCATTTGTGAAAGCGCCGTGGCGGGACTCACTGCTACCTTTGAGGAGATCCAGGTACCGGGAGATTTCGTCGAAGGATTCTTCTGTTGGAGGAAGGATGCGCGAGACCAGCTCCAGGCCGCTTGAATCCCAGTTATCCACAGAGTCAGTAATTCGATCGCCCATGTTCGATTGGAGCTCTTCTTTCGTGGCACCAACGAGGCTCGTGTCGACGGTCAGGTGCCAGCGGTTGAAATCTTGTCGTTTCTCACGAGCATTATGCACGTCCACATTTGGGCCCAAAACCCCCTGAGCCAATTGGAGAATTTCATCACCGTATGGTCGATAGCCCAATTCCTGGCGAGCACTCTCGTAGAAACCCAATCCTTGATGGTCATCCCTCGCAGATGGAAAATTAGTGGGCCCCGTCAGAGCCCAGCCGATATAGCTCGGCCGCGTCTGACGGTAACACTCGGGGCCTTGTCGAAACTCTTGTCGGACGTCTTCAGGGATGTCTTTGATGATTCTTGAGTCCTCATCGGTCCTGTCGAGGTGTTGCTGCAATAGTGATTCGTGGAATCCAAAAATGCACTCCAGCTCCACGCCAAAGGTGACTTGATATTCTTCGTTGAGCATCTTGTGCGAAAGGTATAGTATAAAGGTAAAAGCAGTCTCCACAATATAAATATATAGGACAGGGAAAGAAAGTGTCGAGAGCCCGTCACACCGTCAGAGAGCGAACAATCAAGTGTTGGAGATGTGTTTCGAGTAACACCAAGTTCTGTTTCGATATGAATTCTTCCCAGGCTGAAGTGTACGGTTATAGTGATTTGAGCGAAGGCGGATGTTATAAAGCTATGAAGAAAGTCTACGACAAGACAAAAACATTGGTTTTAGAAGATAGTATTGGCGAAAATTCTGTAACGAAAGGCTGGCTGCTAATAAATGTGAGAGATGCAGAATATATAGAGGGAGACAGGGCAGATAGCAAGTGCAAGACCCGTAGTTGTAGTCAGGGAAAGCTTGAAGGCTCAAAGCACCTGAAACAAAAGGTGGTTGGGTAAATTCACTCAAAATATCTCTCACGATGTTTCAGGGAAGGTTCTTCTTGCAACAGCCTGTACTTCATCGATGAAATGTTCTAGGAAGGGCATAGTAGTACTATCGAAACATGGTCTGAACCTTCGCAAGGAAATGGGTATCTAGTGCTAAGATCAAATGCTAAAGAGAAAAACAAGACTCATATGCAAACCATTGATACTAAACCAAATCGGGAACGACAAACGCGGGAACAACCATCTGAGCACCGAAGATGAGGAAATCAAGGCGTTCGTGACTCATTATCTTGCCCAGACGACGATGCATGCTCTTCGCTAGCTTTGAGGGCATTTGCAGCCCATATCCTTGCTGCTTCAGCTTTTGCGACAAACCAAGCCCATAACTTGCTCAATGCCTTGTCATCATCAGGGTTTTCGTCAGTGGTCCCTGTGTTGTTTGCTGGTTCAGCTGTTGCAGATGGATTTTTACTACCATTCGTAGAATCGGCGGCCATAGCAATGGCCAAGCTATCGGAATCCGAAGGAAGGTCAATTGGAATATCATTCGGAGTATCCGACATGTCTGAGTGTAGCCCGATAGGCTTCAATGGTAGGCGCAACGTTCCATTGTTAGGCCTCGGTTCTATGGACAGAGAATCACAAACAATATTGTAAACCTCTGTGTTTTCTATAGAGCAATCCTTGTCAGTTAATGATCCATCATCTTACCAGAAAATTCTTAGAGCTTACGGAATGCCTCCAGCCTGCTGTTAGGCTTGTGAGGAAATGCCGGGCCTCTGGCGATGAAGATGGCACGCATGAGAGGATGTTCGTGATCATAGCCATGAAGTCCCTTGGGGTGGTATACCTGCCCAGCTGACTTGCCCGCTTCCACATCGAAGTCTTCCTTGTGCACAATTGCCCAGCCTGTCTTGGGAATGATCCAGAGAGGTGCAATGCGGTTATTCTTAGTAAAGTGATACCTTTCTGGCATGTCCTCATCCCGTAAGTAGACCTCAAAATTTGGATTCTTCATTGATTCGGCGATCAATTGCTCATATAGAGGGCGCAGATGGGAAGGGTCTTTCGGTCGTAACCCGTAAAGTGGCCAGCCGTCAATGTGCTCTACTAGATTTAGATCGATAAGATCATCTAGCTGGATCAAACGATTGGTAGATGTTGTTGCCATGCCATGATCACTGACCACAACGATATTAACTATGTTCGTAAGATTACGTTCGTCGAGGCCGCTAAAAAGTTGCTGCAACATTATGTCAACGTTTGCGATTGTATCACGGATTTCTGAACTATTCGGGCCATGCAAATGTCCGTCTGCGTCGACTACAGGAACATATGCGGCAATGAACTGCGGTCGTTGTTCCAAAGCCATGCCAGGGCCAGAACTGGGCTTGTCTAAAAATCCAAGAATCCGATCGACTTTTCGAAAAAGAACTTCTGTCCCGTTGTACTTGTCGAGATAGGTCGGCTCGAGCGTAATGTGTGCTTCACTACCAGGCCACATGTGGATAGCAGTCCTGATATTCTGTTGTTCAGCAGTCACCCACAAGGGCTCGCCACCCAGCCACCACTTCGGCTGCATCGATCTAGCTGGATCGGTATAAAAAAACTCTTCTTCCAATTCAGGATCCCAGAAAGAGTTTCCAACAACACCATGACTCTCGGGGTACAAGCCTGTGACTAGAGTGTAGTGGTTCGGAAAAGTAACGCTTGGGAAGCTTGGCAGCATGTATTTCGGAGAGACGCCTTCGGCTATGAATCTACTGAGGGTTGGCGTGAGACCACGGTTGAGAAAGTCTGCACGGAAACCATCTAACGAGATTAAGATCGTTGTAGGGGCGAAATCAGAGGATCCGTTGGAATAAAGGGCGACTTTGAGCTTGTCGGAAGGTGTACGAGATGCTTTATACGCCCCTAAGACAAGAAGAATGAAGAAAATTGTTACAGCACTCGAGATGATAGAGAACCGTACAGCTTTCCGGTGCTGGAAATTGCTTCTTAGTTCTCGTAGTTTATGGTAAGCTTGGCTTCCGACCTACCTTTAATGTCGAGGTGTAATTGTACTTCAGCCTATCTAGCTCTGCTGAACTTGATGAAGAAAGCGAGCTTGTGTCCTCTCGACCACCTCCTTCCTCCATCTCGTACATGGATGCACCCGTTTCATCCTTCTTCCTCGGGTACTTCTTCTTCTTCTTGGTTCGGACTTTCCGGCGATTCTTTCCCGTCCGCTCACCATAGCCGATCTCAGCCTTGCTGCCGTCGGTGAGGCCCCTCCCAATGACCTTTCTCGAGTTATTGCCAGATCCTTCCACAGTAAGTAGGTTCTCCCGTTCTTCCTCTTCCTCTAGCAGCGCTCGGTCTCGTTCTTGTACGTTGGGGGAGGTGTAGTCAGCGTCGGTAGCTTCATCTTCTTCAAAATCAGACTCCTGATCTGAGCTGTGGAGGGAGCTTCGTAGTCCTGGTCTGTAGGAGCTTCTTGTTCGCTGGGAGTTGTGGGCATCCCGAGAAATAGACTTGTGCGGTTTCATCGGACTCAAAATATAAGGTCTTCCAGAGGCTGTGATTTGACTTGTCGCAACGGATGGTGACAAGGCAATGATGGGGCCCGCGTCGCATAGTGGTGGCCACGATTAGCGTCTGAAAGGGCGCGCGGCAAACACGCTAGAGGGTGTCGTTTCGCTTCGTATCATGGAAAATTAGATCTAAAGAAAACATTTTACCAAAAACCCTTCACAGTCCTTTAGCTCAAAGGATGAAAAGAACATCATAATATATGGGAGTCATATGGATGGGTAACTGTTTGATAGTGCTTTGACACCGACTGCTAAAATGATTAATGTCCGGACATGAACTAACTAACTAATCTTACACTTTCTTGAGGTACTCCGATCAATAATGAGTAAAGTAAAGAGATTGAAAACGCCATAAGCCCATGACCGATGCCCAGTTACTCCATATGAACCTGCGCCAAAAGACCCTTCACAATAGCGCTTTCTCTACAACTTCATACCTGCAAACAAAATCATGGCCGTTTCGTTGTCTGGTTCAGTTGTGGTTTCTTTGGCTCCCGCTCGTCGATACCTGACTCCGACAGAATTGGTTTGGGTGTCTTGTCCAATTTCGGATCCGCAGCAATAGCTTTAGCAACCGCCAAAATACTGCCCCCAGAGGATTCGACCTCTGCATGAACTTTCGTTACCGCTCCATAAGTTTTCTGGATGGTTTGGACGGCGGTGTTCACCTTTTTTCTTATCAGATCGATGACGTCTTCCTTATTCGAGATCTGACCCTTTGCTGCGTATTCAAGTCGCTTGGACCATTTCATGGCATCTGCATTCTTTATCCAAGTATTTTTTCCGTCAGCGTCCACCGCTTTGATCGTGAACCATCGTTGGCGGTATCTCATAATCGCACGGCGATGGTGCTTGATATCCCTCAACTCGTCATCCGGCAAGATATGCTCCAAGCTGGCTTCATCCTCGGCTAGCACTTGCAGAAGCTCTTCAAAGTCTTCAGCGTATCGGAGCTCTGTCGCATCTCCATACACTCGTCCGTTATGCCTGGCATAAAACCTGATCTCCCAGAACTTTGTCTCCTCATTTCTTTCCGAATATGCGTGGAGCGTCTTTGCGAGGTTTTTCCACTGCCCAGGAGACATTGCTGTCGGATTCTCACCAGAAGCCAGTGTACAAATCGTTACCAGAGTCGTACAGAATTATTTCATCCGTGGCGATACATGTCGTTGTTTAATCGGTCTATAGTAGGTTATAAGATCGCTCATATCTGGTTTGCTTCTTGCTTAGACCATTAGCGGCCGAAGCCTGGGATCGAGGTTGGGTTACTGCCATCTGGAACAGGGGATCATGTTGTAGACTTGTTAAGATTGGTTTTCGGACTTCAAAGAACATGTGGAAACGGGGAACCAAGCTGCTTCCTGGTACTGTCAGCTCTCTAGTTATTTTTTGCTCAGTCGATACTTCTAAGACTTCTTACCATGCTCTAGTATGTCACCCTGGTACTTGACTAAACCTCTCAAAATAGGAGAGCTTAAGAGAATTGTAAGAGAATGGGTCATAAGTCATGCATAGAGGCGCAAAGTTTTATTTATTTTGGCCATGTGCCACAGTAGCAAATTGCAGCCAATAGACAGGATACACAGTGGGACTCGGTCAAAGTAAACAAAACTTTGCGGCCTCTATGCATGACTTATGGACCAGTCTCTTACGTCTCCTCGGATGAACCAAGCTAATGTTCCAAGAGAGTGTATAGCACTATTACATAAAAAGCTGAAGGGGTTGCTGTATGGCTGAGAGTGTTTTCCATCTGGACTGTCTCACGGGTGACCGTAAGGTAATGCGTCTAGTGAAAGTGGTTGAGGTTCGAAGATGAGAAAGAAAGGTGGTGGAGCATTACTAGAAGAATGAGGAAGAATCGAGAAAGAACAATATGATTTCACGGAAGGTCCAACTAGTAAGATAGAGCAACTTTCAGCCGGCAAGTGCGATCCAATAGTGTCCTTCGTTATTTCGACCTCTTTTTCCATGAATAGATTTTTGGAGCCAGTTCTACGGTCGTTGCGCTGAGGTGGTCAAGCTGTTTAACATTTGAAGATTGAAAGGCGAGCATGAAAGGAAAACTACCAAACATGGAAATAGAAACAGAGCTCTGCTGGTGCGTCTTCTGGAACGACTTGCTGATTGTCACGGTGTGAAGCTACATATCGTCCTCACATACATTGTAGGCGATGATTTCTCCACTATGGACTTGAAGCTAAATGATTCTGCCATTCGAAGCTTCTGTAGTGAAACATTTGTGCTTTCCCTGAACATATGCTCGAAGCATTTCTTGCGCAGTGTGTCGACAGCAAAGACCAGGAAGAGTAACCGTGACGAGTCGTTTGAATCGGAGAATGCAGAAGTCCACTGCAGTGAGCTATGTCTTGCACTGTTTGTTCGGTAGATAAAGACGTATCTAACACAGTACTTATGTCGTGACCTTTCGGGCTTATGGCGATACCATGTTGCAAACCTGTTGTTTTGGAAGTACCTCATGCGATCGAGCTCTGGAGTGCTGATGCACTGGTTTGATTGTCAAAACATTGCCAGCCAGCATTCCAATCGTCGTATCCAAGTAACAAGGACAGGTAAATGTGGCTCAATCCGGTCCTTCCCCGAATGTGAAGGGAATGAACGACGCCAACGCTCCATTAGAAGCGTTAGGTGGTTCGCAGCGTTGAAGAGGTTACGTGATGAGGGTAGCCAGACGGCCTCGACCTTATCATACACCCTCACCTACAGATGGTTTCGCATAGGGGCTGAAGTTCCACCCAAAGTAGAGCATTGACCGTAGGACACAGCTGTGATTACCATCTGCTAACACGCTCTTGTTCATATGTGTCCTCATTATACCCTTCCCACTCTGCCCTCATGCTCGCTGCAGACCTGAATGTAGATGGCGGGCCCGGCTGGCGAGTGCCGGTAAAGTCACACTCACCAAGGAGTCTTAGTGTACCTCTTATTCGACCACCGCCCAGGAATGCAATTTCGCCTACACAATCGTCGCCAAAGGTCATCTCACCTTCTCCGTTCTCCCTCCCAGCCCATTGACATGAAATCGGCGTCTCGGAAGCGCGGTAGGGTCTCTTTGGTATGAGTATGATGCCTGAGAACATCCCAAAGTCGTAGGCGCCCCATACTTTAGGGCTGTCGAGGCAAAGAGTTAGCGAAAGATCGTGGCAATTCCATTCCTGAGTTATATAGGGGCAAGTGATTTCATAGTATCCGTTGATGAGGCCGAGGGTATGTTTGTCTGGGTCGCTACGCTGGTCTAGAGAGGAGTTTTCAATTTTGACTCGAGGTTCTGGTTTAGGGGCTCTTTCCTTCTTTACTGCTGGCTCTTTCTTCACTGCTGATTCCTTCTTGACTCCTGGCTCTCTCTTCATTGTTGGCTCGTTCTTGACGACCGGCTTCTCCTTAGCGGGCTCTTTCATGGCGACGGTCGTTTTCTTCACATCGGACACTTCTTTGACGGATAATCCCTTCCTCGACAATGCCGTTTTTTTAGCTGTTGGTTCTTTCTTGGCTGGTGTCGGATGATTGGCAGGTGTTGCTTTTTTCATGGCTTGCTTTCTATTCGTAGCCTTAACCGGTTGAGTCTTCGTCTTCTTTGCTGGTGACGACGCCTCTACTGATGGCATTGTCCCGAATTGACTTCCAACAGCGCCGTAGTTGTTGATGGTGACATTGATGTTGGTCGCATCCGGTTGCTTTCGCTTCTTGCTAGGTGGAGCTTCCTTTGATTGTGGAGCCATTTGTGCTTTATGTAGGGCTTTGGCCTTCTTCTCCGCTGCATTGAACTCCTTCCTCAAAGATTCCTCTAATCTCATTATCCCAGTGGGCACGGCTAGGTTCGAGGTATTTACGGCCTCCAGCAGTCGCATCTTTGCTCTTGCTTTGTCCTTGGATGGTGGTAGCCCGTAGTGAATCAATTGCGCCTCGTACCAGTGACCCACCAGATCTTTACTGGGTTGAGGGGTAGCTTTTGCTTTTTTCAAGTCAGGACGTAGGATTGCTGTAAGTTCAGAGACCGAAGCCCGTTTATGCCGGTTCAAGCCACCGACCTCGACATAGAGGTCTCCATTGTAGTAGAAGCCGTCCCTGGAGATTGGAGGAGCAAAGGCCATGATGGGGTATGGCAACACAAAGTTGGCTGTAGGTACGAGGATCAGCCCTATCAATGGTACCAAACGATTGATTGGTACAAGTGATCAGTTACCAGAAGGTGAGACTGCAGGAAAGCAGTGCAAGGCTACGGGGTTGGGCTACTGGGAGGTAACGTGGGTGGGGGCTTGAAGAGCAAGCTGAAGCGCAACAAAAAGCGTGGTATTCTATAGCTTAGTAATCAAATCTTAGTCTAAGTCTCAGCCCTGAGGCACAGCTTTTGAATCTTCAGCCGCTGGCTTTCTTATGATCCATTGGATCGTCAAGATAGACCAGGTGGAATGTAAGAAAAGGGAGCAGCTCGAGGCTCAGCCGCAAAGGCGAAATACTTGCTGCCTTAAGATGAACCGAACCCCATGAGCATCTACATACTCAACGCGCCTACCCTCTCTTTACCTATATCGCAGCGCTTTTGGCACCCAAGTCCAACATTTATCGGCTACCCCAAGGTGTAGGTGGCGTTAACGTATCTTCCCACCATCGTTCAATTTGTTCCAATACTTTGTGTGTCAGTCCACCGTGAATTAGATGTATGACTTTCGTATCCTTTTCAAATGAGTCATTTGCTCATACATATCCTAGATAATCTACCACTCTCTTTATCTGACACTTCTATGTCAAAAGCACTCTGCTGAAGGCCGAAATCCGATCTGTCTGTCAATTCTTATATAAAGACCCTCTGTGATCTGTCCAATTGACAGTAATGGCTCAAATCGCTGTGTCATATCTACTCGCATTCTGTACATCTCACGGTCTGAGGTCTATTGGCGAACCGCCTCTGACCAGCTACTTCGAGCCCAAGACTCATCCGGATCCTCCTGGTGGCTTGCTGGCGGAGGAAGTCACTAAAACCGGTATTCCCAAGAGGATGATGCCAGTCTGGCTCATCTTTGTATTCTTTGCTCTAGTCACACTTCGCTATGCTCTCTCATTCCTAGTAAGTGTTCATCCTATGCTTTATGGAAGTATCATTCTCTGATTTTCCAGATATGGTACGCCTACCAAGTTGCGGCAACTGTTGTCATGGTTTCATCTACCAGCGTGTCTACTGTTGCTGCAGCAAACGCACATAAACATTCAGACGCCCCTGAACCGATAAATAATCTGTCTACTATGGCCAGGGAAGCTACTGAAAAACCAGAAAATGGTCACATAGGGAGTGATTTCAGACCAAAGAAATTAGTCAGCCAGAAAACCTGGGCGAAAATCCATAAGAATTCTCCGTGGGCTCGAATCTGTGGCTTGTCTTGCTTTCGAGGAGTCAACGCCTATCTGATCATGTGTATCCCGCAATGGTACATCGCCGAGATCCTGGACTTCTTCCTGTCTGGACAGCCCAGCGATATGAAACTTGGCTATGGCTGTTCGTCAGTCGCAGTCGCAGTGGTCTTTGGTGGTACTACAGCAATCTGGACTCATTATGCCATCACTGAGCCCTCGAACAAGAATGTCCTCGACCATTTCCCCAAAGGCAATCAAATATGGGCGGAGTTGGCGCAAATTACTCTGGCATGGGCAGTGTCCGAGCAAGTAACCATGAGCTTACCTCTCGCGTTAAGTCGGTCATTCGGGCTTCGGCAATACGCTTTCGACCCAACTTCGTGGACTACTCTCGATAAGCGTGGTCTGTTCATGGTGGTTCTGCAGTTTGGCCTTGTGTTCTTACTCTATCTTGCGCTAGTAGCATTTGTATCGATCCCATCGAACATAACCTTGAGGAGGATCCACGCGTCGATGCTTCCTCCGGAGGACGTTGCTATTGTACCCTTCCACCGTGCGAACCCCAAGCCATCAAATAGTGAGAACGCCTTCCACCCATCAAACAACAAGCAAGTCTCAGCCGTCCTACGAAGATCGAAGCTGAGCGTCTCGGAAGCGTGGGCAACAATCACCTGGCCCGCCTACTTTCGAGTGATGAACATTTACGTGCAGTACTTCATCATCAACCAGATATTGCAAATCCTATATTGGACCGCCAACTGGAAACTGCACGAAATTTTCGAGGCTGGCAATTATGTTTCACCAAATCTGCCATCTTCCCCTAGTCCCATGGCCTTACCAATATTCGAGAAAGACTTTTTTGCATAGGACCTGATTATTTCGTTTGAAGAAAGTTCATTGTATGACTATAACATTTCGCGTTTACTATTCCGAGAGCGCCATCTGGGCTGCGGAAGCATAGAAATTGCGACAGAAGGGTTGAGAACACGAGCAGAAAGGTCTGACTTCAGCCCAATCCGCCGATTGAGATAAAATTTGTTCACCTTGTTTATTGTAAGCTTTGTATGGATGGATTAGGTTTTGGTGGACCTTTGGATTCCGGTTGGCCATCTCGTTTCGACTCTAATTTACTATGGCGGTGGTGTAGGTCTCCTTAAGATATAATCAGGAGGTTCTTTGCTAATTTCCTCTACCAATATGCATATACGTATATGGAGGGAATCTACTGTATTCAAGGGCTGGAAACTTTGGTGGTTTTTAGGTCGCGAATTTTTCATCTTGTGAGTTGGATTTCTGCTCCAGGGGTAGGTCAGGAATTGGACATGGTCTAGTACGTTTGTGGATTGATCCGAGGGTTGAAAGCAATGAAATCTTTACACAGAAACTCCCACTGATATGACCCCAAACGCCTGCCCATACACCACCTCACAACACCGCCAACCGCCACACCCCGACCCCCAAACCCAAGCAAAACCCAACCTCCCCTATCCACATCTCAATACCCTCCCTTCAAGTATCTCACACCCTCATAACCCCTCCTCGGACTCTTCTCTCCCCTCCGCCTTTCCCTCTCCACTCCGCACCTCCTCATCTCGACCTCCTCCTCCCACATCCTCGCCTTCACCGCCTTCTCCCTCGCCAAGCTCTCCTTGACCCCCTTCGTTTCTGCCTCCAGCCCCGCTAACCGATCGAATATGGTGCCGACTTTGCGTTTGACGTCGCGGAAACTGCGGACAGACACTTCGGAGGCGCAGGAGGTGCGGCGGCGTCGTGGGGAGTAGGACGGTGGGGGTTGCGGTTGCGGTTGCGGTTGCGGTGGAGAGGGGGGTTCGAGTTTGGTGATTATGGGGGTAGGCGGTGGTGGAGACGGAGGAGGAGGAGGAGGAGGAGGAGGAGGAGGGGGTGGCGGTGGTGGCGGTGGTGGCGGGACAGCCTTTCCCCTCTCCCTCTCCCTCTCTTCCAGCATCTTCAACTCCTCGGCAGCCATATACGCCGCAAGCAGCTCGCTACACTCATCCGAGCCTCTGTGATGTTTCGGATACCCGCGACGTCGGTGCGAAGGCGTACGCACAATAATGCGAGGCGGCAGCGCAGAGCAAGTGCTCGCAGAGCTGGACGTAGCGGAACAGCTAGCGGAGGAGAGAGGCCGGATGGGAGGGGTAGAGCGCGGGGAGGAGGGGAGGCGTGTCAGTGTTGGGTAGCACATTACGATCTGGGGGGCGGATGTGGAGAGCGTTATTGAGAGCGTAGGTGAGCAACGCAGAGGTTGGAAGAAAGGAAGAAGTAGGAGGAGAACCGAAGACTCAAAAAGCGGAGGAAAGGTTGCTGCGCTGCTGAAGCAAAGAAATGCTCCAATCGCCAATACAAAAGCCCAACGCAACAACGAACGATCCCAGCAACAGCAACAGCAGTAAATCTCAAAAAAACTCTCCGATATTCCATGCAAAAGGAAGCATAGAAACAGAAAGGACCTCCCCCCCCCCGCAAACCCACCACCTCCATATACCACCATCACCCGCCCCCCCCAACCAGCCAGAAACAAAACCATGACCTGAAGCAGAAACACCCAACGAGCCAAAAAAACAAAAACAAACATGACCTAAATAAACCATTGTCAACAATCCCACGCCCTTTCTCCCTGAAACAGACAAAGAGATCGAACAAAAAAAGATGAATGACCAGTGTTTATTGTGCCTACAGAGACAATATGACCGGCGCAGAGACAGTGTCTTGGGGTCGCGGGGGGGGGATGTGATCTGTGTTTTAAAGAAAGAAGGTGCGGGGGGGTGTGAGATGCGCGCGTGCGGGTGGTGCAAGGTGGGCACGTGCGGGGGGGTTCATGTACTTTGTGTTTTTTTCTTTCTTTTCTGGTGGGTTCTAGAGATTGGTGGTGGAAGGGTAGGGGGGGGAGTGGGTTTTGGTTTTGGGGTTGTTGCGACATGAGGTGGGAGGAGGGGTTCTTTGGGGGGTTACCCGAGACAATTTTGGTTTTTGTATAATAGAAATAGAACGCGGTATTGCGAGGGAGTTCTGGAAGCAGTATGCCCAAAAGGCTAAGACAATATCTCTTTATTGTGGATATACGAAAGCCTTCTCTTCACTTCTACTCTAAGCCACCTTGTTCCCACGACAAGCCAAGTGATATATATATATACAAATCCGAACATGCCATATTTTACAGCTCCTTCTCTTTTTCGACTATATCCAGCCTACGCATATATCTCCTCATCATCGTCCCCTCCCACCACCCCAAATCTATCCACTGGCTTTGGGATTCTTGTCGGTCGCTCTGGCGTTCCTCCGAAATCATTACTGGTAACGTATGCGTCGTCGTCTTCTTCCTCATCGCTGTCCCACTGGGTGGCTTTGCCTTTGCCTTTGCCCTTTGAGGGTTCTATCGGAGCCTTGAGCATGCTGCTTTTGGGTTTGACTTTGGCGCGAGTGGGCATGGGTGGGGATGTATGGTTGGCAGGTGGTAGGGGGTTTGGAGGGTGGGCTTTTGAAGGCCTGGTAGCGGGGCCTTCGAAAGTCCGACGGACACGTTGATAGTGTTCTAGTTCTTTGGCGCTGCGGGACGATGAGTAAGATATCTCATAGGAATCGGTGTTTGAGACTGAGTCTTACCTTACGCTTCCAACAAGCTCCCTTTGCGCAGCCGAAAAATCTGCCTCGGTGACCATCACGGCCACGTCGTCTGGAGTAGCAAGGTGATCGAAGAAGTAGGCTGTCGTCACCGGGCCGTTTGGCAAAGCTCTGATTTTGGCATCGACAGCTGATGCCTGCCTTGTGATGGCCTTGAGCATAGCGTCTGAGCAAAGCGCATAGAGATCAGCCCCAGTGTAGGTGAAAGGGAGCGACTGGGCCACCCGACGAAGAGACACATCAGGATGCATGTTGAATTTGCGTGTCAGAGCCTCTAAGATTGTGAGTTGCTTGTCATGTGTATCTGACACGCCAAGATACAACATCTTATCAAATCTTCCTGGCCGGAGTAAAGCTTGATCCAGTAGATCTGGACGATTAGTGGCTCCGATGACAAAAACGCCACCGGCCCCTTCGTCGCCATCGCTCATGCCATCCAATTCGGCGAGAAGTTGACTGACAATCCGGTCCATAACCCCGCCGCTATCGCCTTGATTGCCTCGTTTTGGCGCGACCGAATCGAGTTCATCGAAGAAGACAACACAAGGTCTTGCATCTCGTGCTCGCTGGAAAACACGCCGCACATTCGCTTCAGACTCGCCAATGTACATATTGAGTAACTCGGGGCCTTTGACCGAGAAGAAGTTGAGCGAAAACTCGGTTGCGATGGCTTTTGCGAGGAGAGTTTTGCCAGTTCCGGGAGGGCCGTAGAATAAAATACCGCTTCTTTTCTTCATGCCCTTGGCGAATAGCTCCGGCCGTTCAAGCGGTAGTTGGATAGTCTCCATGACTGCATCTTTGACGTTCTCGAGCCCCCCAACATCATCCCAGCTGACGTTCGGAATCTTCGGTGCACCGATTGCATCTGCGAAGTTCTTACGAGCCGCATCTACTGCAATATCAAAATCGGATTTCGTTACACAGCGAGCATTCTCGCCTCCAGCGACAAGCAGATCTCGTATCAAAATTTGAGCCGAGTGCGAATCACCATGAGTGTTCCTTTTTACAAGGTTGTCCAGTCGATATTGTCTTGCGATTGCGGCTCGTTCGACAATGTCAACCAAATCACCTGCCACAAGAGCAGCGCTTTTGATGGCGATCGCACCCAGGTCAACGTCATTTGCTAGCCTAAGGTTTCTTTCTTCGACAATCTCGCGCAACGTGCCTTCTCTTTCCCCTTCATCTGGCGCAAAGTATTCCAGTTCATGCGTAAAGGCACTTCGAATCCCATCAGAGATGCTGTCAATATCGGTAGTAGTAGCTACGAGTACCCTTACGCGTTGCACTAGTTCCTTCAGCGCAGAAACCATGCGATCACCCGTCAACGCTTCGATGTGGCGGATCAGGAGAGCAGTGTATTCGGGACCGCAGCTCATAGCTCTTTCTGCCCTGCTCTTTAGGGATACTTCCGCCTTCATCTCGGCACCTCCAGCGCCATCTTCCGATAATATATCGTAAGCGTCAATGGGGAACACATGCACTCCTAGATCCCAACAAGCACGCGAAGCTAATGTCGCTTTCCCAATGTTCCTCTGGGTTGAATAGAGAAGGATGACCATTGGGTCCATGCTAAGGCGTACTGCTCTCGGACTAGTAGCTGCAGCTATCAGCGCGCGGAGACGACGTCGCAATGGCATGACATATGGCTTGGGTAGATCTGCTGTAGACTCCGCTAAACGACCAAGAGAAAGCTGTGATATAGGCGCCGATTTCATGCTAAGATAATACTCCCAGGTGTTCTCTAGAGTTGCAGGGACTTTGCTCTGTTCGCTACCGGCTTGAACCATCCGCGTGTTCATCGGCTCAATACATGCGACACCTCCCCATTTATTTTGGTCGGTGGAATGCTGGTCCTCGTTAGGTGCTGGCAAAAGTACTTCGCCAACCCTAAACCAAGCGACGCCCAGTGAGCTAGCCTGGCCTAGACGACCATCTTGTGAACCGTTCAGTAATTCTTCGGTCTCTCGATCAGTGTCCTGGGACATTGAATTCCTATTGAACAGCCTGCTAGCTCCCGTGTCGATCCCGAGAGCTACGAAATCTCCTTGCCTGAGGATGCGTCGCTTGTACTCAAAATGTTGCTTCAGTGCTGTAAATATACCCATCTGCATTGTTCGTTCTGTAGACAATGGAGTAGATATCCTGTGTAGTGTAACTTCCTTTGCGATAGGAGGCGCCAGAACTTTAGATGCGCCTCCTCGATCGTTCATTGTCCGGAAAGAGCTCTTCCTCGCAGTATTTGATAGAGGAGATAATCTGAGAAGATTAGGTTGACCAATGCTGGCAAGAAGAATTGGTGATAGCCATGCTGTCGGTTTTGGTCGGCTAGCAAGTGCAGCCACACTAGATCGTCTGTTCAGAACGTTTGATTTCAGGTATTGGGTCGTTGCGTTCGGTGATGAATCAGCTATACCGTAGACTTTCAAGGCTCTAAATTCAACAGGTTCTATGTCAACATGCCCAAAGGCCTCAATTCCCCAATGCCGTTGTTGGCTCATGGGGGTTGCGGGAACAGCTTCCACTTTGATCCAATCACCCGAGAAACAGCCCAGTTTGACAAGCATTCTGACGTCTACAAAGACTCTAGCGTCTTCATCCTCGTCACTTGCTGGCTTTGGATGGAGTATGTCATCGGAGATCTTACTTAGAAGCCCTTTGACTTGGAATGTCTTTCCTGAACCTGCAGAACCTTGACGAGCAGTTGTAGCCGTGAGATTCGAAAACATCGAGCCAGGGGTACTAACATCATTTGATTCAGGCATACCAGGTCGAGATGTTGTGGCAGTCATCGAAGACAGGGCGCCAGAGGACAACGTTGGTAGATCCGGGGTACTCATAGATATCATATTCTCTAACGAATCATCCGAAAGACTTCCAGCATCTTTTTCTGAGCTATCTGAATCTGAAATCAGGTCATCTCTTTGGGAAACCGCTTTCTGCGAATGGTTATCATCTTCTACGGCAGAGAAGAATTGTTCGTTTGATGTGTCATCGTCCTCCTCCACGATCGCCCTCTGGAAGGGCCTTCTGTTTGTTTGGCCTGTCAAGGTCCGACTTGCATGATCTTGGTGAAAGACTCTATTGACAACAATCTTGGTGTTCGGGGATAACAAGCCTTGACTCACAGGTTCGGCAAGGGTGATTTTAGAAGGAGGAAAAGGTGCATGAGTAATTGGGTGTGTTGGTAATGGCAAGGGAAGTAGACCCCCCTGTCTGACGACCCTCGAGGAAGGAAACGCTTCGCGTATAGCAGCTATTAACCGAATCTCTTGATCTTGAGCCGGTGATGTAGCGGAAGAACCATTTACTTCTTCTTCATGCGGAAATGCCCTGCTTTTGCCTTTCCCTTTATCTTTGTTTCCGAACCCGTTAATGTGTGCTCCAAAGCCCCCACCAAATCTTTTCTGTATCTCATCATGCTTCTGTAAAGCAATTCCATCGACCGTTATGTAGATAGTGTCTAGTGTAATGGGCTCCACATCCAACGCCCGGATCTCAAAGCCTTGTCTTCCCTTAAAAACACCTCTGACTGATGGATTCGCCAGGAAAGTCTGACTGTACGATTGAAGTGCAAGCGAGGAAGCTGAGAATCGAATAGAAGATGGTGGTAACCGGCTAGCTTCGTCCACATCAGGATTTTGAGCGGTCACAGGCAGGATCGTCCATTTCGCATCTATTGCAAGGTCTGGAGAAAGTGGCGACCACGGGCTTATAGCGACATGCAGTAAAGTTGAACTTCCATGATCGAGTTCGTCACGAGAGGGATGACGGTTGAATAGATCAGAGTAGAGGTCGTCAGACAAAACGCCAATGTCGCCCTTGATGTTCTCAGTAAATGCAAGCCATGCTGAGATGGGCTGGCGGTCAGCCTTTCTTCTTCGACGTCTTCTCTTGGGATGGTCCATGACTGTAGCTTGATCCTCCATCCTGACCAAGCTCATGACCAGGGAAGCTCCTGTGGTGTGCTCATGAGGTCTGGCAAGTCTCCCATGTAGCGCGTGCCCGCATTCCGTCTATGCCGAGGTCCGATCCATCGGGGGTTGACCAGCTACTTTACAGAGAAGCATGTCTCACCAGCAAACCGGTATGCACGAGTCGTGGTAGAGCTTTCCATGGAAGACGTTGTGTCTGTTGCGCTTTAGTTTTTTGAAGATTCTCAGGTCATGTGTTGAGCAGGTACCAAATCATGGACATGTCGCGGCGTTTACCTTCGGTGTTAACGCCTCGGCAGGTCACGTGCAGCTGTACGTCAGGGTACAGTTAATCCGTATTCCGTACTTAAAGTAAGTACCTCGTACTGTGTAACGGTCTGAGTGTAAGGTAGAGTAAGGATTCGAGATTGATTACTTTCATACAACCGTCTGCCCTGATCGTGTAATAAAGGGATCCGGGTCAATGCTTGGATTATTTACTTCCCAAGCAATCGATGAGTCCAGCTGCAACCATCTCGACATCTCTCTGCTGGCCGCTTATTCTTGTTTACCGACTTCCTGCACCCCCAGGTGCTTTACCACTTCCATTCAGTGCTTGTTGCCTTGCACCAGAAAGTGTCTGTCACCCTGGCCTATCATCCTGGCCCTACTGGTTTTCTGATTGATTTCCCTAATGCTTTCGTTCTTCAGAGAGTCAAATCACTTATATCGCTGTATTTTGGACAAGTTACAAGTGACTTGTATCTTCGAGGCGATACTTCTCCCCTAACCTCTGCGCATAAGATCTCAGTTTAATGCTGGTCGGCCCTTAGCTTTATAAGCAGAGCGTGCATGCAGTGCCTGGCGCAACTCAGATTGGCCTTGCCAAAGGTCACAAACAACTCCGCCTCTTTGTGACGTGCAATGCCTTGATATTTAGCAAATGCATCTTAAAACATTAGATGACTTGGCAAGGAAGCCCTTCGCCTACTTTTGATGCTTTTGGTTCAATACAACTAGTAAGTTGATTGCCAAGGACAGGCTTCTATGAAAGAAGGCTGTGTAGCAGGCACCGCTCTAGCAACGGACTATGTTTGCCTTGTCAGCTCCAACAAAATCGCACCATTGCCTCTCTCTCAATAAGCTTTCCTTTGTGAACGTCGTCTCAAGAGCATTGGGTAAAATAGTATCAAGTTCCCAGCAATTCTAAAAGATATTATTCGATAGAACCGCAGATATGTCGGACTACTGCACGACAGCTAGCACCAATATAGTCAAGACATCTGACAGCATGCCAGTCAGAAAGGACTACCAAGACCAAGAACAGTCTAAGCAAGTTCGCTTGCAGATGATATGGGACGAGAAGATGGTAAATGCGGATAAAACGTCGCCGCATGAGAAGGTCGCGGTGATCTTGCTTTCTTGGGATGCGGAACTGGATGACTTGCATACGAGAGAAGAGGTAGCCTATGGCCCGTTCTGTTATTGATCAAAGGCTCGACTGATGCCTATTAGGTGGCTCGACTTGAACGAGTTTTCCAAGACAAATACAATTTCAACGTGTATCACAAGCAGATCAACAACAAGAAGCCAGCCCAGGTCCAAGCTCATAAGTATCTTGCCGACTTTGTATATGAGGAGGATGGCGAGCGTACTCTTTTGATAGTCTATTACGCAGGGCATGGGTTCGCAGGAGACAAAGCTGGCACTCTAAATCTCGCTGGGTTGGGCATTCTCGTATTTCAAATTAGGTTACCGGTCGACAGCTAACTCAAGTTCTCAGACAGCGCGTACCGGGGAAAACACTTGAAAGCCCGAACAAAGCTGAGATCGTTTGGCTCACGGCAGAAGGTATCATCGACAATACGGAAGCTGATGTCCTTGTCATCTTCGACTGCTGCCATGCCGGAAATTTAGGGCGAGGATATACTCAGAAACGCTGGTCTCATCGATGCTCGGAGTACTTGGGTGCAACGAGCGCCAACTCTACAACTCCAATTCCAGGAGACAGTTCATTCACATCGGGGCTAATCTGGGCACTGGAAAATCTATCCGATGAGCCAGGCGGGTTCACTACCTCCGATTTGAGGCGGAAAATTGTTGAATCCCCTAGCTTTCCGAAGAAACAAGTCCCCGTTCTGTGTGAGCGTCACGGCAGCGCTTCCTTAAAGCATATCGTGATTTCGCCAATGTCAGTTGAACCTACAGTACCCGACACTGAACAAGGCAAAAGCCCCGAGGACCAATCACAGACAATAGTCGATTACCTTGACTTGAGGGTCTTGATGGATAGATCGCTCAGCGAACATGAGGTCAGATCAATGTCGGCCTTCTTCAGTGACCTAATCCGGAAAGGCCTTCTGCCAGCTCGCAGGGTCGCTCTGCTGGACACTCGACATACTCAAATAGTGCGGGCTGCCGCGCATAAATGGAGGAATCACGCCAGAAGAAACGGAAAAGTGACGTCCATCGCAATCCCAAGCATCACCCCAGGACAGCTGCCATCACCTAATCCTCTCTCTAATATACCGAGAGAAATGACGTCCGAGGACTATATCGGCGGAATAAGATTCCGTAAGAATGACGGCGATGAGCACACCATTTGTTTCTATCTTCGATTGCTTTTGCTTGTCATACTTAGAAGATTCTGGGCCATTCTTCTGAGCTCTGCGAAGAAGTTCGGCTAGTGCATCATTTGTTTTCTAGGCGTATCACCTACAAGGGCGGTTGGTATATTTCTGGAAGATCTTGGCAATAAAGTTTGTGCTTCGCATGGCTTACTAAATTGATATAGATCTCAATCACATCAATTTTCTCTTATCGTGGAACGACGACCAATAAGTCACTTCGATAAGAGTAAGCCTTGGATACAATGCAAGCCAAGGGACGCCCGACGCCCGACGCCAACGCTGTGCATCAGAAATGTTCTACCCCGCTCACTCACCCGACAAGTGTGGTCATACAGAGCCATGATTGGTAAAGCCTAAGCTAAAAGATCAGGCACTGCGTCTCATAACCACACACTTCTGTTGAGCCTCACTGAAAGTACAGCGACTTGGGCAAGGCTGAGCATAGTCTTAATACCCGCTGACCTGGCCTTACAAAAGGCCTGACCGAGTGCTGCGGCCGATGCTTATACTGCTTCTGAATCACCCGTCGATACCCAGTCATTGCAAGTCTCGCATTAGCTAGGCTCCACACCAGGAGACCCTCACCCCTCTCTGCCTCAGGCAATTTCCGTTGTGGGGGTTAGTTGGACTCGGGATTTGATAGCGGTCATGGCTGAGAAAGACGAAGTAAACCCGATGGCGATGCTGGAGCAATCGGAGCTGATTTTTTATAGACGGGAGAGCTTCCTGACGGCCGGGCGTACGTTCCCGAGACTAGACATCCCCAGTCTGTAAGATAACACTCCTTTGGGATGTCAATTCAATTCTCATTAGCTGGTTGCAGTTTACTGCGAAGTTTCAGAAGAATGGCACTGCTTGGCTGAAGACAGCAGCAGAGCCTGGCCATTTCAAAATGGTGGTTCTAGACAGAAAAAAGAACGCTGCAGGGAGATGGGAGTACAAATTAAATGATAGCAACGGTGATATATATGACAATGGTGCCTGGGTGCTGGAGACTGCCTTGCAGAAAACGCAAGGAGACTAGTGAACACGAATGGGATGTTCACAGTATGAAGCAGTCAATCGCCTTACGGGCTAGGCTTATTGTGCCTTCTTGAGCAACGCTCAGAGGAATGATGGGTATATAGTAGTTCAAAGCCATAGCTATGCTATTTAGCTTTGTCAAGTTGAAACCAGATTTATCAAGAATTTTTCTAATGCCATTGGAGACAATATGGACATGTCGGTTGATGAGAACATTCGTGCGATGGAGCAATGCGAAGCAGGAATCCCTGTTAGCGAGAAGTCTCCAACTAAGACAACATCTTCCTTTGGCACAAAGCAAAGTTTATTACGGTCCAAGCAAACTCATATACTGAACCCTGGTTAGTCATGATACCAAATTACTTTTTCCCTGCTAAATTACAGACAGCGTATTACTACAAGCTCCGAGAAGCTGCGTGGAAAGCGTGGCTCGGGATAGCAGATCTCCTTAGGTGTCCTACGGCCGAGGTCGATCGACAGCCTTTTGTGAGAGCATGTAAATACGCACATTCATTACTGGATCGGGGAGTCGTGATGTTGATGTCAAGCAGTAGAGGCCTGTCCACGGGGTTACCCGAACCTTGCTGCATTTCTCGATAGTGATGAGAATTTCATGCTGTATCGCCGCTTCGGTTTCATCCAAGCTCGTATCTTGCTTGACAAGCAAGATGAAATGAGAATACTGGAAGAGAAACTGGATAGAATGGACCAAAGAATCAAGGATTCCGATCCCGATAGCTTGCAGACCAGAGATATTGCCGAAGAGGATGGCAGACCTCGAAAGGAGCTATTGAAAAGAATCGAAACCAAGTTTTGTGAATATGGTAAGGGCAACTCCGACTGAGATTGTTAAAGTTATTAAAGAATTTTGATTATAGCCAAGTTTCTCTCCGCTGCGCAGCAATTGATGTCTTTCAACAAGCCTGCTCCCGGCGACTATAAGAGCGTCGAGACCTATATCAATAACAACAAACCGCTTGTGGAAGACGAAGGCTCTTATATATACCGGAAAGAAGACCTTGTAACGTTGCGAGCTGGCCGAGAACATGCTTGGCTCGATACTTGGGTAGAGAAGTTTCTAAGGGTGATTAATTGCAAGCCTATCGAGGTGGGTACACTAGCATCCTCACAACCACAAGCCTAACCCACAACTGAAGTATATCTTCTGCTCGAAAGAAACCCGCGACAAATCGCACGGTATTGAGGTATACTACACAAGGGAACGCATCGAATACTTTGTCGCTGCCATTATCACTTTTATAATTCTTGCTCAACTTGTGGTTCCAATATACATTTTGGACAAGCTCAGCAACACTCTCCATAGCGACAAACTAGTGGCAATCCACGTTGGCATCCTGCTGGTGTTCACTCTTGTATTTTCGGCTATCCTGTCGATGTTTACAAGAGCTAAACGACACGAGATCTTAGCGGCTTCTGCTGCGTGAGTTTATTCTCTTTTGATCAGCCACAAACTAAATTTGCTATTCATTCCTGGGAGTAAGGGGTGGCGCAGGGTCGCTATAGCGATAAATGAATTTAATGCGCTGACCGTAAGACCAGGTACTGTGCGGTGTTGGTTGTTTTTCTTGCTAATGTTAGTAATACTGGACCGTAAAAGCTCGGGCAAAAGATGAGCCTTTCCACACCAAAAGAGTTCTGGATCAGACGTTGAAGAATAACGAATACACTTTCTTTCAGCGTCAAGGATACAATGAAGGTACGAAGGATAACGAGTCATGACCTGAATGAATGGGTAAAATTGCAAAACAAGTTGTTGTGTGGAACTAATAAAAAGTTATGGTAGATATGTTTTAGGCTCTTGTTAAGGCTTTGCCTTCACTAGTTTTCATGACATCAATACTGTCATAGCTGTGACCGTTGCCCCCCCTCCTCCTTGTTTACATGGCCCCTAAATACATATCTTGCTATGACACGAAAACAACCTTCTTGTAACAAGGGTAAGGTGTTGTTTCCCTGGGGAAGTTAAAATTCGTAGGACCATAGGCGGCCAAGGCATTCCCAGCAGTTGACCGATTCTGGTCTCATGAGTTTTTTCGGGCTCTGGTGGTTGTTACATATATTAAACATAGAATTGTCGGGCTGCGTGACCAAAAAAACCAGCGTTCGTATGGCGACTCTCGTTGAGCGAAACCGTCTTTTGCCTCTCCATCATATTTAAAGGAACACACCAAGTCTTATCGACCTCGACAACGTGAGAGCTTCAAGCGGAGTGTAATCTAATGTAACTTAAATGCGATGAGAAGAGTTGGAAAAAGTGATATGCGAAATAGATTGGTCTTTGACTTACGGAGTACGAGTACACTACTACCTAGAATCGGTAGGTAATCAGACGAATGCTTCTGTTTTTTCACCAAAGTTTTCAACAATACATCAATAGAAGCATAGTAAGGTACTCAAGGTAATGAAGCATTCGTGAAAACCACGAGGAAGTTTGGTAGTCACGTGCGGTCATGTGCTGTCACATGTCACTCGTCGAAAATCTAGCGCGCCATGCTGTGATTGATTGGATCATGTTCTTGTTCTATGTTCTATTATTGATCATCATCCTTACTGCTAATTTCTTTTGACTCGTTTTCAACCCATTGCGTTGTAAAGAGTAGATATTATAGAGGATAGGTAATATGTGTTGCTCAGATTTGCTATCCACTTGGCCGTAACGGTGTGCGCCTTCCTAATGGCTGCAGATTCCAAGGCCACAGCTGCCAAGGCCACAGCTGCCATTCAATATGCACGGCACGCGGAGAAATTGTCACTCTTACCCCACAATCCTGAGGATAGTAATGCTTCAGCGACATCTGCTGTTGAGGCCAGATTCATCACACCTAGGGATCCGGTGATAGAAACTGCTAATGGTAATCGACTGCCAGCAGTTCCCCTCGAGGGAGCTGTGGAGCTTAACAGGCTGAAAGATAAGCTCGAGCAAAAGGATTCACCAGGAGAGAGGTGTCAGAGTGGAGCCAAAACTCCCGAGCGTTCTACGTCGCAGCACACTGGGGACGGCCCCAGCATATACGATCCCGGTTCTCCACAATCTACAAAAGCAGAGGCACCCTTACGGACTGCTTTTCCTCCTTCAAAAACCAATCCACTATTTCCTGAGTTGCCATTGTATGGTCCTCCGTCGATACTCCGAAATCTCCAATGCTATGGCTTCCGATTTACCTCGTTCTTCCTCTCGCTCTCATTCCTTGGTGTGATTGTCCTTGGCTCAGTGTTCACCTCGATACCACTTATGTTTGAGCATATCGGTATGCGCCTGACCTTGAAAAATCCAAACGCTCGACGACCCTTTTACGAGGAGGAGAAGAGAAGAAAAGAAGCGAGAAAGGATGAAGCTCGGGCATGGAGGCGCCAGAAAAGGCGTAGACATAGTTTATCTAAACTGGGAGACCGCAATGAAGAAGAGGCTGGCCAAAACGATGGACATGTGCCCACAGAAGGGGGGAAGGACCCATTGGTCTGTGATGTGGGATATTATGCGAGAAGGGTGGGTCTAGACATTGAGGAATATAAAGTTCAAACGGAGGATGGCTTTATTATAATGTTGTGGCATGTCTATAATCCCCTCGAATATAAGCCGGCCTCAGCAGAACATCGGGGGTTTGGAAAGCCTGTGGTTTTCCCATCGACGCACGTGGAAAATGGTTTGATAAATGGAACACCTGGAGCTCAATATGTCGACGGCAAGCGAAGATATCCTGTATTGTTAGTACATGGTCTTCTACAAAGCGCTGGTGCCTACTGTACGAACGACGATGACAGTTTGGCTTTTTTCCTGTGCAAGAGGTGATGACCATCTTGAATGCTTTAGGAGCACATGCTAAACCACTCACTTAGTGGATTCGATGTCTGGCTTGGCAACAACAGATGTGGCTTTAAACCTGAGCATCGAATGTTGACCTACGATGATCCTCGAATGTGGAACTGGAATATCCGCCAAATGGGTGTTATGGACCTGCCAGCGTTCATCTCAAGGGTTCTCTCCGAGACAGGGTTTGAAAAGCTGGGTCTTGTCTGTCACTCTCAGGGGACTACAGAGACCTTCGTTGCCTTGGCGAAAGAACAGAGGCCGGATATCGGGAAGAAGATTAGTGTGTTCTGCGCATTGGCGCCTGCAGTATACGCCGGCCCTTTGATCGGTAAAATGTACCTGAAGTTCATGCGTATCATATCACATGGCATGTTCCGCCTGTTTTTTGGGATACATGCTTTTATTCCGTTTATGATGACCATGCATTCAATCCTACCTGGAACTCTTTATGGTGCGATGGGATACCGTGTCTTTTCTTTCCTCTTCAACTGGTCGGACCTTCGCTGGGAGCGAGAGCTTCGAGATCGAATGTTCCAGTTTGCTCCAGTCTACGTCAGCGCTGAGGCCATGCGTTGGTGGCTTGGCCGCGAATGCTTTGCTTCCCAGAAATGCATCCTTGCTACAAGAGACGAACTCAAAAAAGAAGACGAAGAAGATGAAATGGAGAACTACTACGGACATGGAACAGCCCACTCAACCGAGACTACCCCACCTGACCCTGAGACAAAAGATCAGCAACCACGAGGACGGCAAGCGTGGTACGACGATCAAGTGCCTCCGTTTGCTCTCTGGGTTGCTGGATCTGATGACCTCGTGGATGGTCGAAGGCTGCTGCGGCGGTTTGAGCGGGGACGAGAGCCACACGTTCGAGTTGTCCACTCTAAGGTAATAGAAGAATACGAACATCTAGACGTTATCTGGGCAATGGACTCGATAGAGAAGGTCGGGCGAGAAGTCCGGGAGGTTCTTTGGAAGACAGCACCAGCAAGTGCTCGGAAAGTTTGCCGTACTCCAAGAGACTGCGAGGCGGTTCAATTCTGGCAGGCCTGACATGGAGGCCGTTTGATGTTCCCAGGATCCCAAACCCAAACTATGTGCTGATAATCATTCTTGACATGAGCACTTCGTTGCGGCTTCCGCGAGCAATCCTCCCCAAGCGCGAAGAGCAGCAAGCTGGGATCACTTGATTCAATATACTAGAAACTGGAATTTGGCGCATCAATGCACGCTTACTTGGAAAATCTCACACTTCACCACATCGCTCGCCCCACTCAACCCAGGGCACTCTGTTTTCATCTCACACAGAGCCACAAATCACTTATCCCACAATGTCGTGTTGGTATGATCAGCTCTTCTTCCGTTTTCGAAAGTGCTCTTCAGAAAGGTTGATCTTAGTTTCCTTGCCCCATTGGACAATTCTTTGCGTCATCGTCTTCAGCTGGATGATCATCCCTCCCGAACAAGAGGCAGCAAACCCTCCGAACGACGTTTATTATTCCGCCTATGTATGATAGTTACACTATTGTTTATGGCGGCGATTATATCCACCACACGGGTCAACAGGCTCCCTTCCCAGGTCATATGACAGGAGACACAGTATTGCTAAGGATCTGGAAACCCGAAAAATAGTCGATAGAGAATTTCAGCAAAACGGTATATAAGAGCCATTAACAAAGCCTGGACAGTAATTTTGGTCAATGTTAGTGGAGTTGTACATATTTGTACCCGGCTTTTACGAATATCGTAGGATTTAAAGAGTTGATAAGAATGCGCGATTGTATATCTGGTTCTAATATGTTTTGGCGATAGCGTTATACAATATAGGCAAATTGAAACTCTAGGCATTTCAGATCACTAACAGTACAAGGAAATCGGCGTTCTCTTCAGCATAGAATATTGACTGACGCAGCCCTGCCAGAACATTCTGAAGGTCACTTGAGGACAGTTAGGAGGATCGACCTGAGGGCCACTCCATCGGCTCGACCATTTCTTGACGAGATATCCAAAATGCTAAAAGTTTAGCTGGTTTCACCTCCAAGTGGGTACACTGCACTCGCACAATGAATTCGGTCATTGGGTAATCGATGCGTTTGAATACATTAACACGCTGGATGGGGCCAGTATCTTTTAATGGTATAGTTAGATGGAAACATGTAAACCTCAGAATCGGTATTCATATCTACCAAGAACGGAGTTGATCACGTGCATTCTTACCATAAGTGGCTCGTCCTTCCGACGAGATATCTAACCGAGACCCGTTCGATCGCAACAAGTCTGTAAGTTAAAGTTGCTTGAGATACGGCAAGTCTCCCTGTGAGATGCAAGTCCAGGGTAGTCTGGGTCGAGCGTCTTGGGCTCGTTGTTAAACGAGCTTGGAGGGTGGATGGCATAACCAATCGTAAGCTCGAAGGACCGAAGAGAGGGGAAAACGATAAGGACTTGCCCTAATGGAGTCTTTGTTAGACATGCCTATCGCGATATAAAAGAGACTTGGACACCTCGAACGCACGCCTGAAAGAACTGGTCACTATTACAATAGTCATTTCGTCCAATCAGCATGCCTGTACTCATCTGCAAGATCGATAACGAAAATCCCCGAACCTCTACTTGTACAATCCGACTTCCCTCAAATCTCCTCCTTGGCGATCCCAAGGCTCTTCCACGTAGGACCAACGGCCATCGCTCTGAATCATGAATACAATACGAAATTATACTGCTTCACGACAGAACAAGTCGGTTGCGGAGGAGCCGGTTACTTCAGTGCTGCCCGACGGCGAGGTTCCTGTTTTCGATCGCGAATTGAACGCAGATGAAGAGGTCCTTGCAGCTTTGGGTTATAAACCTGAGTTCAAGCGGGAATTTAGCTTGTGGACGACATTTTGTGTCAGTTTCGCTGTTCTGGGTCTACTTCCCAGTTTTGCGAGTACCCTCTACTATGTGAGTTTGCGAAGGGGAGCAAGTGGTTCGGAGACGTAATTGATTCTCTTGACAGGGAATGGGCTATGCTGGGACTCCTGGGATGGTTTGGGGATGGCTCATCGCCATGATCTTCATTCAATGCGTAAGCATGAGTATGGCCGAAATTTGCTCCTCAATGCCTACGAGCGGCGGTTTGTATTATGCAGCTGCAGCTCTTGCTCCCAAGTTTGTATTCGGCTCAGAAGACCTCTGGTTCTGTACTGACACCCAGCAGCGGATATGGCCGTTTGTTTTCCACCCAGACATTTCGATGGCTTTACTAATCTTTTCTGCAGCTCTGGCGAGTTGGTTGACCGGCTGGTCGAATTGGTGTGGCCAGGTCACCGCCGCGCCTTCGATCGACTACGCCATGGCTGCCATGATCTTGGCCGCGAATTCGATACAGAACCCCAATTTCGTCCCGCAGCCTTACCAGGTCTTTCTTCTCACCACATTGATAATGCTCATCCACGGGTGTATCAGCAGCATGCCTACGAAATGGATTGCAAATTTCAACGCTTGGGGCTCATCATTTAACTTCATTGGCCTGCTGATAGTAATCATCTTAATTCCAGGAGCAACCAAGAGAACGGATCAGGGTCTGCCTCGCTTTACCCCATCAAGCAGTGTGTGGAATGACTTTTACGCGGGTACGGATTTCTCCAACGGCGTTGCTCTCCTCATGAGTTTTGTTGCAGTCATCTGGACTATGAGGTTCGAATTTCATCTCACAAGACTGAATACGTATGCTAAGCTATCGCCGTAGTGGATATGATGCACCTTTCCATTTGAGCGAGGAATGCTCCAACGCCAACATTGCTTCGCCAAGGGCAATAGTCCTCACTAGCGGCATCGGAGGTGTCTTTGGTTGGGCTTTGCAGATGGTTGTTGCCTACACTGTTGTCGACATCGGGGAAGTACTAGGCTCGGACCTTGGCCAACCGTACGTGTTTCTGGAGTCATACCCCCTTCTTTCCAGGCCTTGTTCTGAGGTTCCAGAAATTTGCCAGGAGCATATCGAGCTTCTCCTCCCTGTTTCTTACTCATGATACATCGTGTAATCCAGTTCGACAGCCCAACCAGGCAATGCTGACTCCTAAAAAACGTATAGATGGGCAGCTTATCTCATACAAGTTATGCCTCAAAAGATTACGATGGCTATTCTTGCTCTGACAATTATATGCGCGTTCTCAATGGGTCAAGGAAATATGGTATGCCATGCAATTGAAAAAAAATCCCCCTTTGCAGAATCTTCACGCTTACACTCTTCAGGTCGCTGCATCTCGAGTCACTTTTGCCTACGCTCGTGATGGCTGTCTCCCGGGTTCTTTCTGGATCAAACGCGTCAACAAAACCACTCAGACGCCCGTAAATGCTGTCTGGTTCAACACATGTATCGGAATTCTTATGACAATGCTTATCTTCGGCGGTCCTTTGGCAGTTGGTGCTCTGTTCTCAATTGGCGCCGTCGCGGCGTTTGTAGCTTTCACAATCCCGATATCTATCCGGGTATTCTTCGCAGGAGATCGATTTAGACCCGGCCCGTGGAATCTAGGCAAGTACAGCATATATGTTGGTGGGGTTGCTTGTGCATTTGTGGCCATCATGGTGCCTATCTTGATGCTGCCCAGTTCGGTTGGCGGTAATCTCAAGTCAGTACCTCCGTTCTTCAGTACTCCTCGGCATTAACGAGCCTCCAGTGCATCCAATATGAACTGGACATGCCTCTGCTATGGAGCGCCGATGCTGTTTGCTGTTATGTGGTGGATCGTAGACGCGAGAAAGTGGTTTAAAGGACCCAAGGTAAATTCTTTCTTGGCAAGCATTGAGAATATGGACTAACGTGCTGTGCAGGTAAACATCGAGCACACGATGCTTGGACCAGTAGGGAATGTGATTGAAGGCAAAGAAAATAGGAATGAAAGCGAAGGATCGAGCACAGGCAGTATCACAAGGGAGAGAGTCGTGGAGGACAAGAAAGCTGGGGAGCTTGCTTGAAACGGGGTTATATGTACACGTCTTCTGGATTTCTGGATTTCTGGATCTGTTTCTTGAAGTGGTCTTGAACATAACCTATAATACTACGAGTTAATGATATAAGGATATAAGGATTTGGAATATGCTCTGATCTTACCGTATTGCCGCCGTTGCTCTCGGCAGACTTCTTAGCCGTCGATGCAGCCCACCAGCCCACCAGCTTCGCTTCGCTAGGCTTAGTCGAATGTGGATATGTAAGACATTGAATGCGCATGCATACGCATGAAGCGACATTTATCCCTCGCTGTCGTTCATATCTCATATCTCATATCTCATATCATTGTTCATAACCTCAGTCTTCCATTCATCCTCACATACCTGAAAACATTACCGTGCTGTCAACCGCCAAGTGTCCGGTGTCCGGTGTCCGCTTTCCTCGGCTGCCCCGTCACCCCGCGAATTTGCGGGGTTACTGTAGCTTGGGAGCTGATTCACTCGTTGTTACGGAATACCTCGACCTCACCTTACGTAGAGCTCGGAAAAGGAATTCATCGGGTACTAGCATGCTTGGACTATCAAACACTCCTGGTGCAGCAATGCTGCACTTTCTCACGACAAGTCCGTTGTCCCAGAATCTTGCTTCTCTCTACAAACACTGATTTTCTTCAGTGGAAGCTGGGCGAAAATGCTTCTCTCACCGCTTTCAACGCCTTATACTCTCCTCCTCATCCCTCTGATATACTACCTGCTCCCGTATATCAGGTCGCGTGCGATTCGTGATATACCCTCACCGTTTCCTGCCGCGTTTTCGAACCTATGGCTGCTGTACCAATGCAGGCGTGGTAGACGCTACCTTGCAGTCGACAATGCTCACAAGAAATATGGTCCGTTGGTTCGGATCCAGCCAGAACATGTTTCGGTAGCGGATGCTTCTGCTATTCCCGTCATATACTCGCATACCGGCGGTTGGACGAAAAGGTTCTACCATCTTTTATCCTGTTCACTGCGTGAGCCATGCTTCTATATCTTACATTGAGAGCACGTGCGTCCTGTATTTGGACCAATGCTAAAGCATTCATCGGATTAGTAATTACTACGATGCCTTCGTATCCATCCAACGCGGTCTCTTCAACACCCGTGATCGTGCAGAACACACTCGCAAACGCAAGACAGTCTCCCATACCTTCAGCTCCAAATCGGTTTCTCAATTCGAGCAGTACATGGTTTCAAATCTACAGGACTTGATCAAGCAATGGAATCGTATCTCTGAGACAGCAACAAAGGCAGGCCAAGAGTACGCGGAGATTGATTCGCTGCACTGGTTCAATTACCTGGCATTTGATATCATCGGAGACCTGGTCAGTACATCAACCAACACGAAACGCATACAGCTTGCTTAATAAGATGTCAGGCATTTGGAGCGCCGTTTGGCATGTTAAAAAAAGGGAAAGACAATGCCGAAGTCCGAAAGACTCCTGATAGCCCACCCACATACGCACCTGCGATTGAAGTATTAAATCGCCGGGGCGAGGTATCTGCAACCCTGGGATGCTATCCCGCGCTCAAACCTTATGCCAAATGGCTACCAGATCGTTTCTTTCGGGATGGAGTTGAGGCTGTGGAAAACCTAGCGGGCATTGCAGTCGCAAGAGTAAATGAGCGATTGAATAACACGGAGGAGAACCAGAGGGTGGATCTTTTGGCAAGGCTGATGGAAGGCAAAGATGAGAATGGCAATAAACTGGGCAGAGAGGAGTTGACCGCCGAGGCCTTGACTCAATTGATCGCAGGCAGCGATACGACAAGCAATACGAGCTGTGCGTTGCTGTACTGGTGTTTGAAAACCGCAGGCGTCATGGCAAAATTGCAAAAAGAGCTCGACGAGGCTATTCCAGCGGGGGTGGATGTACCAGATTTTGACAGAGTCAAGGATCTGCCATAGTATGTATGCCTACTCTCATCCCTGGGTTCTAGCTAACATTACCCAGCCTCCAGAACGTAATCTCCGAAACCCTCCGCATCCACAGCACCTCCTCCCTCGGTCTCCCCCGCCTTGTCCCTCCTGGCCCCGGCGTCACCATCCTCGGCCATCACTTTCCCCCCAATACCGCCCTCTCCGTCCCCGCCTACACCATTCACCACTCCAAGCCCATCTGGGGCGCCGACGCCGACAGCTTCCGGCCCGAGCGCTGGGAAGACGGCCAGCTGACCGATGAGCAAAAAGCAGCATTCATCCCATTTAGCTACGGGCCCAGAGCTTGTGTCGGAAGGAACGTGGCGGAAATGGAGCTGGCGCTTATTGTGGCAACGGTGGGGAGGCATTATGAGTTTGAGCTTAGGATGGAGGGGCCGTTGGAGACGAGGGAAGGGTTCTTGAGGAAGCCGGTGGGGTGTAAGGTGGGGATGAGGAGGAGGTCGTGAAGGAGGATGGGATTGAATACGAGCGCGACGGAGGAAATTGAAGGGGAAACCAATAGTCTTGCTGCGCATGCGATCGCGCTCGTTCTTGAACAGTACCGTTGGTACCGTAACGCCTGAATCTCGCTCTCAACTCCACGATCAACCCCTCCATTACCTCTCACCTCCCGCCCCCCCAATACCCCCGCCCCACTCACCTCTCACCACTCACCTCTCCCCCCTCACCCCTCCCCCCAAAACCTACCTTACCTTACAATCTACAAAACCCACAAAGTAGAATTCGCAACGCAGTCCTGTGGGCGCAGTGTTAGTGTGTTGCGCTTACTGTATATCGACCCCTCTCTTCTTTCGGAGAATCCGAATGGTAATGCTGTAAGTTGACGACCTTGGGTTGTGACCTTTATCAGGATTATGGTTTTTGGGGGGGGTTTTTTTGGGGGGGGGGGGGGGGGGGGGGGGGGGGGGGCAGTGGGGGGGGGGGGGGGGGTTTGTGGG
>JAABUS010000724.1_pt1 | contig 81030 bp, 88 predicted proteins | sample 5560161 | NCBI WGS metagenome assembly JAABUS01 (sample SAMN10711885, study PRJNA513376) | rock metagenome | isolation source: Antarctica rocks | place: Antarctica: Victoria Land, Trio Nunatak nord | collected 2016-01-04
ATTTTAGTTTGTTCTGATACTTCTTTTACCGGTAGTTTTTCATACTGATCTTGCAAAACTTCAACCAGAATGCTTCTTTTACAAGTGTTTTTTTTGTGTTGAAGCAATTCGCGGAAGCCAGCAAAATCCGGGCGGAAACTGTAAAAGGGTTTTAGTTCCGGATCGTTTTCTAAATACTTAATTACCGTTGGAGAAAAGCTGCCGGTAGTTTTGTAATCAGTATAAGTTGCATTCATTTTTACAGATAGTTTGGCTCGGCATAGTTCGCAGTTTTCTGCTGAACAATTGTGCCATACAAGTCAAAATCTTCTGCCGAATCTATGTTCACCTGAACAAAACTTCCCGGAACCGCATATTGTTCGCGGGCATCTATCAAAACTTCGTTGTCCACTTCCGGCGAATCAAATTCTGTCCGTCCAACTAAAAAGTCACCTTCAATTTTATCAATTAAAACTTTGAACGTCTGTCCGATTTTCTGGTGGTTTTTTTCGTGGGAAATCAATTGCTGCACTTCCATAATCGCTTCAGAACGTTCCTGTTTTACTTCTTCCGGAACATCATCAACTAAATGATGTGCGTGTGTTTTTTCTTCGTGAGAATAGGTGAAACAGCCCAAACGATCAAACTTGGTATCCATAACCCATTGCTGCATTTCTTCAAAATCATGCTGCGTTTCGCCCGGATAGCCGGTGATTAATGTGGTTCGCAAAGCAATTCCCGGAACTTTATCGCGGATTTGATTGACCACATCAATTGTTTTTTGTTTGGTGATTCCGCGTCGCATAGATTTTAACATATTATCTGTAATATGTTGCAAAGGCATATCCAGGTAATTACAAATATTGCTGCGCTCGTTCATTACATCCAAAATTTCCATCGGAAAACCTGATGGATAAGCGTACTGCAAACGAATCCATTCGATACCTTCCACATCAGAAATTCGGCGTAAAAGTTCATCCAAGTTGCGCTTTCCGTACAAATCTAAACCATAATAAGTCAGGTCTTGCGCAATGATAATCAGTTCTTTTGTTCCTTTTGCAGCAAGTTTTTTTGCCTGTAAAACAAGCTCTTCCATCGGTGTGGAAACGTGTTTGCCGCGCATTAACGGAATGGCGCAAAAAGAACATGGACGGTTACAGCCTTCTGCAATTTTAAAATAAGCGAAGTGCGAAGGCGTGGTAAGCAAACGTTCGCCCAGCAATTCATATTTATAATCGGCACCGATGTTTTGCAAAATCTCCTGCAAATTATTAGTGCCAAAAAAAGCATCTACATTTGGTATTTCTGCTTCCAGTTCAGGTTTGTAACGTTCTGACAGGCAACCGGTAACAATCACTTTTCCAACTTTTCCCTGCGCTTTCAGGTCGCTGTATTGCAAAATTGTATCGATAGATTCCTGCTTGGCATTATCAATAAAACCACAAGTATTGATGACGATAATATCATTGCGGCCAACTTTTTCGCTCTCATGCACCACATCAAAATGGTTCCCCTGAAGTTGCCCCATCAATACTTCGCTATCGTAAATATTTTTAGAACAACCTAAAGTAACTACATTTATGCGTGGTTTAATTGATTTTATTTGTTTGGATTTCACTGATTTTTATTTGATTTCACCGATTCTTGGTGATTCTACAAGTTTTAAAATAATTCTACAGATTGAAAAAGAGTTTAATAATTAAATTTCAATTTCTTTACACCGAAAATCTTTTTACTTCACAACTTGAATTTCCAAAGTTAATTAATAAGCCAGTTTTAATTTTACTTGCTTTTAAATATGACAATAATTGAGTATGAAAGATTTTTGGCAGGTAACCTGTTACTGATTTAAGCTCTACAATTACTTGATCTTGAATCAATAAATCACATCTGAATTTACCAACAAATTGCTGCTGAAAATAAACGCTAAATTCTTTTTCTGCTTCAATATTTAAACCTTCACGCTTTAGTTGAATTTGTAATGCTTTCGCGTAAATCTTTTCGATAAATCCTGGTCCTAACTCACGATGTACTTCAAAACAGCAACCAATTATTTTTCCTGTCAATGCATCTTCTTCCATATTGTTTGAGCAGGCAAAATCAGTGCAATCCTCTAAAAAATCTGTGTAATCAATTATTTTTAAATAAACTATCTACAAACGCTTTCCGATCAAACAACTGCAACTGATCTGCCGCTTCGCCTACGCCAATATATTTTACCGGAATTTTAAACTGATCCGAAATCCCGATCACCACGCCGCCTTTTGCCGTTCCGTCCAGTTTGGTTAATGCCAAAGCGTTTACATCAGTTGCCTGCGTAAACTGCTTGCATTGTTCAATCGCATTTTGTCCGGTAGAAGCATCCAGCACTAATAATATTTCATGGGGTGCATTTGGGATAACCTTTTGCATCACGTTTTTGATCTTGGTCAGCTCGTTCATCAAACCAACTTTGTTATGCAAACGGCCCGCTGTATCAATAATCACGACATCATCACCATTGGAAACAGCAGATTTTACGGTATCATAAGCCACAGAAGCCGGATCAGAACCCATTGCCTGCGCAACTACGCGAACACCAACGCGCTCTCCCCAAAGCTGAATTTGTGAAACTGCAGCAGCTCGAAAAGTATCTGCAGCACCAATAACTACCTGACTGCCAGCTTGTTTTAATTTATGCGCCAGCTTGCCAATGGTTGTCGTTTTGCCTACACCGTTTACGCCAACTACCATAATTACATAAGGTTTATGGTTGCCATATTCAAAATTCTGGAAGTCGTTGCTATTATTTTCTGCCAATAATTCCTGGATTTCTTCTTTCAAAATTCCATTCAGTTCAGCTGTACCCAAGTATTTATCGCGCGCCACACGCTCTTCAATCCTTTTGATAATTTTTAGGGTAGTAGTTACGCCCACATCCGAAGTAACCAGGATTTCTTCCAAATCATCCAGCACTTCTTCATCAACCGTAGATTTTCCGGCAACAGCTTTGGTAATTTTAGATAAAAAACTATCCTTAGTTTTCTCCAAACCTTTGTCCAGATCTTGCTGCTCGGAAACAGTATTTTCTTTTTTCTTAAAGAAATCAAATAATCCCATAAAGTTCCTTCAAAAATATAAGCGGCAAAAGCAGATACTTCTTTTACCATACTAATTTATGTGATAACAAAAAAAGCCCTTCCAATAAAATCGGAACGGCTTTCTTATTTTTTAAAATAATTTTTACTGATTGTTAGCCTTGGCTACAGCAATTGCATCTTTAACGTGATCGTTGTGTGCAATAATTTCTTTGAAAGAATAAGCACCGGTTTTCGGCGATTTTACCATTGTGATCACTTTGGAATATTCTTTGCCTTTTCCGGTTTTCAGGGTTGCAACTACTTTCTTTGCCATTTTCTTTAAGTTGTAAGTTGTAAGTTGTAAGTTGTAAGTTTACCGCCAAAACAGGCAACTTACAACCGGCAACGTACAACTGAATTATTTAATTTCTTTATGAACAGTTACTTTTCTCAAAACCGGGTTAAATTTCTTCAATTCCAGTCTTTCTGTTGTATTTCTTTTGTTCTTGGTGGTGATATAACGGGACATGCCCGGCATTCCGCTGGTTTTGTGCTCTGTACATTCCAAAATCACCTGAACTCTGTTACCTTTTTTTGCCATTTTCTTTGAGTTGTGAGTTGTAAGTTTCCAGTTGTCAGTTTCACCTAAATAGGCAACCCACAACAGGAAACGGGCAACTATTAAATATATCCTTTTTTTACAAACTTATTGATGCAAGCGGAAATGCCGTTTTTATTAATGGTTCTGATAGCCGAAGTGGAAACTTTTAGTGTAATCCATTTATCTTCTTCCGGGACAAAAAACTTTTTCAGTTTCAGGTTTGGGTGGAACTTACGTTTGGTTTTAGCGTTCGAATTAGAAACGTTAAATCCATTCATAGAAGTTTTACCGGTTAAATCGCAAATTCTAGACATGATGAAATCTTTTGTTATTTCTTCTCCTTCAAAAAGAGTTTGCAAATATCAGCATTTCAAACAAAAAATCCAATAGTGATTTTAAATTTAGTTTTTGGCAATTTTTAGGTGATAAAAGAAGCATGTTGTCCTGCACAAAATTTATGATGCTTCTTTTATACCTGTAAATTTTGTATTTGAATTTTATACCGGTAAAAGAAGCATTAGAATTTCTTGTTTTTTAGTTGATAAAAGAAGCATAGAAAATAAATCGAACAAAATTTAAACAGGCTCTAAGAAGCTGTTTAAAGTTACATCAGAAAAAAAACTAGGCTTCTTTTATGCCCATAAATCTTGTTTTCATAATTTAAGCCGATAAAAGAAGCATCGGAAATATTCTGTTTTTTGGGTGATAAAAGAAGCATCGGAAATAACCCGGATAAAATTTAAACAGTTTCTAAGTTTTGTGTGCAAAATTATTAATTTGACCTGCTCAATCTCAAAATCAAATAACCAATTATCAACCTAAAATTATTGTAATGAAAGAAATTAATGAACTCGTTCTTCGGGATTCTTCTGCAAATCCCGGCCCGCTTGGCTTGTTCGGCTTCGGCATGACTACTGTTTTATTAAACCTGCACAACGCCGGATTTTTTGAAATCAACTCCATGATCCTGGCTATGGGGATTTTTTATGGCGGAACAGCACAGGTAATCGCCGGAATCTTAGAATCAAAAAAGAACAATACCTTCGGGATGACGGCTTTTATTTCCTACGGCTTTTTCTGGTTAACGCTTGTTGGCCTGATCGTAATGCCAAAATTAGGCTGGGTTCCGGCAGCTTCAGAAACCGCAATGGCTTCCTATTTGGTCATGTGGGGGATTTTTACCGGCTTGCTGTTTATCGGGACTTTGAAAATTAACCGCGCTTTGCAGTTTGTTTTTGCAACCTTAGCTATCCTATTCTTTCTGCTTGCGGCCGGCGATGCAACCGGTAATAAATCTATCACGCATTTGGCCGGATATGAAGGGTTGATCTGTGGATTTTCTGCTATTTATGCCGGTGCTGCAACTTTGCTGAATGAAGTTTACGGCCGGAATTTCTGGCCTGTGGGCACCGTAACAAAATAATTATAGATTGAATCAGCTTACTCAAAAGTAGAATTTATAGTTTTACAGCGAGAAGGCACAATTAATCAACCAATGAACCTGCAAATAAAATCTTTTGAAGAATACCAAAACGTTTATCAATATAGCATAAATGAACCGGAAAAATTTTGGGCAGAAATTGCTGATAATTTTTTATGGCGAAAAAAATGGGATACTGTATTGGAATGGGACTTTAAAGAACCAAAAATCAAATGGTTCTCTGGAGCGAAACTGAATATCACAGAAAACTGCTTAGACCGGCATTTGGCCACTTTAGGAGACCAGCCTGCAATTATCTGGGAACCAAACGATCCGGAAGAACATCATCGCACTTTATCGTACAAACAGCTGCATCAAAAAGTTTGTCAGTTTGCGCACGTACTCCAAAATAATGGTGCTAAAAAAGGCGACCGGATTTGTATTTATATGCCAATGGTTCCTGAGCTGGCCATTGCCGTTTTGGCTTGCGCACGCATTGGTGCGATCCATTCGGTTGTTTTTGGCGGATTTTCGGCACAATCAATTGCCGACAGGATCAATGATGCCGAATGTTCGCTGGTTATTACTTCGGACGGTGGTTTCCGCGGAAACAAAGAAACGCCGATGAAATCTGTTATTGATGATGCACTGGTTCAATGTAAATCCATTAAAAAAGTGATTGTGTTAACCAGAAGCCGCACGCCGGTTTCGATGTTAAAAGGACGCGACGTTTGGTGGGAAGATGAAATTAGAAAAGTAGAAACCAGCGGACAAGCTGACTTTCCGGCCGTAGAAATGGATGCGGAAGACATGCTTTTTATCTTGTACACGTCTGGCTCTACCGGCAAACCGAAAGGCGTAGTGCATACTTGCGGCGGCTACATGGTTTATACCGGTTATACTTTTGCCAACGTTTTTCAGTACCAAACCGGCGAAGTGCATTTCTGTACAGCTGATATTGGCTGGATCACCGGGCACTCATACATCGTTTATGGCCCTCTTTCTCAGGGTGCAACTGCGCTGATGTTTGAAGGCATCCCAACCTGGCCGGATTGTGGTAGGTTTTGGGATATTGTAGATAAGTTTAAAGTCAACATATTGTACACTGCACCAACGGCTATTCGCTCGTTAATGAGTTTTGGTTTAGAGAATGTGGAGAACCATGATCTGAGTTCTCTTAAAAAGTTGGGTTCGGTTGGAGAGCCGATTAATGAAGAAGCCTGGCATTGGTTTAATGACAAGATCGGCCACAACAAATGCCCGATTGCAGATACCTGGTGGCAAACAGAAAATGGCGGGTTGATGATTGCACCAATTTGCAACGTTACGCTAACCAAACCAGGTTATGCAACGTTGCCGCTTCCGGGCGTGCAACCGGTTTTGGTAGATGAAAACGGAAAGGAAATTGAAGGAAATGGTGTCAGCGGAAATCTTTGTATCAAGTTCCCGTGGCCGGGAATGTTGCGCACAACTTACGGAGATCACGAGCGTTGCCGAACTACTTATTTTGCAACTTACCCAAATTTGTATTTTACCGGAGATGGCTGTTTGCGTGACGAAGACGGTTATTATAAAATTACCGGCCGGGTGGATGATGTGCTGAATGTTTCCGGCCATCGTATTGGTACTGCTGAGGTAGAAAATGCCATCAACATGCACTCCGATGTAGTTGAATCTGCCGTGGTTGGTTATCCGCATGATATTAAAGGACAAGGCGTTTACGCTTTTGTAGTTTGCCCGAATGTGCACGGCGATGAAACCCTTACCCGCAAAGATATTACCATGACTGTTTCGCGCATTATCGGCCCAATTGCCAAACCGGATAAAATTCAGTTTGTAACCGGTTTGCCAAAAACACGTTCCGGCAAAATCATGCGCCGTATTTTAAGAAAGATTGCAGAAGGTGATGTTTCAAATTTGGGCGATACTTCTACTTTGCTTGATCCGAATGTTGTGGAAGAAATTAAAGAAGGAGCATTGTAGCCAGTATTGTGTTAATCGGGAGAAAATATTAAATTTGTGATAAAGAGAAACACCTAAGTCAATGGCAACACTTACCATATATCCTCAAGACGAAGCACAGGAAAAAGCACTTAAAGCGATCTTTGAGGCTTTTAGTATAAAATACGAAAAGGAGCTTGACGAAACGGAGTATTTAATGTCAAGTAAAGCCAATCATGAAGCTTTGGATGAAAGCATTGCGCAATTAGAGGCAGGCAATGGAGTGAAAATATCCTTAGAGGATCTATGGAAATAATATTTTCGCCCCGGGCAATTGAAGAATTGCAATATTGGAAGAAAAGCGGGAATAAAAATGTAATCGGGAAAATTGAGCACCTGCTCAAAGAACTTCAGCAAATGCCTTTTGAAGGGATTGGCAAACCAGAGGCACTAAAGCATAAGTGGTCAGGATATTGGTCGAGACGAATTACGAGTGAGCATCGTTTAGTTTATAAAATTGAAAACGACATTATTTTTATAGCCTAATTGCGTTATCATTATTGATCTGTAGGTTTTTACTCAAACTTAAGCGATAGCATCATTTTACTTGATACGGCTATTCTGGAGGAAATTAAGGAAGGGGCATTAAGTAAATAGCAATACAATTTTCAAACGAAAATGCTTTTTGTCAGTAGAAAGGTTTTCGTTTTCTAAAAACATTATGATTTATAGAGCTTTGAAAACAAATATCATGTTATTACTTGAGGTATAAGGCGTTAAGAAACTAATTTTATTTAGGTAATATCCTGTAATGATCTTCTCCAAGTTTGTCTAAAGTATTTTCGTGTTCTCTGATCTGTTGTTTCAGATGTTCAATCTCTAATAAATCAGTAGTTTCTGATAAATCATTTTTCCGTCTGGCAATTAATCGTGTGTAATATTTTATACCTCGTTTATAATTAATTTCCCTAACTATTTGGTTGCCGAAATAAATAATGGCAAAAACAACGATTGGAATTAAAGAGATTACAGCTATACGAAGTGTGTTGTTTACTATTAAACCGGCAAGAACCTCAAAAAAAGTAGTTAAACCTATGGTTAACGTTGTTGTTGCATTTTTTACAGAAAAATCAGGTTTGGAAATTTCCTGCATTTACAACTGCATCAGCTTTTCGCTGTCTTCACGCGTGTAGTTTTTAGAAACCGTAACCCGGCGGTTTCCCTTGACAAAAGTGATTGTATCAGAATTTTTTATCTGCCAGAAATACAAAACAATGACACGAAGACATACAATTAGACTTATAAAAGCCACCGCTATTGCAATATACAAATAAGCTTCGCTCATTTTCATTTACTTAAGTTTGATATCAAAGATACCAAAACAACATTACCAAAACACAAAAAATATTATTTGGTTTAATAACAGCAAAATTGCTGACGAACAAACAATAGCTTAACCTCTTATACTTCTTTTATGAGCATAAATACTTCTTTTATGAGCATAAAATCATGAAGCAAAACTAAATGTATCTTATATCGTTATCAGAAACTATCACACCACTTAAAACACAACAATTATGGATCTCGATTTAAATGGAAACTGGAACCAGTTGAAAGGCAAAGTAAAACAAGCTTACGGAGATTTAACCGATGATGATTTAACCCACGAGGAAGGAAAAGATGATGAGCTGTTAGGAAAACTTCAAACTAAAACCGGTAAAACCCGTGATGAAGTTGTAAGCTGGTTAGAAAGTTTGTAGATGCTTCTTTTACCGTATAAAAAATGAGGAAGCCTATTTTCAGGCTTCCTTTTTTATTGTTCAAAAAGTTCTGTCAAATCCACAGAAAAACCTTCCAAAACAAGAGAATGAAAACTGCCCGGAGATTTCACTTTTTGATCGATAAAAAAAGCATTGTCTTTTAAAACATGTACCTCTGCGGATTGCTGGAGCGGATCAATAATGATATATTCAGCAACGCCGTATTTTTCGTAAAGATCTTTTTTTTGCCGCAGATCATAATAACCGTTTGATGGAGATAAGATTTCAATTACCAAATCCGGTGCGCCTTCAATAATATCTTTAAAAATTTCAGCTTTTCTTTCTGGTTTTGCATAGATCAAATCTGGTTGATAAATATTGCCATCATCCAACTTAACATCCATTGGTGCTGAAAGAAACAATCCTTGATTTTTAGTTTGTTTTAAAAAATCCAAGATCAAACCAGTTAACTTCATCGAAATTAACTGGTGTTTTGAATTCGGCGATGGCGACATAACAAGATCATAATTAATCAACTGAAAAGGTGCACCTTCTTCCAAAAGCATATAATCTTTTTCGGTGTACTTGTTTTTTGTTTCAGTAAGCATAAATTAATAAAAATTAGATTGAAAAAAGTTCTGTCAAATCAACAGAAAAACCTTTTAAAACATGAGAATGAAAACTGCCAGGCGATTGAACTTTTTGGTCGATAAAAAAAGCATCATCCTTCAAAACGTAAACTTCGGCACTTTGCTGGAGCGGATCAACGATGATATATTCCAGAACGCCGTACTTTTCGTAAATATCTTTTTTTTGCCGCAGATCATAATAACCATTTGATGGCGAGAGGATTTCAATTACCAAATCCGGTGCGCCTTGTATTAAATTCTTCACAAGACCCGCTTTTCTACTTTCAGAAATATAAATTAAATCTGGTTGAAAAACATTGCCATCATCTAATTTAACATCCATCGGCGCAGCTACTGCAAAGCCTTTATTGTGGGTAGCTTTTAAAAAATTACCTATTAGAATTGACAGTTCAAAAGAAATTCTTTGGTGAAATGGATTAGGCGAAGGCGACATAATTAAATCATAATTAATCAACTGAAAAGGTGCACCTTCTTCCAAAAGCATATAATCTTCGGCGGTATATCTGGTTTTATTTTCGGCGGTCAGCATCTATCAAATATAAAAATCTTATTTATAATTTCGCGGCATGGCAAAAGCAACAAAACCTACAATTTTAGTGGTAAACGATGATGGCATAACGGCACCGGGCATCAAAGCGTTGATTGAAGTGATGCAGGAAATCGGCCATGTAGTTGTGGTTGCGCCGGATAGTCCGCAATCCGGAATGGGCCATGCCATCACGATTGGCAAACCGCTGCGTTTGGATAAAGTGGATTTGTATGAAGGCGTGGAAATGTACAAATGTTCCGGTACGCCGGTAGATTGCGTGAAACTGGCCGTAAACGTGATTTTTAAAGGCAAAAAACCTGATTTATGCGTTTCAGGGATCAATCATGGCTTGAATAATTCTATTAATGTGCTGTATTCCGGTACGATGTCGGCAGCGGTAGAAGGCGCGATTGAAAGCATTCCGTCAATTGGTTTTTCATTGGATGATTTTACGCAAGAAGCCGATTTTTCAGCTACAAAAAAATATATTAAACAAATTGCAGAACAGGTTTTAAACCACGGTTTGCCGCAAGCAACTTTACTGAACGTTAATTTCCCGAACACAAAAGATATTAAAGGCATCAAGATATGCCGGCAGGCAAACGCCAAATGGGCCGAAGAATTTGATGAAAGATCAGATCCGCAGAAACGAAAATATTACTGGCTGACGGGTGTTTTCCAGGTGAACGATCAGGGTGAAGATACCGACGTTTGGGCTTTGCAACATGATTTTGTTTCGGTCGTTCCGGTGCAGTTTGATATGACGGCTCATCACGCCATTGGCTTGCTAAACAGTTGGAAATTTGATAGTTAAATTAAAAAATATAATTCTTCTGTTCTTTTAAAGCTACTGTTTTTAGGGTGATAAAAGAAGCATTTTAAAATTTCTTTCAATCTTGTAATTTTGGCTGATGCCGGTTAAAAATAATTTTGCTTTCGGTGCGCTGCTGGGTTTGATATTGCCTTTGCTGGCTTATTTTTTGGCTGAAGTAATTTTTAAAGATCAGATTACGCCTGCAAAACCCGGCGTTCCGTATCTGATTGCCATTGCAGTCAACCTGTTTTTGGCGCGTTTCAGTTTTAAATCCGAAGCAGATAAAACCGCAACAGCCATATTGATTATTACTTTTCTGGTGCTGGTCCTGACTTTTATCTTTAAAATAAAACTCCGATGAAATATTATTTGATAGCCGGAGAAGCTTCGGGCGATCTGCATGGCGCAAACCTGATGGCTGCTTTAAAAGAAAGGGACCCGCAGGCAGAATTTCGTTTTTTTGGCGGAGATTTGATGAAAGGCCAAAGCGGAACGCTGGTGAAACATTATGCGGAAATGGCTTACATGGGTTTTGTGGAAGTGGCTTTAAACCTCCGCAAAATTTTAAAGAACCTGAAAAGCTGCAAAGAAGATATTTCGGCCTGGCAACCGGATGTGGTGATTCCAATTGATTTTCCGGGTTTTAACCTCAAAATTGCGGCTTTTTGTAAAGAAGCAGGTTTCGCGGTTTTTTATTACATCTCGCCAAAAGTTTGGGCCTGGAACCAGAAACGGGTTTTAAAAATTAAAAAAGTGGTGGACAAAATGTTCTGCATTTTACCTTTTGAGGTTGATTTTTATAAATCCTGGGATATGAAAGTGGATTACATTGGCAACCCTTTGTTGGATGCTGTTTTTAGGCACCAAAAAAATGAGTCTTTTCTCACACAAAATAACCTCAGCCCAAAACCAATTGTGGCTTTGTTGCCCGGCAGCCGCAAGCAGGAACTGAAAGGGATTTTGCCGGATATGATGCAGGTTGTAGATCAGTTCCCCGACTATCAATTTGTGATTGCCGGTGCGCCTTCTTTTGATGAAAACCATTATGCTTCTTTTACCGGCAAAAAATTGGTGCCGGTTATTTTCAACCAAACGTATGATCTGCTGGAACATGCCAGCGCGGCTTTGGTGGCTTCGGGCACGGCAACGCTGGAAACTGCGCTGTTCCATGTGCCGCAAATGGTGCTTTATAAAGGTAACCCGCTCAGTATTGCCATTGCACGGGCGGTTATCAAAATCCGTTTTATTTCTTTGGTGAATTTAATTATGGACCGGGAAATTGTGAAAGAATTGATCCAGCAGGATTGTACGCCGGAAAAGATCAGCAATGAATTACAATTGTTGCTACATGATCAAAATTACCGCAAAACCATGCTGAACAATTATGATTTGCTGGACGGGAAAATGGGCGAGGCCGGTGCATCTGCAAAAACTGCTGATTTAATGATTGGTTATCTGCAAAAATAACTCACCCAAAAAATGGTGCTAAAAGAAGCATCTGTAACTTCTTGATTATCATCTAACCCCAAAAAATAGGTGATAAAAGAAGCATCTGTAACTTACTAATTATCACCTCACCCAAAAAAATAGGTGATAAAAGAAGTATCTGTAACTTCCTAATTATCAGTCAAAAAATTCAGCTTTGTTTGAAATACTTCTTTTATCTGCAAATAATTTTATCGTTTTTTGTTGATACTTTTTAACTGAAGTTTCAGTAAATAAACCTAAACTTAATTACTACATTTTATGAAGAAACTTTTTACAAACTTTGTTTGTGCGCTTTCTTTTGTACTTTTTTCTGTTGCACATTTATCAGCACAAACCATCATTTCAGGAATTGTTACCGATAAAAACAGTAAAGAGAAACTGGTTGGTGTCAGCATATCTTTAAAAGGAGGAGCGGGCACTTCTACAGATGCCGGCGGCCATTTTAGCTTCAAAACCACGCGTCCAAAACCTTTTACTTTGGTCATTTCCTACATCGGTTACCAAACTATTGAGCAGCAAATAACCGGTTCTTCCGTAAACTTGAACTTTGAATTGCAGCAACAAGGAATTTTAGGCCAGGAAGTGGTTGTTGCGGCTTCGCGTACGCCGGAAAGGATTCTGGAATCACCGGTTTCTATCGAGCGGATGAGTTCTGCCGCGATCCAGTTAGCTGCCGCGCCATCTTTTTATGATGCTTTGGCTAATTTAAAAGGCGTGGAATTAAGTGCGCAAAGTTTAACTTTCAAATCCATTAATACCCGCGGTTTCAATTCCAATGGCAATGAGCGTTTCAATCAGTTTGTGGATGGAATGGACAACCAGGCTCCGGGATTAAATTTTTCTATCGGCAATATTGTCGGGCTTTCTGAAATTGATGTGGACAATGCCGAATTGCTGCCCGGCGCGTCTTCTGCTTTGTACGGAGCGGGCGGCATCAACGGAACTTTGCTGATGACTTCCAAAAGCCCGTTTACTTATCAGGGTTTGAGTGTTTTGTTGAAAACCGGTGTCAATCATGTAAACGATCCGCAGCAAAAAGCATCGGTTTACAACGATTACAGTTTGCGTTATGCCAAAGCGTTCAACAATCGTTTTGCTTTTAAAGTTGATTTTTCTTACCTGAAAGCAAACGACTGGCAGGCCAGAAATTATACTGATTATAACCGTTTGAACTCAGCAACCAAAACCGGCACGCGTACAAGCGACCCGAATTATGATGGCGTAAATGTTTACGGCGATGAAATCAATACCACTTTTGGTGCCACGGCAGGATTGCTGAACGGGCAAACCATTTCGCGCACCGGCTATAATGAAAATACTTTAGTTGATTATGCCACGAAATCTATCAAAACTTTGGGTGCTTTGCATTATAAGTTCAATGATAATCTGGAAGCGGTTGCGCAGGCAAATTATGGCGTTGGAACCTCGGTTTATACCGGTTCTGATCGGTATTCTTTGAAGAATTTTACTTTAGGCCAGTACAAGCTGGAATTGCGTGGTGCGGATTTCTTTTTGCGGGGATACACTACGCAGGAACGTTCCGGTGATGCTTACAATGCCACAGCTTTAGGAACTTTGATTAATGAATACTGGAAACCATCAACCACCTGGTTTACGCAATTTGCACAGGTTTATAATGGTGCGCGGCTTGGAAGCCCGCTTGTTTTAACACCTGTTGGGCTAAGCGGCCCGCAAAGTGATGCCGTAGCGCAGCAAATTGCCAGATTCGTTGCAGATAATGGCCGTCCGCAGCCCGGATCAGCAGCGTTCGAGGCTTTGAAAGATCAGGTGACCAGCAAAACAATTGGCCCAGGCGGCGGTGCAAAATTCAACGATAAATCCAATTTGTACAATGCAGAAGGCATGTATAATTTTTCTAAACTGCTTAATAATGTGGTTGATGTTTTGGTTGGTGCCAACTACCGCGTTTACAAGCTGCATTCTGACGGAACGCTGTTTGATGATCTCAGCAGAAGTATCAATATTAATGAAGTTGGTGCTTATACACAAATAGTTAAAAAGCTTTTTGATGAAAAATTAAAGCTGACCGGTTCTTTGCGTTACGATAAAAACCAAAATTTTGAAGGCCAGTTTACGCCGCGGGTTTCCGGTGTTTATACATTTTTGCCAAACAATAATATCCGGGTTTCTTACCAAACCGGCTATCGAAACCCAACTACTCAAAACCAGTATATTGATTTATTGGTTCGCCCGAATACACGGATCATCGGCGGCTTGCCGGAACTGCTTGATAAATATAACTTAAACAGCAACAAAGGTTATACGCTGCAAAGTTTCCAACAGTTTAGTGCAACCGGCAATGCTGCTGTTTTGCAACCATATACGTTTACCAAATTTAAGCCAGAAAGCGTACAAGCTTACGAAATCGGCTACAAAGGTTTGGTAACTACCAAGCTTTTGCTGGATGCTTATTACTATTACAATCAATATAAAAACTTTATTTCCAACCAGATTCTCATCCAAAACCCAACTCCCGGCAACCCGGCAGGCTTGGCAAATTATCAGGTTTATACCACTTATGTAAACAACCCGGCAAAAGTTAAAACCAATGGATTTGCTGTTGGTGCAGATTATCAGTTGTATAAATTTAACGTAACCGGAAATGTTTCTTACAACAAATTAACCAGCTCCAGCAACGGCTTGATCAATCAATACAACACGCCTGCTTATCGTTATAATTTGGGTATCAACAGCAGCAATCTTTACAAAAATATAGGTTTCAATGTGCAATATCGCTGGCAAGACCAGTTTTTGTGGGAATCTCCTTTTGCAACCGGTATCGTTCCGGCTTTTGGAACAGTTGATGCGCAGGTATCTTACAGAATTACTTCTGCAAAATGTACTTTAAAAGTGGGCGGGTCAAATGTTTTGAATAAATATTATGTTACTTCTTATGGCAACCCACAAATTGGTGCCGTTTATTATGTTTCGTTATTGTTTGATCAGCTTTTAAAGTAGCAGTTAAGCATTATAAATTCCTATTTATTATAGAAATTGATAATGCTTCTTTTATGCCATCAATTTTGGTGTCTTTAGAAGCTGTTTAAATTTGTTCAATCTATTTTTCTATGCTTCTTTTATCACCCCAAAAACAGGAAATATTGATGCTTCTTTTATCGGTATAAAATGCAAAACAAAATTTACAGGCATAAAAGAAGCATTATAAATTTTTCTGGTATAAATTTAAACAGGCTCTTATACTTTTGTTTTGGCTAAAGCCTTTTGTTTACTGCCTTTAACCACGGCCTGAAGGCCATGGCAATTGAAGCCTGATTATCATTCTGCCTGAACAGGCCCGTTTATCATCCGTAGCTATAAAAAATACAAAATAAGGTATTCAAATTGCCACGGCCTTCAGGCCGTGGATTATAAATACTTTAGCTATGGCTTTAGCCAAAAGAAATAAAAAAAATCAATGAAGCGCGCAAATTTTATTCAAAATAAGAAAGGTCTTGTTCAGCGGAACAAAACCTTTCTTATTTTATAAAAGATGATTTTTATGCGAATCCTAATTTATTCTTACTTGAAAAATTAAGGTTATTGGTTTTTTTGGGATTGGCTTTGTTGATCTCCAATTCGTTGGTCAACAATTTCTTTAATTCTTTATCAAAATTTTTGATCATTTTATTGATCGAGGACAGGTTGCTTTTCATATTTGCTTTGTTGAATATTTCTAAATTTTTATTTTTTGGGCTTATCAATATGGTCTTTTTCTGTTAAATTATTTTTTCTTCTCTTGGCTTCGTTTACTTGCCTTGTAAACTGCTCTTCATCTCTCTTATCGTCTGGTTTCTCCGGGTTTAGCGGGTCTGCCCAATCTTTTTCTTCAGAACTTTTGTCGGGGATGCTGTTTTTAGTAGTCATATTTTACATTGTTCTGGTTAAAGCTTTTCCAATATGATGCCATTGGTTTTTTATTTTAGATAGAATTTTTAAAGTTTTTAGTAATTATTTATAATCAATTGAAAATCAGTTGATAAAATAATTTCTATAGTTGTTATTATTTTAGCTTACCCGAAAGAAAATTGTTTTTGAGGGTAAAGAGAAGTTCCTTCAATTTAATTTATAGTGCCATTGTACAGTTTTCCGGTAAAACAGGTGTACTAATAATGCTGCAACAGATAACGACAAACCAACTACACTTACACCTTGCCAATGCCAGGTGTTCCAAACGCGGCTGGCCAGAAAAGTTCCTGTTGCGCCGCCCAAAAAGTAGGAAACCATGTAAACGGTATTGAGCCGGTTGCGTGCTTCTGCAGAAAGTGTAAAAATCATGGTTTGGTTGGAAATGTGCGTGGCCTGAACGCCAAGATCAAGCAAAATCACACCGATAACCAAACCGATAAGGCTGCTATCGGAAACAAAAAATACGATATAAGAGATTATAATTAGCAGAATGGAAAAAGTTGTAACCGTGTAAGGATTGCTTTTGTCGCTAATCCTGCCCATAAAAGCAGCACCAAGTGCACCGAAAGCACCAACCAAGCCGAATAAACCTGCTGCCTCACTATCCAAATTAAACTGCGGCTGGCGAAGCAAAAAGATCAGCGTTGTCCAGAACGCGCCAAAGCAAGCGTAACACAAAAACCCGCGGATGGATGCCAGCCGCAACAGTGGTTCTGTACGGATCAAAGTAATAAGCGAGCGCATCAAACCAGCATAAGTACCTTTGTATTGCGGCTCAATCTCCGGGAACAAAAAGTAAATTATCACCCATAAAAGAAGCATCAGCCCGGCAGCAATCATAAACATCACCTGCCAGCCGTAATGTGCGCCAACGTAACCGCTGATCGTTCTCGAAAGTAAAATCCCGATCAGCAAACCGCTCATCACCTGGCCAACGGTTTTTCCGCGTTCTTCAGGTTTTGATAAATGTGCGGCCATCGGGATAATCAGCTGCGGGATGATGGAAGTGAAACCAATTAAAAAACTGGCAACCATCAGCACGGCAAAACTGGGTGCAAAAGCGGCCAGGAGCAGGGCTAAAACAATCAAACCAAAATCTGCAATGATCAGTTTCTTGCGTTTCAGCATATCGCCCAGCGGGATCAGAAGAAGCATTCCGGTGGCATATCCAATCTGTGTGAGCATTGCAATGTTTCCGGCGGCACCGTTGCTCACGTGGTAAGTGCGCGCAATAGCATCCAGCAACGGCTGGCTGTAATACAGATTGGCCACAACCAAACCGGTGGCAACCGTCATCACCCACAAGGTTGTTTTGTTAAGACCAGGATTGCCACCGGCCATGTTTTTTTCATTCATACCGGGTAAACAATTATCGGCAATCAAGTTTTGGCTGAAAAACGAAGGATGAATAAACTGACAGAATTTATGCCTGTAAAAGAAGCATCTGCATTTTTTGGGCTGAAGTGTTTCGGTTTTAAATAGAACAACAGTTTCTGATTTTATGCCGATAAAAGAAGCATCAAAGATTTATCCCAACAGCCGATTGGTAAACCTCACTTTAATGCCCAACTGGAAATTTTTGATGATCTTGAAAATTTCAATTAAAGTAGCTTCTTCAATCGTGGTGAGTTTATCAATAGGAATATAATTGTCCGGATCTGTTTTATCGTGGATAATTTGGTTGGCCTGGTTTTTCAAACGCATACTCATCAAAAAATAATACGATTGCGAAAGTTCCTGCACTTCGGTTTCGGTAAAAACGCCTTTTTTCTGCAATGCTTTTAAGCGTTCACCGGTATTTACTTCAAAAATCCTGTTCTTTAAAGCATAAATACGCACCAAATCTACAATCGGTGTCATGGCTTTTTTAATGTCGAAAACTTCCTGCTTGTCTTTGGTGATGGTGCGGATATTCCTGAAAAAAGTAAGCGGCGGCTCGTACTGCAACGCGTTGTTGGCCATGTGAAAAAACACTTTTTCCATCGGCTTTTTTAGGGCTTCGTCCAGGAAAGATTTCAGGTCGTTCATAATTGAAACCTCACCGTAAATAAAACGGCAGTCAAAAAAAGTAGAAAAGTTGATGATCGTTTCCGGCACAGATTCTTCCATCCACTCGGTATAGTTGCGTTTCCAATGCGATAAAGAATGCGTCCATTTCGGGTTTTTCGCCATAAAACCGCCCGTACAAAAACTGAAGCCGATGGTATTTAACCGTTCAGAAACAATATCGGCAAAAGTCAGAAAATAATCGCGCACCAGTTCGCGGTGTTCGTTGGCTTTATCTTCGTAAACGATGGCATTGTCCTGGTCCGTTTTCAGCGATTGTTCTTTCCGGCCTTCACTTCCCAAAGCCATAAAAACAAATTTGGCAGGCGGCAGCCCAAGCTCGGCAATCACAGATTCGATCACTTTTAGTGCAATTGTATCGGCAATGGTGGTAATTACCTGGTTCACAATTTCTGCGTTAACGCCGCGGTCCAGCAACTGGATGACAAACACCGGCACACGTTGCCATTTTTGTTTTAACTCGGTTACAGATGAAGCAGATTTGACCGATTGAATAAACACCAGCGGCGATTGTGCCTGTTCGCTCAGCAGCTTATTACGGCTTAAAAAACCGATATATTCGCCATTTTCTTCGGTTAGTAAATAGCGGGTTTTGGTGCGGAACATCATCAGCAAAGCTTCATAAACGTAAGCGTGTATGCTGATGGAAATCACCGGATTGTCCATCACACTGCCGATCGGGCCGGCCGCATTTATTTGTTTGGCCACCACATTATCACGGATTGTGATATCGGTAATGTAGCCATAAATTTTGCCTTGTTCATCTTTTACAAAAAGGCAGCTCACTTTGGCCTGCGCCATGGTTGCAGCTGCCTGATAAATGGGCGTATCATGGCTGCAGGAAATAATTTTCCGCTGTCCTATATCGATGATTTTTTTAGAATAAATCTGGTCTGTGGCACCATTATTTTCGGCAAAAGAAGCCGGGTTTTTAAAAAAAGTGGCAAACTCTTCGTTCATCATCCTTCTGCCAAAATCGATGACGAAAAATTGGAAAAACGGCTCAAACGTTTGGCAAAGTGCTTTAAAATTTTTTCTGGGAAGAAAATAAACCACTGTTCCTTCCCTGGCAATCACGGTGCGCAAAGAGCGGTTTCTGTTGAGCAGGATAGACTGCCCGCCGAAGCAAAACCCTGTCCGGTGGATTTCTGCCAGCCGCATGTTGTGCAAATTATCGTAAACAAAAGACTCGTAACTGCCGTCAGCAATCACGTCCACACCTTTCATTTTTGTTGTTTCCTGCTGATAGATAACGGTTTCCTGCGTGTAAGTTATGGTCTGCATTTGCCGGGAAACATTTTCCAGCACCTCGTTTGGCAATAAATTAAAAGGTTCGGATTTTTTTAGAAACTCAAGTATTTCCACGGTAAGTAAATAAAATGATCACTAAAAGAAGTATCAATAATACAACAACCCATCCTATAAAACGATTAAACGGATGATCGTATTTTTTGAGTGACTGTTGTTTCAAAATCAGTTCATCATCAATTTCGCCTCTTTTCAGCAGTTCAAAAAAACTCTGGGCGGTGGCAATTACATCATTCAGAGCATTGTGCTGATGCTCCAGTTCCTGGTTGAAAAGAAACCGGTACAAATCGCCCAAACGCAAATATTTATGCTGCGGATGATGGTTGAGATATTTGGTGGCCAGCATGGTGCAAAATGTGCTGAGGTTGACAGCCGGGTTTTCTACACCGGAGCGAAAAAAATCAGCACTGATCACGCAGTAATCCAGTTCCATAAAATGACCGATCAGCAGCGGCTGGTATTTTTCCATATCTTTTGCCAGCAGCTGCATCACCTCAAAACGCGGCTGGCCGTGATTTTTTAAAAACTCCTGCGTGATGCCGTGGATTTGCTGTGCGGCAAGCGTTATTTTGAAATCATTATCGCTGATAAAATGGTTTTCCTGCTTGATAAGTTGCCCTTGCCGGTTATAAACCAGCCAGGAAACCTGAACGGAATACGGCCAGTTGTTGATTTTGGTAATTGGGGCGTTCCATTTTTTAGGTAATCCGGAAGCTTCTGTATCGATGAAAAGCAGGTTATCGGTCACAACTAAAAATCAAACGCATAAAGTAATTATTGGCAGCCTAAATTACAATCATTTATGAATATGAAGAAAATTTTTTGCCCGATAAAAACAGCATCTAAGCAAACAAAAAAGTAGAAATGGAGGAAATGATCAGGTTGGGCAACCGGATTTTAAGCCGATAAAAACAGTATTGGTTTATTTATAAAGCTTTCATCGCAAGCACACAACTCAACATAAAAAACATTGATTTGCAATTAGTTGGCACCGTTTGCCTGTTTTAATTCCTGCTGATTGTGGCGCATTTGGTAATAAGTAAGTGTAGGTTCTGCTTTGTAAAAATCAATTGGTTCTTGCAAGGTTTTTGCATCGGCAACGGGCGTTTTAAGGTGTGTTTGAACCAAGAAAACTACAAAACTAAATGTACTTGAAAAAGCAATTAAAGCAGCCATTATCCAAAAATAAAATATAAAACAATAACCGATCAGTATAATAATTCCTAAAAACAAAACTGAATAGAAATAATCTGATCTTTTCATCATCCTTTACTGTACCGGTTTTATACGATTGGTTTTTGCAGTAGGTTACGGCCGGCATAGTTAAAATCAGGAGTTGAAATTGGGTTTTTTTAATGCGGATGCTGTTTTTATCGACTTAAAATTAGTGTAACTTATATTTATTAAGCAATTGATAATGAATTGTTTTTGAGGTTAATTCCTATTGTGAAAATATGCTTTGTGCTTTAAAAATTATCCGTAATTTTTTTTGACCTTCAAACTTTACGACGCAGTAATTTCAAGAAATACAATGCTTCTTTTAGCAGGTAAAAATCCGGTTGTCGTTTTGCTTAGTTTCAAAGCTTTCAGCAAATCCGGTTTTGATGGTCTGGTGGTTTTCCAAGGATATTTTATTTTTTTTCAGCAAAGCCGGAACATTTTTTAGGTTTAAGTTTTTAAGTTGAAATTCATTGTTCACTTTCACCCAAAACATTGGCATAGAATACTTACCAAGCCAAAAGAAATTGCACCGTTCCAGATTGATCTCATAGTTTGAAGTTTTAATCGTAAAATCAATAAGTTCGATTGGCATTTAATTGTTTAAGAGCCTGTTTAAATTTCATTTGAAAAAATTTATAATACTTCTTTTATGCCCATAAAATCTGTGTTTATATTTTGTACCGATAAAAGAAGCATGTGGTTTTAGTGTTTTTGACAGGGTAAAAGAAGTATGGAAAATAAATTTCTATCATAGAAATTTCTATTGCTTTTTTTATGCCATAAATCTTGGCACCTTATATTTGTTTTTGGCTAAAGCTTTGTAAGTTTGTCAACTTTGTCCAGGGCCTGAAGGCCGTGGCAATTGAAGTTTAACGGATAGTCCCGTTTGTTGCCGGCAGATAAAAAGTTTATAAAACAAGGGGCTAAGTTGCCACGGCCTTCAGGCCGTGGATGGTAAGTAATCCAGATAGGGCTTTAGCCAAAATAACCAAGAAAAAATTTAAACAGGCTCTAAGTTGCAGTGCTTTTATTAACAAACCTTAAAACAGGTTAGTAAGCAGTTGTACAATACTAAACTTTTGTTTATTTTTATACTGGATAAGTTAGAGTTATGAGTGTTAAAAAAATTGTTATATCGCCAAACAATGCTAAGGCCATTCACTTTTTTGAGGAGTTAGACCGCAAAAAAGCAGAACTTAATAAAAAGATGGATGCCAAACTGGATAAAATTATTTCAGCTAAAAAAGCTGTTAAATAATTGACTTTGACTTATTACTCCTTCATTAAAGAAGAAGACAATGATACTGAATACACTTTTTACAGTGATGTAAACGATATTATTTATAATGTTACTTTCGGTATATTTAAAAATTATCCGTAAATTATTTTTGACCTGCAAACTTCACGACGACGCAATTTTAAGAAATGCAATGCTTCTTTTAGCAGGTAAAAAACCGGTTGTTATTTTGCTCAGTTTCAAAGCTTTCGGCAAATCCAGTTTTGGTGGTCTGATGGTTTTCCAGGGATATTTTCTGTTTTTTCAGCAAAGCCGAAACATTTTTTAGGTTGAAGTTTTTAAGCTGAAGTTCGGCATATAAAGCTTTGTTAAACTATGTTAAATATAGAACCCACAATCAGTTTAGAGATTAAATAACCCTATTTTGCATGTGATTTTAAGCTAATTTCTAATGAGAAAATTATTACATACAATTATAACTTTTGCAGTATTCATGTTCTTGATATCTTGTGAAAACCGTTCAAACAAAAAGCAATTTGTAAAACTGGAAGTACAAAATCAAGGTGTAAAAATAGATTATACAGACAACGGTCAAGGAGATACAACTTTACTTTTTGTACATGGCTGGTGTATTAATAAAAGTTATTGGACTGATCAAGTAGCTTTTTTCAGTAGAAAATATCGTGTAGTCACAATGGATTTACCTGGCTTTGGCAAATCCGGGGAAAACAGAACTACTTGGAATACAGCAACTTTTGGTAAAGATGTAAATACAGTAATCGCTCAACTTCATTTAAAAAATGTTATTTTGATTGGACATTCAATGGCCGGAGATATTGTTGTACAAGCTGCTATAAATGCACCAAAAGAAGTTATCGGTTTAGTTGGAATAGATAACTTCAAAAATGTGGGCGTTGGGGAAACTCCAAGTAGAAAAGATACTTTAATATATAATCAATATATTGATTCGCTAAAACATCATTTTAAAACATTAGCTTTTGAATATGTTAACCACGACCTATTCTACAAAACAACTGAAAATTCTATTCGGCAAAGAGTTTTAAATGATGTTGCTAATTCTGATTCAACTATTGCAGCAGCCTGTTTAGAACTTAATAATTTTGACGAGGTGACAGCGTTAACTAAAGCAAACAAAAAACTATGCTTAATTAATAGCGATGTAAAGCCAACAATTACATCTGGTTTAAAAGCTAAAAAAATCCCTTTTCAAGTTTGGTATATTCATGCAACCGGCCATTTCCCAATGATAGAAAAACCACAAGAGTTTAACTTAATATTGCAAAATGCAATTAACAATATTAGGGGTTGATTTTCATACTTTTTTTATCATCATAAAAACAATTACTTCAGCTCCCGCAATTCCTCCAACTCAATTTTAATGCTGTAAAAACAGTACCATGCCAACCGGTTGCTGCAGGGTGCAACTTCCAAGGCACAAAAGAAAAAAATACAATGCTCTTTTTACCATGGTTTTTTTGGGCAAAGGTTCTTTGTCAATCTTACCTATTTTGCGCCCGGTTTGCAAACCTGTACCGTCATGCTTCTTTTATCAACCTAAATCAGCAATTAAAAAGAAACTCAGGTAGCTAAACTTTATAAAACATCTTTATTTTTACTGCAAACTATGCCGGCACAATTTCTGCAATACATCAATCATTATGGTTACCTGGCTATTTTTGTGCTGGTGCTGATCCAGGAAATCGGCATCCCAACGCCGCTTCCAAACGAGTTGCTGATGCTTTTTTCGGGCTATCTGGCTTTCAGCGGCATGCTCAAATTATACCTGGTTTTGCTGTGCATTATCACGGCAGATTTTCTGGGTGCCAATATTCTGTTTACCATATTTTACTTTTTCGGGCCGTATATCCTCAGCCACAAACCCAAATGGTTCCCGCTTTCTACCCAAAAAATAAATAAACTGTCGGCCAAAGTTTCCAATGGCGGCTTGTGGACGATCTTTCTGGGCCGCGTTACGCCGTTTATCCGCGGTTATATTTCGGTAATTGTCGGCCTGCTGCACATCAAACCAAAAAGTTATGTGCCCATTACTTTTATCACGGCTTGTTTGGTCACCTGTACTTACGTCATCACCGGCTATTTTCTCGGCCCGTATTGGAAGCAGGTGGCGGGCAAACTGGAAACGGTAAAATATGTAGTGCTCGCGGTGGTGCTGCTGATTGCTGCGTTTTTTATTATCCGTTATTTTTTAAACAAAAAAGCAAAACGTGCTACAGCAAACAACGAAAATTAAACTGGTCCTGATTTTTATTTTATGCTGAAAATCCATGTGGTCTCCGAAACGCCTTTTGTGATGAAAGGGCAGGGCGTGCATACTGCATTTGTGGAACAGGTGGAATTATTGCGTGAAAAACCTGATATACAGGTAGTTGTAAACGAACAGGGTTGGGGCGATCTGATGCACGGCCACACTTACGGCCCGTATTATTTTTGGAAAGGCCGCAAATACAAAGGCCGCCGCATCCATACGGCACACGTCATCCCAGATTCTATTAAAGGTTCGCTGCCGATGTGGAAACAGCTTTTCCCGTTTGTAAACTGGTATTTTAAAAAAGTTTTTTCCTATGCTGATGTCGTGATTGCGCTATCGCCGATGGTGGAAGAAGCGATTTTAAAGCTGGGTGTGAAAAGCCGGATTGTGAAGATTTACAATCCGGTTTTAACCAGCAAATGGAAACGTACCGAAGAAAACCGGCAAAAAGGCAGGCAATTATTAAAACTTTCCGGTGATAAAAAAGTAGTTTTGGGCGTAGGCCAACTGCAAAGCCGCAAAGGTTTGGAAGATTTTATTGACATTGCCGAAGCAACACCCGAAGCAGATTTTGTATGGGTTGGCGGCCGGCCTTTTGGCAAACTTACCGAAGGCATCGAACGCATAAATAACCGCATAAAAACAGTATCGCCGCATATTCATTTTGCCGGAATGTTTGATCTGGCCGCTATGCCAGCCATCTACGCGGCTGCGGATTTGCTGCTTTTTACTTCGTATCAGGAAAACTGTCCGCTGGCACCGCTGGAAGCTGCGGCCTGCGGAATGCCGGTGGTTTACCGCGACATCCGTGAATATGAATTGCTGTACGAGCAGCCATATCTCAAAGCCAAAACCACGGAAGAATTCATCCGGATCACCAAAAAATTGATTAATGAGCCGGATTTTTATGCTGCAGGTTTACAGATTTCTGCGGAAATGATCAAGCAGTTTGATCAGGAAAAAATCAGGACAGAACTGATTGATTTGTACCGAAGCCTGGTTTGATAACACCATATTTTTCGATGAAAAAAGGTTGATAAAAGAAGCATCTGCCGATAAAACCGCTGCAAACCTTTTTCTACTTCTCTGGATTTAATTTATAAAAAATTGCTTTTATCAAAACCATATAAATCTTAATAAGTTATTTCATTAGCCATTAAATTATTCCAATTCAAAAATCAATTTCGTGAAAAGAACATGGCTTTTCAGCATTCCAAACCTAAAGAAATGTTGGCCACAGAAAAATGACCATCATAAAAATAGTCTAATAAAAACAGTATCAATAAACTAAAAAACAATATGTCAACCAATCAAAAATGCGCACTGATAACCGGTGCAACCAGCGGTATCGGATATGAGCTGGCCAAATTATTTGCAAAAGACCAATACAACTTGGTTATCGTTGCCAGAAGCAATGAGGAACTGGAAAAGACGGCAACTGAGCTGAAACAATTTGGCGTTGAAGTAATTACGATTTCCAAAGATTTGTTTAAACGTGAAAGCCCGTTTGAATTGTATGATGAGATCAAAGCAAAAGGTATCCGGATTGATGTTTTGGTAAACGATGCCGGACAAGGCCAATACGGTTTGTTTGCAGAAACCGACATCAACCGCGAACTGGATATTATCCAACTGAATATTGGTGCAACGATCTCTTTGGTAAAATGCTTTTTGCCGGAAATGATTGTCCGCAAAGATGGAAAAATACTGAACCTTTCTTCCATCGCCGGCAAAACGCCTGGCCCTTACCAATCGGTTTATCACGGAACGAAAGCGTTTGTCCAGTCTTTTACAGAAGCTATCCGCTCAGAAAATAAAGACAACGGCATTACGATTACGGCCTTGCTGCCAGGTGCTACCGAAACCGACTTTTTTAACAAAGCAGAAATGCAGGATTCAAAAATTGTTCAGGAAGGAAGCATGGACAGTGCAGCCAACGTAGCCAAAGATGGTTACGATGCTTTGATGGCTGGCGATGATATGGTGATTTCGGGTTTTAAAAATAAGGCGATGATTGGTATGACTAATCTAACCCCCGATCATTTGGTTGCTGACATGATGAAAAAACAGCAGGAACCTGTTGATAAAGACAAATAAGTAATACTTCTTTTATCTTATAAAAATGCCGGAACTTGGATTTAAGTTCCGGCATTTTTTGTTGTGGAATATTGTATAAGTTGGAAATCGATCATTAGAAACTTGTAAGGTATTTAGGGTTTGTTTAGATTTCTGCTTGGCTATTTTGGCTAAAGCCATATCTACGTTACCTACACAATCCACGGCCTGAAGGCCCTGGCAATTTGACGATCTTATTTTGTATTTTTTTATACTTACCAGTAACAGACAGGCTGTTTCGGCGAAGGATTATGATCTTCGATTTGCCACGGCCTTCAGGCCATGGATAAGGGCTACGAATAAATATGGCTTCAGCCAAAAACAAAAGTATAGGGTCCCAACATTTATGCTGTAAAAGAAGCACTATAATTATTAATCCTGAGCTTGTAGAAGGAGAGGATAGAAACTTAAAAAGGCTGTTACTTCAGCAATAATTATCACAACTGAAATTAGATTGTAATACCAGTTATACTTCATCAAAAAACCCCCTGAACTTTAATCCAAGTTCAGGGGGTTTTGAAAGATTGACTTTAAAAAGTAACCTATGGTTTCAACACCACTTTCACACAATCATCTTCTTTATTTTTGAAAATATCATAACCGTGTGCCACTTCACTTAATGGCAAAGTGTGGGAAATAATATCATCCAAAACAACTTTTTCAGTAGTAACCAGCTCGATCAAATGATCAATGTAATTTAAAACCGGGGCCTGGCCTTGTTTGATCGTGATACCTTTATCAAACATGCGGTGAACCGGGAAATTATCAAACGGCGTACCGTAAACACCAACCACGGTAACTGTTCCGGCACGACGAACTGCCCGGAAACACATCTCCAGCACTTTCACGCTGCCTTTTTCAAAGTTGATAGTAGCTTTTACTTTATCCAGAAAAGAACGTTCGGCTTCAAAACCTACGGCATCTACGCAAACATCTGCACCTCTGCCACCTGTCATCTCGCGGATTGCTTCCACCACATCCACATCGTGCGGGTTCAAAGTTTCTACTTTGTTCACGTCTTTTGCTCTTTTTAGGCGGTAATTTTCAGGATCGATTGCAATAACGCGTCCCGCACCGTTAATCCAGGCGGCTTTTTGCGCCATCAATCCAACCGGGCCGGAGCCAAAAATAGCAACCGTTTCGCCGCCTTTTAATTGTGCCCAATCTATTGCAGACCAGCCAGTTGGAAAAATATCCGTTAAAAACAGCACTTGCTCGTCCGTCATGTTATCAGGTACTTTTCGCGGGCTGATATCGGCATAAGGCACACGCACATATTCTGCCTGGCCGCCGGAATAACCACCGTATAAATCGGTATAACCAAATAATGCACCGCCTTTTTGGCCTAACACATCGCCGTCGGGGCCATAATGCTCATAGTTAGAATTTTCACAATGCGGCGAGGCATTATGTGTACAAAAGAAGCAATGGCCGCAGGCAATCGGAAACGGAACAACTACGCGGTCGCCTTTTTTAAGATTTTTTACAGATGGCCCAACTTCTTCTACAATGCCCATAAACTCGTGGCCCACAATCATGTCTTTAGTTTGAGGGATGCCGCCATCGTAAATATGCAGGTCCGAACCGCAGATTGCGGTGGAAGTAACCCTCAAAATAACATCACCCGCATCTTCAATCTTTGGGTCTGGAACGGTATCGTAGCTGATATCGCCTGGTTTGTGAAAAACTGCTGCTTTCATAAAATTTTTTGTTTTAGTTTGAATATTGATAAGTAAGGAACAGTTTGCCGGATATAAAAGTTTCAACATTTATATAAATCCCTGTCGCAAAAAAGCTTAAACAGAAATTTTTGAAATGTTAATTTTTATGCCATAAAAGAAGCATCAGATGGTTTTTAAAGGATAACGCAAACTAAAAGCGGTTATGGATTTCCGTCATTACCCGAACCATTTCCCCGCGGATCACGGCTGTTGGCTGGATAAAACTATTGTTGAGGTAAGAAAAAATAAGCCGCTTGAAAGGATAGTAATCGTATATTGAATGCTTTTTAGTTAATGCAGCAATTCTAATGCTGACTTTACCACTTCAACTAAGTCACCAACTACAACAGATGATTTCAATATCTTATCATGTCCTACATCATTATAGTTGTAACTTTTTATAAATGGATGAACATCTAAAAATTCTTTCATATAACTGTAAGGTGAAACGGGATCATTCTGGTCAAATGCAAGCCAGTGATTGAGCTGTCCGTTAAAGCTATACCAGTCATTGAGTGTGAAGTATGACGCTGATATTTTAAACTTATCCTCGAAATTTTCAAAAAACCCAATCTGACTTAAAGGCGAAATACCAACAGCATTCATACTGGCTTCAAAGTTTTCTTTCAGCCTGATTAACGGTGTAAGACTAATTAGCAATGCTGGCGTTACCATCATCTCTTTTAAAGCAATTACATTGGCCATAGCTCCTAATGAGTGGCCGATGATAATATCAGGCTTACCATAATGCAAAATAATAGCTTTAACTGCTTGTACATATAACAATAAATTAGAGAGTTCACCCTCGGAACTACCATTTCCGGGTGCATCGAAAGCAATAATTTCCAAGTCCTTTATTTGCAGTAATGCTGTAATAATTTCATTAAAATCAGCAGCTTTTGATCCCCATCCATGTGTAAGAATTACTTTATGCATTCCTCTACCCCATTTAAAAGTATTGAAATGCAATTCTTTATGTTCAAAGAAGTCATCATTTACCTTTAGACTATTTTTTTCAGCCTTGTCCAACAATTTTTCCTGATGCAAACGGACGGGCATTTTAGGAGAATAGCAGATGTATTGCCAAAGTAAATTATTAAGCTCACTTGAAGGCCCAGTAGGATGAGATTTAATTTTAGCAACAATTTCCTTTAGCTTTTTCATAAAAAATTATAAAACGGATGACTTTTTAAAGCTGTAATGTACGAGCCTGTTTAAATTTATACCAGAGAAATTTATAATGCTTCTTTTATGCCTGTAAATTTTGTTTTGCATTTTGTACCGATAAAAGAAGCATAGGTTTTCTTGTTTTCGTAGGTGATAAAAGAAGCATAAAAAATAGATTGAACAAAATTTAAACAGGCCCTGCATTAGTTCACTATTATTTTCTAATAAAAGTATATTGATATAGCTGCTTTAATTTTTCTTTTTAGAAACACTGATTATGCTTAAACAATTACACATTCCAATTGATTCAAATATTCCTGATCTACATCCGCACCAATTCCAATTGTATTATCCAATTCTAATTGCATCCCGTTGTACCTGCAACCACCAATCACCGGATCAACCAAATGCCCAAGTAAACAAGTATCCAAGTCAAAAAAACAGATATTTTTAAAAGCCATGGCAAAATGAACATTGGCCGTTAAAGCCAAACGGCTTTCCAACATTCCGCCTTGCATACAGCGCATGTTATTTTGTTCGGCAACCCAGTTAATTTTGATGGCTTCGTTTATGCCGCCACTTTTAGCAAACTTGATGTTGATGTATTTTGTGGCTTTGTTCCGGATGATCCGCCCGGCATCATAATGCGTATACACACTTTCATCAGCCATAATCGGAATGGGCGAAAGGTTGCACAATTCGGGCAGCAATTCATCGTGATAAGCCCGCATTGGCTGTTCGCAAAATTCAATTTGATAAGGTGCCAGATTTTGCAGGGTAAAAACAGCATCATCAAAAGTCCAGCCCTGGTTGGCATCAATCCTGATTTTGATTTCCGGGCCGATGGCGTTTCTGATTTGTTTGATCCGCTCCACATCCGCAGACGGTTCTTTACCTAATTTTACTTTGATGATTTTGAAACCCTGCGCTTTAAATTGAACGGCGGATTCGGCCATTGCTTCCGGTGCTGCAATCCCGATGGTGATGTCGGTTTCGATCTTTCTTTTTTCTCCGCCCAAAAACCGGTACAAAGGCTGATTTGCATTTTTGGCCGCCAGATCATACAAAAGCATATCGAATGCACTTTTTACCGTATAGTTTTTGGCGATGTACAAATCCAGTTCGGCCAATCTTACTTCTATATCCAACGCATCTTTATTTTTCCACAGGGAAGCAAAATCTTTCGCCAGTTCGTAGCACGTGTTTTGGGTTTCGCCCACAATCATCGGGAAAGCAGAACATTCGCCCACACCAACTAAACCGGTGTCGGTATGCGCCCGTACAAAAAGGTTTTGGGCGAAATCCATCGTGCCGGTAGCAATGGTAAAAGGCTGCATCGGGATAGAATACTTGTATATTTCAAAGGCGGTGAATTTCATAGCAGTTAAATAGGTTTTGTTGTTTTTATAAGGATGGGTTTTTGCTGATTTTACAATCGACCCGGTAAAAATCAGCAGTTTTTGATCTAACTAAGAGCCTGTTAAAATTTTACTGACTTTATTTTCTATGCTACTTTTATCACCTAAAAAACATAAAATTTAAATGCTTTTTCTATTTGTACAGCATATAAAAGCAAATTTACAGGCATAAAAGAAGCAAATTAATCTTGCTGATATAAATTTAAACAGGCTCTAAATAGAAAAAAATAAAATATACTTAATTCTTTTTGTAACAGCATGGAATTTTGACCGTAAATGATCAAAGTGTTTTAAAATAAGTTACTTCTTAAATCGTTGCTTTAGCTAAATTTTATATGACGAACTGTTACTTACGATTTCCGGTCAGGTTATTATCCATACTGTTTTTATGCCTGTTTAATTTAAATGTTTTTGCCACAACCTATTACGTTTCGTCGAGTGGGGGCGATGACAGCAGGAGCATGGTTGCTGCCCAGCAAATAGGCACGCCATGGCAGAGTTTGGCCAAAGTAAGCGCGATGAGCGGGCAGCTTCAGGCGGGCGACCGGGTGCTTTTTAAGCGGGGCGATATCTTCAGCGGTACGTTAACCCTGAACTGCTCTGGCGGTAGTGGCGCGGCAATTGTTTTTGGTGCCTACGGAGACGGGGCATTGCCAGAGCTAACGGGTTTTGCACAGCTGACCGGTTTTGTGCAAAAAGGCGGCAACGTATGGGAAGCAGCAGTTCCGGGCGGGCTTTCATACCTGAACACCGTGACGGTAAATGGTGCGGCAAAAGCAGTAGGCCGCTACCCAAATGCTACGGCTGCCAATGGCGGCTACCTGACCTATAATAGTTTTAACACAAATAACGCTATTACTGATAGCAAACTGGCCGGACAAAACTGGGTTGGCGGCCAGCTGGTATTGCGCAAAACACATTGGATCATTGATCAAAATACAATCACTTCGCAGTCCGGCACTACACTAAATTACAGCTCGCCCACAGGCTACTGGGGTGCTGCGGGCTTTGGCTATTTTATACAAAACCATCCGGGCACGCTGGATAGCGAAGGAGAATGGTATTACAATGCAGGCAGCAAAATGTTGCGCCTGTTTTCCGGCAGCAACCCGGGCATGGTGCGGGCAGGCGTTATCGAAACGCTGGTGCGCATCATCAACCAAAGCAATTTATCATTTGAAGGGTTGCGGTTGACCGGTGCTACGTCAAGTGCGATAGAGATCAGTGCGGCGCAAAATATTCATGTTTCAGGTTGTGAGCTGTTGTTTTCAGGCAAAAATGCCATCAATGCTACAGGTACAGAAGGGCTGACAGTTGAAAGCACACTGATAGGGCACACGGCCAATAATGCCATCAGTGTGAACGGCGGAAACGGAACGGTGCTAAGAAATAACCAGATAAAAAACACGGGTATGGATGCCGGTATGGGCGATAACGGTGACGGAACTTACGAAGGGATCACGATTGGCGGCGACAATAATTTGGTGGCCAATAACGTGATCGACAGTACAGGTTACATCGCGCTAAGCTTCAGCGGAAACAATGTAACCATCAAAAATAATGTGGTGAGCAACTTTACCATGATTAAAGATGATGGCGGCGGGATATACACCTGGAACAACGGCTCCAATGCGCCACAAAATACGGGCAGGGTAGTTTCAGGCAATATTGTGCTGAACGGTAAAGGTGCACCAGCCGGAACGGACAATCAGAACAAGGCTTATTCTCATGGAATCTATATTGATGATAATGCAGGGCAGGTAGCAATTACGGGGAATACGGTGGCCAATTGCGCAACTTACGGCATGTACATCCACAATGCGCACGACATAACGATCAGCCAGAACACGCTTTATAACAACGGGATTACCCAGCTGGTAATGGAGCACGACAATGTGGCGGCAGATAAACCGGTTTATAATTGTACGGTAACAAGTAATATCTTCTTTGCCCTACAGGCCGGACAGATGCCAGCAGAATACAAGTCGAAAGACAATGATATTGCAAACTTCGGTACATTTTCACAGAACTATTATGACCGGCCGCTAAATAACGACCAGGTGATTGGCGTGCTGCAACAGGTAAACGGCACTTATAGTTATCGTACATTGAGTGTGGAATCCTGGAAGCAGCTATACGGTAAAGACCAAGGCTCCGCCATGCCATCGCACAACATACCGGCTTACACAATAACAAAAATAACAGGCAGCAACCAGTACATAAACGGTACTTTCGATGCCAACACAAATGGATTATACGCCTATGCTTCAGCAGGCAACTGCACGGCAGCCTGGAGTAGTGCTGCACTGGACGGCGGCGCACTGAAAGTATCCTTTGCTAATGCCAATGCCAACAGCAACAATTACGGATCAGTGATAATTGGTATTGGTTCTGTAACGGCAGGCAAAAGCTACCGGCTGCGCTACAGTATGTTAGGTACTAATACGGGTAAGGCCATAACGGCTTATTTGCGCCAGAGCACGGGAGGTTATGCTGATTTATCAGCGCGGCTATCAGCAACAATCAACAGTACCCGGACTGAAAAAGATTTTGTGTTTACCGCTACCGCTACAGAAAGTAATGCCAGTATCGTTTTTGATGTGCCCGAGCAGTCTCCGGCTTTATATTTGGATAATATCCGCTTGGAGCAGGCTGATGTTACGGCAACCAATCCCGCGCGGTTCATCAGCTTTTTGTATAATACCAGTTCTGCAGTTCAAAGCTTTGCTACTGCGGGCCAAAGTTACGATGCTGCCGGGAACAGTTATACCGGAAGCATCAAACTCAATCCATTCAACTCCGCGGTGTTGGTCGCGGACACGGCAGCAACAAACACCACCGGTAATGTTGCTGCCGTGAGTTGTTCTGCTACCGGAACGGTTCTGCGGGAAGAATGGGATAACGTTGGAGGCAACAGTATTGCCGATATCCCGCTTCAAACAAAACCCACTTCAACCAGTCAGCTTACTTCTTTTGAAGGGCCAAAAGACGCAGCCGATAATTACGGCTCCCGCATCCGTGGTTATGTTTGTGCGCCGCAAACCGGGTTTTACACGTTCTGGCTGGCCACGGATGATGCCGGGGAATTGTGGCTTTCTTCAGATGATAATCCGGCTAATAAAATAAGGATTGCTTATGTAGATGGCTGGACAAATTACCGGGAGTTTGGCAAATTTTCAACCCAAAAATCAATTGCCATTACTTTGCAGGCAGGTAAAAAATATTACATAGAGGCTTTGCAAAAAGAAGGCGGCGGCGGTGATAACTTATCCGTGCAATGGCAGTTGCCGGATGCCACGATGGAAACGCCAATTGCCGGAAACCATTTGTCGCCTTATGTGGGCACCACAACTGCAACGGCGGTTGTGGCTACCGGTTCCGGCTCAATCAGCAGAGAGGAATGGGACAATGCCGGTGGAAACACAATTGCCAACATTCCGCTTCAAACTACGCCAACTTCAACCAGCCAGCTTACTTCTTTTGAAGGGCCAAAAGATGCAGCCGATAATTACGGTTCCCGCATCCGGGGTTACGTTGTCGCACCGCAAACCGGGCCTTATACTTTTTGGATTGCCAGTGATGATGCCGGAGAATTATGGCTGTCGTCCGATGATAATCCGGCTAACAAAACCCGGATTGCTTACAACGATAGCTGGACAAATTTCCGCGAGTTTGGTAAATTTTCAACCCAAAAATCAATCACCATTGCGTTGCAGGCTGGCAAAAAATATTACATCGAAGCTTTGCAGAAAGAAGGTGGTGGCGGTGATAATTTATCCGTGCAATGGCAGCTGCCGGATGGCACGATGGAAACGCCGATCGCCGGAACCCACTTGTCGCCTTACACCAGCACCGTAGCTGCAGCCGCAGATCAAACGATCAGTTTCGCTGCAATTGCTTCAAAAACTGTTGGCGATGCAGCTTTTGCGCTCAGGGCTACAGCTTCGTCCGGGCTGGCTGTTGGTTTTAGAATTGTTTCCGGCCCGGCTACTATTTCGGGTAATACGCTTAGCATCACCGGCGACGGAACCGTGGTGGTAGAAGCTACTCAAACGGGCAATGCTTCTTTTACCGCAGCAAAAATAGTAACGCAAAGTTTTACAGTTTCGCCGGCTTCAACTACTTGTTCTGCTACCGGAACAATTTTGCGTGAGGAATGGCGGAATGTTTCCGGTAATAATCTTTCGGATTTTTCTTTCCAAACCACACCAACTTCAAGCAGCCAGCTTACCAATTTTGAAGGGCCGAGAAGTGTTGCTGATAATTATGCTTCGCGCATCCGCGGATACATCTGCGCGCCGCAAACCGGTGGTTATGTTTTCTGGCTGGCTGCTGATGATGCAGCCGAATTGTATCTTTCTACAGATGATAATCCGGACAATAAAATCAGGATTGCAAACGTGGTTAGCTGGACGGATTTTCGGGAGTGGACAAAGTACGCCTCTCAAAAATCCGGCACCATAAATTTAGTTGCGGGCAAAAAATACTACATCGAAACGCTGCACAAACAAGGTGCCGGTGGTGATAACCTTTCGGTACAATGGCAGCTGCCCGGCGGAACAATGGAAAGCCCACTGCCCGGCAAATACCTTTCTCCGTACAGTGCAGCGCAGTTAAGTACCACACTTTTTAAGGCGAACAGCATCGTGCCAGCAGCGGTAACTACGGCCGGGTTTGTTTCTGAAACGGTGAAAATCGGTTTGTTTATCTATCCAAACCCGGCCGTACAGCAAACCAATGTAGAATTTGCTTTGCCGGATGCCGGGCAAACTACCATCCTGATGTACAACGCAAAAGGCCAGCTGATGCGTAAACTATTTGATGCCATGACGCAAGCCAATGCCAAAACCCAACTGATGCTGAATGTTGGAAACCTGCAAACCGGTTCTTATCTCATCAATTTAATCAGCGGGAAAAATATACTGACCAAAAAATTAATCGTGATAAAATAAATTATCCCCTTGTCGGCAGGTTAAATCGGGAATTTACTTGCCGGCAAGCTTTTGCAGAAATCATTAGTCCAATATCATCAAACAAAAAAACAGGTGATAAAAGAAGCATTTGCTGCAACTTTCAATCTCATTCGCCTGTAAAAGTATCAGGCGCAAGCGTTTTGCAGCTCTTGGTATTGAATACGCAGCAAAGCATGAAAAACGAGATGGAAGTATATTTTACCAGTCCGATTTTGGGACAGATTTATGGCAAGGTGACCGCAGAAAGTGATGGCTTATACCTGTTTGTTGGTAGCAGTATATTGGTTAGTATTGAATTGCGGCGGCTTGAATCGGGCTGGATGTGTGAAAAAGAAGAGTGGCTGCATAACTCGCAGGTGCAAGAACTGGGCGAACAGATAGATAAGGAAGAGGAATGGAGTTCTGCCAAGTAGGTTTTATACAGGCAAAGCATTTCCTCTAAACACAAATTTATACCGGTAAAAACAGCATTGAATAAACTTCCTCCGCGGTAATTGAAGATGCTAAACACAAAGTTTTTTAACCATTACATCCAGATTGGTAGCTTCTGTGGACAGGTAACGGCGGATATCTTCAAAATCCCGATCGGAAGCAGAATTCTCATCCAGTAAAGAAACCAAGCCCAGAATATTGGCGATAGATTTATTAAAATCCCGGCCAATCGTCTGTTGGAGCTGTTCTTTGGAAATTAATGATTCGGCTAAATTATACTGTTTTCTTGTTTTGAAAGCACTGACTAAAAATTCCATAAAGACAATTAGTTAATAGACGTTTACAAAAACCCTGGAGTTGTAACTTAATTCAGCAGATTAAAAACTCAATCTGTTGACAGAACCAAGATATAAATTGTTTTGCCGATTAATATTATTGTGGAAAAATTAACAAACTTTCTTGCATTAAATAAAAAGTTATCAACATTTGTCCCTTAAAAAATCAGGATTATTTCCTCAATTCAACCTAAACAAAAGCAACAGAGTTTTAGGAAGCCATCAGTTAAAATATTCCGGACGCCAGCAAAACCAAGTATCGACAGATTAAAGAATTGTATCGATAAAAGAAGCATTGGTTTTCGTCAAGATACATGCTTCTTTTATCGGCATAATTTTATTGTTTTAGGTTGAAATAAGGGATATACTTGCCCACACAAAAAACCAAACCGAAAAATCGTACATGAAATATATACTTTTTGCAGCAACCGTTTCCATACTATTTTTATCGGCCTGCAATCATCAAAGCAATGATGAAGGTTCTATCACTTATAGTTTGGATTACCAGTTGCCCGACAGTTTAAAGCGTTTTGCAGCATTTTTGCCGAAAGAAGCCAAAGTATATTTCAAAGGCGATTCTACGGTGAGCATCCAGCAATCCAAACAGGAATCGACCACGATCATCACAGATAAAAAAACCGGGTTTATGCGTGTTTTGCTAAAATCTGCTTTCCGGCAGTTTGTGGTAGATTACAACAAAGCCGAGCAGGCAGAAGAGATTGGCACGCTGCCGCCGCATACCGTTACCCCACAAAAAGAAAGTAAAACGATTGCCGGTTATCCTGCTCAAAAATATATTTTTCAGGATAAACTGTCCGGCGAAACCACGGAAGCCTGGTTTACCAAAAGCATTGCCGTACCACAAAATTCGATAACGATGATGCTGGATTCTACCCTGGGCGTACCGCTCACTTTCACCATCAGCCAGGCCGTGATGAAAATGAAAGTAACTGTAAAACAGCTTAAATTTGAACCTGTTCCGGCAGGCATATTCTCCACGCCGATGGGTTATAAGCAACTTACACCGCAGGAATTAAGGGAAATGCCGGTGCAGGATTAACGTGTTCTTTAACCCAAAATCCAACAAAAGCAAACACGGCTGATCCTGATTTTCAGGCGATAGAAAAAGCATTTATCCTGCAAACCATTTCTGGCAAATACTTCTTTTATCAATAAAAAACTATGTCAGCCCTACAAAATTTTGTACAATTATCCGTTGCCGACGGAACCACCATGCAGGCTTATACTTCCATTCCGGCGCATGGCAAAAGCCCTTTTCCTGCTTTGATTTTATTTCAGGAAGCTTTTGGGGTGAACCATCATATCCGCAAATTAGCGGACCGTTTTGCAGATGAAGGTTATCTGGTAATCGCCCCGGAACTTTTCCACCGCTCCGGCGCGGCCGGGACTGAGATTGATTATACCGATTTCCCTTCTGCCATGCCGCACATGCAAGCCATTACGGTGGAAGGTTTGGAAGCTGATATCCATGCCGCCTGGAACTGGCTGAACAGCAATTCGCAGGTTTTACATGGACAAATTGTTGCTACCGGTTATTGTTTGGGTGGCCGGGTTAGTTTTCTGGCCAACACGTTGTTGCCGTTTAAAGCGGCAGTATCTTATTATGGTGCCGGCATTGCACCGGAAATCATCAAAAGGGCAGCTTCTTTGCAGGCACCGCATTTGTTTTTTTGGGGAGGAAAAGATCAGCATATCCCGAAAGAGCAGATTGAAACGGTTAAAACAGAAATGACCAACGCTGGCAAAAAGTTTATTAATGTAGAATTTTCGGACGCCGATCATGGCTTTTTCTGCGATGAACGGGCCAGCTTCAATGCCGAAGCCGCAGAACTTGCCTGGGGCTTAACGCTGGAGTTTTTTATCCAAAAGTTGAAAAGATAAATGCTTCTTTTATCGGTATAAAGTTTGTTTGATGAATTCAGATGCTGTTTTTATCAGGTCAAAATTAGTATCAGCTTGGTGAAGATAAAAACTGTGCATCATAAGTATTAAACCTTAGTACAGAAAATTCGTTAAAAAGGCAAAGTATTACTTACTCAATCTTATCAATTTAAACTTATTCATGAAAAAGCTAATTTTAATTTTTGCTGTCATCTTTTCTTTATCTGCCGCTACCGGAAATTTTGTGCAAGCGCAAACTGCCAAGCAAACTTACTACAAGAATGGACACAAGTATGTTACCAAAACCAAAACCCGCCATGGCATGTCCAAAAGGGCAAAAGGTGCCATCATCGGCGGTGGTGCAGGTGCTTTGGGTGGCGCATTAATTGGCCACGGTGTTAAAGGTGCGCTGATTGGCGGCGCATTGGGTGCCGGTGCAGGTTATGTAGTTGGCAATGAAACAGATCAAGGAAAATCGCGTGCCGGAACGCATACCGTAGTTAAACGTAAAGTAATTCATTAAACTCAATTTTACCTCATAAAAAAAGCATCGCTGTTGTTGGCGATGCTTTTTTTATGAGGTATTTTTTTGATTAATTTAAAGATGCCATATCAATCACAAATCGGTAATGCACATCACCTTTTAAGGTGCGTTCATAAGCTTCGTTTATTTGATCGATATTGATCATTTCTACATCCGAAGTAATGCCATGCTCGGCACAGTAATCCAGCATTTCCTGTGTTTCTTTGATTCCTCCAACTAAAGAACCAACAATGCTGCGGCGGCCACCGATCAGGTTAAAAGCGTGAACATCAGATGGTTCTGGTGGTACGCCCAACAAAATCATCACACCGTTAGTGCGCAGCAATGGCAAATAATCGTTGTAATTGTGTTTGGCAGAAACGGTATCAATAATAAAATCAAACGTATTGGCCAAACCTTGCATTGTTTCCGGATTGGTGGTCAAGGCAAAATGATGCGCGCCTAATTCCTGGGCATCTTTTTCTTTGGATGGAGAACGGCTCAGCATCGTAACTTCTGCACCCATAGAGGCAGCGAGTTTTACGGCCATGTGGCCTAATCCGCCCAAACCAACTACGGCAACTTTATCGCCTTCTTTTACGCCCCAATGTTTTAAGGGAGAGTAAGTGGTGATGCCCGCACACAATAAAGGTGCAACTTTTTCTAAAGGCAATTTATCAGAAACACGCAACACAAAACCTTGTGTAACAACGATATGTGAAGAATAACCGCCATCGGTGATGGTTTTTCCATCCTGGGATTTGGAGTTGTAAGTCTGTGTGTGTCCGTTTTCGCAATATTGCTCCAGGTCGTCTTTGCAATTGTCGCAATGGCCGCAGCTATCTACAAAACAACCTACGCCAACGGTATCGCCTTCTTTAAATTTGGTTACGTTTTCGCCAACGCGGGTTACTTTTCCAACAATTTCGTGTCCGGGAACAACCGGATATTGCGTGCCGCCCCATTCATTACGTGCGGTGTGGATGTCGGAGTGGCAAACGCCGCAATATAAAATTTTAATTTCCACGTCATCAGCTCCCGGTTCCCGGCGGTCAATCTGATGAGGTGCTAAAGGTGCTTCGGCCGCCTGCGCCGCGTATGCATGTACTGAATTCATAATTCTTCTTGTTTGATGTTCTAACAAGTATCGGGATTTTAATGTTTTTGGAATGTCAAGGTATTTAGAAGTATCAGCATAAAATCTGATTTGATTTAACTGTATTAATCAATTCAGTATGAAAGATAATTTTGAAGAAGTAACAGAGGTACGTAAAGCTTTAAGACGCTTGTTTATGATCTTCTTTTATCTGATACAACAGAATTGAAGAGCTTTACAATTGTTGCTCCAATTCCACCTGAAACAAAAAAGTCATTGATATTGGCAATTTGTTCTTTTTTTAACCAATCATTTTTAATTGGCAATATCAGATGAAGAATTATAATTAAAATAACTGCAACTGTAGCTATAGTAAAAAGACAAAGTATAACAATATAAATCCAGTTTTTTACATTATCTGTCCTGCGTTTTCTTTTTGAATCTTCAATTATAGCTTTTTCTTCTTCTTCAGCTATATGGTCTACCCTTCTTGGGGACGTTTCTCCGATTCTATCTAAACCAGACATTTAAATAAGATGTGCTTTTTTCTTGTAATATTCGCCAATTAAATCATTCCTTATAATGGCAAACAATTTATTTTTTCCACCTTCCTTATTCCAAACAATATCCCAAGGGCTGTTTTCTTCATGAGTTAAAGTTGATAACTCAGGTCCTGTATATTCTCTATATACAGACCAAATCTTTTCTAAAAGTTTTATTACAGAATCATCTTTAGGAACTGGGTATTCTCCAATTTGAAAATCTAAAGCTAATGCACCTATTTGCTGATCTTTGTATTTTTTAAATGATTCATATACAGATTTGACAACCGGTCCAAACTTCCAAGCTTGAACAGCCTCTGTAAGAAGTGGATTATTATTTAATCCTAAATTCCATCCGTGAGCTAAATATACCAATTTTAATACCTTCATAGGTGTTAACTCAACACCTTCATAAAGTGATTTATTCACGAAAAAATTAGCTACTGAAATCGGTGTTTCCATTTTGTAAAAATACTATTTTTTTTAGTATATAAAATGAATTAATACAAACTATTAGCCAACATTAACAAATAATGTTGAAAAGTACCTAATATATCTCCAGATTAAGTTATTAACAAAGCAATTTAGACATTAGGAAACTTATACCAAATAGGAAAGAAAAACTTGAAACATACTAAGGCTAAATACAAACCAAAACCCAATTTCTCGGTAGTATTTATAATAATTTTATACCGATAAAAACAGCATTATGCCAAACCGTCTCGCCCATTCTACCTCACCATACTTGCTGCAGCACGCCCACAATCCGGTGGATTGGTTTCCCTGGGGCGAAGAAGCACTACAAAAAGCAAAGGCCGAAAACAAGTTATTGCTGATTAGTATCGGCTATTCTGCTTGCCACTGGTGTCATGTGATGGAGCATGAAAGCTTTGAAAAACAGGAAGTTGCCGAAATAATGAACCGCTTTTTCGTTTGCATAAAAGTAGATCGTGAAGAACGGCCGGATGTGGACCAGATCTATATGAGCGCCGTGCAATTAATGACCAACCGCGGCGGCTGGCCGTTAAATTGTATTTGTTTGCCCGATCAGCGTCCGGTTTACGGCGGAACTTATTTTCCCAAAAAAGACTGGCTCAATCTGTTACTTAATTTAGCCGAATTCTGGAACGAAAAACCACAAGAAGCAGAAGAATACGCCGCCAAACTTACAGATGGCATTCATAAATACGAACAATTTGAGTTTGTAAACGAAGCAAAAACTTTTTCCAAAACCGATCTGGAAGCGATTGTGAAGCCTTGGAAACGGCAATTTGATATGGTTGAAGGTGGTTTAAACCGCGCGCCAAAATTCCCGATGCCCAACAATTGGCAATTTTTGATGCGTTACGCACATTTGATGCAGGATGAAGCCGTGCAGATGAGCGTTCGCATCACGCTGGAAAAAATGGCTTTTGGCGGAATTTATGATCAGATCGGCGGTGGTTTTGCGCGATACTCTGTGGATGGGAAATGGCATGTTCCACACTTTGAAAAAATGCTGTACGATAATGCGCAATTGGTGAGTTTGTATGCTGAAGCTTTTACCTGGGCGGTTGATCCTTTGTATCCGAAAATTATTGCTGAAACTTTGGCTTTTATCGAACGGGAACTCACTTCTCCCGAAGGTGGTTTTTACTCGGCTTTGGATGCCGACAGCGAAGGCGTGGAAGGTAAGTTTTACACTTTTACCAAAGCCGAAGTCGAAGAAGTTTTAGGTGAAGACGCGGAATTGTTCAATATTTATTTTCATGTAACCGACGAAGGAAACTGGGAAGAGGAGCAAATCAATATTTTTTTCAGGAAAGATGATGCCGATGAGTTGGACGAACGTTTCGGGCTTTCGGTGGACGAACTGCAGACGAAAATCAATCAATCCCGTCAAAAAATACACGATAAAAGAAGCACGCGCGTTCGCCCCGGATTAGACCATAAAATCCTGGCCGGCTGGAACGGCTTAATGTTAAAAGGTTATTGTGATGCTTACCGCGCGCTAAACGAGCCGCAATATCTGGAAACCGCCAAACGCAATGCTTCTTTTATCCTGCAAAATCTCTCCAACGGAAACGGAAAACTGAACCGCGTTTACCAAAATAATTCACCTGCTTTTCTGGATGATTATGCTTTGGTTGCCGATGGTTTGATCGCGCTGTATGAAGTTACTTTTGACGAAAAATGGCTGCTCGAAGCACGAAAAATTAACGATTATGCTGTTGATCATTTTTACGACCCGGCAACCGGCATGTTTTTTTATACTTCGGATGAAGACGTGCAACTCATCGCCCGGAAAACGGAAGTAATGGATAATGTAATTCCATCTTCCAACTCGGTTATGGCCCGGAACCTCAAAAAATTGGGTTTGCTTTTTGACCACGAAGAATATCACCGGCTTTCGGGCCAGCTTTTACTAAATATCGAAAAAAGCATGGCACCATACGGTTCGTCGTTTTCTAACTGGGCGATGCTTCTTTTAGACGAGGTTTTTGGCGTTTATGAAATCGTGATCACCGGCGAAAAATCCGAAGAAAAAAGAAGAGAATTTGAGAAAAAATATCTTCCAAACAAAATTATCCTGGGCGGAACAAAAGGAACTTTACCTTTGTTGCAGGATAAAATCGGTAGTAAAAACAGCATTTTTGTTTGCAAAGACAAAACCTGCCAGCTGCCGGTTGATGAAGTTGCAGAAGCTTTTAAACAGATTGTAGAATGAGTAACAAGTATTTAGTATCAAGATGATTTGCAGCGTGCAGCTTACTTGATACCTGATACTGAATACTTGATACTATAGAAAATTATTATGAAAATTGAACCACAGCACGTAGTATCATTAACTTATGATTTGTACGTAGACCAGGAAAATGGCGAAGAAGGTTTGGTAGAAAGTGCCACCCAGGAGCAGCCGCTGACATTTATTTATGGTGCCGGCCAGATGTTGCCAAAATTTGAAGAGCATTTGAGCACTTTGAGTGCGGGCGATCAGTACGAATTCCGGTTGACCGCGGAAGATGCTTATGGCGAGTATGATAACGAAGCCATTGCCAGTTTGCCAAGAGAAATGTTCGGAACAGAAGAAGTTCCGGCAGTTGGCAGTATGTTGCCTTTGCAGGATAATGAAGGCAACCGTTTGCAAGGCCAGGTAGTTTCTGTTGCAGAAGATGCCGTTTTAGTGGATCTAAACCATCCGATGGCTGGCCAGGCTTTACATTTTAAAGGTGAAATTTTAAATGTCCGCCCGGCAAATGAAGAAGAATTATCTCATGGCCATGCGCATGGGGAAGATGGAAATTCAGGCCATTAATGCTTCTTTTAGCACATAAAAATTGGTGAATAAAAAATCCTGATCGAAACTGATCGGGATTTTTTGTACACTACATTCGTAAATGTCGGTTTTCATAATAACATTAATAAATTAGCTTTTCAAAAAAGTACTCCATATAATATTTCGTTTGATTTCTCAAAAGTTTGTTTGAGAGATTATGAAGTTTACTTTTTGATATTCTTTTTAAGATATTCAAAAATTTCCTGACAAATATTCCCTAAAGCGGGTTGAGCAGTTTGATCAGCTTCGTTCGTTAATAAAATGATGCCAATGTTTACTTCAGGAAATACAGCTAAATAACTGGAGAATCCAAAAGAACCACCACTTTGAAAGATTCTTCTATACCCTTCATTTGTTTTATTTATTTGCCAGTTTAATCCGATAGCAAATGTATTGGTGTTTCCATAAGTAGTTTTATGTGATAAAGCTACTACAGGATCATTTTCATTGAGATGAAAATTAATATAATTTAGCATATCTGGTATATTAGAATACAAGCCTCCTGCCGGTTCTATTATTAAGGGATTGTAAGGCATTAGAAGACCTTTTCCATTATAACCTTTTGCAATTTCCTTTGATTCCTTCGTTTTATAGGTCAAAGCTGTATTGGACATTTTTAAGGGTTTTGTTATGTATTGTTTAACCAAATTGGCATAAGACGTTTTATAAACACTTTCTAAAATATAACCTAACAACTGGGCACCAGCATTAGAATAGGAAAATTTATAACCCGGAACCGTATCAATACTTACTTTGTGCAGGTCCTTAAAAAATTGTTCGCGTGTATAATGATTCTGAATTCTATAAATAATAAATGGTAAAGAATCTGGGTTTGATTTAAAAAGATTGGGATTATAAGGTAAAAAAAAGGGTAGCCGGGACATGTGATTTAACAAATGATATAAGCGAATGGGCTGGCCTCCATATTCAAGATTTGGATAGGAACCAGTTAAATGAAGCCGGATATCATCATCTATTTTGACTTTTTTGTCTTTTACAGCCTGAGCTAATAATAGACCTGTAAATGTTTTGGTAATGGATCCGATTTCATATAATGTTGAGTTGGTAGGTAAATTGCTTTCCTTACGACTTGTAGAACCAAAATGGTACATTACTGTAAGGCCGTTTTGGATTATACCAATAGATAAGCCAACCCGTAAAGAATCTTTAATAAAAGTTTTTCCTTTTGCGTTTACCAAGCTGTCCAATTGCTGTTGCCATTTATCTGTTAGCGTTTGGGCGTAGACGCCAGTTAAATTGGCAATAAATAATAAAAGAAAGATTAATCTTTTCATTATAATTATAATGACTAATGATTGTAAAAAGATTTGTCGGGATTTTTGCTGAGACTAAATTATTGGCTTCTCTGGCTTTCCGGTTTCTCCGGCTGTTCTGGTTGCTTGGGTGGTATCGGTGTTGTTGGAATATTGTATTTAGTAGAGTTCTTGCGGATTTGTTCCATCTGCTTTTTCCATTTCTTGCTGTTAAATTGTTTGCGCGGCTTTTCTCCCTGTTTCCGAATATCTTCCTGTTGCTTTTTCCATTCGGGGCTGTTAAAGTATTTAGTGGTGGCCTCGTTAACAGATTTGCTAATTTCTTCCATTTGCTTTTTCCATTCCGGGCTGTTAAACTGTTTGCGTATTTCTTCGCCCTGAATTTTAATATCTGCCATTTGCTTTTTAAACTCCGGGCTGTTAAATTGTTTTTGGATTTGTTTACGCATGTCTTCCTGCTTCTTTTTCCATTCCGGGCTGTTAAACTGCTTGCGTATTTGTTCACGCAAAATTTCGCCTTGTTTACGCATTGCCTCTGTCTGTTTTTTCCATTCTGTACTGGAATAAAACTTATTATTAAAAGCTATTTTATTGGAATCCGGAAATTTAAAAGCAAAATCAAAATCTTGAAATTGGTTTAGTTTTCCGTTCTGCTTCAAAAACTCTTTTTGTGCATCGGCAGGCAACTCTTCAACCGAGTTGTATTCTTTTTTATTTCCAACTGAATCTTCCAACACAATCTTAAACTTATTTTTTGATTTGATAGAAGTATCAGCAGATAGATTATAAAAAATCTCTTTGCCTTGAAAAGATAATTTCTGACTTGGTTTGTTTCCGGATTGACGTTCAATATAGATTGTATCTGCTATCATCTCATTTATAGAAGAATTGCGTGATTTATGAACAAGCAACATTTTATCAGCAGTGAGCTTAACCTTAGAAGAATCAGATGCTGTTTTTACCATACTAAAATTAGTGAGGCGATAGACCGCTAAATTTTTTAATGCTTTTTTTACCGGCATATTCCATGCAACAGAAATTCCAATTGTGGCAATTGCAAGCAGCAATACAACCAATTTTTTTTGGGGCGAAGGTTCATTAATTTTCATATTTGTGATTCTTTTAATTCGGTTTAATAAAGTGTATTTTTTTCCGTTGGAAGCCAAAGCAAGCGTTAATTGTGTACTTCTGTTTTCTTCAATCAGCAGCAAAGCACGTGCATAAGCTATTGTATGCTGAGTATTGTCCAGCACCAAATCATCACAACATTGCTCGCGGTATTTGTTGATTTCACGTTCCATCAGCCAAATTGCAGGATTGAAAAATAAGAAAGACTGAACGATGCAAAGCAGCATATTCAGCAGATAATCATTTCGTTTAATGTGCGCCAGTTCATGCAGCAAAATAGTTTCGGTTTGTTCTGCAGATAATTGGTTGATTAAGGCGATCGGGAAAACAATTATCGGTTTGATAAAACCCAATGTTAGCGGTACACATATTTTATCAGACAAGTAAACCGATACTGTTTTTATCAACCTAAAATTGGAACTTAATTGATTTGAAATATTGGTTAAGTAACTATCCAATTTCAGGTTCTTATTATTTCTAAACCAATTGATATTGATCAAACCAATTATTAATTTCAATATACAAAACAGTAATCCAATTAAATAGGAACAAGTAATTAAATAAGCGTAACGGCTTGTCCAAAAGCTAAATTGCAGCCACAAGTTTGGCTTTGAAATTACGGTTGAAATGTTGTTTCCAACTTTATCCGGCAACAATTTTGGATCAAAAGCAGTAACTTGTATTTGCTGGTAATGATGAAAAAAAGTTAAAATAAACCCGGCAAACAAACACAAGTTAGCCGCATAATATAGATTGAACTTTAACGACGGTATGCTTCTTTTATAGCCTAAAAACAGCAATTGTAACAACACATAAACTACTGCACCTTGCAGGCAGGATTCGGGCAAAGTTTTACTAAGTGCAAGTATGAATTGGTTAGTTTCCATAATTGTAATTGTTATTTAAGTTGATCCAAGTATTTTTTAATCGCTTCCAATTCTTCCGGCGAAGATTTGTGATCGCTCAAAGCCTGCATCACCAATTGTGAGGTAGAACCGTTGAAAGCATTGTTAATCAGTTTATTAACTAAACTTTTCTGTGTTTTTTTCTGGTTGAGTAAAGCTTTGTAAACATGTGTCCGGCTGCTGGCATCGCGTTCTACCAAGCCTTTTTCGTGCATCAGTTGCATCAGTTTTAAGGTTGTGGTGTAGCCGATTTCGGTTCGTTTGATTTTGCTTAATTCTTCATTTACTTCACGAACGGTGCTAGAATTGTTTTGCCACAAAATCTGTAAAATCTCCAGTTCGCTTTCGGTTGGTTTGTTGTTCATCCTTTTGTTACGAATATTTTCGTATTACAAATGTACGAAGTGTTTCGTATAATGCAAATCTTTTTAGAGTTTTTTTTGGAGATCGAATGTTATGTAGTGCTGAATTTTTAATAAGTTAGGCTTTTAAAGCCCAACAACTATATCACCATGAAATTAAAATTAATTACTGTATTTATTATTTTTTTGCTAACAGGAAATCTATGTTTCGGTCAGCAGGATGATGTAGTAGCTTATCTAAAGACGAATGCTGTTTTAATCGATACAAATTCTAAAAACTTACAAGATTTATCAGCATTAAATAAAGTTTTTGAGGGCCGCAGGATAATTGGTATGGGGGAAGCTACACACGGAACTCAGGAATTTCAGGCCAATAAATTTCTTTTTCTTAAATATTTGGTAACGAAATTAAACTATAAGCTTTTTGGTATTGAAGCTAATTTTACAGAATGCAGAAGAGTTAATGATTATATATTTTATGGAAAAGGTGATGCAAAAACGTCAATAGATGGCATGTATTTTTGGACTTGGAACACAACGGAAGTTTTAAAGATGGTTGAATGGATGCGAAGCTACAATGTAAATAAAACCGACGACCAAAAGATTAAATTTTATGGTTTTGATATGCAATATGATGTTTATGCTATACAGGAAATTACCGAAAAGTTGAAAAGGTTGGATAGTGTTTATTTTGATGCAAATTATAGTCAGCTTGCTCATGTAGATACTGTTAAAGGCTTATATTCACCATCTGTTAAAAGAAAAAGAGACTCTATAGTAAGCGGGCTGATTGATCCGCTCAAAGCCTATGTTAATAGTCAGGAAAATAATCTCTTAAAAATTTATTCAAAAGAAGAGGTGGCTTATACAAAGCGGGACATTCGACTTTTAGAACAATACCTTGACGAAAATCGGACAGACACAAAGAATCGAAAAGTCTCACTTTCGGCGTCTAAAAAACGAGATAAATACATGGCTGAAAATATAGAATGGATATTAGAACACGAAGGGCCTGAAAGTAAAATAATGCTTTGGGCGCATAACTATCATGTGAGCAAAAACGAAGGAATTAATACTAACAAAACTATGGGCAGTTATTTAAAGAAATTGTATAAAGACCAATATTATGTAATTGGGTTTGATTTTAACAAAGGATCTTTCCGAGCTGTTGATATAAAAAGTTATAAATTAAAAATATTTACAGTTCCTGAAGCAAAAGATGGCTCTAGTAGCTATTTTTTTTCTAAGTTAAACATACCAGAATTTTTTATTGATATCGAAAAAACGGTAAGAACTAATTCGCCTGCAAAGATTTTTTTTACCAAAAGTATAACTCAACGTTTAATAGGTGCTACTTTTAATATGGATTGGGAAAAAAAAACTTATATAAAAGACCCATTATATGATTATTATGACGGGTTGATATTTGTAAATGAAACTACTGCAACTATACTACTTAAATAAGTTGATCATAAGTTCAACTTCGCCAAATACAAATCCATATCATCTTCATACAAAATCTCACCATTCCAGCCATTTTTCAATGCTGTTTTTAGCAGTGTTTTTTGGTCGATGTACAACCAGTTGAACCATTCGCCCAGCTGGTTTTTGTATTGATATTGATAGCTGATCTCGCCGTAATATTTGTTTTTCGGCAGCGGCAAACCTTCATACAAATAAGCAATATCCGACGAATCAAAAATCAACTGGCCGCCGGGCAGCAGCAATTGTTTGGCGTGTTGTAAAAAGCGGTCTAACCCGGCTAAGTTTTGCGTCAAACCAATGCCGTTCATCAGCAACAACAACGTATCAAATTTTTCGGTTTTGTAGTGAAAAACATCCTGTTGTACTACTGTTTTTACACCTCTTTTTTGCATCACCGCCGCCGCGCCAGGCGATAATTCCAGGGCGGTGACCTCAAAATTTTGTTCCTGCAAAACCAAAGTATGGCTTCCGGCACCTGCACCGATATCCAGCACTTTGCCGCGGCATAATTGTAAAGCCAAGCTTTCTGCTTCCGGCATTTCCGCTTCCGGGCGAAAAAATATTGCTACCGGCATTTCTTCCGGTTGGCCATAATTGTTGTTGAGCCAGAGCTGATGTTCCGGCTTTCCGTCAAAAAAATCCTGCAAAGCCTGGCCGTAAATATCCATCGCCGCAAAGTAAATTATAAAATAGGTTGATGCTGTTTTTATGAGGTAAAAATTGTGTTTGCAGTATGATCAGGTTTTAACAGAAATCCGGAATGCTTCTTTTATCAACCTTTTTTTGAGTTGAATGGATGTTTTATAATTCTAACCAGTCAAAAAATTCGACAAAAAAAACGCCTGACTATCTGCCCGGCGTTTTTTCAAATACCAATTTTAGGTCGATAAAAACAATATCAGTTATTTGTTTTTGGTGCGGTGGCGGCAGCTTCCGCTTTTTCTTTCTTTTTAAAGAAACCGCGCAACAGGAAATTGTGCTGAACAGCTTCCAGATCATCGTTTAGTTTAACAGAGCTTTCCTGCAAATTGCCCATTGTTGTTTTCACCTGTTCAGCGGTTTTGGCATCGTTCAATAATAAACCCATTGCATTATCGCTGCTGTTTAATTTATTGCTGGCTTTGCTCAAATTGTCTGTAATAACGCTTGCTTTGGCGGCCGTTTGTTTCAGTTGATCCGCGGTTGCAGATAGTTTATTGAACACGCTGGTGTCGGTCAGCATTTTATCAGCCAAACCACCTTTTGTGTTCAGTTTTAATGAAAAAGCACTCAGCTGCCCGGCCAATGCAGCAGATGTTTTGGTGGTTTTCTGCAAGTTCATCACAATGGCGCGAAAGCTGTTGGCCAAATTAGAATCTGCCAGCAAAGCTCCGGCCGTGCCTTTTCCTTTCACCATATCAGCACTCAATTGTTTAAAATTTGAAGTGATGCCGATCAGGTTTTGGTTATTTTCCTGAAAAGTTTTCATGATATCATCCGTAGAAAGATCTTTCTGCACCTGCAAAATATCACCGTCTTCAATCTCAGCTGTTTTCGGGTTTCCGCCAAAAATTACAATGAGTTTATTGCCGATCAAGCCATCAGAACTTAATTTCGCACTCGCATCTTTGCGGATGTAAGCTTGTGCAGATTGCTCGATCCGCATCGAAACTTCAACCTGGGAATTGCCATAAAATTTGATTGTTTTGACCGTGCCGATTTTTACCCCGGAAAACCACACATTGTTACCGGGTTTCAGGCCGCCAATATCGCTGAATACGGCATTGACCCGCAGTGATTTTACAAAAGTTTTTTGCTGGCCACCTAAAGTAAAAATGCCTACAATGAATATCACTAAGCCTAAAAATATAAATAAACCTACTAATACGTTTCGTTTAGTTTCTGTCGCCGCCATGTTTTTATTGGATAAAATTGTAAGTATAAAATGTTTTTACGCGTTCGTCATCGGTATTGAAAACCTCCTCAAAAGTTCCCGTCCGCATAAACTTGCCGTCCAGTAGCATAGCCACGCGGTCGCCGGTTGCTTTGGCACAGGTAAGATCATGGGTGATGATGATGGATGAAGTTTGATAGCGTTGCTGTACTTCGTTTATCAGGTGATTTATTTCAAGACAGGTAATCGGGTCTAATCCGGCAGTTGGCTCATCATATAGCATTATTTCCGGTTTCAAAATTAAAGTCCGCGCAATGCCGATCCGTTTTCGTTGTCCGCCGGAAAGTTCGGATGGCATTTGGTTGATTGTTTGCGATAAACCAACCGCATCGAGCACGGATTCCACCTGTTCATTTACTTCTGCTTTGCTCAAATGCCGTTGATTGCGCACCAGTGGAAATTCCAGGTTTCCGCGTACCGTCATGCTATCGTACAAAGCACTATTTTGGAAGGAAAAACCAATCTTCAGTCGCAATTGCTCCAGTTCTTTCGGGTTTAAGCTGTTTACATCCTGGCCAAGCACGGTTACCGTACCGGAATCCGGCGCAAGCAAACCCGAAATTATTTTGATCAAAACTGATTTTCCTGTCCCTGACCTGCCCAAAACTACTACGTTTTCGCTCTGATAAACTTCCAGGTCGATGCCGCGCAACACTTCATAATCACCAAAAGATTTCTTCAGGTTTTTTATTTCGATAACCGGTTTGCTTCTGTCAATAAACGAAACTTTTCCTTTTTCCATCAGCTGATTATTAAACCCGGAAAAAGCCGGAAATTTGTACAATTACTATTTCTTCCACAAAAACCAAAAACATGCCGAGCACAACTGCAGAGTTTGCCGCTTTGCCCACGCCTTCTGTTCCTTTGGTTGAATTGAAACCCTGGTAGCAGCCAACCATCCCGATGGTAAAACCAAAGACGATAGATTTTATTAAAGAAGTGTTGAAATCCAAAAAAGAAATCGGCTCAAAAGCATCCTGAAAAAATGCACCGATGCTGGTGCCTTCGTTCTGGCTCACGTTTAAATACGCACCAAGCATGGCCACAAAGGCAGTATACATTACCAAAACCGGGATGCTGACCGTAGTTGCCAGAACGCGCATACAAACCAAAAATTTAAACGGGTTGGTTGCAGATACTTCCATCGCATCTATCTGTTCCGTCACTTTCATCGAAGCCAGCTCGGCACCAATACTGGAACCTATTTTGCCGGCACCGATCAATGCAGTAACCAACGGGGCCAGCGCCCTGAAAATAGCGATAGAAACCAAAGATGGCAACCACGAAGTGGCACCAAACTCGGCCAGCGAAGGGCGGGATTGCTTGGTAAACACAATCCCAGTGATAAAACCGGTTAAAGTAATGAGCGGGAAGGAGCGGTAACCAACTTCGTAACACTGGCGGATAAATTCTTTAAACTCGTAAGGCGGCAAAAAAGCTTCCTTAAAAAATCGAAGGATAAAACGGTAAACGTTGTAAATATCTTCAAAGAAAACGGAAAAACTACCCGGAAGTTTAGGCTTGGCTGTTTCCTCTTCTGCTATGGTATTATTGTCGGAGTTCATCAAGATTATTCAAAGTATTTTTTATCTTTTTGTTTGCAAAACCTATAATTAAATAGTTTGTACAGCGGTTCAAATTCTTAAAGCAGAATTACTTAATATTTATACGTGAGGCAAATATATAAAGATTGAAAATGTTAATCGTTTGATTAATTAATTATACGCTGTTATGATAATTATGCTTTTGTTTGATGCTTCTTTTATAGGGTAAAAATCAGTGAAACATAAATAATAGATTACTGTTGACCAAAAGTTCGATTTTTTGGTTTGAAAATTGTACATTTAATCAATCAGATTTCTGGTTGATTTTACTTAACCCTTAAAAATTACAACAATGAAAAGTGAATCAAAATTAATTGCCGGTATATTGATCGGTGTGGCAGCAGGCGTATTAGCCGGTATTTTATTGGCACCGCAAAGCGGAGAAGAAAGTCAGGAAGATTTTGCTGATGCAGCATCTGATTTTGGCGGAAAAGTGAAAGACAAATTTTCTGATTTTTTGGATGAAGCCAGCGATCTGAAAGAATCTTTGGGCGATAAGGTTTCCTCTAAACTGGATGATCTGATCAGCTTGATTTCTTCCAAATCTGATGATGCCAAAGATTGGGCAGAAAGCAAAGCTGATGAAGCAAAAGATAAAGCCGCTGGTTACAAAAAGAAATATTCTTAGTTTTAATCAGCATAAAAAAAGCATCCTGCAAATTGCAGGATACTCTTTTTATGCACCCAATTTTAGGTCGATAAAAACAGTATTGTTGAAAATCAGAAGGATAAAGGCATACCTCATACCTCATACCTTATCCAAACAAATCACTGCTCAAATAGCGGTCGCCACGATCGCAGGCAATAAAAACGATCAGGCCGGATTCCAGTTCCTGCGCAATTTTTAGTGAAACAAATAAGGCCCCGCCGCTGCTCATCCCGGCAAAAATACCCTCTGTTCTGGCTAATTTCCGGGTCATTTCTGTTGCTTCTGTTTGAGAAACATCTACAATACGGTCAACCCTTTTGGCATCAAAAATTTTGGGCAAATAAGCAGTCGGCCAGCGGCGTATCCCCGGAATCGAGGATTCTTCTGTAGGCTGGCAACCGACAATCTGAATATCCGGGTTCTGCTCCTTCAGAAACATCGAGTTGCCCATAATCGAACCCGTTGTACCCATGGCACTTACAAAATGCGTGATCTTTCCGTTGGTATCACGCCAGATTTCCGGGCCGGTGGTTTTGTAATGCGCCAGGTAATTATCTTTATTGGTAAACTGGTTCATCAAAAAATAGTCTCCGTTTTTTGCTTTTTCTACGGCATAATCCCGGCAAGCTTCAATATTTTCAAGCAAAGTAACTTTCGCCCCAAAAGCTTCCATCGTCAAAACGCGTTCTTTGGTAGAGTTGGATGGCATTACCAATTCAATCTCCAAATCAAATAACCGCGCAATCATGGCCAAAGCGATGCCCGTGTTTCCGCTGGTGGCTTCAATCAATTTGCTGCCGGTTTTGATGTCGCCACGTTCCAGCGCGCTCCGCACCATGTTCAAAGCGGCACGGTCTTTCACACTTCCGCCGGGATTGTTGCCCTCCAGTTTAGCGTAAATTTTAACGTTTGGGTTTGGGTTGAGCCGCGTGATTTCTACCAGCGGTGTATTCCCGATCAGTTCTATAATTCCTGCCATGATGCTTCTTTTAGCTGCTAATTTTTCCTTCAATCACTTCAATATTCGGTTTGTGATACACCACCGAACCCGGCGGCACACTCTTCGTCAGCCACACATTGCCGCCAATAATGCTGTTTGCACCAATCACGGTATTGCCGCCCAGAATCGTTGCACCGGAGTAAATGATCACACCGTCTTCTACCGTTGGGTGCCGTTTAATATCGGCCATACTTTTATCCACACTCATCGCGCCCAAAGTTACGCCCTGATACAATTTTACATGGTTCCCGATGGTGCTGGTTTCGCCGACAACCGTTCCCGTTCCGTGATCAATGGCCAGATGCTCGCCGATATTTGCTGCCGGATGGATGTCGATCCCGGTTTTAGAATGTGCATATTCCGTCAGAATCCGAGGCAAAAGCGGCACATTGATTTTTAATAAATTATGGGCGATCCGATAAAAAGAAATCGCATAAAAACCGGGATACGTGCGGATCACTTCAAACTCGGTTTTTGCTGCCGGATCACCGTTAAAAATCGCTTTTACGTCGGTATTCAGGATCCGGTAAAGTTCTGGTACTTCCTCAAAAAAAACCTCCGTCAGCTGGAAATTATTACAATGCTGACAAGCACCCGTGGCTTCCATAATCGTAAAAAGTTCTTTTTTCAAGGAAGCAAATGCTTCTTTTAGCCCCTGTAAATTAGTAAAAGGCAGTTTCGCTTTCTCCGGATAAAGTAAGCCAATCAGCTTCAAAGCCCACAGCGCAATCTCTTCGTTGGAAGGAACGGCCTCCATTTGCTGCTTTTTGCTTAATAAATGCTGATAAAATTCCTGCTCCGTCATTTTTCTTGCAGCTTGTTTGGCTGTAAAATTTAAATATGCAATTGTAGGAATTTGTATTTGATCTGATTGTAAAAAAGAAATGCTGGCCTACAAAAAACAGTTTATGGTGCTGTATGCAAAGTTGTAGCAGGTTCTGCGTGTTTGTTGGCTGTAATTTCCGGATCGATAACGCTGATAGCTTCAAGCAAAACTTCGTAAGGGCGATAACCAGTTATTATAACGCCATTTTTACCAGGCTTGTGGATAGTTAAAGTTGGAAAACGGCCAATGCCGTTATAACGTACTTTTTGCAGATCATCTTTAAATAACTGTACACTTTTTTCGCCGCTGATATCTTCTAAAAATTGGTTAAAATTTAAAAGTTCAGGATTTTCTTCAGCAAAATTTTGGGCAATTGCAGTTAGAACTTCCGGCTTGGCTACGTTTTGATTTTTGGTCATTACTGCTTCGCGCAGCTTGTACAAAAAATTTTCTCCTGCTTCTCTAGATTGTATTTCTGCACTTTTTACAGCAATACACGCAGGATAAGAGGATGTTGGTGGATCATCAACCCAAATACTTGGATCAATAAAAACATTGGCAATCTGGCTTGCTTCCATCCACAACGGCCCTAATTGTGCGGGGCGGTTTATGGCATTCATCGGATCCTGATAGTTTTGCCAGTTGGATATTAATCCACCCATATAATAAAAATAAGTAATCTGCTCGGCAAATTCTCGTAATAAACGCTGCCAGTGCGGCTCAAATGCCCAGCTCCAACAACAAAGCGGATCGGTATAGTATTCTATAACGATCCGATCTGCTTCTTTTACCGGTAAAAAATTATGTTTCTTTTCTCCCTGCAAAGTCATCAACAAAACTACTTATGATAAGTGCTCCATTGGTTTTCACCTTTTGGCAACGCACTGTTAACTTCTTCACTGCGTTCTTCGCTTAAAGCTTTATTTAACTTTTCTACTGAGCTTTCTGTACGATCTGTTCCTGTTGGTTTTAAGCCTTGTAAACCGCTAGTTTCCTGTACAAACGCTACCGGATCAGCAATATATTGCCAGGTTTCGCCTAATTGAGAGCTTTTACCTTCGTTCCACGGACCTCTAATATCGGGACCGTTAGACATGTTGTAATAAGTGTTGCTATGTCTTGGATCGCCTTGCAATATTCCCGGAGGAAAGTTTGGCTGAATGGTATTTAATGCAGCTTCAAATTGCTGATAATGTGTCACTTCTCTCGTCATTAAAAAACGAAGTGTTTCTTTTACGGAAGGATCATCAGTAAATTTCATCAGATATTCATACACTATTTTTGCCCGGGATTCTGATGCGATATTTGAGCGTAAATCAACCGTTAAATCACCATTGGCCGTTACATAAGCAGCTGTCCACGGTGTACCGTTACTATCGGTTAAAGTTGGTCCGCCTCCGCTTAAAACTGTAAATTGCGGATTAAACATGGCTTCGTGCATAAAGCTTTCTTTAGCAGCAGAACCGTCCAGCAATTTCATAATTTCAGATTCTTCTGCCGCATTTTTTAATTCACCATTTACGCCTCCCAACAGCATTTGGATGGTTGCGCCAACAATCTCCAGGTGACTAAATTCTTCTGTGGCAATATCCATCAGCAAATCATATTTGTCTGGATAAGGCTGCTTACAGGTAAATGCCTGCGTAAAATACTGCATTGCTGCCTTTAACTCACCATTACTTCCTCCAAATTGTTCTAACAACAAGCGGGCAAAACGAGGATCTGGTTTTGATACCCGCGCGTTAAATTGTAATTCTTTTACGTGATGAAACATGATATCTTTAGTTTATTAATTGAATAAATAGTGTCTGTTATCAGTATTAACAACAGAAAAAGAAACACGTTTTAATATTATGAAAATAAAATGAGGAGGCTGATTACTTTAAATGATAAGGGAAACTTATCTAATAATCCATGCCTTCAATTTGTAATTTATTGTGATATTTGATTATTAACCTAATTATAAAATGAAAAACGAATTATTTGAAGCCTTATCAGTTCTGCACGCCAAAGTTGCCGACTTGAAAGTATATGATTATGAAAATGCTACTTTGCTGCGCCGTTACTCGCAGGAATTTGAAGCACTTTCAACACGTTTGCTAACTTTTGATCCTGAAAAATTTAAAGATGTGGCTACCGATTATCAGAAATCTTTGCCACAAGGATTTCATTCTGAAATAGATGTGCATGATGATACCGATAATGGCAACGGTTTTTACGAAAGCGTAGCCAATTTAAATAATCACATCAATGATTCAATTGAAATCATCAATGGCATCTGAATCGTTTAAACCGCGTATCTTTTCAAAATATTTTCCAGATCAGCCGGTGTATCGATAGCCAAAGTTTCCAGATCGGTTTCTGCAACTTTTATGCGGAAACCGTTTTCAATCCAGCGCAATTGCTCCAGGCTTTCAGCTTTTTCCAAATCGGAAACCGGCAATTTGGTAATCGCCTGCAAAATAGCCGCCCGATAACCGTAAATGCCGATATGCTTATAAAAAATGTGGTGCTGCAACCAGTTCTGTAATTGCTGGCCGCGGATGTACGGAATAATTGAACGCGAAAAATAAACCGCTTCGGAACGGTTGTTCAAAACCACTTTCGGCGTGTTGGAATTGTGCAGTTCTTCATCCAGCAAAATCCTTTTGACTAATGTAGCCAGCTCCGTTTTTTCATCTGTAAAACAAGCAGCCAGTTTGGCAATTTGGTTTGGGTCGATAAAAGGTTCGTCGCCCTGAATGTTGATTACCACATCAAATTCTGGCAAAGCAGCTGAGATTTCGGCGCAGCGGTCTGTCCCGCTTTGGTGTTGGGTGGAAGTCATTTCTGCCAATCCGCCAAAACCTCGCACATGATCCAAAATCAGCTGATCATCCGTTGCCACGATCACTTTTTCCAGTAAATTACATTGCAAAGCCTGCTCATAAACCCTGCGGATCATGCTCTTGCCGGCAATATCCGCCAGCGGTTTGCCGGGAAACCGGGTAGAAGCGTGGCGCGCCGGGATGATGCCGAGGATTTTCATTTTTTAATTTGGAATGTTACAAGCAACAAAAAGAAAATGGTGAACCATTTTTCAGGCTCACCATTAACAATTTATGAAGTTGCTATAAAAGGAGCTTTTTTAAAGTAAGTTATATCTGATAATTGTTCAATAAGAAAAGTTGCTATATCGGTAGCACTTATTTTTTTACCAGGACAATCTTCTAAACTAACAATTATTTTATCACTTATATTAGTGAACTCAATAAAAGGAACTCTAACTAAAGTCCAATTTACTTCACTATCTGACAAAATAGAATAGGTCTTTTGTCTATCAGCATGTATTGTAGGGAAATTACTTTTCATCCATTCAGTTGCAATATTTGTTTCTAAACTTTTCTTATCAAACGGGGTATCGACATTTAATCCTGCAACTAATATGTATCGTTTAATTCCAAATTCAGCCATTGCTTTTAATACATTTATAGATGTTGCACTGGCTACAAGTGGCTCGTCTTTACGCTGACCGACTGTACTAATAATAGCTTCGCAATCCTTTACTAATAATTTAACTATTTCAAACTCAGTTGCATCACCTTTAATGATTTCTATTAATGGGCTTTCTATACTGAATTTTTCAGGGCTTCTGAGAAGAAGTTTTAGATGATATCTCTGTTTTAATAGCTGTGTTACGAGATATTTACCGGTTCTGCCACCACCGCCTAATATCGCAATCTTTGTTTTCTGTTTCATTTTTTCTTTATAAAAATTTGATAATACAATACAATTTCGTCCTTATCTGACAGATAAAGCGAAAACTACAAAAGCCAGTGGGCTTTTGTAAAATTGAATCAATATTTTATAAAGAGATTTTAATGACGCGAATGTATATAAATTAGATTAAAACTATGATGCTTCTTTTATCGATATAAAATTATGAGTGGTCGTACTTCTTTTATAGATATAAAATTATGTAACAGTTATGCTTCTTTTATCGATATAAATTTATAGTTAATGCTTTAAACTTACGACCTGCAAATCACAACTGGCAACCGATCTAAAACAACCCATTAATCTCTACCTCAATTTTCTCAATTACAGCACTTAAATCTTCTGTATTATTGGCAAAATCCAGCTTGTCTTTATCCAAAATCAGCAGTTTGCCACTGTTATAACCTTTAATCCACTTTTCGTACTTTTCGTTGAGCTTGGATAGATAATCCAGCCGGATACCAATTTCATATTCGCGGCCGCGGCGCTGGATATTGCTGACCAAAGTTGGCACGGAAGCTTTTAAATAGATCAACAAATCCGGCGGTTTGATAAAAGAAGTGATGTTATCAAAAATCTTGCGGTAATTTTCGTAATCGCGTTCCGTCATCAAATCCATATCGCGCAGGTTGGCGGCAAAAATAAAAGCATCTTCATAAATCGTCCGGTCCTGGATGATGTTGGCTTTACTTTTCTGGATTTCCATGATCTGCTGGAAACGACTGTTCAAAAAGAAAATCTGTAAATTGAAGCTCCAGCGTTTCATATCGCTGTAAAAATCTTCCAGGTACGGATTGTTTTCTACCGATTCATACTGCGGCAGCCAGCCATAATTTTTGGCCAGCAATTCGGTGAGCGTAGTTTTTCCGGCTCCAATATTTCCAACAACAGCGATGTGCATTTTTTAAATTTGGGGTGTTAGGTTTGAGCTTTTAGGTGTCAGCTTTCAGCAATCAGCCATTCAAATCAACCATAAACTATTATCCTTAAACAATTTAGAACTTCTTAAATCCAATAATTTCACGCACTTCTTTCAACGTTTTTTGGGCACTTTCGCGTGCTTTTACAGCTCCAAAACGGCTCACTTGCCGTAAATAGGATTCATCTTTTTCTATATCTGTTATGCGTTCGCGGATTGGTGCGGTGGCTACGATCATATCTTCGGCCAGTTGCTTTTTTAAATCGCCGTAACGGATAGTTTGATCATTGAATTTTTCCTCAAAAAAGTTTAAAGTCTCCTGATCAGAAACAACTTTCATTAAATCAAATAAATTTTGAATAGGATAAGATTTTATGCCATGACTGCTCTGTGTATAATCAAAAGGCGCATCATTTTTCGGACCATTATCTGTCATGGCACGCATTACTTTTTTACGAATGATTTCCGGCGAATCTGATAAAAAAACGGCATTTCCTTCACCTTCAGATTTTCCCATTTTTCCTTTGCCATCCAAACCCGGAATCTTCACCAGATTTTCGCCAAAACTAAAAGCAAAAGGTTCAGGGAAATAATCATGCTGGTACAAGCGGTTAAAACGGTTGCCAAACGTGCGCGCCATTTCCAAATGCTGTTCCTGATCTTTGCCAACCGGAACTTTTGTGGCGCGGTGCATCAAAATATCCGCAGCCATTAAAACCGGATAAGTCAATAAACCGGCATTCACATTTTCGGGCTGCGACCGAATTTTATCCTTAAAAGAAGCACTGCGTTCCAGCTCGCCCAAATAAGAATTCATGTTGAGGTATAAATACAATTCCGTCACTTCCGGTACTTCGGATTGAATGTAGATCGTCGCTTTTTCCGGGTCGATTCCTGCCGCCAGATATTCTACCAAAACCTGTTTTACATTTTGGTGAAGATCGGCAGGTGTTGGGTGCGTGGTAAGCGAGTGCAGATCGGCAATAAAGAAAAAACAATTGTATTCATGCTGCATTTTGACGAAGTTTTGCACCGCGCCGTAGTAATTTCCCAAATGCAGTTTTCCGGTAGACCGGATGCCGCTGACAACAGTTTCCATAAGCCGCGAAAGTAAGGATTTTTTATATTTTTGAGGCTGATGAAATTGATCGCCCGGAAGCTGCACACTTATTTTTACATGTTCTCGGTGCTGTTTTTATACCTGTTTTTTCATCCTTTTTTTTATTATTTCTCCCGAAAACCGGAACGTTATCTTACCTTAAATAAGCTTCGTGCCAAATGGGCCAAATGGAGTTCGGCCATGAGCGGGGTTTTTTACCGGTTGGAATTTGAAGTTCCTTTTGACCGAAAAAGAACTTATGTCATCTGCCCGAACCATACTTCTAACCTGGATGTTTCCTGGGCAACTTTAATCCCGAAAAGTAATTTTGCTTTTATGGGAAAAGAGGAATTATTGCAAAACCCAACCACAAAATTATTTTTTAAAACGATTGACATCACGGTAAAACGCGATAGTAATATTTCTGCTTTCAAAGCTTTTAAACGAGCTTCTGATTATTTAAAAAACGGCATCACAATGATCATTTTCCCCGAAGGAAAAATTGCCGAAATTTATCCGCCGCAACTGCAGGATTTCAAGATCGGCCCATTCCGGCTGGCCATTGAGCAGCAGGTTCCGGTAGTTCCGGTTACTTCTTTTAACACCTGGAAAATGCTATGGGATAATGGTTTGCAACATGGCAGCCAGCCGGGAATCTGCAATATTTATGTGCATAAACCGATAGAAACCGTAGGTTTGAAACTGGCAGATGCGGATGCTTTGCGGGACCAGGTTTACGCTATCATCCACCAAAAAATAAAGGATTATGAAAATTGACATCGATACGGTTGATAAATTAGCCAAACTGGCACGCCTGGAAATTGCCCCGGAAGAAAAGGAAAATGTGATCAAAGACCTCAACAAAATCCTGTCTTTTATGGAAAAACTAAATGAGCTGGACACGACCGATGTAGAACCTTTGGTTTATATGAGCCCCGGCGTAAACATTACCAGAAATGATGTGGTAAAAGAAGTAATCACGCATGAGGAAGCTTTGCAAAACGCTCCGGACCACGATGCAGATTTTTTTAAAATACCTAAAGTGATTGAAAGGAATTGATAGCTTATAGATTATGGTTGATAGCTCATAGATCATGGTTGATAGCTTATAGATCATGGTTGATAGTTAATAGTTCATGGTTGATAGCTCATAGTTATTAGCTTTCCGTTATGAACCATGAACCATGAACTATTAACCATTAACTATCAACCACAAACAAACTACTGCAAATTTAATTGTACCAGCATGAAAATTTACACCAAAACCGGTGACGATGGTTTTACTTCGCTGATTGGCGGAACGCGCGTGCCCAAATATCATTTGCGGATTGAAAGCTATGGCACGGTTGACGAATTAAATAGTTATATTGGCTTGATCCGCAGTCAGGAAATTGATGGAAAAGATAATTTGATGCTGAAAGAAATCCAGGACCGTTTGTTTACCATTGGTGCTTTGCTGGCTGCCGACCAGGAGAAACCAACCATGAAAATACCGGATTTGCATTTGCACGATGTGGCATTATTAGAACAGGAAATAGACAGGATAGAAGCAATTTTGCCGCCGCTGAAACATTTTATACTGCCCGGCGGTAGTAATGCCGTTTCATTTTGCCATTTGGCCCGCTGCGTTTGCAGGCGTGCAGAACGGATTACCATGGAGTTGTCAGAAAATAGTTTTGTGGATGAAAAAGTGAAAATCTATCTGAACAGACTGAGTGATTACTTGTTCATGCTGGCAAGAAAGATTGGTTTTGATCAAAATAAAGCAGAAAATATTTGGGTTCCAAGAGAATAACCTGCCAAAAAAAGTTTTACTATTCAACTCAAAATATTATACTTTTGCAAACTTTTAAACAATAGATTTTAATTATGTATTGGACACTTGAACTGGCATCGCATTTAGAAGATGCACCATGGCCGGCCACTAAAGACGAACTGATTGATTACGCAATACGTTCCGGGGCACCGGTTGAGGTAATTGAAAATTTACAGGCTTTGGAAGATGATGGCGAGCCGTATGAAAATATAGAAGAAATTTGGCCTGATTATCCTACAAAAGATGATTTCTTTTTTAACGAAGACGAATATTAATACTTTTAAGCACACGAAAAGGATTCCCGGAGATAATTATAAAAAATTTGTCATTTTTTGAAATAGTTTTAGCTTTGGATAGATTTAAACAAAATCATCTACTTAAACCTTAAACACAAAAAGCATGGGAAATTTAATTTATCTGATCGCAGTAATTTTGGTTATCATCTGGGCAATCGGTTTTCTGTTTCACGGATTAGGAACTTTTGGTGATGGTGGGATTATCCACGTTTTGCTGGTTATTGCAATTATTATTGTATTGCTTAAAGTAATCAGAAGAGCTTAGAAAAATTAAAACAAATGACAAGGGCCGCAATTAGCGGCCCTTGTCATTTAAAATCATTTCTGCCAAACGCAGGTCAGTTGGAAAAGTAATTTTGAAATTATCAGGGTCACCGCGTAGTAGATTGATCTGAACGCCGGAACTTTCTACAACTCTGGCATCATCTGTAAAATGCTCATTATAAGCTTGTTCATAAGCTTTTTTAATAATTTTGGATTGAAAAGTTTGCGGCGTTTGTACCAAAAATACTTCAGCCCTGTTCAAACTTTGAGAGGTGCCGTTAGGGTTTTGTAAGCGAACAGAATCTTTGCTTGGCACAGCAACTACAGCGCTTCCTTTTTTCAAGGCTAATTCATAAGCATCAGCAATAATTTGGGTAGAAATTACCGGCCGAACTGCGTCATGGACCGCAATTATTGAATTTTCTTCAATCAGGTGCAATGCTTCTTTTACACTATGAAATCTGGTGCTTCCGCCTGCAACTAATTGATGCTCAATCGTAAAATTATGTTTTCGGCACAAATCCCTCCATAAACCAAAGTGCTGCCCGTTCAAAACAATGATCAGTTCAGGTTTTTGGGGCGAAGCAAAAAAAGCCGCAATCGTGTGCATGATTACCGGCTTTCCGTTTAATAATAAAAACTGTTTTGGTATTTCTGTTTGCATCCTCGTGCCCGAACCGCCTGCAACAATTACTGCAAAGTATTTCATAACAATAGCGGAAACTGATTTTGAGGTGCTAAAAACAGTATCAGATAATCAGCATGGCATCACCATAACTGTAAAAATTATATTTCTCTTTGATGGCTACTTCATACGCATTCATCACATGGTTGTAACCGCCAAAAGCAGAAACCATCATCAGCAAAGTAGATTCCGGCGTATGGAAATTGGTGATCATCGAGTTGGCAATACTGAAATCGTAGGGCGGAAAAATGAATTTGCTTGTCCAGTCATTAGCTGCTTTTAAGGTGTGATTTGCAGAAACGGCAGATTCAATGGAGCGCATGGAAGTGGTGCCGACAGCACAAATTTTGCGTTTAGCTTCGATTCCGCGGTTTACAATATCCGCTTGTTTTTGCTCGATGATAAACTGTTCCGAATCCATCTTGTGTTTCGTCAGGTCTTCTACCTCAACCGGGCGGAAAGTCCCCAAACCGATATGCAAAGTTACTTCTGCAAATTCTACACCTTTCAGTTCCAGGCGTTTCAGCAGTTCCCGGCTGAAGTGCAAACCGGCAGTCGGCGCGGCAACGGCACCTTCATTTTTGGCAAAAATAGTTTGGTAGCGCTCTTTATCTTCGGCTGTTGCTTTGCGTTTGATGTATTTCGGAAGCGGTGTTTCGCCCAAAATCTCTACGTTTTTTCTGAATTCCTCATCCGTTCCGTCAAACAAAAACCGGATGGTACGGCCGCGGGAAGTAGTATTGTCCACCACTTCGGCAATCAGCAGATCGTCATCACCAAAATAAAGCTTGTTGCCTACACGGATTTTTCGTGCAGGATCAACCAAAACATCCCATAAACGAAGTTCTTTGTTCAATTCGCGCAGTAAAAAAACCTCGATGGTAGCACCCGTTTTTTCTTTATTGCCGTACAAACGGGCCGGGAAAACTTTGGTGTTGTTCAGGATCATTACATCTTTATCATCGTAATAATCTAAAATATCTTTAAAAATTTTATGTTCGATTTTGCCCGAATCTTTGTGCAAAACCATTAGCCGGGCTTCATCCCGCTTTTCTGATGGAGAATGTGCAATTAATGATTCGGGCAGATTGAACTTAAATTGAGATAATTTCATGCTTTAACGTAATAAATTTCAGGGCGCAAATGTACAAATAACAATTCTTTTTTATATGGAATTGTTTTGCGTAAAATAATTGTCAAAGCCTTTGTTCAAAATTTAGAATTCGCAGCCTTTCTGGTGTAACGTTAATTCTTCTGGCTGATCTTTATTATATTGCCGATGCTGTTTTTATCGGCATAAAATCAGCATAATCGTTTAAGCTTAAATAATGGTTACCGTGCAATTTTTACTTGGTTTATTTCTAATCCTGGCCATTCGGAAAAATCTGAAAGCTGTGTCTCATCCGCCAGAATGGGACCGCTGGGCAAAAATTGCACTTACAGTAAACGTTGTGCTGCTGGCTTGGAACATTATATTTGATGAGTACCGAATTGCAGTTGAATGGATTGGTGATACTTTTTTGCTTGCAGTTGTGTATGCTGTTTACCGGGAAAAATGCTTGCAGCCTGTCCGTAATTTTGCTTACAGCCTGCTACCTTACATCGCGATTTCTATACTGAAAAATTTGCTGGTTTTGGTTGATGATGAGCGATATCATCAATGGCGCAACTACTTTGAATCAGCTAAGATGCTGGCTTTGATCTGGATTTTTGCTACCTGGTATATTTCTAACCGGCAGGAAAAAGTCAGGAAAAAAGAACTGGAAGAGCGTCGCCTGGAAGAACTGCAAAACAAAGCCATTGCCGAGCGTAAAGTAGAACTGGAAGTTTTGGTGCGGGAAAGAACAGTCGAATTATCAAACCAGAAAGAAGAACTGCAACATGCGCTGGCCGAATTACGGTCAACTCAGGATCAGCTGATCCAATCGGAGAAATTGGCTTCTTTAGGAGAGCTGACGGCAGGTATTGCCCACGAAATCCAGAATCCGTTAAACTTTGTCAATAATTTTTCTGAAGTGAGCGCAGAACTGATTGAGGAAATGGCCGAAGAACTGGAAAAAGGTGATGTAAAAGAAGCATTGTCCATTGCAAGTGACATCAAACAAAACCTGGAAAAAATACGCCACCACGGCAAACGAGCCGACGGCATTGTAAAAGGTATGCTGCAACATTCGCGCAATAATAGCGGCGAACGGCAATTAACAGATTTGAACGTTTTGGCCGATGAATATTTTAGGCTGAGTTACCATGGTTTGCGTGCGAAAGACAAATCTTTTAATGCTACCATGACCACGCATTATCAGGAAAACCTGCCTAAAATAAATGTTGTGCCCCAGGACATTGGCCGCGTTTTGCTCAACCTGTTCAACAACGCATTTTATGCCACGCAGCAAAAGGCAAAAACCGCTGTAAATTACAAACCGGAAGTTATAGTCGATACTTCTTTTACCGATACTTTTTTGGTGATCAGGGTGAAAGATAACGGCACCGGCATCCCGGAGGAAATCCAGGACAAGATTTTGCAGCCCTTCTTCACTACAAAACCCACCGGCGAAGGCACGGGTTTGGGATTGAGTTTGAGTTATGATATTGTGGTGAAAGGGCATGGCGGGAAGATCGAGATTGAAAGTGAGGAAGGGAATGGGGCAGAATTTGTAATTAATTTGCCTTTGAAAACATAATAATTATATTTTAATGCAACGGGTTAAAACCCATTGCTACAAAATGCCTCGAGCCTACGGCTCTATTTAAAACCTTGTTCATAAAAGAGGCGTAGCCTCGACCAATGTTGTAGCAACGGGTTTTAACCCGTTGAGAAGAAAAGTTTAAACATGGCCAACACCTATCATCAAATTTACCTCCAGGTAGTTTTTGCAGTAAAGTACCGGCAGGCAGTAATTAAACAAGAATGGAAACATCAACTATATGCTGTTATTGGCAATATAATCAATGAAACAAAATGCAAAACAATTATAGTAAACGGAATGGAAGACCATGTACATTGCTTTTTAGGTTTAAAACCTGTTGTCTCAATTTCTGAATTAATGAAGACTGTGAAAGCCAAATCATCAAAATACATAAACGACCATGCACTAACGCCAGAAAGATTTGAGTGGCAGGAAGGTTACGGCGTGTTCTCTTATAGTAGTCTGGCGTAGATGCTGTGTATAAATATATCCAGAACCAGGAAGAACACCACAAAAAGCAAAACTTTAAAGATGAGTACGAAAATTTTTTAAAAAAATACCAAGTAGCTTATGATAACCAGTACCTTTTTCAGCAATTGCTATAACGCATTGGTAATATTGCATATGCTTTTTTTATTACATTTAGACTGTTAACATGAAAATATTAGTCGTAGATGATGAGGCCGATGTGCAGCCGCTGTTTTTACAACGTTTTCGCAAGGAAATCAAAAACGGGGAAATCGAATTTAGTTTTGCCCAATCCGGAGAGGAAGCTTTAGATTATCTGCATCAGCATTTATCAGAAATTGTGCTGATTTTGTCGGATATAAATATGCCCGGCATGAGTGGTTTAGAACTGTTAAAAGAGATCAGGCATGAGCATCTTTCTGCGCCGCCGTATGTGATGATGGTTACAGCTTATGGTGATGAGGAAAACTACAACCAGGCCATGCAAAACGGCGCGAACGATTTTTTGACCAAACCGGTTGATTTTAACGATCTGAAAGAAAAACTTAAAACCTATATCGCGTAATGGCAAAGATTTTAGTGGTGGATGATGAGCCGGATCTGGAGTTGCTGGTGAAGCAGAAATTTCGCCGCAAAATTAGGGAAAATCAGTACGAATTTGTTTTCGCCCAAAACGGAGAAGAAGCACTGCAAAAAGTGAAGGAACATCCTGATCTGGATATTATTCTTTCTGATATCAATATGCCGGTGATGGACGGCCTTACGCTGCTCAGCAGATTGCCGGAAGCCAATCCGATGCTGAAAGCGGTAGTGGTTTCTGCTTACGGCGATATGCAAAACATCCGCATGGCCATGAACCGCGGTGCATTTGATTTTGTGGTGAAGCCGGTAGATTTTGAAGATCTCGACCTCACAATGGAAAAAACCATCCAGCATGTTAAGCAACTGCAGGAAACCCTGAAAGCCATTAAAGAAAATGATATTTTGAAAATGTATGTGGATGAAAATGTACTTAACTTCATGACGCACAAAGAATTTGAGCATGATTTGATGCGGAATGAAGTGATCGAAGCCACTATTATGTTTGTTGATGTTTGCGAATTTACCTCGATTACGGAGCAGGTTCCGGCCAACACCGTGGTGCAGTTGCTAAATTCGTTTTTTGATCAGATTGTGAAAGAAATTATTGCGCAGGATGGCCATGTAGATAAATTTATCGGTGATGCTGTAATGGCTGTTTTTAAAGGAGAAAATCATTTAGAACGCGCTATTAAAGCAGCTTTGGCCGTAAAAGTGCAATTGAGCACGGCACCGGAAATCTCCGCAGGAAACAAAACTTTTCAGCCTCAAATTTCTATCGGCATCAATTCCGGTGAAATGGTTTCCGGTAATATTGGTTCGGTTTCGCTCAAAAGGCTGGATTATACCGTCATCGGCGATTCTGTTAATATGGCGCAACGTCTGCAATCGGCAGCCAAACCTAACCAGATTTTAGTAAACGAACAAGTTTATCAGCAGGCAAATGCTTCTTTTACCATACAAAAAATAGGAGATGTTACGCTGAAAAATAAAGCCCTGCCAGCAACCGTTTATGAAATATTAGCCTGATTTTCATATTCATCCTGAAACCTGATTTTTACAATTATATCCAAACGTAAACCTTAAAAGTAGTCGGATTTATTTACTTTTGAGCTTTAACCTATATCTCCATGCCAGAAACAGCACAAATAAAGCTTGCGGAAAATACATATGATTTGCCTGTAATTACAGGGACGGAAAATGAAAAAGCGGTTGATATTGCCAAATTGCGTGATCTTACCGGTTACATCACTTTGGATACCGGCTACAAAAATACCGGTGCCACAAAAAGTGCTATTACTTTTTTGGATGGAGAGCTGGGCATCCTGCGTTACAGAGGATATTCTATTGAGCAACTGGCTGAAAAATCCAGTTTTATGGAGGTTGCTTTTTTGCTGATTTATGGCGAACTGCCAACAGAACAGCAATTAACTGATTTTCAGACCGAAGTGAGCCACCACACGCTGGTTCATGAGGATATGAAAAAGTTTTTTGATGGCTTTCCGAACCATTCCCATCCGATGGGCCAGTTGGGTTCGCTGGTTTGCTCGTTGTCAGCTTTCTACCCGGAATCTTTAAATAACAATCAAACGGAAGCGGAAATCAATCTCACCATCATCAAAATGCTGGCTAAAATGAGTACGATCGTTTCCTGGATCTACAAGAAATCTTTCGGCCACCCAATTATTTATCCGCAAAATAAATACGATTATGTAAGTAATTTTCTACACATGACTTTCGGTCAGCGTACGGAAGAAGTTACAGTTGACCCGGTTTTGGTGGATGTGATGAACAAACTGCTGATCCTGCACGCCGATCATGAGCAAAACTGCTCTACTTCGACCGTTCGGATTGTGGGTTCTTCAGATTGCAATTTGTACGCTTCCATTTCTGCCGGGATTTCTGCACTTTGGGGTCCGCTGCATGGCGGTGCCAACCAGGCAGTGATTGAAATGCTGGAACAGATTAAGAATGACGGAGGCGATACACAAAAATGGATCGCCAAGGCAAAAGATAAAAATGACCCTTTCCGGTTGATGGGTTTTGGCCACCGGGTTTACAAAAACTTTGATCCGCGTGCCAAGATCATTAAAAAAGCTTGTGACGATGTTTTAGAAAGATTAGGGGTGAATGATCCGGTTTTGGAAATTGCCAAGCAGCTGGAAGAAGCGGCTTTAAAAGATGAGTATTTTGTGCAACGTAAACTGTATCCGAATGTGGATTTCTATTCCGGGATTATTTACCGTGCATTGGGTTTCCCAACAGAAATGTTTACAGTTTTATTTGCTTTGGGCAGATTGCCGGGCTGGATTGCGCAATGGAAAGAAATGAAGGTGAACAAAGAGCCAATCGGCCGGCCGCGACAGGTTTATGTTGGCGCTACCGAACGTGATTTTGTTGAAATACAGGCACGATAAATTTGATATTGATTTTTAGGTGATAAAAGAAGCTTCCGGAGATGGAGGCTTTTTTTGTGTTGTCATCCTGAGTTTGTCGAAGGATTTTCTTCAAAACTAATCTGATTTTATACCGATAAAAACAGTATTGTATTATTCGATGATGATTTCTCCCTTCGGTCGAAATGACAGAAAAAACCGGAATGACAAGAAAATTTACATCGAAGGATTAAACACCGCCACCGGTGCATTTTTCAAAGCCAAACTAAAAGCTTCCAGGAAACGATCGGCATGAGCTTTAGTTAAATTTAAAGCAGGCAGCAAACGGATGACATTCGGTTTAGCTTCGCCGGTAAAAATATGATACTTAAATAAAAGTTCGGCTTTAACGTGCGCCAAAGATTCCGGCAGATCAATTCCGATCATCAAACCACGGCCGCGTACTTCTTTTACCTGCTCAAATTTCTTGAGTTCATCAATTAAATAAGCACCAACTTCCGTGGCATTTTGCATCAATTTGTCTTGCTCGATCACTTCCAAAACCGCCAAACCTGCCGCACAAGCTAAATGGTTTCCGCCAAAAGTAGTGCCGAGCATATAATAAACCGGTTTTATTTTGGGCGAGATGGAAATGCCACCAATCGGAAAACCGTTGCCCATTCCTTTTGCCATCGTATAAATATCAGTGTTAACACCGGCAAAATCATGCGAGTAAAACTTGCCCGTACGACCGTAACCGCATTGCACAGAATCAGCGATAAAAACAGCATTGTATTGATCGCAAAGCGAACGAATTTTTTGTAGAAAACTTGTCGGCGCAACTTGAATCCCGCCAACGCCTTGGATGCCTTCAATAATGACGGAACTAATTTCGTTCTCCGCAAAAGCTTGTTCTAAAGCAACTTCATCATTCCACGGCAAGAAAATCACATTTTCCGTTTCGTTGATTGGAGCCAGAATTTTAGGATTATCCGTAACGGCAACCGCCAGAGAAGTACGGCCGTGGAACGATTTCCTAAATGCAATTACTTTCTTTTTTCCGTTGTAAAAAGAAGCTAATTTCAAAGCATTTTCATTGGCTTCCGCACCGGAATTGCACAGAAATAACTGGTAATCTTCTCTGCCGGAAACTTTTCCTAATTTTTCTGCAAGCTCTTTTTGAATGGGGATTTCGATGGAATTGCTGTAAAAACCAAGCTGGTGCAACTGGTCTTCCAACCGTTTTACATAATGCGGATGCGTGTGCCCGATGGAAATTACCGCGTGTCCGCCGTATAAATCCAGGTATTCCTGGCCTTTATCGTCCCAAACCAAGCTGCCCTGGCCTTTTACAATGTTAATATGGTTGATGGGATATACGTCGAATGGTTTCATAGTGAGTTGGTTTTAAAAAGCGTTGGCTTTAAGTTTCAGTCCGGTTGTCTCTGGAAGATCGAACATTAAATTCATATTTTGAACCGCTTGTCCGGATGCGCCTTTTAGCAGGTTGTCCATAATGCTGATGATGAACAGTTTATTGCCGTGTTTTTTTACCTGGACAAAGCATTTATTGGTATTCACAACTTGCTTCAGATCGATGTCCCGCGAAGTTACATGCGTAAACGGGTGTTCGCCGTAAAAATCAGTATAAAGTTGCAAAGCATCTTCTTCGCTCAGCTCACATTCCGTATAAATAGAAGCCAAAATTCCCCGTGTAAAATCGCCACGGTAAGGAATAAAATTCAGTTTGTTTTTGTCGGAAGGATAAAGCGGGAAATCTGCTTGCAACTGGTTGAGCGATTGGCTGATCTCGTATAAATGCTGATGGTTAAAAGCTTTATAAACTGATAGATTATCATTCCGCCAGGTAAAATGTGACGTAGGCGAAAGGCTTTGCCCGGCACCGGTTGAACCTGTTGTGGCAGAAATATGTACTTCGTTTAGCAACAAATTTTTATGTGCTAAAGGAAGCAAAGCCAATTGAATGCAAGTGGCAAAACAACCGGGATTGGCAATGTTAGATGCTGTTTTTATCGCCTCTTTTTGGAGTTCGGGTAAGCCGTATACAAAGTTGCGGGTTCCGAGTTTCGAGTTGCCGCTTAATCTAAAATCCTGACTTAAATCAATAATTTTAATATGATCTGCAACCGGATCTGCTTCCATGAATTTTTGTGCATCGCCATGGCCAACACATAAAAAAAGCACATCAATATTATCAGAAAGCTCACTGCTGAATTTCAGTTCTGTATCGCCAAAAAGGTCTTTGTGAACTTCGTACAAATAATTTCCGGCGTTACTTTTACTATTCACAAAAGTAATTTCAACGTTTGGATGGTTCAGTAAAATCCGAATCATTTCGCCGCCGGTATATCCTGCGCCTCCAATAATTCCGGCTTGAATTTTATTCGGCATTGATTCGGTCATTTTTGGTGGAAGGATGCGAATACAAAATAAATTCGAGGTCGGAATCGCTTTGATTGCTGATTTGATGATGCTGTCCGGCTTTAATTTCGACGCCTTGTTTCGGCTTCAAAACCTCCTGTTTTCCATCGATAAAAACAGTAGCTTTTCCACTTAAAATAAAGAAAAACTGTGTTGCTTTTTCGTGATAATGCAACTTTTCGGAAGTATTTGGCGGCATCAACTCCTGCTTGATCGAAATGGTGTTGTCATCAATAAAAGTCCAACCATGGCAATCATCGCCCCACTGATAATGTTCTATACAATCAGATTTTGAAAACACCGGATTCTCCATACTTCTTTTATCCGTTAATTTTATGGTAAATCACTACTTGATTACCGAAGATTTTGGAAAACCCTTTTACATCTTCGCCGCTCCAGGTATTATTCATTTCGCCGTAACTTCCAAATTTGTTCGACATCAGATCATGGTCAGATTCAATCCCCAAAACCTGGAAACGGTAAGGATACAACTGCACGAAAACTTTTCCGGATACGTTTTGCTGTGTGTCAGTCAAAAAAGCTTCGATGTTGCGCATCACCGGATCGTGAAACTGACCTTCATGCAACCAATTACCGTAAAAAGTAGAAAGCTGGTCTTTCCAACTTAACTGCCATTTGGTCAGCGTATGTTTCTCCAATGTGTGATGCGCTTTGATGATCACCATTGGCGCGGCAGCTTCAAAACCAACGCGGCCTTTAATGCCAATAATCGTATCGCCAACGTGTATATCGCGGCCGATGGCATAAGGCGAGGCAATTTCCTGTAGTTTTTGGATGGCTTTGGTTGGATGACCGAACGTTTCTTCATTGATGCCAATGAGTTCGCCTTGTTTAAATATAAGCGTTACTTTCTCGGAGCCATCTTTTGTGAGTTGCGTTGGCCAAGCTTCCTCCGGCAAACCTTCGTGGGAAGTGAGCGTTTCTTTTCCGCCAACAGACGTTCCCCAAATGCCTTTATTGATCGAATATTTAGCTTTTTCGAAGTTCATTTCCACGCCATGTTCTTTTAGGTATTTGATTTCTTCTTCGCGGCTCAATTTTAAATCACGGATTGGTGTGAGGATTTTTACTTCCGGGATGATAATGTTAAAAATCATATCAAACCGCACCTGATCATTGCCCGCGCCGGTGCTGCCATGCGCTACATAATATGCATTTATTTTTTTAGCGTAAAGCGCAATGGCTGTTGCCTGGCTCACGCGTTCGGCACTTACAGAAAGCGGATACGTATTGTTTTTCAGTACATTACCATAAATTAAATAACGGACGCAGGTATTGTAAAAGTTTTCCGTTTCATCAACAACGGCGTGGGAAGTTACGCCCATTTTGTACGCACGGCGTTCTACATCAGCCAGTTCCCCGGCACTAAAACCACCGGTATTTACGATGACGGAATGCACTTCCAAACCCAAATCCTGCGATAAATATATACTGCAAAACGAAGTATCCAAACCTCCGCTAAATGCTAAAACTACTTTTTCTTTCATCAAATATTTTGTTTTTGGGGTGATAAAAACAGTATTGGTTTATTCACCAAATTTTAATTATGACCGGTCAGTTTTAAGGAAGCCACAACTATCGGCGTGATCAGTTTTGTTGATTTTTTGAGCGCGCTTTCAATCCGCTCCAGCAAAGTGGCCTTGTGACTGAGTTTTTTCATTTTGTCTTCAATTTCCCTGGCTTTTTCCTCAGGATCAAAAAGCATCGCCGTACACATGCAGTTTTTGCGTTCTTTGCCCATCAAAATATCGTAGTTCACACAGCTTTTGCAGCCCTGCCAGAAAGCTTCATCCTGTGTTAATTCAGAATACGTTACCGGCTCATAACCCAGTTCCGAATTAATTTTCATCACGGCCAAACCTGTAGTTAAACCAAAAATCTTGGCATCAGGATATTTTTTGCGGGACAATTTAAAAACTTCGTGTTTGATGGCTTTGGCCAAACCCACTTTTCTAAAAGCGGGATTTACAATTAAACCGGAATTGGCCACAAACTGCCCGTGGCTCCAGGTTTCGATATAACAAAAACCTGCCCAGGTGCCGTCTTTATAAATGGCAATTACGGCTTTGCCTTCCAGCATTTTATTAGCCACATATTCTGGTGATCTTGTTGCGATGCCAGTGCCGCGGGCTTTGGCGGATTCGGCCATTTCATCACAGATTTTGGGTGCATAATCTGCATGTTCGCCAGTAGCCACTTGAATTTTAAAATCTTGAATTGTCATGGAGAAAAACAAAATTTCCGTTAAAATAAAAAAGATTTAAGATCGGAAGGAACGTTTGTGAAGCAGGTTTATGTTCTTTTCCATCGCAGTAAACTAAAAGTAAATGAATTAGTTCAAAGCCTGGAGATGTAAAACCGTCGTCGCTTTAAAGAGGGAAAAAGCGTAGAAACCAATACTAACGCAGTTGCCACCGGAGCAAATGCTGCTCGGACTTTAGGCATAAAGTAGCGTTGTAGTTTCATTGTTTATCTAATTTAATTTGCTTAGAAAATGTTGCAATTATCGTATATTTTTTTGATTTATACTATCCTGTTTTTTAAAAAGTTACACTATCAATATATTCTTTTTCGGAACCTGTTTAATTTTTATTCGTTTAAGTTAAAATAATTCATCTGCAAAAAATATTATTTACTAACAAATTTAGTATAATTGAAGTATGAAACAGTTGTTTAACACTTTGCCGTTCACCAAAATAACTAAAAAAGATTATTTGCTTATCGTTCCGTTAGCAGAACATATTGTTTCAAAATTTATATTTTTGAAGTTAAAAGCTTGGGAATTAATCGGCGAATATCCGTCGCTCCACAGCAAAGCGCACATCACCGTAAACCATGATCCTAATATTGAGGCATATATTTTTGAAGAAAAACTGGCTTACTATCAACGTAAAATGTCTTTTGTAAATGCTTTTGAGATAGCAATTTCTGGTTTTGATTATTTCAAACACCATGCAAACAGTTATACCATTTATGCTAAAGTTAAAATTGATGTTACAACGAAATCCAGGCTGTCAAACTTTCAGCATGTGTTTCCAAAAGGCGCAGTCAAAATACCGCACATTACTATCGCCAAAACCATTTCCAAAAAAAAGTACGACATTTTGTGGGCTTATTTTGAAAAGTTAAACTTTGAATGCTCTTTTTATGCTGATAAAATTACCGTTTTAGAAACCCCGACACGCAAGTTTAACAACCTGCCAATGAGGCAAAAAGCAGATATTGGGTTGATAAACGCAAAAATAAACCATTGGATTCTGGAAAATTAAGTATAGGACTTAAAAATTTTTCTATTTTTGTGGCGGGTAAGTCTTTTACGACCAGCTCCTTTTAAACTCCCCCAGGGTGGGAACGCAGCAAGGGTAGAAGGTTGTAGCGGTGCGATAAAAGTAGCTTACCCACTTTTTTTCAAACAACCTTTTTCTTTTTTAATTATATATCAGCCGGAAGTTTTTTCCGGCTTTTGTTTTTTTACAGATTTTTTACCCATAAAAGAAGCATTGATTTTGCTAATGCTTCTTTTATCCCATTAAAATATATGTTTGATTTATTGATTATCGGTGGCGGCCCAATCGGTTTGGCTTGCGCACTGGAAGCCAAAAAAGCTGGTTTGAAATACCTGATCCTTGAAAAAGGAACACTCGTTAATTCGCTTTATAATTATCCGTCCGGCATGACTTTTTTTTCCACGTCAGAGAAGCTGGAGATTGGCGCTGTGCCTTTTGTTTCTAACAGTATCAAACCCACGCGTGCAGAATCGCTGGAATATTATCGCCGTGTAGCCACTTCCAACCAGCTGAATATTCATCTTTTTGAGCCCGTTTTGAGCACTCAGCCCAAAAATAATGGCTATGAAGTGATCACTACTAAAAGCGTTTATCAAACTCAAAAAATAATCATTGCAACAGGTTTTTACGATATTCCGGTGAAGATGAACATTCCGGGTGAGGATTTGCCAAAAGTTCGGCATTATTACAAAGACCCAAGTTTTTATACGATGCAAAAAGTGCTGGTGGTTGGGGCAAGTAATTCTTCGGTGGATGCTGCATTGGAGACTTATAGGAAAGGAGCGGAGGTAACGATGGTTGTGCGCAAAAATGACATTAATGAAAGAGTGAAATATTGGGTTCGGCCGGATATTATAAACCGCATTAAAGAAGGAACGATCAAAGTTTATTATCAATCGGAGCTGATTGCGGTTCGGGAATACGAAGTTGATATCCAAACGCCGGAAGGTTTGGTTACGGTTGCAAACGATTTTGTGCTGGCTTTGACCGGTTATCAGCCTGATTTCGATTTCCTGAAAATGATGGGGATTCCACTTTCTGCGGATGAAAAACTGCTGCCAGAATATGATCCGCAAACGATGGAAACCAGCCAAAAAGGAATTTATCTGGCTGGCGTGGTTTGCGGCGGAATGAACACGCATTTATGGTTTATTGAAAATTCCAGGGTTCATGCCGAACAGATTATTGCCGATATTTTGCAAAAAAAGGTATTGGTTTGAAGCGTATATATAGAGCGCACTGTTTTTATACCAATAAAAGAAGCATCAGGCAGAATCAGCAAAAAACACTATATTTAAAAAATTTGTATCAGATACCAATTCCCAATCAACCTTTACAAGCCATTTACTTTTGACATTTACTGATTTTAACTTCGATCCAAAACTACAGGAAGGTTTGGACAGCATGGGTTTCCGCAAGCCAACGCCTATCCAGGAACAAGCCATCCCGATCATTTTAAACAAGCACGATTTAATTGCCTGCGCACAAACCGGAACTGGCAAAACTGCGGCTTATCTACTGCCGATTATGCACCAGATTTGCGTTGCTGAGGAAAAAAGTTTGGTCAATACTTTGATATTGGCACCTACACGAGAGCTGGTTCAGCAAATTGACCAGCAAACGGAGGGATTGGCTTATTTTACAGGTATCAGTTCTATATCGGTTTACGGTGGCGGCGATGGTGCAAGTTATGAGCAGCAACGCCGTTCTTTGAATGAAGGTGTGGATATTATTATTGCTACGCCGGGCCGGCTGATTGCGCATTTAACTTCCGGTGTAGTCAAATTAAGCCAGTTGCAGCATTTGATTTTGGATGAAGCCGACCGGATGCTGGATATGGGTTTTTATGATGATATTGTCCGAATCATCAGTTATCTGCCTGCCAAAAGGCAAACATTATTATTTTCTGCCACAATGCCGGGCAAGATCCGTGCGCTCTCGCAGAAAATTTTGAACCAGCCGGAGCAAATCAACATTGCACTTTCCCAACCTGCTATCGGTATTTCCCAACAGGTTTACATGACTTTTGATCACCAGAAACTACCATTGATCAAGACGATTTTGGCAGAAGGAAATTACGCCAGCACCATCGTTTTTGTATCGACAAAAGAAAAAGTAAAGCAGCTGTACCAAACACTTTTCCGTGCCGGGATGAAAGTAGAAGCTTTTCACTCAGATTTGGAACAGGAACAACGCGAAAATATTTTGCGCGCCTTTAAAAGCAGGCAATTGCCGGTTTTGATCGGCACAGATGTTTTATCCAGAGGGATTGATGTAGAAGGGATTAGCTTGGTGATTAATTATGATGTGCCGCATGACCCGGAAGATTATATCCACCGGATTGGCCGCACAGCCAGAGCGGAAACTACCGGAACAGCAATTACTTTTATCAATGAAAAAGATCAGCGTAAATTCAGCCATATTGAAACTTTGATTGGTAAAACAATTGAGCAAAAACCACTTCCTGAGGTTTTGGGTGAAGGACCGGTTTATCAGCCCGAAATCAAAAGATCATCCGGCCATAGGAAACCCTGGAGAAAAAAATAACACTTGGTTCATACTTACTAATACTTCTTTTACCGACCTAATTTTAGGCTGGTAAAAGAAGCATGTGTTCTTTTGTCATGCTTTTTGTCAGTTTACAAAGAAATTTGACTGCCAATTCTGCCAAGATACCAATGTACCAAAAACGTTTTTGGTACAATAGTAGTCATAAACAGAAATTTGTATGTTTAATTAGTCGATAGTGTCAGTACCTAATTTAATCATTTGATTAACATTTTTATTTCTTTGGCTGAACTTTTCTCCTTAAAAGTCAAATACTTAGCATTTCATCACCTAATTTAACATTTTAAATACTGTTTTTGGCAGCATTTTTTAGGTAGATATTGCGACTGTTTATACAACGACCTAATTTATAATGTTAACGTATAAGCTGAAATAATTAAAAATAACAATTAAAAAAATGAAATCAAAGATTACAAAGTTGGCTCTTACGTTGTCAGCCGTAGGATTATCAACATCATTGTTTGCTCAGGGCATGAGTTCCGACACAACTAAACGTTTTGACAAAAAAAGCTTTCGTACCTGGTCGATCGGTTTAAATGGTGGTATGCTGACGCATTTTACACCTTTCAACAATTCTTCTAATGGCGATTTCCGCACACCGGAAGAAACCTGGGGTTATGGTGGTTATATCAAAAAACAAATTTTACCAAGCTTTGGTGTCCAGGCAGACTTCCTTGCAGGTAAAGTAAGAGGTTACCAGGCCAATTCCCTTCCTTCTCCAACTGTAGCTCAAAACAATAGTAGTTTTACTACAAATATTGATTATGCAGCATCGTTAAGTGGAAATTTTACCATCGCTAACATGAGTTTAAACCACAAACGTTCAGCTTTATCCCCATACTTTACAGCGGGTGCAGGTTATATGTCTTATAGTCCGAATGTGCAAGGTGTCGCAGGTAGCGAAGGCGGTTACTACAGACAAAACTTTTTTGTACCAGTTGGGGCAGGTTTGAAATTTGGTTTATCCAAAACAATCAATATTGATTTAGGATACAATGTTTATTTCATGAAAACACCAACATTTGATGGTGTCCGTGGTGCTAATAATGATCGTTTTTCTTACGCACATGCTGGTTTAGAGTTCTCATTAGGCAGAAGTAAATCTTCACAATTAGCCAATTATAGCCCAATTGCTGCTTTGAGAGAAGAGAGTGCTGCTGAAAGTGCTGAGCTGAAAAACATGTTGGCCATGTCTGAAGCTAACAGAATGCGTGAAGAGCAGATGATTAAAGATCAGTATGCTAAAGATTTGGGCGATGATGATGCAGACGGTGTAGCAAACAAATTTGATAAATGTCCGGGTACTCCAGCAGGTACTGCCGTTGATGGTTCAGGTTGTGCTTTGCCGGTTAACAAACCAGATGTTAAAGTTTATGTAACTGAAGAAGATAAAAAAGTTGTTGCAGATGCAATTAAAAATCTGGAGTTTGATTTAGGTAAATCCAACATTCGCGAACATTCTTATGCTAGTTTGGATAGGGTTGCTAATCTTTTAATAACTAAAAACTTCAGCCTGAAACTGGCTGGTCACACTGATAATACAGGTTCTGCAGCTTTGAACATGAGTCTTTCTAAAGACCGTGCTGAGGCGATCAGACAATACTTGGTCAGCAAAGGTGCAAATGCATCACGTATTGAAGCCACTGGTTATGGTTCAACACAACCAATTGCAACAAACAAAACTGCTGCCGGCCGTCAGAAAAACCGTCGTGTAGAATTCACTTTGTTCTAAACAACAAAGTTTAATTTAAATAAAAGGTGTACTGACGTAGTTGGTACACCTTTTTCTGTTTTTAGAACTGATATTCAGTATAAATTTACTTTAAAAAAAATTTATATTGATTTAATAGTAAAGTTTAGATTTAATATAAGTATTTTTGAAAATAGATATAAAATCAAATTAAAAACAATAATGAACATTTTTGTAGGAAGCCTTCCATTTGCTTTGGAAGAAAGCAGTTTAAAAGAAGTATTTGAAACTTATGGTGAAGTATCATCAGTGAAAATTATTATTGATAAGTTTTCAGGAAGAAGCAAAGGATTCGGATTTGTTGAAATGCCGGACGATGCAATGGCGCAAAAAGCGATTGACGAACTGAATGGTTCATCTGTTGAAGGACGATCTATTGTGGTAAACAAGTCCGAAGATAAAAGAGATGATTCCAGAAAAAGCTTTGGCGGCGGTGGAAGTGGCAGCGGTGGCTACAAAGGTGGAAACAGTGGTGGTGGCGGAAGCAGCCGTGGTGGATATGGCGGAGGCAGTGGCGGCGGAAGCAGCCGCGGCGGTTATGATAAAGGTGGTTACAAAGGTGGAAACGGTGGCGGTAGCGGTGGATATAAAGGTGGTGGCCGCAAAGATGAATATTAAGAATACTTGTTATTCTTGTGTTGTGTAATCAATTGCTTTAACAACAAATCAAAATATTTATAAGATTTTAGGTTGATAAAAATAGTACATACTATTTTTATCAACCTTTTTTGATTTATGATAGTGCTTAATATTTTGTGTTGTACTCAATGTGTTATTTTCTATAAAATATTGACTGACTATTCAGGATTTATATCTTTGCAAAAGATTAAAAAATCAATTACAAAAATTATAGTTGATGTATAAGGATTTTTTTGATAAAAGGCCCGTTCGTCTAGCAGGGCTGTTGCATTCTGCTTTAGGTTAATAATTGTTTTAATGTTTTAATATCGCCTGCAACCAGTCTTTGTGCCTGTGCCAGGTTTTGGTAACTGTTCCTCCTGAATATATTAATGGCCATGTT
>JAABUS010000725.1_pt1 | contig 80908 bp, 80 predicted proteins | sample 5560161 | NCBI WGS metagenome assembly JAABUS01 (sample SAMN10711885, study PRJNA513376) | rock metagenome | isolation source: Antarctica rocks | place: Antarctica: Victoria Land, Trio Nunatak nord | collected 2016-01-04
ATAACCACCCCCTTCTCCCCCCCCCTTCCCCCCCCCCCCCCAACTTATCCAGGTTCTCTGCTCCCTAAGTTCATTCATTGACTGTTTCACGCTCATACCTACTTTTGACCGAGGTACAGCGGACAATGGTTGAGGATAGGATAGGCGCTGGTAGCATAACTAATGGGTATGTATGTAAAAAGGATACCCCGAGAACCCAGCTGGTCGAAATGAATGAATGGTTTTGGGGCTGGGGCTTGGACCCCAGCGACTAAGCCTATCTTGATGTGTATCACCGTTTTCTATAAGCCGAGGAAGCGCCGCAAGCCTTTATTCTAAGGTTTCTAAAACGCCTGGTACCAAGGAGCCATAATCTCCGCCATAATCCTCCCAATAAGACATGTGTCCAATTAACCCCGTCTACCCACCCTAGTACAAGCCGCCGGTTAAAGAAGCCAAATCATTCAATTAAAAAGGCTTGTAGAATCAAGATTGCCCGTCGTTCATCCCCTCCTATACCTACTCGCCCCAACCTCACTCCCCTCCATCCTAGCCCCCGCGTGCTGCTCAAACAAGGCCCGCCTCCTCTCCCTCGCCTCCGCCAATCTTGGGCTCTCCGCGCTCGGTGGCGTACTTCTCTGCTCCAGATACCTTCGACTCCCGGGCTGCACATTGGGCGTCACCGGCGCTTGGGCACTCGGCTGGAAATAAGTTCGCCGTGAAGGCAGAGCGGAGTGGACGGAGGGGGAGCGCTGGGCTGATGGTGTTGGGCCGGGGAGAGGGTGCTGGGAGGTATACTCGCGGGAGGTACGTTTTGGGGGCAGATAGGAGGATTCGGTTCGAATACGAGAAGTAGACCGGACAGGGAGGTGGTCGTTGGGGTTGTCTTCGGGGACGTGGCCGGAGCGGGGGAGGATGGAGGAGGTGCGATCGAGGCGGGTTGAAGTGAGGGGAGGGGTTTGCTCTTCGTCTTCGTTGGGACGGCGGCCAAGTAGTGCGGATGAGCTGCGGTCTAGCCTACTAGCTACGGGTGGCGTTGCGGTTTGTGATGGTGATATAGCGTCGATAGGCGAAGACTCTCTTCGAGTGACCGAAGTGAAAGCCTGAAGGCTTGATCGACGAGCTTCGAGTCGACTCATGATTCTCGAGCTCGATCGAGCTTCAGGCTCTAGGGTAGAAGCACGAAGGAATCTTGGCTCTTCTGAAGCTGTGCTGCCTCTTTGCTCAGTCGTAGTAGCGTCTCTGCCTCCAGGCCGGACCTTTGTGCTTGGAGGTCCAGCTTCCGCCATGTCGTCTGCCAATGCAATGCATAGTTCTGTAAGGCTTCTGCACATGCTATCTGCTTTCCGACGCAGTTGTCGATCGACTGGGTTAGCAGGGCCGACCGCGGATGCTGGGCTATCGGTACCCGCTGATCGTCCACCTGTACTGCCTGCCATTGCTGCCAAGGTAAGTGCATCTGTAGCTGTAGCTTCCAAGACTCGGTACATGTTGGGGCTGAGTAAAGGTTTCGACCTTGCTAGAGCCGAATGTAGAAGTGGATGTATGTTATCAACGCCTCGACCTCTGACAGTAGACGCTTCCGGTGACACGGGTTTGTCTCGTCTTTGTTTTGGTGATGACGATACGGTTGTGACTGTTGTAGTTGCTGTACGTGGCCTTTCGCCAAAAACGCCTGCTATCGCAGCGCCCGAAGATTGGGGTATTTTGCCAGTAAGTTCGAGCTTGCGTATTCTAGATTTCATGTCGTCGAGTTCATCCCATACAGTCGACGGAGCCGTTGTTGATACCGTGGATTCAGTGCCCTCCGCACGAGGTGTTTGCACGACTGATTTTTGCTCTGCAATTGGAGAAGAGCGTCCATTATATGGTGAAGGTTTGTGTTGCCCATTGGTGGAAGGCTTGTAAGACCACGGAGGAATGGCTGGAGACACTTCAGGTGTTGATTGTCTTCGTCCATACGGCACAGGCAGCTCTGGGGAAGGTTCCCGCTTAGACTGATCTCGGGTTCGGTTTGTAGAGAATGTGGCCTTTGGATTCAATTCAGCGTAACGATAGCGGGGCCCTTGGTCAAGAGGATGCGCGGAGGCAGCATACGATCGATCCTTGGGCGATGAGTTCTTGGCCGGTGCTGTAGGCGAGTCGGTTTGTGGGACATGGCCAGGCTGAAGCCAGCGTCGTGGTCTATGATCTCGGGCAGAAATATCATCCTGCTCTGCGAAGCTGTTTCCACTCGAAAAAGGTCGCCCACTAGACGATGGTCTCGTAGGATGGGTATTGCGCGGGCTAGGAAGACCTGCTTGAGACTGCCACAGATGGAAAATGTCAGTATCAAGTTGATTCCCGCAATCAAAAATAATGTCCTGGCAGCTAATTAATCGAGAAGTCCAAATCTACTGGATGACTGGCTCTAGAGTTCGCATTCTACATTTAGCAAAATTTTCGAACTCACTCGTCTTCTCTCAGATTTATTCAACGGCGCCGTCGCAATACCAGCGTCTGTATGTGCAAGATTAAGAAACAAATCCTCATGTGAAGACTGCAACTGCTCCTCTTCTTGTCCGTATCTACCATACGTGCTCTTCGACGGAGTGCGGCCAATGCCTTCGATGGTGCGTAATGTTCGGTCCTGATCATCCTCGGTAGTAGACCGCTTGTTATACAACATCTTGTCGTCAGTTGCCTCTGATGTTCGTCTTTCTTGACTACCAGCTGTTATGTGGTCGAGATTCGTCCATTCATCGGTTTTGTTCTGCGAGAGCCGGACAACCGAGTCGATACTGTCCGTGGTCTGCGCACGAGATGCCGAAGGACGTGTAACGATCGAATCTGTTGGTGGGGGCTGTTTCCAAGAGGGTTCGGCCGGATATGACCGTTGAGTGCTCAACGCTGGCGGAGGGCCGCTTGAAGTTTCTATCCCATGGCTACTACGTGATGCAGGTGGTCGTCGCGTTGGGGGCGAGCGAGGCTCAAGGCCTGATGCAGCTGGTTGGTATGCGAAATATCCTGTTCGTGAAGATAGTGGGGTAGATACAGCTTTGGGTGACGATGGCGGCGATAATAGCAGTCTGTTAGCCTGGCCTTCTGGTACAAGACTAGAGTTTGCAGCCAAGGTTGAATTTTGGGTCTGATGGTTGGCCTGTGAGGCTGATGATGACGGAAGTGTTGTGTTCGCTAAGGATGCTAATTGGCCGGGTCCGCCAAAGTGCGTCCCTTGCCTTCTTCCCTGCGTGTCTTCAAATCTTTCAGATCTTGACACTGAACCTGTTGATTCAGGATGTTGAGAAGTGGTTTCATCTACTCGCGAAACGTCCTGCTGCGGCACGTGTGAAGGCATGTCGGAAGCCCATTCGCAATCGCAATCGCAATCGCAGTCGCAAGTCGAGTGTCACGACTCACGCATCGCTTGTTCTCTCATCCCGCCCAATAACGCAACAGAAGTCGGACGTATACATGGGGCTTTGGAAATGTACCTGGACTTTGGCAATAAAATTTGACGGCGACGGTGGTGGGAATATGGGGAAAGCCGTCTAGGACGATGATGAACTGCAAGTGATTCGGGTCTGGGGAATCATACTCATTGGCCTGGTGGCTGGCCAGGGGGTCGGGAAGCTGCAAGCGCAACTCATTTCTCGCGTCAAAAGTCAAACCGCCCATTTCGAACGAGATTGTGTGCATCATGTCAATAGTGATGCTGCTGTGCATGTCAAGCTACTCTAAAGTGGTTCTGATGCACCCTTTCAACCCAAGCTCAGCAGTCGGAATTCCCTTTGATCGCTTGGCCGGCCTGCCCGGCTGAAAGATCAGTCAGGCTGGTTGGGGTAGGCCTGAGGGTACGGAGTACATAAAGAGCGTCAGGTATGGACACCCAAAGAGCAGCTGATACCTGTGAATAAAGTGCATGATGATGTTGCCACAAAGCCATTCGCCTTGAACACTACAGCGGACCTTCCTCACGCCGCTGTTGCCATTTCGCCATTTCGACATCTCACCAACCTCTGCACGAATTGCGTTAGAATACGAAGATTGCACTTCCGTCCTCACACGCGATGGTCAGATGTCCGAAGCAGTCGGTCGTTCTTTGTCAAGATACTATGACCTTGAAAAGCTGCCATGGTTTTCTTCAAATCGAAGTACCGGTGTGGGTATCTACATAGGGCGAAGTGCCCAAATGACAGGACCGAGGAACAAAGAGATCTATTCGTGACATGCCAATAATAGTACGTGAAACGGGACTAGAATCGACGGCGTTTTGAACGGTAAGAGTACTTTAGCGTAACTGCTAGTTCTAGTAGAATACTGTGTCTCTCCGTTCCAACAAAAACCTCCGATTTAGACAATTAACTGCTTCAGAGGCGGCCGGAAGAGTGTTTGTAGCAGTAGTAGAAGTAGATTCCTTTCGGTGCTGACTCCCGACTACTGAGAGAGAGCCGAACCGTTGCTCTCGGAAACCATCAAAACAATCGTCGCAGATCGCGTCTCGAGACTCAGCTATTTTGGGAAAGGTGGCAAGGATCGTTGTTGTTTCGACGAGCCTGCCATTGTCCACCATTACCTACTCGTACCTACTGTCTCCAGTCTCCACATCGTTCAAGGAGTTCCGAGTGCTGGACATTTCACTATCTCTAAGCTGCTAGGCATTCCGTCGAAATCGATGAGATTGTTGTTCCTACCACTTGGTTTATTCATTGCGCCTTGGCCTTGAGGTATCTCTTGTATTCCGTACCGAGAAGCAGAAACACACCCACACACCATCCAGGGATGAGGGCATGATTGCTTCGGCGCCTAAACCTCCCAATCCGATGTAATTGGTCTGTCGCCCAAACCCGCAAAGCGCTGAGGCTTGTTACTGGGTGTCCAGTGCCCCCCACTTCTGCAGATCATCCTAGCCAATCGTACCATTGAAACCGGCCAACCCTTCATCGCGCCGTCCGAAAGCGCCTTCCCATACTTCTATTCGTACAACCTCTCCCTACCTCGAGCACCACCAGAAAGAACCCAGCGCAAAGCCTCAGGGTGACCAACTACCCTACTTTTTCACATCGTCCTTGGACTTCTCCTCGATTACTCGAGCCACCGTCATCAGCAACTTCCTTCCTTTTAAGCGCTCGACTGCCGCTGCATCTGCACGAGAATTTCAGCGGACACCCAGCGGGGGGGAAAATCGAGGGAGAGGTTCCATGACGGGGAACGCACACAACATCAATTGTGATCTATAAGCTAGGGCACAAGGGGTGGTTGAAAGGTAGCGCTTCGCTGAGGATACAAGGTAGGACCCTCCATTGCGACCTTGCCTGGTTGCCTTCCATGTCACGGCGAAAACATTCAAGCCTACCTCCTTGACCTCCGATACCCCCAAAACTGCTCATTGCTTTCATCTGCCCTTACGAGATAGAGCTGGCGCAGCGTTCCTGAGATGGCTGCTTCGGTGATGACCCAGAGTACTGACATGGTGAATGCAGAGTGGGTACGCCCTTCACTTCCCATTCCGCGATATATACGATCTGAAGCCTATGTGCGCACTGGCGAAAACTGTATTGGCCATGCGGTAGCACCTCAAACCGCAAACCAGCAGTCCTTACCTTCCAAGAGAGGGCCAATTAACGGCTTCCAAGAGTCCATTATGCCGATTACGACGAGCTCACAGTCGCTGCTTGCATCGTTCCCGTCGTTTATGTCTGTGTTTGGAGACGGGGCAGACACGTGTCAGTCAAGAGAAAACGACGCTGCAACGGCAAACACGCCGGCGAGGCCTGCACACATCGCAAAGCGACCGCTTTACAATACGAACTATTCCTCGCCATTATTTCGTCGGGACTCTGGATCTACCTTTGAATCAACCGAATCCTCACCAACGACCACAATCTCCACGCTGGACTCGTCAATTACCGAGCCGTCACCTAGTTCCTCACCAGAGTCTCCAATATCATTATCACCTCTTTCCTCGTTCAAATCTGTGAAGGCCGGTGCAATATCTATGGAGGGTGGAGAGCATGAATCGAATCCCTTTGCCAGTATCTCGAACCTCAATCGCGCAGATTCCCCGAACAAGAAAATGCGCAACACCAAGAACCTCTCCGTGAACACCTCAGCCTCCAGCCGTCAAGCGCCGCAGCTTCCAAGGTTATCGCTATCCAGTATGTCAACTACCACCACAGGGCGCGCATTTTCCGCTCCGGCAACTCCATCGTTTATTGTTCCGCCTAAACCACCGAGAAAAAGGCTCAGTAATCTAGGACTCTCCATCGAGACTCCTGATCCTGCCGCGCCAAGTCAGACGGTCCAGAACGGACTTGGTATAGCCCCTCCGACCCCGTCAGAGCTACAGCCACGCACATTCAGATTTCTTCAATCGGCGTCAAGTCTGCAGGCTATTTCCTCTCCGACAGTTGCGCCTGAGGGTGGAATGAAATTACCTCCTTTTGGTAAACCGTCTGTAGCATCTCGATTAGGGAAAGGGCGTCCTTTGCTAGGTCTATCGCACTCGTACGAGGCCGCAACTTCGTCGCCGATTACGGTGCAAACCCTGGAGCATGTGCAAGAAGAAAACGACTACGAACTGCCATTATCTCGGGAAGCAAAGTCGCCTGCGTATCCGGAAGGGCCCGTGTGCATTTATGATCCTCACGTATACCTCTATCTAGAGCCTAACGACACGGAAGCAGCCAAGTTCGATGTAGTTTTGAATGTAGCAAGAGAGGTGGTGAACCCCTTCGAAGCACCAACGGAAAAGGCCGCCGATTTCAAAACCGAGGATCCGGCTGTGCAGCAAGTATCCTTCGGATCCAGTAACATCCATCTTTTAGATTGGGGGAGCAAATCGGAACCCCAAACGGCGGTTTCGGAAAGTTCATTCCGCTCTGCGTTCGAGACATTGCCAGAAGAAGTTGTTGCGATTTCCAGCTGGCCAGAATCCCTCAAAGCTCCGGAGTATATTCACATACCGTGGGATCATAACACCAACGTGGTGGACGATCTCTTAAGGCTATGCGAGCTCATCGACAATCGTGTCCAGAATGGAAAACGGGTCCTAGTCCATTGCCAGTGCGGTGTTAGTCGATCAGCAAGTCTTGTTGTTGCGTACGGATTGTACAAAAATCCGCAGCTTACGGTTCAGGAAGCGTATAATGCGGTCAAGGATCGTAGTAGATGGATTGGCCCCAATATGAACCTGATATATCAGCTCTCTGAGTTTAAATCCAAGCTCCCGCGAACCTTTACGCCCGGGTCGTCAAACTGGCACTCTTCGCGGTACATAGGGTTAGGGCGCTCGAACCCAAAAGCTACCTTCTCGGGAGACTCGAATTCGGTTACACCACCTTCGTCGCTTCGAATAGTACAGACGGAGCCGACAAGTGCACCGTTCCAGAAAGACCCAGAACCCACACCTGCTCGGGCTAATTCTTTCAGTCCTCCTGGTTCGACGCAAGTGGTTGAGACTTCCGCGATTGGTGACATCTCGCCCGGTCCTTCTTCAGCTCCACCAGACATGCAGTGGACCCCTAGCGAGCAGGTACCTAACAACAACCGTGAACGAAAGTACGAGACCACAGATGACCTAAACGCAAGATCTCTCTTCCCAACGCAGACAATGGATATAGATCCTCCGAGTCAGATGAAGATTTCCATGTCTGCGCCGAACATTATGGACTTCGGTACTACCGATATAACCCTAAAAGCCGAGGCTTCACATAATAAGATGAATATCGATTTCGTAGAACAAAAGCCAGTTGCCTTATCTCAATCCGACACAATCAGCACCACCAACGCCGAATTAGAGCTGACTTCGTTGTCTCCGCTGAAGCTGAGAGATCCCCCTATTGATGTCTCGGAGCCAACTCAAACATCCCAGTTAGGATTCATGGACATCGATTCTACTCAGCCAACTCCAAGCCCCTCCCCACTTGCAAAATCGGCCGATATCGAGATCGCTTTTCAAAGGGCGAACGCTCTTCCGTCGCCTGCGACCAAGGCCGTCGAAACCGCCATCAGGCTCCCTCCCTCGTTCACCAGCGACGAGCTGAAAAGAGTCAAAATAGTACCCGATATACCCCCAGTCCCTCCAAGCCCAATCCTACCAGCAGGCTTCAGCAGCCTCTCCGCCCGCCGCGCAAAATCCTCACTAGCTCTTCGCCAAACCCCCCTCAAACCTCTGCGCCCCCAACTCTCCCTCATCAGACTAAGAAACCCTGCGCTTGAGGACATTCCTCCCACGCCCTCATTATTGTCCCCTAGAGCGGCGGAGTTTACAGCTAGTCCATTTCACAGGACAGCTGCTGGTGATTTGGCAGGGTCTTCGTTCCTTGGGCAGGGTATTCTGAGTCCTAGGGTGGAGGAGGACCCCAGAAGTCCGGCGACGAGAGGGGAGGCGCCGATTACAAGGAGTATTTTTGATGTGCTGTGATGATTTTCGAGTTTACGACATTGACACGATGCTGTTTGATACTAAAAGCTCTGCGAACTGGATATGGGCTATCTGATCAATATCTGACTTTTCCTCATGGCATCACAGAGCAGCAACGTTCGGATGAGCGTTATGACTAAGACGGATGACGTTTTACGCTCCGCCGAGGGCGTCTTAATGACCAACCGATCAAACAGGAAGGCTTCGAACCGGAGATGCAGCTCGGGCTCTATTACCCACGGCCATCATCGCTGCATCTCATCTGGTCTGCTCGCGCGTTGCACTCACTGCTATCACCGCATTTTTACGGATACATGGCACCCCAACAACGTGCGCGTTATCCTCCATGTTCAACGCAAAGGCTCTAAACGGTCATGGAGTCTAGCAGCAACGATTCGAGAGCGCTGAGATATCCCCAGTCCAAAAAAATACTTATACCGGAGAATGCGGCAAAAAGCCAGCTTTCTCTCCCATTGTCATTCATCTGGCATGATGACACATCTTCTCATCGTAGGAAAGAGAAGGCGATACGGGTCTCGGGCGCCCAAATCATATTGCGAAAAGGGCGAAAGGAAAGGGGACATTTGTGTCCGGGCGTTATCGAGGCCTTTTTTTTGTTAGTTTTGTTGGGCAAGGACGGACGACGGGGAGATGCATGCAGTATCCTGTCCTATTCTTTTTGCGTTGGGCATCATGTCCTTTTTTGGGGGAGGTTCTAGGGGTAGGGTTAATGGTTAATGTATCCATAGATGGGATTAAATTCGCGTCCTGGATTCTTCGGAACAACTTTTTGGGAGTGAAGCTGTGTGTTGCTGTGCTATCCCTGATCCTAGGACTGAAATCTTTGAAGCTGGTTTATTCCGTACTGCCCTTTGATTTCTTTCCTTCTTTCCACGATTTCCCAACCAAGATCTGTCTGGATTTGAGAAGACGAGAGCCGGATTTTGATAATAATTGAAAGGATCTGTTCTGGTTTATAAGCATGCTACAGTAACATGCAAATGCCAAACTCCAGCCCCCCCCCCCCCCCCTCTCTAGTGTTAAATCTCTGCAAACTACTTCCAATAAAAATGAGATGCCGGGTATCAAAACAAAGGGCCCCCCCAGATCGCTGATGCGTTGGATTTCACAGAAAGATGCTGCAGTATTTCTTTCGCCACCCAACCAAAATCCCAGGAAATTCGCGAAAAATGCCCATTTTCCCCATGTCTAGAAAACCCCTCTACCCGTTACCTCTCCAAGAAGGGGGTTATATCTTCCCTTCCTCCTCGGAATCGCCAATGCACCAGGCATGCCTCATGACCTGGGTGATACTCAATCTCCTGTCGACGTCTCGATCCAACATGCCCTTGATTAATTCGATGCTCGCCTCGCTCATAATCCATGGGATCCTAAGTTCATGGTCCATGATCTCGTCGATGCTGTAAAAGGGGTTTTCCTTGTAGACGAGGGTATAGAGGAGGATACCGAGGGCCCAGACGTCTTGTTCTTTGCCGCGGTAGGGGCGGCCTTGGAGGACTTCGGGGGCGGCGTAGTCTGTGAGGGATGAAGTTGTTAGGGCTTGAGAAAGGTGGAAGATACAGGAGAGGGTAAGGAGGGAAGGAAGGGGATGCAGAATGGGGAAACGAACCGATTGTGCCAACAAAGACCTCAAAAGGGCCGTTTTTGATGTAGGCAGCGCTGCCAAAGTCGATGAGTTTGACTTTGTTTTCACCGTCAAGAACAATATTCTCATCTTTGATATCCCGGTGGACGACGAGGGCTTTGGTATGCAGGTGGTGCAAGGCGGCAACGACTTGAGAGAAGATATTGCGGCATTCAGCTTCGTCCATAGTAGAGCGCATTTCAATGTAGTCAAAAAGGTCCATCCCCGGGAGACCATGCGGGACCATCTCGATATAATAATTTATGTCGTCTTCAAAGAAGTCGGTCATCTCCACGATATTAGAGTGACGAAGGCCATCTTTGCGGAGGTAGTCAAGGACGTGGATTTCGAGAGGAACGGTGCCGAGTCGACGGTCCCGAGTCCAGGTGTCAACGAGGATTCGCCGCTTGGTGACGTACTTGAGGACGACTTTCGTGCTGTTTCTGGCGTATGTTGCTAATTTTACCTGGCCATAAGCGCCTTGACCCATTTCTTCGAGGACGACGAATTCAGAGATCTTCTTTTTCTTAGATGAACGTCTAGGGGTTGAATTCGATGGCGTGGATTTAGGTTCGGAGGTGGATTTCTTAGGGACATTGCCCGATATTGGTTGTGAAGCTGCTTCTAGTATCTGCTGGGAAAGTAGAGATGCCGGTGATAGGTTGGGCTTGTACTCTTCTGCATCAATTTGCGGTGGAGAAATGGGTCGATTAGACTGACCAGGAGATGGCTGGCGCGGTGGAGTGCCGGGTCTAGAGGTAATTAAAGAGGCTGCACTGCCAGCACGAACAGAGGAGTGAAGGTGTCGTGAATAAGTGATCCATAAGGCGTAAACTACTTCGGAGAGAGCGAGGGAACTCTGCTCATCACTAGTTACATCGCTCTGGTCTTCACTCGTCTCCTCGATTACCTCGTCAGGAATATTCCTCTCACTCCGGACAACGCGCATCTGCACATCCACGTTAATTTCTGAGCCGTCGCGGTGCTTTGCCACCAAGCCTGTAGGACGCAAAAAGATAGCTGCAGCGTCGGCATTGCCATCCCGTAGTGCCAATAGCGCACGTGCTCTCCGAAAACTATGTTCGGGGATCACGATTCCGTCATGCAAAGTCATGTTGTCTTCCTCGGTCAACAGGCCCAAAATCTTATCGAATTGTGGAATCAGCTCATTGATTGACATTCCATCAGGGTCTGCTCGGCCAAACAAGGCCGCAGAAAACACAGAATTTGAACTTGAGATCTTAAGGTCAGCTGCGGAGAGGACCATAATGCCAGCAATGTGGGGGAAACTCGAGACTCGCAGAGTTGGAGGGTCATCCTCAAAGGAAACGGAAATAGGAATGTGTGCACCATCTGCATTCTTTGCCGTATAATATTCGAGCTCTTTGAGTTCTGCAAGATCCACCGCTTCCGTGCCACCTTTTTTAGAGATTGGTATTCGTGGGATGAGCTTTGGGACGGTCGTTCCCTCCGGAAATATGGGCTCTCCCCATATGGTCTCTACCGATCCAGTGGCAGTCTGCACACATTCTGCATCGTCAAGTCTTATTGAAGCAGTATCCTCAGTAATCTCCTCAAGAACCCATATCAGGCCTCCTCGCTTCTCCTTTACCCAAAGACTAGCAGAACCTGTGACACCGTTTCTTTTCTGGATGGGTACCACATCTCCACACAGAAGAACTCCGCGAGACTTATTGGCAGCGTGATTTATACCGCTCTTTATAGCTTTCTTTTTAGACTCTGTTGCATCCCCAGTCGATGCCCGTTGCTTTGCAAGTTGTCGCGACGGAGGTTTGCTCAGAAGCTGGGCTGTAACTCCACCTCCCATGGTCAGAGGAGTTGAAGGAGCAGGACCAGTCCTTATACTCTTGCTGGTGAGTTCACGGGCTTTAGCAGTTGCCTCTGAGCCTGGCGATCGAAGCCTCTCCTCTAACCATAGCCTCCGATCTTCTCTCACAACCTCCAGAATGCCCAACTTCCTCACCTCCGCTTTAGTTACACCAAAGACTAAACATGCAAGATCGTTAGCTGCAAGTATCGTCCAAGGAGCATGAGCCTCAGTGGTGAAGATGGCCTGCGCAGCCGGAGCCCAACGGTTTGGGTGCCCATGTACGCCTGAGTGAGCACTAGCACCGGAGTTCGGGGGTTTCCCAAACGGAGGAAGAGAAGTCGGAGATAGCAGATTGCTGTCAGCTGTGTCTTCCCGCATAACATAAGGTCGCGCCAACGTTTCGACGAGCTTCGTCTGCAAGGTAAGTAGGGAAAGGTCGGTATAGGTGCGTTTGAGCTCCGATCTACCAGTCGACATGGGAGGAGGCTTCGGCTCCAGAGGTCCGTGGAGAGGTGAACGAGGTTCTGTACGGTTACTAGTATCGCTGTTGCCGTTGTTGGTTTCGCTGGATAAGGAAGACTCGGTGTGGGTCGATTGGAGTCCGGCGGGATCACTGCTTTCCGCCTGCTCCTTATCTGCCACAAGTGGTGTTTTTTTAAGCTCATCTGGACTCTGTGAACGCGGCAGAAACGCTCTCTCGAAAACATTGGATGCATCAACATCCGCCGGCCCGGTCAACGGACCGCTAAGAAATCGGGATCTCTGAGAATGCTCTATATCATTTCCCAAAACATTAGCTCTTATTAGTAGTTCCATCATGCTCTGAATCTCTGCGTCACCAGTCACTTTCGCCTGCGCAGTAACAAGTCCAGGGTGATTCGCCGCCCATCCAAGTCTGTCTCGCATAAAATCTATCGACCTTCGTAGGACATTCTGTCTATTATGTAGTACGTCCTCGGATTGATGAGCAAAGGAAAATGAATGTAAAGACTCGGATGGGAATCGAGAAAGATCCTCGGTGAAGTTGAGGACAGGTGAAGAAGGACCCCCGGACCCGGGCGTGAATCTCCGCTGAGACGACAAGCCCAGTGTCATCGATGAAGATCTTGGCGGCAATGTGAAAGAAGCTTCTGGGGATGAGGAGCGGGTCTGGGGCCGAGACGGCTGCTGGCGTATGCGTCGTAACCCAGAGATCCCGAGGCCATGTTCGTGCTCTGGCAGAACAGGAGACATAGCCATTATGTCGCCTTGGTCGTATTCCATGCTTGATCCTTCATCAACTGAAAACCGTATCCTTGTATTTTCCGCAGGTTTGACAGCATTGATGACCAGATTTCCTGTGCTCCGGTTCTTTGGTAATATGAATTCCGCAGGTGGTTCTGCCTTTCGTAGGAGAGTGGAAGGCTGTGGGAGCCCTGAGCAATCTGTATAAAGATAATATCAGCCTAGAACGGTATACTGAAGCCCACAAGAGGCTTTTAGGCTGGGGCGTCCGAAACTGTGTCGCGGCGCGGTAAGACAGTGCTTACCGTCATTGTGCTCCGGCATGCTTTGGTGCTGACCTTAAATCCTCGCTGGTTGAGGACTTGAGCGCGGTCAGCGAGCGCTTCTCCTCGTGGCCAGCCAAATACAGCTTTAGGGTTGCATGTGATCGACAACCATGACTGTCTAAGGGAGTTTCCAACGCTGTGGAACGGCTCAGACGAGACGCAATTGTTGCCTGTTGTGTATGGAAATTCTCCTCTAACGATCGTGCGACAGTAAGTATGGAAGGATCGTGAGGCTCACAAAAGCTGCTCATGCGTACAAAGTCTAGTTAAACGCTCGAGGGTTTGTTTGAGTGGGGCACAAATACAAAAATTGGGTCTATTCAATGATGGTAGTCTACTTCTTTCGACCCTGCTTTTTGCGCTTCCATCTCCACGTCTTCTTACACCAACTATCTAGGCGAATTAAAAACTAGGAAGCGCTTGCGCCCTGTGAATGTGATCAGTGGCTTTCTACAAACAATAAGGATCATATGATGTAGATTCGTGCTTTTATGTATCTAGTTTACAGCTTTTGCTAGCATTGGAACTCTAGGTACATTTGGATTTCATTCATTACTTCTGAAGATATCTGAGATAATGGTGTGTAAAGCTTGATATGGTGGAGGAGCGAAGGACCAACCGGCGCTTGAGGTTGTAAAGAGTCGACATCAAGGCTGTATGGGGGAAGACCGGAGAGTGTGTCTCATTCGAGCGCCGTGAAGAGTAAGAAGATGAGTGTTGCTATTGACTGGAAACGTTAGGATCCGGAGAGAGCGGTTTTGAGCAAGCGAGTTTGTCAGTCATACGACTGAAGAGGGCCATGGAGTCTTAAGGGTAGTCGAGCATCATAAGGTCATGAAGTGAGGCATTCGTGAGAAGATTGATCCGCCCAACGAGCGTAGAGAAAGGAGCGAGGAGTACTTTTAGTGTGAAGGATAAGGATGCCTTAGAAGAGGTGGCGGCCAAGATGTGTTCGCTTGGCAGCCAGGAATTGCGTTCTAAAGGCGGGTGGAAGAGGTCGAGAGCAATGGCGAGTCCTTAAAGAATAGGGAGTATCTCAGCATGTAGCCTGGCAATAACGACGCGATGCCGCTAATCTTGAGGCTGTTGGCTTCGTCGCATTTTCTCAGCCTCGAGGTTCTCGTAAAGTAGGTAGAGGGCCTTTTCGTTCGCACCAGCGCTCCCCATTATCGTAAACATACGTTCTCCGGTCTCATCATGAGGTGCCTTGGCAATGGAGATACGGGCTCCGGAGCTCTTTCTAATCTCGCTTATCTTACTGCCCCCACGGCCAATGATACAACCAACCATGTCCGATGGGATGCTGATGTTTTGGGTCTGGATTTCTTCACCATCATCCGTGGTGGTGGGAGGGCCACGAGTAGCGGCATCGGAATTTGAGCGGCGGTTATACGAGCCTCCTGTATTATCACTGAAGTCGGCGCCATTACCGGTACGGTTGTAGGAACGATTGGATTGGTAGGGAGGTGGTGCTCCAATGGCATTGTTCAAAGGTCCTCCTCGACCTACTTCCGCCCTTACTGCGGGATTATACAGCACTGTACCGGTACCACGCTGCCAGTCATCCACAAGGCATTTTCCAATTTCCCAGATGGCCTTTTGGATACCGTCAGGTGTGCCTTGCACTTCGACAATTCGCTCGGTGGATTGGGGAAGCATCTCTTTCTGAGCTACCATACGAACCCCGGAAACATCCTGGATATGCTTTATTTTTAAGCCTTGCCGACCAATGATTGTACCCATTTGGTTGTGAGAGATCAGAAGGCGGACAGCTATAATGGGATACTTGTCAGCTATATCCGTAAAGTATTTACGTGCATCACGGTGACGGGAGGACAGACGAGCGTGCAACAGAACATGCCTGAAGCGAGGTTTAATAGTAATCAGGAAACTTACGATGTGTGCCGTTCGTAGAGATAACGCCTCCCATACCCATTTGTGGTGCACCTTCGAGCAAGCCTTTAGCAACGATGGCATAGGCTTTCGAGATACCCTCCAGTTCACCAGTCACGGTGAGCACTCGATCATGGACACCCTGTACGACCTTACTAACACCAGCCTTGACGCCAGTCTCATCTCGCAAATCTGCTACATTCTTTCCCGCTTTACCAATTATCACACCAGCTTCTTTTGAAGAGACTATGGCACGAAGTGTTAATTGTGACTTGGCATACTCCTCGTCGGTTCTAGGGGCAGCCTCTCCATCAGGCCCAACACGATTGTCTTCTGCAGTGTCATTGTTGAGACCCACGCGGTTTATGGAGTCGGTCAAACCTGATAGGTCTGTCTCGGTCCTTGTTTCTGTGGTCGCCATACTGGAGAGAGTTGCACACCGGATATGTGATCGTGAGCGGTAGTGGTCGACTATTGGAATTTCCGGGGAACAACTCTTGACTGTGCAAGAGACAAGAATTTTTGAGCAATGCCTAGATGAAGTAGCTATCAAAGGTGGGTTAGTGTACCGAGCTTCATAGGCAAGCATTCACCCAAACAGGAAACAGAAACAGCAAATTGCCTGTTTTCAGGGTTCTCTGTGAATATGAAAGGTAAGGAATATTTACAATACCTGACAATAATCCCAACTCGCAAGAACAACAGTAAGTATCTGGTGTCAGATCAAAGGATGAAGCTCTAGGGGAAGGGTGAGGCAGCAGAGTTGTTGTTCAGGGAATGAGATTTTGTGAAATTCGTTCTACGCTAAGACGTAGCTTCCCCACCATGCGGCGATAACTGTCACTCATGCAAGCAACCCTGTCAAATCACTTTTCCTTCGGTCTTCATCTTTTCACCTGACCGCTTGTTTGGTAAACGTGAATCCAAGCCCGCAGCGCCCCTAACTCAAGCTTGCCAGACATCACATTCTCTGCTTCGATCATCGCTCTATTGACATAAAGACCACCAGCTGGAACGTCAAAAGTGACGACAGCACAACGGGCTTCAGGCGGTGACAAGCCCACGATGGTGTTTTTTGATCAATTGAATACCTCCAGATGGGTTACATGATATACATTGTCCATTGATATGTACAAATGTCCAAGCTTGCGAATTAAATCTGTTTGGTACATTGTGTGTCCTCTGACGAAGCCTCCATACCTACACTTTCTCTTCCTTCTCAGGTAGCTACTTCTGTGCTTCAAATATCACTGCTATTTGTTAGCTTCGGAGTTCATCAGCATACTTAAATCTGCTAACCTTTTTGTACTTTCATCTTGTCGAAAAGGTCATAGCCTTCCACTGCCTCTGATAGGGGCATGATCTTATCGGCCATAAACCTATTTCTCACCATTAGTGAACCCAATACCGTAATCTGGCCGGATCTCCATACCCGAGAAGATGCTGCTTCTGCTTAAGCATTTCAAGAGCTTGCGGGAAGATAGATCTTACGGGGCATCTTCCCATCTGGATCCTTAAATTTTTACCGTACGCTTGGTTCCCTGACCTGCCAAACAATTAGAGACTAAAATGTCCAAGTGCCGCCTGCTAGAGATGGTACCATGGAATCTGTCAAAGGTAAGCAATAAGTATACCTGTTGTGTGGAAGCGATGACTTACCTCCGCATTATGAACCCCGACACTTGATATGATCCCTGTAAACAGTGAGCTCAAGATATAGTATATATCACATCTACGAATGGAGCTGACGAACCCCATGGCCGAAGCAGCTCAAAGCCCATTTTCAACGCAGGGCTTAAACCCACAATCTCTATCCAAAGCGTAGCACGTTAATCGAGGGTCCGTCTGTTCACAACAAGATAATACTCTTACCAATGACTACATCTGCACCTCGACCATCAGTAAGCTCTTTGACGCGCTTGTCCAGACCCTCTCGATTGGTCTGAAAATTCCACGGCTCGGCTCCCAATGTCTTTGCCAGATCCAAGCGTGACGGAATCGAGTCGACTGCAAGCAAATGCTTTGGCTTGTAGTTCTCGGCGTTGATCAGGGCGCAAAGTCCGACCGGTCTAAGGTTTTATAAGCCACAGTTTCCCTGAAGAGAGCAAATCGATGCATACCCGCATCCAATCAACACCACCGTAGCATCCTTGATCTGCTCTTTGGTCATGTCTTTGAAGGCATTGTGGGCAGCGAAATAGCCTGTGGGAAATATATCCGCCATTAAGACCAATGCCTTGTCATCAATATCTGCAGGTGCCTTCATTGCGGTTCCGTCCGCCAAAGGTATACGGACCTGGACGTTTGTCGTATTAGGAAGAGCATTCGGGTGTCCAAGGGATGCCTACATATTCTGCTTGGGCTCCGTCTAAAGCCGCCGTACCAAAAAGCATACCCTTGGCGCACCTTGAAGAGAAACCGTTTTTGCAATAGAAGCAATCCAAACTGCCAACAATTAGTGCACGTCAAGCTGGTACAGTTTGCCTCCTCTTCTAACCAAGAAACGGTAAACGGGGAAACGATCTGATCTCCTTTCTTGAAGTTCTTCACCTCGGATCCAATCTCCTCAACTGTGCCCGTAAACTCGTGGCCCTAGACGAGGTTGGTTCTCGAGAGCTTGCAGATATGTCAAGAGCATAATACCATGATGAAGTCTGTTGGACTAGGTTGGTGGCCCTAGAACGGTGTCAGACTTACAACCACAGCCGGCTTGAAGACTTACCCTGAAGACATGGAGCTCACTGTCAAGCATGAGATTAACATACACGGCTTTTCCTGGGGAGCTTCATAGTCTTACCTGCCACACAGCGCAGAATATATGACCTTTACAATAATATCTGTTTGGTCCTTGATCTTGGGCATCGGCCGCTCTTCGAGAGCCACCTTATGCGGGCCCTTGAAAATCACTGCTTTCATCGTTTCTTTTGCCATTGTATTTCCCCTTGTTCTTGCTGTTTACTTCTTTGATGCAATGATATAACTCGTTCTCAAAGCATTGAGTAGATTCGCAAACCATCACCATATCCGAGCGTCTCGGCCAGAACATCGATGCGGTCATGCCCCGCAATTCCAACCCCGCCATTTCTCCCTTTTGGCCTCGGAAGATAATCCGACAAATGGGGATCCGGTAGACATCAACTTGTATTTGGGAACACGAATGGAAGCTACGGAGTTTGCTTTTCACATAGGCATACCTAGCACTTCGGGGTGCATGCCCGTCTTTCGCGTGGCTGTCTCCAACGTTCTATAAGAGAGCCCACCTCTTACTTTTGAAACACCTCTGCATTTGGTTTGATAGTTAGTTGTTGCAAGCAGTGAGGAGCCAAAACTTTCCAGCATAACGAGAAAACGGTGGATCAATTCATATTGACCTCCTACAACTCTCCAGAAATGCAGTGTACCTTTGTCCCAGACACTCTCCTCCAACGCCAAATTCGTGCCGGTAACTGATGCAGCATGTTCCCCTGCCACCCCCTATCCCCTCTCATCACCTAACACCAGTCAAGTTTATAAGCATCCCTTTCCCACAATCGCGTGACAACTCAATAAACCGTGCACAACAACTCCGCCTCTAGAATATACTTCCCCTCCTTGTACTTCTCCGAGCCCTCAAATGCCTTATCGTACTTCCACCCCACCGTCTCCTTGCACTGCCGGCAGTTGATATCCCGGACTACGTGCCGCCCTGTTGTCATGTTGCGCTCGACGGCTTCGGCTTGCGTGATGTTAACAACGGCGTTGAAGAGGTAGGCTTTGCCATGTTGGCCGCGGAAATTCTAAACAAAGAGGGAGAGACTTAGTGAGAGGACTTGTGGTATTGAGGGGTGGAATATCAAGATGGAAGTGGAGAACGGGAGGGAGGAAGAAGGGAAGATACAACGAACTCGACTGATGATTGCGTCATGACTCGCGAGATGAGTCTTGCAGTGCTTGCAGCCAAATATCTTGTCCGAGTTGAGGTAGACGTTGTAGGCGAGTCCCATCCTCGCGGCCTCTGCACGTCGGGGCGTTTGAAGGCAGTTGAGTTGGGGATGACTTTGAAAGTCTCTCCCCCTTCAGCCCGAAGATGACCAGACCACCGATGAGCCGCCTCTCGTCTTGTACGACCCTTGGAACCGTTGAAAGACGTGGCTCGTGATGGCTTATATCGTGAGCTGCGCTTGCGTATTGCAGACGATTGGTAGCTTTCCTTCTCGGCTTGACTTGGTATGTAAAATTGTGTTTTGCTTTTTGGTTCACATGAGTAGCAGTAAACTGCTGGAAGAGAAGCTTCGTCGGAAATGCGTCGTCCTATCTGTCCGCGATAACCGGTAAGGGCGGCAAGCAGCTCTGAGAACTGCTTTCGTTGAGAGCTTGCTTTTGAAATCTCCCGCAAGATCCTGCAACAAACGGGCCTGATAGCGACAGGATCTGGCGATAAGATCACCGTAGTCGCTTGGTTATTTGTTTTACTTGGTTGTCATAAGGCGCAAGGCGGGTTGAAATGGGATAGTTGACGAGTAGAAGGAGCTGGCGGATCGTTGTGCAGTATTTTATGCTTCAATTTGCGGACCCTTGCATGCAGCACATCGTTGAAAGGCGGATGACCATGTTTGCATAAATCCATGTCTAGCTCTTGTGACTGTTATATTGTTGTAAACTAGCTGACTAGGTATCTATAAAAACTTGATATTATCTCCGCTGCTCGAGAGAACCTTTGTGCCTCTCCCAGAATATCCTGCAGTCTAGATGACCCCAATGATCAGTCCACCATTCTCCAAAGCTGTCCTCCACATCCACTTCGATCTTCTCAAGCCTTTCCTCCCGCCTTAGTCCACACACGAAGCAACATTTAGGTGCTGTCATAGCTCCTTCTTCGATCTTTGCTCCTCGAATTTGGAGATTATCGGAAATGTGTGGCACCGAGAGAACAGTCCCCCTAATTTCGGCGTTCGCCATTGTGATAGCAGCTCTTAGGCCCCCGAGCTGCTTTTTCCAGGTGCTGAGAGCTTCTGCGACTTCTCGATCTTCCCGAAGGCTTTCTGTCCTGTCCATGCCCGTAAGCTTCATCCCGCCTGTCTTGTCAGAATGGGCGGGTCCAATCTTCATGCTTTGTGAAAGATGCGTATCTCGTTTCCACCGGAGTTTTCGACCTGCAATAATGCGCGTAGCTGCCCTTACCTTCAATAAGTGTACCTGTATTTGATCGACCTTTGATTGGTCTAATGAAAGTGTAGAGGCATCTGTTGACAAGATAATTTTTCTAATGTCCGCTAACAAAGACTGGAACATCGTTTCAATGAGAAGTAACAGAATAGATGGCGGAGGAATATTAGATGGGGGCGATCCAAGACAATCAGTTTCGACTGGTCTCGGTGGCTTAATTCGCTCAATATTAGTAGGGCTTGCTAGTGAGGCCGTAACCTCTTCAGAAGCCTCGAGAGAATTGCTCAAGGAGCTTGAAGGTTTCCTAGGCTGCCTATTGAAATCAACATTTTGCGTACGAAGATTGTCTTTCTGAGTGCTCCTTTGATCGGCAGCTGATGGGATGGAATATTCTACGAACTTATCCCAATCCTCGTCTTCAAGCGTTTCGGGGACCAAGGGTTTCTCTGAGATAATAGATGCTCCTTGTAGTTGAGAATGGGAAGCATTGATCAACATGGACTGATCTTCAGCACGTCTTCCAGAGAGCGAGTGTGATCTTTCAGAGATTGTAATAGTCGCACTCGCTTGAGGTATAAGTGATTCCATGCGGTTGTAAGATCCATCGCTCAAATCCACCAATTCGCCCACGCTTGAAAGGTCACTAGATGGATCAGTGACTCCGATAACGTCTCGGCTACATTGCCATTGCTTGTTTGCGGAAGTCTGATCATCGGGAACCTCGAAGTCTCCAAAGTCATCATCATCATCAGTACTTTCCGGGACTGCTTGTTTCTGACCCACAGTGTCGGCCCATGGATTGTCCCGAGGATTCTGACTTTGGGAACCGAATTCTCTCATAAGGTCCAGTGACATGTTTATGGAATATTTGCTATCTTTGCTTAGGCGCTGTCTTGGGTTTGATTTGAACGATAAAGATAGTCAAGCTTGGCCTTTAGCTTTCTTGCACCAGGCCGACACTGTGCCATTCTAGGCGATCTATATGAGTGTGGAAGCACAGTGTAAGGGTCCACTTCTCCAGAACATGCCCACTTGCATTATTTCTCGCATTTGCTTCATTGTGCGTTGGGCTACAAGGGAAGGTTAAGACGTTACGACGAGGGCTTCCAGGAAAATGATAGTTTTAATTTACACGGCTAAGGTAAAATATTTTAGAGCGAAGCGCTATGACGCGCTCCGACGTCTGAGATTCAACGCTTTCGCTGCACAAGAGCCATGAGGCCTCTTGAGGAAAATGTGTTAGTATTGACCTTCGCTAGAGAATTTTATTGTACTGACACACGGCATAGTGTACGATGGGAGGCAACTTTCACAGGAAACGCCAATCTCTCGGACCTAAGAAAAGCTGTGAAAGATCCTACAGATCAGAACCCATGTACGAGTGGACTGCGGTCAATATGTTGGAAGGTAGGCCACACTTAGCGATGCTATGGATCAAGTCTAAAAAACTCCAAGGCGTTTCTACTCTTCGAGAATCTCGACAGATCCACGTGGACGAAGACGCTGTCAGACTCTCGAAGCGCGTACACGTCTCTAAGAGACCACTTTCTGAGGCATATTGAGCATCCTGATGATTTGACAGAATCAGATCCACTGACGGAGAATGAGACGGTAAGCAAAACCGACCTTTGCGGCACATCGCCGGCCGCAAGAACATCGAAGAAGCCCTCTGACCTCTCACTAAGTCCTTGAAAGTCCCCTTGGCATACTCTCCGTCATGACGAGGAACTGCGAGCCGAAATCTTCCAAGATGTTGAGCGATGCATGCCCGAGAATCTCTTCTTCCGCGAACCATCTACGCAAAGAATGCTACTTGATATTCTCTTCATCTATTGTAAGCTCAATCGTGATATTGGGTATCGGCAGGGCATGCATGAAGTCCTTGCACCCGTTCTGTGGGTTATAGCACGAGATGCTATTGATCCCATGAACCTCGAAGCGGACCCGAAGAACCAAGCCGTTCCCGACAGTTTGATTCTTGCAAACTTTGATCGCCAGTACATTGAGCATGATGCCTTTACACTCTTCGGAATTATCATGCAAACTGTGAAGTCTTTCTACGAGATGGGAGGTATCGAGCAGCCAGGGGCAGCAGCGTCGCAAAATCATTCCCCAATTGTCAAGCGAAGCAAGCGCATACATGAAGAGTATCTTCATTGCGCAGATCCGGAGCTCGCAGAACATCTTGCTGCGATTGAAATTCTTCCCCAGATTTTCTTGATCAGGTGGATCCGACTTCTGTTCGGACGCGAATTCCCTTTTGACGAAGTACTTTCTCTATGGGACATTCTGTTCGCTGAGGATCCAGCACTTGATCTGGTGGATCTCATATGTGTCAGTATGCTACTGCGTATTCGATGGCAACGTAAGAGTCTGGTGATACTGCTCCTTTGTCGAGGGCTAATGGCAATGCCTAGTCATTGATGCCGACTATTCTGAAGCTCTAACCCTCCTCCTTCGATACCCCATACCATCACCTCCGCATGGGCCACCAAGTTTCGTTACAGATGCTTTATACCTCCGCCAAAACCTCTCGGTTGACGGTGGGATGCATATAGTTTCTCAATATTCAAATAAATTCCCCATGCCGCCATCAGAAGGCTCCTCACGCTCCAAGTTGCGGAAGGAAACCCGACTTAGATCTGAAAGACAGCACCGGTCGAGAGAATCGATGTCTCCGATGATGTCCCCCGCGAAATTCCTAAAGGACCAAGGTGGTATTGAAGGGATAATTCAGGAGGCGGCCAAAGGCGTTTACAGCCGTGGTGAGAAGTGGGGCGTGGGAAAAGTCTTACGTGACGCCGTTCAAGTCCTTCAATCTAATGAAAACACTTCTAGGAAAGTATCAAACGGGTCACGTTGGTCACTCGACGATGGCCGGAACATTACAGGTAAATCGGACGATGTGAATGAAACGATCCACGCACTCGAGCAACGCAACAAAGCTCTAGCGAAGCTGCTGGAGACGGCTATGGCCGAGCTTTGGGTTCAGCAGAACGAATACGCGAAAGATAAAGCGGATGCAACGGCGGACGTACTCAGCATAGCTATTGCAAAAGTACAATTTGTGCAGGTATACCTCGAAAACCCAGGGATGCCTATTCTCAACGAGAACGCTGCGCTCCAAGATAATCCGCATGACGAGGCTCAAGAAGCACCAACCGCCGCGCCAGGAGTCAAGGTTGATGCAATGGGTGAGAAGGACAAGCAGTTACCCCCAGCACCAGGGGTAAGGAACACTCTTGAAAAGGTTGCATCCGAAAAGTGTGAGACAGACGGAAGCTCAGACTCATCACCACAGGCCCCGTCGAAACCTCCTGAAGAACTCCCAGGCGCCATCGCTAGTAACGCACACATCACAACCTCTAAGCCAGTGTCTCATCTCTCTCCTGTCTCCTTTCACAAGCCTCGACCATCTCTTGCACAGTCTTCCTTCTCCTGGATGCTCGGCGAAGACCAACGAAAATCAAGTTTCGTCTCCGCTTCACCGTTTCCCTCTGAGAGAAGATCGGCCCGGGCGAAGGCTGGGTTCTTGTTTGGTGATGATAGTGAGGGAAAGAAGAGGTCCCAGGTGCCCAACGACAAGTCTAGTAGAACCACAGATAGAGATGACGAGGCCATCACGTTGGGGGATTTGACTGCTGAAACTTGAAAGGCTTAGATGTTACGTTAGTAAATGGATGGAAGCTCTTACAAGCATTCGCTCCTTCGTGCTTTCGATACACCCACATGCAGTTTTTCCTTCACCAGCCAAACTCTGGCTGGGCCCCAGTTGCTTACAAGGCATTTGCCCCTTCTAGATTTGAGATTTCTCTCCAATATCCCATGAAAGCATCCTCATCCCAGTTTACTTTCTCGCATGCAAATCCTTACTTTCACTAACGCTTCTCACTTGTCATTTCTCGACATAGACATGATGCTACATTCTAGCGCCGTTAAGGCAGCGAACATCTGCGCTCGTTCGTGCGTGTAGGATATGAACGCTGGAAACTAGGTATCAAGAGCATGAGGAACACCGTTTTCCATGAGTTCCAGAGAGCTTTGAAGTCGCTACCGAACGCAGATGTGCGAATAACCCTAATGGCTTTCCAGACTTCCAAATGGGGAAATCATGGATGTGGAAAAGCATACTTTTTGAGGTTTGAGTTTCCGGCTGAACGAGCTTCGGTATGTAGACAATGGATACAATGGTTTTCGAATAATCTGCGTTCCGGCACGATTTGACATCTCATGCAACGTTTCATAAGGCTTTGTCATTTTAGTAGACCATTAGACCCTAATAGAGCACGTGTGTCTGGGGTGACGAGTTCTACTAGCAATGGCCAGCAACGCTATCTAAGATCCCCTGACACTTGACCCACCAAGCCCCTCCACCTGTCCTTCATCCCCCCTTCCCTCCATCCCCTCCTTCAAGCACCCACCCTTACAACGCCCCACCCCCCTTGCCACCTTCCCCAGGCTCCCAAAAGACCTCCCCTGTTTCCCTCCTCTCAGCCCTAACCACCCATTCCAACCCCAACCTCCCCTTCTCGTCCCCCTCCGTCAGCACAACCCCATTGTCGCTCTTCCACCACTTCAGGCCTCCCTCTTGCATGCTCCGTTTCACGTCCACCCAAATCATGACCACGGCGTTTCTTCGCATGCCCGATATGACTTTCTGCGCTACCTCGATGCTGTTGACTTTGGAGATGCTTTCTTCGGGCTCAGCGGGCGGTATTTTGGGATCAGACTCTGGTGTCCGAGATTTCGAGCGTCTAGGTGGCTCGGGTATTCCGGTGGCGAAATGGATGTGCTGTCTTTCCATCTTCTTCAACCCTCCGCTCTTCAGGATAAGCTTCCACGCCGAAGTGTTGGTCCCGTGAACGACTCTCTCCGGACAGTCAGCATCGTCGGCTGCGATTGGCGTTAGGAGGTTCTCGCTGGCGATGGTGAGGGAGTGGCCTTGGGCAGCGCGGATGAGGTACTGGGCGGGGTCCTCTAAGGAGGTTGAAGTTGAGGATGTGGGGGCGGAGATGGAGGCGAGCGGGATGAGCGTGAATCGTTTCTTGGCGTTTTGGGCGACAACCTCACGGAGCTCAGGGAAGGTGACTTTCATGGAACGAAGGCGTTTCCAGGAGAGCTACGGGTTGGGTCAATCGGTGGTTCGGAAAGGGGTTTTTTTGGATAGTGGATTTTAGAAGAGAATTTTCTACAGAGCATTATGAAGTACGGTAGTGCGAACACACTATGGCGTGTTGGTCTAGCTTGCAAGGCAACTCTAGGAAAGGAAGTAGTTTTGAAAGACATTTTTAGGTAGAGATGTATTGATATGTTCCCAAACCAAATTATTCTGGTCATAGATTCTTAACATCATTAATATAAGTAAGACGTCTTCTAAATTCCAAAGAATGGAAAACGCAAAGGAGAAAAGAGCTCAGACTGAGATTCTGAGCACGTTGTATATGCATCTCCCAAGGACGTAAGAAATTCCACGTACAAGCTCAGCAACATTAGCATACCCATTCTTATCCAGCTTCAGCCCCTCAGCTTCGGCACCGTGCCGTAGCACAAAACTCATTGCCTTTGAGACAGCCACCTCTCTTGATTGGGGCGGAGGACCGCCTCTTGAGGAGCCGCCGCCGCCGCGTCGACCAGGCATTGTGCTGGAGATGCGGGCACGCAGGATACGGAGAGCTATGGTTGCTAGGGATATAGGGGTTTTATGGAGTTGAGAAGATAGGAAAGTGGATTTGAAGTGGATGTGATGGGTTGGTGTTGAAACGTGGGAGGAGAGATTTTGACATATGTTGTGATTAGTCGTGACGGGTCTCGTCGAGGAGCTGCCTAGCCTATGTGTTTCCTTTCCCAACGCCCTTATGAGAAGGCCCACTCCGTTTCATGTTTACGATTGACATCTGAGAATCCACATCTAGTGAGCAGCCTCGGAGCCGCAGGCTGGCTTCAATATGAAACGGTGTCATTTTACCGGTATTATCTAGAACACCAGAACCACTTCTAAGGTTCGGTGCCCTCTTTCGGATTCTTGGCTATAACACTACATGCGACTTGCTCTTGCAATATGAAACCCACTGTGTCTCAATGGATACCCAAGAAGTCAATGTGTGCACTCAGACGAACCGCTGTTTGCCTTGAGGCTGATTACCCAACTAAGTTTCTCTTTTGTTATCGAGCAGGGTGGAGGCCTTCGCCATCAAGCTTCGGTTTGATTCCCGTCACCGTCTTTTTTGCAAGCTTCATCATCCCGAAAACAGCTTTGCTTCACGACGGTCGTCCCACATCTTGGGCTTGGTTATCTACTTCAGTGCTCTGCTCATCACAGCACTTGCTCTACCCTCTCCTTACACAGTTGCAACGACGACCACACCCCACGAGGCCCGCAGCTTCCCGTCTCTTACAACAGGCAACGATGCCTTTTCGTCAGCTGATGGCATTTCCAAGAAAACTATCGTCCCATCGATTTTTGGCATTGCTTGCTTCACGCAGCCTGCACATCTACCTCACATAACATCCATTATCACTGTAGATTATTGCTATGCTTCTGTGACGCATGTTCTTTACGGTTCCTGGTCTCTGACCCCTGAAATATTGAGCGGCACAAGAGATTGAAAACCGCTTCCATTCCACTAGACCTGTGTATCATGCAAGATCGAAATGGATGTGGGTCCGCCAGGCATGGAAGAATTCTCTTCGTGGCTCTTGCCGCGCAAACGGCAGCCGCCATGGTAAGATACTGCATTGTGGAGGCAGAAACATGCTTGGCAGCAAGGCCAAAGTAGAGCCTCGACAGGTGATGAACATCGTGGTTGTCCATCCAAAGCTAAACAAGACTTTAGATCACAGCTTTAGACAAAGAAGAAAAAAGTTAATGAACCTATATTCAGATAGTTTCTCCATGAAGGCCAGATTACCGGAGCGTTTTGACCCTGAAGGGTATGCATGGTGGTGCGAGAGCCCTCAGCAACCATTTCGGGATTAAGACGTTGGCAAAAGTCCTGGTTAGACAAGCGTATCAAAGTTCATTCCTCAAAAAATCCGCCATCACTATCAGCATCTTGTTTTGATAGCACAGACTTCTTTGTCGACAGGCCCTTGACATTTTGGTCCTCGGCCGTTTTGCCTAATTCAAAGTGGCGACCCTTCGCTTCGCTGTGTTGCTGTAACCTGTCATCAAGTAGGCTCCTCCTCAATCTTCCATCCCTCAATGCCTCCAAAGTGCCGTTTGTCATGGAACTTTCAACCATCTTCCAAACTGCTGGCTTTGTAGTACCTGCTTTCCTTGCTCGTTGATGGTCAGTACCATCCTCGGTCATACCAACAACGTCGCCATTGCGCGGATAGAGACTCTGATACTTTTCGTCGAGTGGATGGTATAAAGCGTAATTGACATCGACTTCTGCGTTATGGATATCGTTTTGGAGATTTTGGTATTCCGTGCTGCCATGGTCTGCCTTGGCAATGCGTACTCTGAGCTTTCTGAGGTTTCGCGTGGCTTTTTGACGCTCTTCGACAACAACAGATCAGTACACAGACTTCAGAATGGAAGATACTCTGTAATTTTCCTTCATAATGTAGTGACGGACCAAAGAATCGCACCATATGGTACTTGCTGATCAATTGCTGCTTTCGCTTCTCCGCCTCTGCCTGCTCAAGATCCTGTTTGTAGCCAGCCAACGCCCTTTCTTTCTCTATGCGGACGCCAGCGGAAAGATTATTGGAGCGCTCGAGTAGACGTGTTACATCACGTATCTTTGCCTTTATCGGATTGACAGCGGCTGCAGCTGATTGCGCTAAATGTGGGTTTGATGAATTCGAGCGTATACGTTTGGCATGCCGGGATTGAGCATGTCTAGCAGAAGTTCGAGCATCGCCCACTCCACCTTCGGAGGCGTCAGGACGTTTAGCACCCATTGTTACAGAGAGAATGGAGAACGGCCGTGGGCGAGAGATAAGCCAAGGATTAACGACTCTATGATGTCGATTGACCAAGCGTATATAGCTTGGAGTATTGAGACCCAAGTGTACTGAGTGTTTAAACGCTCGATGTTGTTATTAAGCTGTATGGATGAGTATTCCTGGCGTTTTTGAAGAGAGAATGGGAGCACAGGGAGGAACTTCAGGGAGGGTTTTCGGGAAGTTTAACCGGGCTGCAGGGATTGCGGATTAACAGTGCTTACCTACCATAGACTGGTCCACAGTACTCTACTACTACCATATCAAATGCTACCAGATTCTGTAGGATTTCCCCTGTAGACTTCAGAACGGAGAAGACACGATAAAGACACCTTCACTTTAATCCCAAACAAGGCATAAAGACAGACATCATAGCCTTTGCAACCGATCGGATCCTAGAGAGCTGCACAGCAGCATTAATGTGATACTGATGGCTCCTAGATTCAGCGTCAGGGATGGAGACAGCAATTCGCTGGTCCCCCAGCTCCACCACTTCTGAACAGCGTTTCCTCCTCGCAGATGTCAACAGCCGCACTATCAAGCTTTGCAAAGTAGACTATTACAATGGCAAAGACTTTCGCTATGAAACCCTTTCCACTGCTCGCAAGGTCCCTCAATTTTGTGCTTTCGATTGGTCATCCAAAGACGAAAACGTTGTAGCTGTTGGACAATGGTCAGGCGAGACCACAGTCTTAAGGATTGGCGATAGACCTCAGGCTTTACATTTGATAATCAAGCACAAACGCCTGTGCAACGCTGTGGCGTTCAACACCGCCGGACTGCTGGCGACTGGTCTGGAGAGAGTTAGGAATGACTTTTGCTTGAATGTATGGAACGTCAGTCAACGCTTACTTACCAGCGCTTCCCCAAATCTCGAGTCTGATACACCACCTGGCGAACCGCTTCGCAAATTAGCGAGCTCAGAGGCAATCACAAGTATCAAATTTTTCAACTCGCAGCCAGAAACGCTGATCTCTGGCGTCAAAGGGGCGTGTGTTAGAATATATGATTTACGGGACAGCATAGGGAATGCGTCATTACAGTTTCAGACTTCTTGTGTGCATAACATTGCCATTGATTCCCTAGACGAGAACTACTTTGCTTCTGCAGGGCCGCCGAAGGATACCACAGTTCAGATCTGGGACCGACGTTGGGGTCCCATCTCTACGGCAACACACTTAGGATCTAGTGGTGTGTATCAGGCCCAACATTGCCCAATCCTAGAACTCAAAAAAGCCTTCGATAGCCCCAAAAATCTGGTAAAGCCAAGTATATGGAGCCTGCGTTACTCCAAGGGGAAGCGCGGCTGTCTCGGCGTCCTAGCAAGCACTGGGGACTTCAAGATCTTTGAAACAGAAAGAGAGTATACGTCTAGTTATGAGGACTTGAAAGACAGAGAAGGTTCCGCGGTTGACAGATCTCTTCCTTATGCGCAAGGAATTTACGTTCGACGCGCACATCACATCGAATACGCATATGACGATGCTGAAAGAGGTCGTCAAGAGAACAAGCGCATTGTTTCGTTTGATTTCACTAATCTCGCTGGGTCTAGTGGTAGGCCGTGCACAATCACGCTTCGAGGTGACCAAAACATCGATATCTATGAGCTCAAGGGTCCCCCTCCAGCTCTGACTCTCTCACCAATAGGGGGGCTCATTGCCAGTAAAACAGTCAACGGATTTAGCTCCGCAATCTCTCCCAATGCTAAGGTGTCTCCGAGCAGTATAGTCCGGGCCTTCAACTCTCACAGCGACGGGAAGATTTCAGATACACTAAAGGCTATTCGTGCACCAATTGTCAAGGCCCGACAAGCCGACCAAAGCCAGCCAGTAGTAAGCTTACGAGATTCTAGTAAGAAGCGCCTCGGTAATGAGGATCGGGAACTCTCCTTGTCCAGTCGTGAGGCTCATGAGCGACTTCACGATACCCGAGAAACGAATGTAAATCTTGCTTTGGAAGATGCCTTGTCTTTCTTCGACATCACTCGTCGTCGTTGTGCTGAAGGTTATCTTTTTGATTGCAAGAAAAATGCGGTTATCGTTACCGAGAACCCATGGCTTCAGGAGATGTGGTTATGGATCGACCGTAGGTTGTTGACATGCTTTGTGGGATCCCTTGCTTACTCGGTTTAGGGGTAAGGGGCCATACTGTAGACAAGGACATGATGACAGAAGCACTAGATCTCAGTTATCTCGGTATCTTCAGTATTTGGAACAACGAGTTAGGTACGGAGGGCAGAACTCTACACCTTGTTTCCGTTAGATAACGGTCCATCAGATCCCCGAGAGATTGACCGGAGATCAAGCAAAGCCGGATCTGATTCAGATATGGTTCGTGCGGTCAAAATAATATCAGGAAGCCTTCAGTTACCTCAGCTTGCTTTGAAGGAGACTTCTTTCCCTGCGCATCGTCAGTTATGCCTGTACACGTGCGGGCTAGGCTTAACAAACGAACAACTAGAGAACAGAGTCAGAGATTTGATACGCCAAGGTCATAATACCAAAGCTGCTGCTCTTGCAATTATTCATGACCAACGTAAGCTAGCCTTCGAGGCACTGAGAAGTGGCACAGCGTCTTCAGTCCACAAGGAGCTTTTGCTGGCTCTTGCCGGTCATGCCAGAGGGACGACAAATGATGATTGGGACGAGACTTTATCAGAGATCGCAAAAGGACTTGATGATCCTTATGCTCGCGCTATCCTTGCTCTTGTAAGATATGGTGACTGGCACAATGTCCTTGCGGAGACCTCACTGCCCCTCAAAGAGAGGGTTGGAGTTGCTCTCATGTATCTCGACGATCAGGAACTCACGCAATACATCAAGGAAACCACAGCAGAAAGTATCGAACAAGGCGACATTGAAGGCATCGTCCTCACGGGGCTCACACAAAAAGCTGTCCAACTCCTCCAGAACTACATCGTGAAATTCTCCGATCTTCAAACGGCCATCCTCGCCGTGTCCTTCACATGCCCCCGCTACTTCAGTGACAACCGAGTCGATGTATGGCGCGAGTCCTACCGTACCACTCTTAACATCTACCGTATGTTCATTCCGCGTGTTCACTTTGATGTACAATCCACCAAACTTTCCACCCCACCCAACCGCAAACCGCTACTTCCCGCAGCCCCTCGCCAGGTCTCCCTTCGCTGCAACAATTGTGATCAGTCACTCGACCGGAATCCGGACAACGCTGCGCCGCCGAGCCTAAGCACTTCCTCCAGCACGAACCATCAGGGCAGCATCTTCGGCGATGCCAAGTCTGGCACTGTGTGCCCCAAGTGCGGACGCCACATGCCGCGCTGTGTCATCTGCATGATGTGGCTTGGCATGCCAGACCCGCATACCAAAGGAGGAGCCATTGCAGGAAATAAACAGAACCCAATGGCAGATTTCATTAGTGTGTGTCGGGGCTGCTGGCATATGTCTCACGGTGCGCACGCTGAGGAATGGTTTGCAGGGCATGAAGTATGTCCAGTGCCAGAGTGTGAGTGCCGTTGTGCGGAAGTGGATGCAAGTGGGAGGTGGTGAGGAACCGGTAAATGGGGGTTAGGGATTCGATTGAAGATTGACATTGGGGTTTGGTAAACAATGCTGGTAAGACTTCTACAAGTGGATAAGTTGATGCCACGTATTGGAAAGGATAATATGTGCGAGTTTCACTCGGTCCCGCTATCCTACCATGCGTTGGCGCGCTACCTACATTTGTCGACCTCTTCTCTGAGCCCGTCTCATCTTCCTATGAAGTTCATGATGGCTTTTTGATTATATTAGGTAGTCCAAGGTAGATGAATGTCCTTTTCTGATCTCGTCTATGCAAGTACCCGTTTATAAATGTCTTCTCCGGTAGAAACCCTTCACAATAGCACTTGCTCAATTCCTATTACAAGCCTTTAATCAGAACGTTGACCCCGTCGTAAATTTATCAGAAGAAAGCATTTCCTGAACGGCGGAATATTCTTCGCTAGAAACGTAACAGAGCGATATGTGTATCGACAAGTCGCACAATACTTCTAGCTTCATCATGACACATGTATGTATGAGCAAAGCTCTTCTTCTGCGCTTGACAGCTCTTCGATCATCCGCGAGAACAGTTCATTACTCTGTGTAGATAGCGTTGTGATTGATGATTTCGATTCTCGATCCATTTTAGAAGAACATTTACAATGACTCACGTTGTACTTCAGATGATAGGGGTTTCTTTGTTTCTTCAGTAGTCGGTAGATAATGTGAAGTAAAGCCAATAGAAAACGAGAGTTGATATGTTGAGTTGTTCAGAAGACGGCAGATGTAAGTAGAGAATTTGCTCCTCGACCTTGCCACCAAGTAATTCAGCTATTCATGTTCTTCAGCTTCCGTTATATTGACCTCGATACCAAGCCTAGCAGCATTGGAGCTGGAGTCCAGACCTTCATGTAACAATGATGCAATCTTGCATGACCTGTCAAATAGCAGCATTTTCAAACGTGAAAAGATAACATACATACCTTGCTTGGGACGTGCGGGGTTATGTAGCTAGCATTTTGATGCCCAAACTCACGCTCAAGCTCCAGCTGTTCATGACAATTCGTTATGGCCCCTTTGTTCTTTGCAGAGAATGTTACCCCGAGCAGATGAAGTCTCAATTTGAACTTGTAGTCAAGATCTGTTGATACTGTATGACGGTTGTAATCGAAACTAAAGTATCATAAGTGGAAGTTCAAGGCAAGCATGTGACCGTGGGCGGAAGAGGCGGGGAAATTCCATATGCTAAAGTATCGACTAGAACTATTTCTCTATTTCTACACTGTATCTTACACAGTTGCAACACTCTGACAAAGTCCACAGCCTCCAGACTGAGGTTGCCGTAGAGTCTTGTATTGTGAGATATTTCATCATGGCAGAGTCAAAGCGAGAAGCGTACTGCACGGTTGGTCATGGATCGGCTTTTGTTGGTTTGTGGGGGTATTGTCTGACTGTGTGATAGCTTCTCATGAGCGATGGCTACCTACCAGGTGTGTGGTTCCATGCCCAACTCTGTGCTAGCTTCCCTGCTGATTGTTTGACTAGGTGCTATGGTACTGGCTCATTCGCTCAAAGACAATGGAACAGAAAAGCGACTTGCCGTCCTTGTGACATTGGACACATTGGCGGCCTCCACCGTTGAGGAGCTTAAAGTATGCTTGGTGTTATCCTTGGGGAAAACTTACATTGCTGACGGCTACGGGTAGACGGTGTACGATCACATCATTCCTGTTGATCTAATGATCAATAAATCTCCCGCAAATCTATACCTTATGCAACGACCGGATTTGGCTTCTACATTTACCAAGATAGCTTTGTGGCGACAAACCCAGTTTGACCAAGTCGTATACCTAGATGCGGATGTGGTCGCTCTGCGAGCACCAGACGAGCTTTTCACCCAAAACACCAGCTTCGCAGCTGTGCCCGACATTGGTTGGCCGGATTGCTTTAACAGTGGGGTCTTTTTGTTGAAGCCGAACATGGGTGATTACTATGCATTGCTGGCGTTAGCACAACGAGGAATAAGCTTCGATGGGGCAGACCAAGGGCTTCTAAACATGCACTTCCGCGATTGGCAACGGTTGAGCTTCACGTACAATTGCACACCTAGTGGGCATTACCAGTATGTACCAGCGTACAGGCACTTCCAGAGTACCATAAACTTAGTACACTATATTGGCCATAACAAGCCGTGGATTGTGGGAAGAGAAGCAAAAGGAGCAACTGGGGTATATGAAGAATTACTGGGTAGGTGGTGGTCTGTCTATGACAAACACTACCGGATACCGGTAATACTATATTCATTGGGTTGACCTTTAACTGCTGACCAAGTATACAGACAACAGCCTTTATATCCGGGCAATCGGGCCCCGAAGCCGGAACCGTGCAACAACATGTGAAGGGCGAGGCATCGACCACGGACTACGGATTTTCTTCAGTTATTCCCACGATTAAAGAGCCTGAAGCTCTAGTTGATACTACCGAGCGGCCTTTGACAGAGAAGACTGAACTAGTTGAGGAAATACAACAGGGTGAACTCACGCCAATTCCCACAGTCCAACAGCGCCGGTTCTCCGTGGACTGGGATCCTATACAGTAAGTGTTGAGGTTGCTTTGCAAAACCCACTGGCCAGCGCTAAGCAAATTCAAGCCAACCTCCACCCGTCAACTCTCGCCCAGAAGCTTCCAATTTCCCAAGTCAGACATACGACATGTCCAATGACACAAAGCTCTTCAAGGCACCTGAGAGATATCCTGAAGCACCAAAGGACATGTACTACCAAGTACCACCGAAACCACCTACCGTTGAACGTCCGAAACCTATTTTCCCATGGGAAGAGCACCAACCAATACCTACCCGTGTCTTTGCAGAAGATGCTATCTCCCCACCGTTGGAAGCAGCTCCATCTGTGACCACTGACGACGGCTCCCAGGATGACGACACATTGACACCCACGACCCCAACCATTCAGGTTACGACTGAACCGTTCGCCTCGTACTCTCGCACTAATGCCTGGGACGAAGTTCCCGAAATCGAGCGATTCATTGCCAATCTCCCCCAGAACCGTCGAGGCAAGATTCAAGTCCTTGTGAGTACGACAGCCACGAATGAGAGTGGGTCCTCGCCTGGAGGATCAAATCCCGCGCAATCACAAAGACGGCCCAGTATGAAACTTACCGATTTCCCCACTGAAATTGAACGACCGAGCCTTCCCGTAACCCCCGCTCCCGTTCGCCGACCTAGCTTCTGGGGCCAGCAAAGAGACGCATCTGGCGAGCTGCCAGGCGCCGAAGGAGTGCCAGAACAGGCGGACTGGGATCCAACGGCCAAACTGGCAGAGCTCCAGCGACGACAGTCAGAAGTTCTAGCCCAAGGTCCCACGGGCCCTACGCGCCACATACCGGACCGCCAACTTCCTGGTTCTGCGGCTGCCATACCTATAGCGGAAGAATCTGCGCCGCCATCTGCGCCCGTGTATGGAGCACTGGATTTCGAGGAAAGCAACTCTGCAAGAAGTGGACTGGATGAGGGGGTCTTCAGCCCTACTGAGTCATGATCTGAAAGGTGAGGTACTTGTAGTTTGAGGGAAGAATGGTACCCCTTTGTTGATATTGTTAATACCTATCTCTGTTCTCGCATAAGGTAACCTTTTCTCGCATTATGTGGCATGGCACACCTTGGATCATTTAATCTTCGCCGCTTCGAGAGCTTTCATGGTATACCCTTCGATATTGTTGGCAATCGAACCTTCTCTCTTCGTCTGACGAATTTATATTGTCCGCATCTAGTATCAGATACCCATAATTAGTCTGTTTATAAATGCTTCTTAGAGGATTCAAGGGGGCTTTGCTGCGTCAAGATGTGGAATACAGATGAATACCATCGTGAATTGTGACGCGTCTACTCCACTCAAGTTGAAACGAAAAGTGCTACTCTAAGCTACAGAACGCAAGCTTGCCTATAAGGGTGCTTTCTATGGTTTCCTCGATGTCGCTGCCACGCTGGTAGCCTGTACAACCACGGCTCTTCTGGTATTTAGTACGTAGTAGGGCTAACCCTCGAAGAAGATCGAGAGAGCACGTGATCTGAACCTGCTCGTGGCAGCATAAGCGGTAATTTCGCACTACGGAGACCGGTTATGCTGCCACGACTTTTTGACAAACAACGGTGCTTTTCGACGACTTGATTACGGAATTATCAAACCAAATATCTGGACCGGAGGGGTGAACGATGCAGTGTATACAATTGGATGACGGTTGAAGATGACACAGCCTCTTCTACGACCTCCTTCAGGCTTGCAACCTCCTCCTAAAGCTGTCTCGACTTTTAGCAGCACCTCTCAAACATCAAGCAACACTTCAACCTCACCTCAGATCTCAAGACCGCCCTCCCGGAGCCGCCAGTCGACTCCGGCACAGTCTACAGCTACTGCTGACCATTCGAACAGAGCGACGGTAGCATTCGTGAGACGAGTGTTATGCCCGCACAGCCATGGAGGTGCCGCAGATAGTCGACCTATCGATGAGCTTCTGCCACCATTGACGAGCAGTAATGAGGTGGACCTGCAACTCTATGCCATCATTGCCATCATCGTGAAGGAGCTTGTCTACAGCTGGTATGGGAAGATCACTCCAGACCAAGGGTTCGTGGAGGAGGTTGTCAAAATTATAGCCCATTGTACGAGAGCACTGGAGGGACGTTTGAGGACAGTGGATTTGGAAGGGCTGGTGTTCGACGAGATTCCGGAGCTGGTAGAGAGCCATGTAGTTGGTTAGTCTTAGCCATGATGGATATCTTCCGCCAGAGGTGCAGCTGATGAAGAAGGTAACAGCGCATCGAATAAGTCACCAGCCAATGCAGCCGTCTCTGGCCACAGATCCGCGACTCATCTATCATAACATCCATCCGCACCCCGCTTTATCGCCAGTACCAGACCCAAGTCAGCCAGCAACGACTGAGGAGCAATTGAGGCACGAGGCCGAGTATCGGCAGCTGTTAGTGCAGGGCGCCCTAGCAGTACTCCTCCCCACAGAAGACTTAGAGAACGCGTGTCTGCGAACGCTTGTCGCAGACGTTATCGGCGAGACAATACTTGGCGATGCGGTTGGCGGCAAGGTATGTGAGGGGTGGTTTATCTGGACCAGTATCACCAAGATCATCGAAGCGGTCAAAGCACGAGTGGAACCCGAAGATACCACCGGGGACGTTGAGATTGGCAGCAGGAGCCGACTGGAGCAGTTTGGGTTACTGTCGTCTGGAAGGGCTGAAAATACGAGTCCCGGAGGCAGGTCGGCCAAAGGATCCGCGGTCTCCGCAATCCTTTGGAGGATCCTTCAGTGTGGCTATCTGACGTTTGTGGCAATACGCTTTGTCGTTCTCGGACTCGTCGCAGCATCCTCCGCGCCCCCGCGAAATTCCTCTTCGTCCACCAATTCCAGCGGTGTAAACGCTGCGCCAATGGCAAAGACCATGGAACCGCCCAGACCCATTCTCGCATTCAAGGCCTTCAGTCTTGTTTCCACCCTCCTCGATCTGCGCCTCCGTATGCCCTGGCTATCGGGATCGCTGTCCCTCGTTCAACACCACCTGCTGACCGGGGCGTTCAGACCAGTGGGTGCCACGCATGGCTTGCTTGACCAGTAAGTGTTGCGACGTGTCATTTCCGCCCAACAATTGGCTGCCCCCCCCCTGACCCCGACATGCCGTCCTCGCATGAGATTCTAGTCATATGACCGTGTTGTGTCTGCATGCACGCATCCATGGGACATAGTCTCGGGCCGCTGGATGGCCCTCACTTCCCCGTTATCGTTGTGCAGGGTGCCGATATGCATGCGTCCACGTTCGAATGGGCGCCACATGCGAGCGGTTGACCTCGAGCCTGGTGCTACCCTGACTTGTCTCTGTTACCTTTCTCGTGCATCCCATCCTTATTTCGTGTTTCCTTGATTTTCCGTCGTGTTTCGACCGATCGCGGAATTCCCTCCACCACTTAAATCGTCTACAGGGCTCATTTTAAGATTTGCGATTTCTTGACTACATTCAATATTTTCAAAGTACCGTAGTACCACCGTAGTACCGTAGTACCGTATCGTCGAATCTCTTCTCTTCGTTTAAAACTCTAACATGGGTTTTGTGGCATTTGTCAATTTTGCAGTAATCCCCTCCCTCTAAGCTCTTTTCATATTCCATCCCTTAAGCGCCCGCAATCCCGGCTATCGAGTGGGACACCACTCTTCTGACATGACATCATTCAACTGCCCGTCTGACCGTCTGACCGTCCGACCGCCCGATCTACGGGATCGGCCCTCATCAGTCATCACTCATTCACTCCACCCCAATTTCTGTCATCGTTCCCCCCCACTATCAACTGGGTCTTACTCGGCCACTCACCGCATTAATTCTCCGGACCCTGTGCCTGATCCGGCGATCTAGGCAACGCCTTTTCCGGTTCCAGATATCATGCCATTTCTGCTTCATTTCCTTTTTATGCTTTCTCTGCCTGATAATCCATGACGCGCATGTCGTGTCAACCTGCCAGCCTCCAAGCCCTCCACCCTGGCTCTTCTCATTTCCCCAAATCCGTCCTCGCCGCATTATTTACACTTTCAAGCCCTATGGCTTAGGAACAAGGCTGACCACAATCCGTGCTAACCAGATTCATCCACCACCTCCTAACCACCCACGTCCTCCCCGCAACCCTCGTCGCGCCCTTACTCCAGCAAGCCCGTCGAAACCTCTTCCCCAACAACGCCCTCCCGCCTCCCTCACCCCCGCCCCCGACTCCAGCCGAGATCCTCACCATCAAGCACACCACCGCCTCGGCCATCGCATCGCTCGTTCCTCCCCTGGTCGCTCAACGCGCTTTCGGGAGCGTGGACGACATGGTTGCGGAGGTGGAAACGGAACTGGAGGTCTGGGAAGACGGGTATCTGAACCGGCATCTGGCATACCAGGTCCTGGAGCTGGTGCTTGTGAGGGTGCTGCCGGAGATGGGCGAGAGGGGGGTTAGAGGGTTGATGGAGGGGAGGGTGGGGGCTTCGGAGGGGGTTATATAGACGAGACGGAAATGTGGAAGAGTAAAAGGAATGAAAATACGTTTGATTAATGGCCGTAACAAATTGCCTTCCTCGCCTGTCTGTCCGTCCGTCTGTCAATCAAATACAAGTAGGTACAAGTAGATACACGCACCACTAATCTCCCCTCCGAGCCTCTTCCCATGCCCACCGAGAAAGAATATACAAAACCCCAGCGGATGCCATCATCAACAAAGGAACGCAATATCAAACTCGCCAAAACAAAAATTCGTTAATAGAGAGCCGCGAGGCTGGGGTATGTCTTATTTGATGCATTCTTTGTTGGAACCCTTATAAAAATCCCGGGGTCCGTCCTTTCTGGTTCCCTTGCCGTTCCGAAAACGATATGAAAAAATTGGTAACGAGATCGGTGTAAACGCCGGGTGGTGGTCGTGTCTTTGTGCTTATGTGCAAGGGACTGGTGAGTAGGAAAATTAGACAAACTGCAATCCGTATCTGTGCGCGATCCTGGTGCTCGAGCGTGGAGATACCTAGCGTGAAATAGAACCGTGGTGGGAAGGATGGACGGTAAGCCGAGGGCTCGGCTGAGAACTTTATCGAAGCAGTGTAGAGAAGCAAGAAAGGACTGGCTGCGTCGATCAAGTGTGTTACAAGGAATGAATGCTCCTCTTCCTCCCCATAGGCGTCGTCCCGTCCCCCCTCTCCAAACTGTGCATTCCGCCGGGCAACCCGGTCCCTTGCAGCTTCAGCTTCTCCATGAGTTTTCCCATTGTAATATACTCTTGTGGATCTACAGCGCCATTCGGTTGATGGTGGAAGAAATTCATCAAGACCTCCAAGGCGCGGCGAGCTTCATCTTGCGAGGGAGGCGCTGCGGGCGAGGATGCGTTGCTGGAGGTGCCTATGCGAGGGGATACGCTGGAGCTGGAAGTAGGGTTGGGTGGGGGGGCCATGGTTTTGGGGCTGTTACTTTGTGCTGGAGAATTCGTTTGCTGCGAAGCCTGCTGCTGCATTGCCGAGTCGATGACCAATCGTGGCTCTTCCATCTCTTCTATGGGGGACTCTAGAGCTGGTGTTGCCATGGATTGCTGGTAGTTTCTTGGACTCGCGGGCTCCGAAGTACCTGGGGTAGTGCCGAAGGCAGGATCCGTACAGACAGCAGGGAATGTTTGACGGCGCGGACGGGAATTAGCGCTGGCGATGGTCGGGAGCCGTGCTTGCTGGGCTCGCAACGAGGGACTCGGCCCCGCGCTGGACATTGGCGAGAAGAAAGGGGACGTGGGGCTCTTCATTTCGTCCGAGAAGCCGGTCTGCTCATTGTAGGAGCTTCCAAGGGAAGTTGCGCTTTGGGAATGGTGGTGTCTGTACATGGCCGAGAGATCCATGTAACTGATGGGGCTCTCGGTCTTCATTTCGTCCTGGCCCTGATCTGGTGGTGAGCCTGGGGGTAAGCTGTCAGGCGAGATCGGAGAGATGCCACCTGGCGTTTGGGAGCCAGATTTCAATGCTGGATTCAAGCTGCCATCTGCTTCTTGTCCGTTCGCAGTCTTGCGCGGTTTAGCGCCAAGTAGCGAGTTTTTCTGTTTAAATTTCTCCAGCCAAGTAGGACTGTTTACTTTAACATGACAATCGGAGGTACCAACGGTAGTCGCAAAAAACCTTGCTTTGTCACGGATGATGTTGTCGCTCAAAGGTAGACCTTGGTGCTGGTGGTTCTTCGCCCAATTTGACAAAGCCCGTTCTATATCAGGAAACTTGCCTTTCGACCGTTTGATAGGCGATCGACTGCCATCATCTGGATAGAGATATTTTTCTTTTTGTCGAAGGACTTTAGAGACGGTACTAGAGCCAATGTCAGCTCAAGGCCGATAACAATAAGCCGCAGCGGCATGCCAAAACCAAGTCGTACCTTCTCTCTACTCCAAACATTGCTGAGATGTACATCAGTATCAATTACTCAAATGACGTGGGGGTACTGTTTGAACTTACCTCCAATCTCCGTCTGTTTGACCGTCGGATGATCTTCATGGTATTGGCACATTCGCCGTCTATCTTGATCTGTGAGAGTTCTTCTTGCAGTCGACGGTGCCAAAACCGGAGCAGGTGTGCTTGCGGATCTGGGTAGTGGGGGCTTTGTCGGCATAGTCGAGATTGGAGCAAGAGGTCGAGGTGGCGGGAAGCCTGCTGAAACCCCATTGTCTATTGAAGGGTTAGTCAACTGGCTGGGCCATTGCGGCATAATTAAAGGCTGTAGAGGTTGCGCTGTCGAGTATGACGGATGCAGTGGCCGGTTATAGAGAGGTTCCAGCGGGACTTGTGTATTCGACATAAAGGCAAAGCCATTGTATTCTTGCAAAGGTGAATTATGTGACGAGTGATCGCCGGCGATCTCAACCCACGGAGCAGACCCAAACTCTTCTTCATGGTGAGCTCCGTGATGCTGCTCCATCTTCATGACTAATGGATCCATCACCGCGTCTTGTTTATAGTCCGTAGAAGCTCTGCGTGAGCAAGAGTGCTTCTATTGCAAAGCTATCGCAAAATATCAATGTTCTGTGGACGTATGCATACAACCAATATTCCCCTCCTCAAAAGGGCGCCGTACGTTCCTGGCTTAGTACCCTGTAAGGTTTTCTGCGGCAATCTGCATGCGACCTGTCATGGCAGAAAGGGTCCCCTTGGCTATGTTAGCAAGCGTGCAGGACGATAGGGAACCAGATAGTAGTACAGCATCTGTGTAGGTGGGAGGACTGCACCGTACTTTTACATACCTGGGTGGACAATCGAGAGTGCACCTGGGAACTCACCAAATAAGCAGTATTAGTAATAGGTGCAGTGGGTTCAATGCGGCACAAAAGTGCGGGTATCCCTATTATTGCCTAGCAGGCGTAGAGTAGAGAGCCATGGGTTAGGTAGCTTTGCAGTGGTAAAGTAAAGTAGAGGACGCGGTGCAACAAAGTGTCTGTGGGGGGGGGTGGAGGTGGGAATCGAGCTACAGCGGCTATAAGAGTAGTACTTGTACTTGGATGGTTGACAGCCGGGCTAGAGGGCACGTCCGATCTTGACCATCCCCTCCGAGCCATGGTTGCAGAGTCAGGCCAAAGGGAGTCGACTACGGTACTCGTGAGTAGCACTGTGTAGTAGATATGAAGTGCGGGAGGAAAGGCGGTACGTTTCTCCCTACTTGCTAGACCAAAAGTCAAAGAGGAAGGAATCTAGCGAAAACTGGGAGACGCTCTAGTTGGGGTTGGGCTGGGGACATTGCAGTGGACAGAAAAGCCCCTGCAAAAATGCGAGTCGGCAGCGAATGGGATTTCAAGGCGAAATGGATTTCTACGGGGATTATTGCTGTTTCTCCAATTTATTTTGTTAGTCAATAATAATAATAATAATAACAATAGTTCTACGTCGATTATCGGGAGGGATAATCGATAGGTAGTACGGCTGGCCGTGCAACAAGTCCGAACTCCGCAAGATATCATTCGTTATTCCTTGTGAAATGAGTATTCGTATTACTACTGTCAAGGGGCCATGGACTTCCTAGATCTGTAGATGCCTGCGAGTTTCACATGGAAGCCATGATCTCCCCTCGAAATTACATTTCATGTTGAATTTTAAATCCATTCATTATTTCAAAACGCCAGGTGACCTTCCCCCCAATATTCCGTAACGAATGGCAGATGTTGGATGGCGTTAAGGACCGTTGACTGGACGCGACCACCGGCACCTGATGGCTGCTGATCCGCACCTAGCGGTGGAGGAATTTGATATCTACCGGTATCTAGACCCTAATTGTCAAGCCACCCAATGTGTCCTGTCCGAAATCTTCTTAAGCCTCTGCTTGGCAGCTTGCTCGACTCTCGGTTCTTCCTTCAAACCTCAATGCGGCCTCTTTCCGTGAGTATTGATACATATGGGGTAGAAGCCTAAGCATGGACGTCATTCACTTTTGCACCATCGATGCACGGCATCATCCTGGAGGCTTGGCCTCTAAACCTTGATACAACTGTTATATACACCCTCAAGGATCCATTAGTAACAATCCTCTGGCCTGTATTCAACATCATTGGAGCTTCCTCGACGAATCGCCGCTGGCCGAGGTACTTTTTGTTACACGCCTCATTCTGTCCTTGACCGGATCGCAGGCTCACAAACTGGAAGTCAGCCCACGGAAGATGCCAAAGCCCCAGTGACTCCCGCCGCATGCTCCCGCCGCAGGGAGCATCTGCAAAGCAGCGTCAGCCTATTACGCGTTCCTCGTAACTTCTTGCAATATCATCGTTTAACGATAGTGACTGATGGTGATCAGCGACGTCGACAACAACTATGGAACAAATGGAGGCCAAAACTCACTGATGTCTTCGTCTGCGAGCTCATGTGTAAGACCCACTCTCTGGGGTTGATGCTTTACAGACTGCCCGTACACTATCGCATGCTTGAATAGTTCTACAATGGTTTTGTGAATAGCGTTACACTGTGCCAGAATCAGTATGTTCAATCGAGAAGGATAGAAGGTCATACAAAGTCTTCAACGGTGCATGCATTCTTCCTGAGCACAACCGGTGTGTTATAATCGGGCGACTTCCCTTTCGGCTTCGTGTAGATGCGACGGAGGTTCAACTTCTCCCACATTTGCTCCAGCAGCTCATCAACATTCCATCCGTGCTCAGAACTAATTGGACAAGCGTTGGGAATCCGGTATATTAAGTCCAATTCCTCAATGGATATGGAGTCTATCTTATTCAGCGCATAGATCACGGGAATATAGCTCCTGCCTTTCGCTTCCAAAACATCAATGAGATCGTCAATCGTCGCATCACAACGAATGGCAATGTCTGCAGAGGAGATCTTGTACTCGCTCATGACTGCTTTGATCTCCTATTCAAAGTCAGCATGTAATCCGCGGCGTGAACTCAAATGACCAACATCATGATCAATGTGCGTCAGTGGAACAGTGTTAGTTATACTGACGCCGCCTTTGTCTTTCTTCTTGAAGACTATATTCGGTGGGTCTTTGTTAATTCGGATTCCGAAACCTTCAAGCTCATTCTCAATAAGTCTCTTCTCCGTGAGCGGTTTATTGACATCAAGGACGATGAATATGAGATGGCAGGTTTTTGCAACAGCTATGACTTGACGACCTCGACCTTTTCCATCTTTGGCCCCTTGAATAATTCCTGGAAGGTCGAGCATCTGAATAGCAGCTCCATTGTACTGGACTTGACCTGGCACAGTGGTCAAGGTAGTAAATTCATATGCAGCAACTTTTGACTGTTAGCACTCGCCGGCCTTCAACGATACATGCTCTCTCTTCACCTTCCGAGTGTTGCCCAGTCAATCTACTCATGAGCGTACTCTTTCCAACAGATGGAAACCCTATGAACCCAACACTGGCAACTCCAGTTCTCGCAACATCGAACCCAGCTGGTTCACGTCAGATTTCTCGTCCGCAGTCTTGACTCTTGGGGTTTCTTACAGCCTCCACCGCCTCCGCTTGAAGTTGGTGTCAGGAGCTCTCGCTTCAGCTTAGCAAGCTTAGCCTTTAGTTGACCTAAAAATCATTAGGCTGTGGTGTCTTTCTATCAGAGTGCCTGCTACTGACCCAAGTGGTAAGAGGTGGCCTTGTTCTTTACGAGATTATTTCTCTATCAGCCATCCATACAACTGAGGAGCGGACCATGCTTTGAGGGGCGTACTTTTTGGGTCTTAGCCATCTCGGCCTAAGAGGTGGTCAGCAAGCATGGGCGGATGCATAGGGAGATGGTCGTGACATGCCTCGATATCTTTGATCTGCGGGCACAGTGATTAGTCTGACATTCCTATTGCCACAAAATGCGCTAAGCTTACCTTATCTGCGGTGGTAGACATCTTTTTTGGTAACACGACTCGAACTTGGTATGAAAAATCGCTGTAATGATCTCGGGGGTTTGTACCAAAAGAATGATTAAGGCTCAATCGCTCATGGTGGGAGACTATTCAATGCGTAAGGAGATTTTTGGGCCACCGTAGCTCGCTTGCGACTAGTGCCTCCTGTTTACTACTAGTACAATTGTGGTTTGAGCTATTATGTAAGGTAGGTATCGATGGATTTCATCCAACTTGATACTCCACTTTATTACCAGCAACCTACTGATGCCTCGGCTAATGCCTGCGTTCGTTACGGACTTCATGACCCAGGAACGCCATATATGTCTACAATGTATAACAGTGTGCACTACTTTAGATAGGATGAACTGACACTTGGCGAGCAATACTTTAGCGATGGAGGTTTTGGTACTATCGTACTCACATGCTGTTATAAACATGGTACTCCAGAAGCATGCCTTGTGGCCACTGGTGTCTTGCACTGGGGACCTTTAGCTGTTTACCCTTGTTTCCCAAGCCGAAAAACCTAGCCAAGTTCATTCGGAACTGACGTATCTCCAGGCTCTTTTGACGGCTCATATGGAAAACGCATGAAGCTCCGAAGTCAACACTGAAGAGAGGGACGCATATGGATCCCGAATCTAGGCTAAGATCTACATATAATACTTTAAGGTAGCCAGATTGACTGCCAGGACAAGCGGTGTTGGAAGTCTAAAATGACCAAATGCATGTTTTCTTTTTCCAATATCTCTCAACACAGGAGCTTTACGATTGAACCTGACCTGATGCTGCATATTCAAGCACTCCATGGAAGCAGTTGTTCCCATGAACATGTCAAAGGTGAGGTATGGGAATCGCAACAAAAGAACAAAACTTTCGTTTGTTTTGGTAGATAGCTGCTTTTACGGAGACCGGTTATTGTTCACTGACTTCCGCCTCCACTTCGTGGAATCCTTTAGCTAGATTTCAGGAAATGAACGATCCATTCAAAAGGGGCATTCCTTGAGGTACAAAAAGGCCACACCCTGAGGAAGTTTAGCTGAAAAGCCTCTGTAACGGATGGTGGGACGTGCAGCTGCCTACCTCCTTCACCTGACTGTATGCACAGATCGGACGGGATTTCATGGGACTACAGTCAGATTTACAGCCCGAACAAATACATGACAGATCGATAGGCTGTCCCACACGATTTCAATAGCTAATCACAGTTCTTCCCATGGTTCAATCTGTTAACTCAACTACGACGACTATCAAATTGTGCAAAAGCGGGAATGTCGGTCCAACCTCCAAAGTTGCAATACTATCTCGACTCTAGAGCGGGCTGATTTTCATCTGAGCCCATAGTTTCCCCCATGATGTTCGTTATCTCTACCTATCGACGGCATCCAATAGGGCTGTGGGGGCTTTCTTTCCCGTTTGCTCTTTTACTCCCCCATGAGAGGCGACAAGCGATGGTGGGATGCAATTATTACCTTTGAGTCAAGTTGGTGTAGGGGTAGGCGCAAGAAGTGTAATATTTTGTTCTGTGCGTCGACACGACAAAGGGAGCCTGGCTGGACGACGAACCTAAATTGACTCAACGACTGCCCCATAAAGCCAAGCGTAAGGGGCACGTTCCACCCACTAGGCCACCAAATAGCTTGAGGAGCATTCGAAGTCAATAGTGAGCCGTTACAAGGCAGTATTCGAGAAGTAGTATACCGGACTATCTGATCCTCTCGAGATGGCAAGGAGACTTTTCAAGCAAGATGAAGGGCAACCGGAGGAGCTATAACCCCACTAAAACATCGAGAGCATTTCACGGCTACTCTTTGAATTCTACACTTAAATTAGGCGACGAGCATAATAGTCGCAGCAGGACTATGCCTCACTGTTGCCCTATTTTTGACTTTCCAGTATAACTATACAGTGATCTTTGGGCGTTGATGAGTATTCTATCATCGAAAGAAGTCGACCCAAGTCAGAACATCAATCAACGTCTATGAGCATACTCAATATGATCATCCAGATATCCATGCGATATTCGAACGGCAGGCTGCAGAGTTTCAGCTGTCATCTGTCGTAGTCAAGGTTCACTTAGTGGTTAGATTGAACAGCCATTTCTTACAGCCGATATGGAGCGGAATGTACTACCAGAACAAGATTACCGGACCGGGAGCTCCCACGACGGCTCAATGATGGTGTATCCGCTCGGAAGCAGTGAAACTTCGATTCTGAGCAGTGACGTTTATTAGTCATTGCTCAAATGCGAAGGCCGCATTTTTTCCGGCTTTGACTGCCGTACGAATTGGAAATCTCAATCCAGAAAGTTTATATATAAGTTTGGAAACATTTTATGACCAGATGGGCATATGACTTATTATTTGTCTCATTCGAGTCTGCAATCAGATCTGTTCTCTGCGACTCGCATTTGACTTTCCCGGAAACTCTAGCGTTAGTAATTAGTATAGACTCGTAGCAAAGGAAAAACGCCTCGGATGGATATTGAGGACGGGTCGCCAATGGAGTCTCTCGAAGACCACCACATTGAAATGTTTATTATCAGCTGAATTTCCTTCCTACTCTGTCCGAGCAGAGACCGTGTGCAAACGCTTTCAGAATGTATGCCCTCAAGACTTTAATTTTCTTCCTGGCCCAATCTACCACAGTTTCGTTGGCTATGCCAGCTTCAGCTGTGTCAACTTCCATCGATCTGAAACCCACACAGGATTTTACAGGTGTTGCTGGGTTGCCCAACAGTACCGCTAATTCCTCAGCAAGGTGAGCAGGGCCAACGCCATTCTATAGGCTTTGACGAAGTAGTAATGAAGGACTAATTCCTGCGGGCTTTTAAGGGACCTGCCGTCAACAAGCATTCTTGATCGGAGCCTTCATTACTTCGACTATCTTGTCCCTGGAACGTCGTAAGGACCATGTCGCCAGGGGTTTAATCCTTAAAGCCTTTCAGGCTAAACTATTGCAGAATATTCCTTCGTATCTACAGCGGTACCGAAACAATGCCAGGTCTGACCATGCAGAGGGCGATTCTTACCACTGTTGAATGGATTGAATCCCGGACCGCTATGGGTGAGATTTGGCCAAGCCAAGAACCTTTTGTTCTCAAGAGAAACATAGGAGCATATTTCACTGCGCAGTCTTCAAGAGATAGCCGCTTAACGTGGGTTGCGCTGCAAATCGCCTTGGAAGGACTTTATCAAGTGTTGTGGGCGCAAGGAAGGTTTAACGTGGTGGCGTTTGACATATATGAAACTGCAATGCTCAATTTAGTTGGAGTTGGGAGACTGGAAATAGAAGAAGCTGGAATTTGCTAGCTATTGGTATGTTTGCTGTCTAGCCTCACAGGACTGGATTTGGCGATTTTAATCTTTCGATTACACATACCATGCCTTTGCTTCCAACAAGATATGACCTCCTGATATTCAAATGAAGATGAGCTCATCGGCGTAGGCATCGAGCAATTCGACGATGGCATTTCATGGCGGGGGCGTCTTCAACAGGGCGGTGGTAAAGGGCGAGGATATGGAGACTTAGAAACATTAGTTAGTGCTAGGAATTAGGCGGACGTTTGAGCAAGTGCAGAAGCCCGTTCTCTGTTCTGAGTACGGAATAGCGCAATGACTGTATGCTAAGGTATCTCGAGGACGTACCTTACCCTTACCTTACCCATCTATTGTTTCAAAACCGGTGAGGCATCCTTCGCTTACCATCGGCATTAACATTGCCATGAGCTACAATAGCGGGAACAATCTGATTGGTTCCTATATACCTTACCGACGCAGGTACCTTCCCACAGCGGGGAGCAAAAAAAGCCCGACTTACAAATTTTCCCCGCACTCAACCATCAAATTTACTACTGAATTAAAAGAGATATATTATATTTTAAGGGAACCACTAAACGTACATACCTTTTCACTACATATACATATCCTCTTTCACTACATGTACATACCCCCTTTCACTACATGTACATACCCCTCAACTAGGTCTAGCGGCCACCGAAATAGATGTAGCGACATAATATTCATAACAACGCGCACACGTTCTTCTTCATCCAACCTCTTTACCTACCCACCATTCATCCTATCTCATCGCCGTCATGGATCTTGCACCCCCTCCAGTGAGTGAGCTCTATGTGAGCGACGAGAAGCTCATCGTCGCCGCCAATACGTGGGCTGAAGCTCACGATTATGCGCTCATCGTCAATCGCTCGATTAAAAACAAGCGAGGAATTAAGAACAAAATTTGATTGAGATGTGATAGAGATGATAAATCAGGTGGTATCGACGGGCAAAAGAGACTACATGTCGACTCAAGACTCAACGAATGTCTCTTCAAAGCAATAGCGAAATGATCGCTTGAGAAGTTCGATTGAATGCTCAAAATTGAAGATTCAGCTCATAATCATGAGTTTATTCTATCTGAATCTCATTCAGCACTTCGAAAACTGACTCTTATCAATCAGATCAAAGCAAATATAGCTCATCAAAGTCGTGTGAGAATCACGCTCAGACAAATGCTCACTGCTCTACAACTAGATAGCGATTTGAATAATTCAATGTTCAAAGCAGCTGATATTTACAATGCTAAGATCGCTCTTCGTCGCGATGCATTGAGATCTTTTACATTTATACAAGCGTTACTTCAAAATCTTCATCATGATGATTGACACTGCAAGTATCTGAAGAATCGATTGAATCAAGTAACTCATTTGTTCATCATAAAAAAGATCTTGAAGAAGCTTCTAAAATCAATTTAAAGATTCTTATTATGAACTGCATCTACAAAATCAATCGCTATAAGCTATTATTGTTTATCATATTCAAGATAACTGCTTTAAACATCAGTTTTTACATTGTTTTCATCTTCATGCTTCATGAAATCGCTGATGACTATATTTGAATGCTGAAACAGTTGAAAGCTGTCTATCGAAAGCTCAGTCTAAATGACTCTGAAGTCAATATAATCAATAGAGATTCTGAGTTGATCTTGATCTTGCATCGAGTATTTTCAACTATCAGACATACATTATACATCTGACACATCGATAAGAATGTATTAGTCAATTGCAAAGATTTATTTGCTATCGAGCAGAACTGAATCAACTTTCAGCAGATAGAATTACATGATTCTTGCTATACAAGACTTTACTAACATTAAATTCAGATCTGACATCAAGTCATGTATGTCTCTATTGAAGCTATCTATAAAACAGTCTGAAACTCACTACAAGAGATTTATGAAAGTCATTTGATCGCGATTCAATATTTACATGAGATCTGAATTAGATTGTACAAACGAAAATTCATCAAATGTTACATGAATCAAATTCTGCACTTCAATAACAACGCTATCTTACGTAGCAAAGATGATCATGCAATGCTGAAGCGTAATTTGAGATTCAACATCGACAATCTAAAAAAGATCGTTGACTGCATCGACTTGATGCTATTGAATCAACGAAACAACTACATTATAGTCTTTGAAGAGACTAAAATGCGTCTAGCTCATGATCTTCAAATATCAATCTTTCGCGATTTACATGCGAAGATAATCTCATTTGCTCTATAAAGAATATTATCTCAGTGAGAACTACTGACTTCGAATGCTACTGTTTTGCCTCGTTGCATCAACGTCTTCACTACATCTATGAGACTTTCGTGCGCTCATCGAATTCAAGCTTGAATTTATAGCGAGTCGCTTTACATTTTGAAGCTGAAGAACGTGTATTCTCACTGACGTTTCACTAAATCAGCTAGAATAGTGAGTGAGTCGAAGATAGCTTCGAATATATTTATTGATTCACTACTACTAGTGCAAAATTCATCTATTGCAAGAGCTCGAGATAGATCAGTTGATGCAACTGCAGCTGCAGCTCGTACGCGCACTGAGCAAGAGCTAGACGACTCTACTCAATGTGAATTCAGTCAATTTGAACGCGTGAAAGCGAATCTGCAGCAACGAGCTGAGCAAGAGCTAAGGCAGACACATAGAAAGGGTAGAGATCGAGGCAAAGATAGATCGCGAGTTGAAGATAGAGATAGAGATAGAGAGCGAGGGCGAGATCGAGAAGCTGAAGGGGGTGAAGTTTCGGCTGAGTCTATATTGAAGCAACAACAGAAGGCTTCAAATGATGTAGACTTCTATGAGGTGTTTCAAGCTTGATCATATGTACATTTGCTTCTAAAAAACATTCGCTCTCAGCGATACTTAATTATTGATGATCAGCTCAAAGAAATATAAGTACCTTTGAGATCTGCAGCTGTTCAATAGTCGAACCCTATTATGTTGATCGCTAGACCTAGTTGGGGGGTATGTACATGTAGTGAAAGAGGGTATGTACATGTAGTGAAAAGGTATGTACGTTTAGTGGCTCCCTATTTTAATAGTCTGACATTCTACTCTCTTCTTCTATAACTGCTTTTAATCGCTCTGGCATAGTAGAAACCTTCTCATTTATGTACTTCTGTGAGACATGGGACCATCCTTCGTAAATCAGCCCCTTCGTAGTGTGATCATCTCATTGAAGTACGATATGTTCATTCGCTCGCAGAATTCAATGACCCCCTGAACTTTAGCCTTGGTAGAAGTGTCATGATGGTTGTAATGATTCTCTGGTTCCATGATTCTCGAAAAAATGAGTAGTAAATTTGGTGGTTGAAAATTTGTGAGTCGGGCTTTTTTTGCTCCCCGCGTGCCACCTACTTCCTAGCTAGACTATGGGCCATCCTGCTAAGCAAAGAACGACGTTCCGTTGCTGAGTCTCAAGACTAAAGAGAAGTCACTACCGTAAGCCAGGTTTGTAGATTATTACTAGCAAGTCTTGTGCGCTCTTGAGCTGGTTGTCTATCTGCTTCAACAGTAGTCATGTGGAGCACCTGATTCACGTATGAAACGAGTCATGTGACTGGGAGCGTAAAGGACCTTCGTTCGCCTCTCATAGAATTTCTCCTTGAAGAATCTCTCCCAAAATAACCCCCCAAAGGCGAAAAGAAAACATTCAATTTCGACTTTATCATTTCATCCTCATCTTTCTACATAGCACCCAGACCCTCTCCATCTACCATGCCCACCTCCGTTAGGATCCCTGCTTTTGATCGTACAAGCAAAGCTACGAACCAAGTCGACGCATTCAAGAGACTTGTCCAGGATCTGAGCGCTGTCCTTGGCCCCTCGTCAGGACTCAATTCTGAGGATGTAGATCCCATCGATTTACAGAACCTTATGGAGAAATACGTCTCGAAGAAATCTGAGTGGGAACCATATGCTCTACCAGATCCAAGCCGAACATTTACCAGGAACCTGGTAGACCGAGGAAACGGCAAGAGTAATCTGGTCCGTAAAGCTTTCTGAACGGCTAAGGTTACTACGATCATAAGATTTAACAAAACCCTCCAGTTGATCCTTGTATGGACTCCAGGCAAAGAGAGCCCAATCCATGACCATGCGAACGCACACTGCGTAATGAAAGTGTGTGAAAGCCTTGATGTGCATACAACGTAACAATATGCTCATGGAAATTCAGATCCTTCAAGGCGCTCTTACAGAAACTCGATATACATGGCCAGACCTCTGTACAGTCAACGAAGGCAAACTATCACCACCACGAGTGCTGAAAGAGACTATCTTCGACAGAGACCAGGTAACTTACATGTCAGATAAGGTAAGTAATCCTGTTTTACTTAGCTATTGTTTTTGTGTTAAATGTGGTATACTTCAGCTCGGTCTGCACAAGATCACAAATCCAGACCCTAAGATTTATGCCGTCTCGTTACATTGTCAGTAAGGAGACTTCCTTGTCCAAGTACAAGCTTTAATCGATCCCAGTATACACACCTCCGAACGCTGCTAAAGTCGGATGTCAGATATTTGATGAGAAAACCGGAGCTTCAACTCTAAAGCAGTGTGAATTCTTCTCTGAGATGGGCCAAAGAGAGCTCGAAATGTAAGATTATTCCCAACTCCGCTTCCTGGCATTCAGAGTCTGTATCAGACAGTGGTACGGTGCTAGTTCTATTTGACACTCTCAACCCATCTACCATTTACTGAGCGAGGATTTGCCAAAATAGAGAAGAATGAATCATAAATGAATGATTAATTATGAGGCATCATTTACTGGCGTGGGAAACATAGATTTAGACTTGTGCTGGAGGTCTTAATAGTGGTGTGCCTGAACCCATTTGTACATATTATAGGCCTTCCATGGAATTACCTCCCACACATTGTATCTATCATAGGTATGTCCTAGGTATGTCCTTGGTCATAGGATCAGATATGAATGAGAAAGATGGCTAGATGATGCAGCCCAAATAGGGGTTTCTTAGCGCCATGGAGTTATGACGCAGGGTTTGGTTAAACGCGACGTCTGTAACCTTCAGTTTGCGAGTTTGAGATCGTACTTTCCAAACGTCTTTCCTTCCTCTTACATGTTTAGATGTTTATGGGCCAATTTGGCTCGGTAAGTTATCAGGGGTTCTAACGCCATGATCCTGCCAAAGACCACGGCACAGGTTTTCTGCCAGTCAAGCTCGCCGAGTGAAACGGCTGGGTTATTTTCGCAGACACACCCTTCCCCTTGAGAGTCTCCTTTGGATTTCTTCATTAGATGGTACACCAGGCTATACATGATCCCTCGTATAAGGCTTGGTGCCTATGTGGCTTCAATTGCAAGGAGGACTATGCGACGAACCCAGATCCTCGGTCTTCTCGTTCTGTGTTGCCTCATTGGCTTTACCACTCTCCTACTACGACAACCGGGCACACCAGGAGGGCGAGGACCCTCGCAGCCTGTCGATGGGACTTCTCTAGCGGAGACAAATTCTCTGCCTCCCTCGACTGTCACGTCTCATCCTATACACCAACTCATCACAAAAGCTGAGGAGAATTTCGAGAAGCTCAAGGCAGGGCAATCGCAAACTTTAGCTAAGGCGATTGCAGAATACAGACGGAGATACAAGATACCCCCGCCTCCAAATTTCGACAAGTGGTACGAATTTGCGAGAGCAAAGGGCGTGCAGCTAACCGACGAGTACGACACCATCTATCATTCTTTACTACCGTTCTGGGCTTTGAAACCGTCAATCATTCGTGGTAGAGCAAGGGAAGCGCTTGGATTTGACAATGCACTTCTGGGGATATTGATACGGGATGGACAAGTTATCAGCGCTGCAGGCGGTGATGAATGGCAGCAGAAATCTACGGTGGGGATGATGACGGACTTTGTCAAATATCTACCAGACATGGATTTATCGTTCAACATCCATGACGAACCCAGGGTCATAGTGCCTCATGATGATTTGTCGAGATTAGTCGCAACTGCAAAGGACATGGCGATGCCGGCAGCCTACTCCAATGAAGCGCCAGAGAACGCTTGGTCTCCACGACCGGCCGATATGGATGATGGGAGGAGGCGTCATGAGGTCAAATTCACACGATTCAATAGGTTTGCGCACCAGCCGACGTGGACGAGTTCGAGACTCTCGTGCTCTCCGGATAGTCCAGCTCGGGCATTGGACGAAAACCTTGAGGATGACAGCAGTTCTTTCACGTTTTCTGACCTCGGATTCATATCCAACAAGACAGCCTTTTCCGACATTTGCTTGTCGCCATCCCTACAGAGCCGCTTCGGTTTCTTCAACCGCCCCAACGCCTTCGACGTCGTGCATGACCTCTTCCCGGTCTTCTCCCAAAGCAAAATCAGCAGTTTTCAAGACATCCTCTACCCGTCTCCGTGGTATTGGTCCAACAAAGTTGCCTACAAAGAAAGAGAAGACTACGACTGGGATGCTAAAAAGAACCAAATGTACTGGCGCGGTTCTACAACCGGTGGCTTTTCAAGAGATGGTGGCTGGAGGAAACAGCACAGGCAGTTATTTGTGGAGAAAATCAATGCATTGGACCAAGCAAGAGTGCTACAGAACCAAGGCACCACTGAGCAAGCAGATTGGAAAACCAAAGAAATCCCAAGAACCGACTACAAATCCCTCTTTTCCGTCAAATTCTCTCATGTCGGCCAATGTGACCGCGGTGACTGTGACGCGCAAAAAGAGTTCTTCGACGTTGTCGAACCGGTGAAACAGCACGAAGCCTGGGCCTACAAATATCTTCTGGACATCGACGGGAATGCTTTCAGTGGGCGATTTTATGCTTTTTTGAAGAGTAAGAGTTTGGTGTACAAGATGGCAATGTTTAGAGAGTGGCATGAGGAGTGGCTTAAGCCGTGGGTGCATTATGTGCCCTTGGGATTGGGAGGTCAAGAGTACGTGGAAAATGTGAGGTATTTTGATGAGGAGGAGATGGGAAAAACGCAGGCGCCGAAGGTAGCTATGCAGGGAAGAGACTGGGCTGGGAAAGTCCTTAGAAATGAAGATTTTGAGGTTTGGTTCTTCAGGCTTTTGTTGGAGTATGTCTTTCTCAAGCTTCTAGCAGGAAAATGAGCTGACTTGGAATTCTAGGTATGGTAGAATTGTCGACGATAATCGGGAGTCGATCGGGTATGGCGATAATGGATGGACATACTAGGGACTATGATACCTTGAACATAAGTGATCTTAACGAACATAGCATTATATGGCCAAAAGTACATGGAAACCAAATTCCTGCAGCATAATGATAGTGCCAGCATTTTCCACGTCAATTTCCGAGCACATTCAAAGCAAAGAAACACCAGGTGGCTTTGAGACGGGGAGTTCTCGAAGTCAGGAAGTGGTCGAGTTAGATAGGGACGAGGAACGCATCGAGAAACCTCAGCGATCGAAATGCGACATAAGAGAGTGCCAAAAATCCGTTGAAAGGCTTTGATCTTCGGATTGCTGTCTCGGGAGGCCAAACTCCCTGGCGCAGATAGTGGCCCACTCGCCCCTTTCCCCGTCACCTCTTCCGAAAGCACACACTACAAACACTCTGCCCCTCCAACCCCCCAAACCTAAACCTCGGATACTCCACCCTCCCCTCAAACACCAGTTCCCCTTCCTCCTCCCCACCACCCCCCTCAAACCACGCCCTCACCTCCCCCTCCGTCCAATTACAGCTCGTAACCACCACCCTCCCCCCGCTCCCCACCAACCCCCTCACCCGCTCCACATACCTCGCCTCCACCCCCTCCACCCCCATCAACCCCACCGCGTCAAACGTCCCCTTATCCAGCACCACATCCCACCCCCCCTCCAGCTCCTCCGCCCCCAGAGCGTCCCACCGCCGAAACTCCACGTCCCCACCACCACCACCCCCCCCGACCCCCTCCTCCCCCGCAACCGCCCGCGCGAGCTCCACGCTCGCGCCCGAGTAATCCACGCCGAGCATGCGTCCGCGAAACCCGCCTTTCGCCCGCAACAGGAACAGCATCTCGCCGTTTCCGGTGCCGAGGTCTAGGAACGTGGTGGTGGCCTGGGAGAGGGATAGAGCGGGGGAGAGGAGGTAGGAGAGGACTTTGGAGGAGGCGGAGGCGTCGGCGAACCAGGTGGTGCCGGTGTGGGAGCGGTTGGTGGCGTGCGTGGTTAGGTCGGTGGTGTAGGTTGTGTCCCAGCTGTGGGGGGGTGTTAGTTGGGGTTGGTTGGTGGAGGGGGCCGTTGTGGAGGGGTGGGGGCGGGGGGGAGTAACTATTCTTTGGTGCCGAGTTCGCTTGGGTCAAGGCGGGGAGGGTTGGCGGAGGCCATGTTTGGGGGGTGGGAGGGATGAGGTGGGGGGTTATGGTAGGTGGATTCATTGTAGATGGGCGATCGGTCGCTCAAGGCATGATGTCTGATTCCCGGTCGACTATTCCGTTGAAGACGTTTGAGATGGTTTGATATAGATCCGAGTGGCAGTACGGAGATCTAGATCTTCGGGTGTGGTTCCAACGTACATGATTAAGAGGTGGAATTGATGGATCGATCCGCCTCAGGGGGCAAATCGACGCGGTACGATCACAAGTCTGATACTAAAAGGAATCCATGCTGAGGAAGTGAAGACCCGCTATCTTACATCTTCGCATCTAACAATACCAGAACAAAGGCTCATATGCAGGTCATGCAAGACTCTCTAAATCGCAAGAACGTGGCGGTCCCCACCAATCCCTGTTCAAGACTGCCAACAACGCCGCCAGATGCAACGAGGTAAAGCCCGTAATCACACGAACATGACAATCGTTGTCCAATCATTGCATCTCGACTTCCATCTCCTGCTTCACACCTGATGGACTTTTCCTGCCATCTTTGCCTTTTCCGATCCCAATCCCCAAATTAGCGACTCCCGCCGCCAGCGTAGCTCTCATGGTTTCTGTTGCGTTCCCATTAGACATCAAATTTCCTGACGCACCTGCGCCTGTGGCATCATCAGCGGTCTCAACACCGGTTATAATATTGGTAAAAGAAAAATCAGTTCCATCCAGACCCTGGTCGTACCGATGCCTCACGGGCCCATTCATTTCGACATCTGTACGGCCAAAAACTTCATTCCACCATCTGACCTTGCCCGATACGGGTAATATCAGTCTTTCTTGGCCGCGGACATTATCATCAATATTTCCGTCATACTTCTTGTTCAAGAATTGCTCTCTACGGGAAAGAAAATAGTCCCATACACTTCTCGTCTTCTCGGAAACTCGGGCATCGACCCGCTCTTGCTCGTTATTGAAAAGGAAAGTGCCATACTGGCAAGAATAGAGATGGTAAAGCAGGCGGCGAAGGAACCGTTCATTAAATTCAAAGCGGTCAGGGTGTTGATATAGGAGCTGATAGGTAGCGTCTAGGAATTGATGAAAGACAGGGCTTGTTTCTTTGACTTTCGTGACATTCTTGTCATTAGAGCTTCCTTTGCTGTTAGAAGAAGTTTTCTTCGTGATGGGAGATGCCGTCTCATATGGCTGTAGCTCGCCGTCCGAATCCACAATCGAATCTTTGCTGGTGTTGTCCTTAGTAAAAAATCCTTTTGCGCTCAATAACGCGTTCTCAAGAGCATGACCAGGGCCAGCATTGCTTCCTAAGGCAGGCTTGTCGCCACCTATTCGCTCGTTTTCGATGACAAACCATTTATCACTGGAAAGGAAACCAGCTCGATGATGGAATCGGTGACCGAATGAAAGCCAATCCTTTTCGACCAGCACAATGAAGCCTTCTAAAGTACGATAGTATGGGTCCAGACATAATTGGCTCAATGCACTGAGCTGACTTGTCCGATCCCATCCGTCGGAGCAATGTATGAGGACATGTGAGTGCTGAAGCCCAACTTGTCTTGCAATTAGACCAGCCCCATCGAGTATTCCACCAATGTGTTTCAGCCACCCCGTTCTTGCTAAGGCTTCTCTGTTGGGTGGCAAGGGCGTCAAATCTGACTCTTTCAAGGTGTCAATGACTTTGTTCAAAGAGTCTCTCATCACATGAATATTGTCAATGCCTAGATATTCTTTGGTTGCAAAGCGGTAATTATCCATGTTTTCGGAACCTAGACCTACAGCTTGCATTGCTAACGCGTTGACAGTAGGCCGTGCGTCTACAATGAGATTATGCTGTTGAGCGCCATATATTCGCGGCTCATCAGAGGTATCCTCGGTACTGGATCGAGAAGTGGCCTCTTCAGATGGGTCGTTAGCATCGGTAGAAGCGGATTCTTGACTTGCTGAAGGTGTGTCGCCTTGACTTGGTTCAGGCGACTGAAGACTCTCCGGCCGTGGTGGTGACTCAGAAGTGGCAGGGTTGGGTATTGAGGTTGAGAATATGGCTAGTAATAATTTCTCGTCCTGTATACTCCGATTTCCTCGAACACCCACTAGGGGCTGAGAACTCCTCGTGATCGAGCAATTGTTGACCGGGTGTAGGTACGTCAGCACAGGAAGCCGCACGCGTGAGCGGTACCGGCCAGCGTAGTTGAGTGTATTGTCAGATATTGCCGAAGGTACAGGTAATAAAGCAGGATACGTCGGCGAGAACTAGACATGGGATGAACATCTCTCATATAGCCTCGAAGGTCCAATAGACTTACTCCGTAGTCTGTGTTGATATTTGATATTCTCCATCCTTTGTCTGTACCTTTCTCACTGATCCCAAGTCTCTTCCATTCTCTGCGCGGGTCATATATCTGCCAGCCATTGACCTCCTTCTCTGGTGATTGGGGCTGATAACTGAAGGCGTAAAGCTTTTCAATTCTCCCTAGCTTACAGGTCCATGCCTTGATGCTATCATAGACATCCCTAGCCTTTTTCTCATCGTTGAAGCAGAAGCAGACAAACGTAAAGTCTCTACACCGCAGACGGATCGACGAGGGCAGGCGGGATTGAGGAGGGTTTGGCCGCAGAGTGCATATTTGTATGATGGGATACGTTATCCATAGCTCTCGAGGCCTTACAGGCGGGTTCTCGGCAGCAGGTGCCGGTGTATGGCAGAAGATGAGGTGGTGGGGGGTCAAATGTAAGGTCCCTTCTACTTGTTCGCCGCGCCGTATAAGCTTGACTTCGTCTACCTAGAGCTGGTAAGTTTTTTATAGTTTCGATTGTTGAACCTGAACGCTGAGTACTTTCGCAATCCGAGTTCTCTCCATGACTGGCTATTACCTCCAAAGGTGCATCGTGAGTGTTCGATCTGATATTTGAGCTTCGTAGGGAATCGTCAGCCACTCTTGGGCTCTTCGGCGCCCGGAGCCAATCTGGGGTTATTCGCAAAAGTAGAAGATACTCAGTTTTTAGCCAATTTTCGAAGATCTGTAGGTAGTAGCTGTAGTGTAGCAAATACAGCCCAAAGGTTCGCGGTTTGCATGACATCCCTCTATCGCCAGAACCCTGCTAGTTCCGTTGGCAAGCGAGGGCGATCCACAACCCTATCCCCCACTAACAGACTTCAACGACTTCACGAAATCAACAACTTCGCCGACAGCCACACCGAGCTTCTTCCCACTAAGCTCCTCTCCACAGCAATCATGGCCGCAGCTCAAGGTGGTGCCATCTCCAAGCGTAGGAAGTTCGTGGCCGATGGTGTTTTCTACGCCGAATTAAATGAATTCTTCCAACGAGAACTGGCCGAAGAGGGATACTCTGGTGTCGAAGTTCGCGTTACGCCTACCGTTACCGACATCAGTAATACTCCCAGTCGAGATCGTGTTCTTCGAGTCCTTTTCTGACCACACCAAACAGTCATCCGCGCAACCCACACACAAGAAGTTCTCGGCGAGCAAGGACGCCGCATCCGAGAACTTACCTCTCTCATCCAAAAGCGCTTCAAGTTCCCTGAGAACTCCGTCTCGCTCTACGCTGCCAAAGTTCAAAACCGTGGTCTCTCAGCCGTCGCCCAATGCGAGTCTTTACGCTACAAACTGCTCAACGGTTTGGCCGTGAGGAGAGCATGCTACGGTGTTTTGCGGTTCATCATGGAGAGTGGAGCTAAGGGATGTGAGGTCGTGGTTTCGGGGAAGCTGAGGGCTGCAAGAGCTAAGAGCATGAAGTTCACTGTACGTCTGAGATCGTTCTGCCGTTGTAAAAATTGTTACTAATACAAAAGCCAGGATGGCTTCATGATCCACTCCGGTCAACCCGCCAAAGACTTCATCGACTCCGCCACTCGCCACGTCCTCCTCCGCCAAGGTGTCCTCGGCATCAAAGTCAAAATCATGCGCGGCTCGGATCCAGAAGGAAAATCCGGCCCGCAAAAGTCGCTACCGGATTCCGTCACTATCATCGAACCAAAGGAAGAACAGTCCGTCGTCCAGCCCATGAGTCAAGACTATGGTGCAAAGGCAGTGGCGGCGCAGCAGGCGGCGGAGCAACAGAGGTTGTCGGAACAGCAGGAGCAGGAGGGTGCAAAGGGTGGAGATGATTACGCCCAGGAATGAGGATTAAGATGAACGGGAAGGAGTTTTATTTAGGCGGTTTGCATGCACGGCATGTTCGCCGGTAAACAAGGCTTGTATCTGTAGCTAGCTAAAAACTTCTAAACAAGCTGTAAACCTGTTTGAAAGATCGCTATTGAAAAGCACTCATATCACATTCAAACGCATGACCGGCGCAATAGAATAAGAGCAGTCGGTCGTCAAGGCTTTGAACTAGGTGAAAATGATGCTCACAACGATATCACTTAGGCAACCTTTCTATGTGATCTGTAACGATCAAAGGAAGACCTCTATGTTTATCTCTAAGGTGCTGACGGGGTATCTGAAAACCACAAATGGTTAGCTTGTTGTAACAATTGCATCAACAATGTAGCCCCCAGCTTACCTCAACTCGAAGTTCTCCAGCACGGTAGGATTCAGGATACCGAAGACCCCAATAACTTGCTCCTTACCTCCCATACGCAGGTGTATTGCTGCGGCATGGCCCGGAAGGAATGTTGGATCTACCAAGCATTAGAGATATTATTATCACAATCCATGTATGAGATACTGACCATCGACCTCATCAATCCAGTATGCTGATTCCGCCGCACCCTTCCCTTCCAAACCCTCCTCGCTCGTCATGAAAGCGCTCTTGAGCATTAACATCACGCGATCCAACACTCCATGTACCACCTCAAACCCACTACTCTTCCCATACCAAGCAGCTGCAAAGTGCCGCTCGTTCCTACTTTTTCTTTCTAGCGAGAGGTCCTTGAAAGCCACATCACTGACCTCAAAGATCTTCATTGGAACAGTGTGATGCTTGTTTTCCCGAATGGTCTTCAGAAGTCCAGGTAGCAGAGACGTCCTCACGACTTGGTATTCTGCAGTCTTGGGATTCGCTAGCTTCACAGCTGTATTCCCATCATCTTTACGGTTGAGCCAGCCAAAATTTTCATCATGAGAACACAGGATCAGTGGCATGACTTCTGACCAGCCAGCCATAGCCGCTTCGAAGCGCACAATATCAGTCAGCTTGTTGACCATGAGCGGCTGAGCGACGGTTCCGGACTTGCTGGGGAAAGAACGCGGAAGCTTGTTGAATCCGTAGGCTATGGCTACGTCTTCCATGATGTCACATTGGTGCAGTATGTCTGCACGAGTCGGGGGAACGTGAATGTCTATGAGATCTGAGGAGGCTTTTGAGGGGTTTGCTGAGTAGCACATGCGTGTAAGGAGCTTGCAAATATCTTTGGCGGATAATGAGAGGCCACAGCAGTCGTTGATGTAAGAAATCTCGGCTTGTGTCTCACGAGGACTTAGGTCTGGGGTTTCTCGGGACTCGTGGTTATGCTTCGAGACGATCTTGACGGGTTCAACAGTAAATTCCTCTTCAGTGTATTGTGAGAACATAGTGACAAGGATATTATTGACAATCTCAACTTTTGTCTTGTCAAGCGCCGTAAGCTCAATGAACACATTTCGAGTGTGGACGCTAATCTTGGAATGGTTCCCATTGATGATTGGTGGTAGTGAACATACGGTCCGCTTCGAGTCGAAGATAACCGGGTAAACTGGAGAGCCTCGAATGATTTGAAGATAGCGCGAGAGATTTTTATCATTCTAATAGAATCTGTAAGTCAAATAAGAACAATTCAGTCTGCGGTGCTTACTTCATAGAATTTCATCAACTCGGACCCCTTCATGGACTTTGTTTGATTCAGGGGTACAAATTCAATCTCCTCGGGTGGGAGTGCTTCATACGTGAAAGGTCCTTTTAAGGTATCTAGATCATGAGTACCTATAGCAACGAGCGTTCGCTGGCGGGCGAGATTTTGGTGAAGCTTGTCCTGCAGTGCAATGAAAGACTCGTATCTGCTTTGCGTGAACTTGATATTCCGTAGAACCGCTCCGGAGACATATGGCCGTATTCGGGAAGTCTGGGATATGGTCAGATTTTGAGGCCCCGTGAGATTAGGACCTCCTGCTCACCTCCTCATGTACCGTTATCACTTCCAATTCGCCATTCGAAGGGGCAACAAGCCGATAGTTGGGCGACAGCCTCTTCCCACGAAAGATATTGAGCATGAGGGAAATTCCCTCGAAACATAGCATATCATACCTGATAACACCCATCAGCGTTAGTATTCCCTCGAGTTGCAGCAAAACCCACCTATTGGCTGGTATCTCGATTTTCAGTTGTGTAGGTTCTTGTTTGCCGTTGACCACTGGCCGCTCGGATGTTGAGGTCTAGGAGATATTAGTCCACCAACATTCTGTTTGTATTCAATGCCGTGCTATTGAATCCTACATCCTCATCCAGTTCGATCCCTATACACACTGAGCAAAAGTACCATACATGCGAAGAAAACCTACCCACCAAACTCGAAACATAGTTCATCAAACTCTTCGGTTGTATAACTGTCACGAAAACATTAGCCACTGGCGTAGATACGCAGTTGCATTAGGTAGTAATTTACCTACTCTTGGCCTAGGGCTTCAAAAAGTGCTGCCTTGTCAACAGCTATGGTAGGCATAGTAACAGAATCCTCTTAAGGGAATTTTGCTGGAGTTTTCCTGGAGCAAATTAGCCTTTTGTATAGCACAACAATGTCACAGACAATTACCTGTGGACTTTGTTGACCGTAATTCACTATGTAGGAGTCATTTTCAATAGAATAAATCACAAAAAATCTGTGACAACCTTAAACTGCCAGAGAGCCTCGAGCTTTCTCGGTTGGTTTCATTAGCTCCATATCAACTCTCCAGCACCAGACACTTACGAGACCACGAACATTGAATTGCCAAAGATAAGACGCCCGCTCAAACTCTCCGCATATCACAAATTATTTCCCAGCGCGCAACAAACACTAGCCAACAATAGGTAGGCCTGCCAGGATACATTCAAGCTCGCAGCTGTGTTGACATAGGGCTGTTGATGCAGGGCGCGGAGCCCCCATCACCTTCTCGTTCCAGCTATCATCGCTCTTTGCTAACTAGTGCTGCTTGATCCAGGTTTTCTGCCTGATTTTCAATGTCCACGTATTGCCGAACCTAGCATTCTACTTACAGTAAAGCTTCAACGAAGACGTCACAGCGCGTTCCGAAGTCCATTCGCCGAATCTGGGACTCCCCTCGAACTTGTACGGGAGAAACGCTGGCAGAATATAAGTCATGGAGGGACAAAATCAGAACGACGAGCTATACCCGATAGCTGTTCTCATTGATGAGCTGAAGGTACTGTGGACGCCTTCAGATCTCTACTGGAATCAATAAACTCATGTCACTAGCACGATGATGTTCTCTTACGTTTGAACGCCATACATCGGCTGTCTACAATCGCCCTAGCCTTAGGACCGGAGCGCACAAGAGATGAACTAATTCCTTTTCTGGATGGTGAGTTATATAAGATCTCTACTATTTCTGTGACTCGAACAGTAGCTAACACGTGTGTCAGAGTCCGTGGAAGATGAGGATGAGGTGCTGACTGCACTGAGTGATGAGCTTGGGGGTTTTGTAGAGTATGTTGGGGGTCCTGGTTATGGGCACGTGCTTCTGTCGCCTTTGGAGAACCTGGCAGCTATCGAAGAACCTCTTGTTCGTGACAAGGCTGTCGAGTCATTGAATAAGATTTGCGAGCAATTATCACAATCGCAGGTGGAAGACTACTTCATTCCTCTTACGGTTCGTCTTTCGAAGGCCGACTGGTTCACGTCAAAGATCTCCGCAACTGGCCTCTACAATGTACCATATAGTAAAGCTACAAAAGAGTCGCAAGTGGGTCTTCGACAGCAATTTGGGCAGCTGGTACACGATGAGACCCCAATGGTCAGGAGGCAAGCTGCGAACAACCTTGCCAAGTTTGTCAAGGAGATGCCGGCGGGAATCGTCATAGAAGAGATGATACCGCTTTTTCAACACCTTGCAAGCGACGATCAAGATAGTGTACGATTACTAACCGTGGAGATTCTAATTGCCATTGCAGAGGTGGTTCCAAAGGAGCAGCAAACAAGCCATGGAACGCTACTTACTGCTCTAAGGAGTCTTTTTGAAGACAAAAGCTGGAGAGTGCGCTATATGGTTGCCGATCGTTTCGAAAAGGTGAAGGGCTTCTTTTGCTCTACTTACAGGCGAGTGGGACTAATCAAGGCAATGGTAGATCGCAAAAGCTGTTGACGATGAAACCGTGGCGCGAGACCTTGTGCCAGCTTTTGTGAAATTATTGAAGGATACGGAAGCAGAAGTTCGAACTGCTGTCGCTGGGCAAATACCAGGTTGGATCTGCCTTTATGTCTAACCGGGTAATGAGCTGACTTGGGCAAGGTTTCTGTGTACTGCTGGACCGAGAAACCTTACTAAACGAGATAATGACGAGCGTCGAAGACCTGGTATCCGACACTTCTCAACACGTACGTGCTGCTCTTGGGACACAGATCAGCGGTCTCGCGCCTATTCTAGGCAAGGAAGAGTAAGCAATACAGAAGATCTCCTTTTCGGCGTTCTGTACTGAAAACCCTAGGACTATTGCACATCTCCTACCGATGTTCTTGCAGATGCTCAAAGACGAATTCCCTGACGTTCGCCTCCACATAATCTCAAAGCTCGAATTGGTAAACAAAGGTAAACAGGAACTTGTTGGTCGTTGTAAATTCTCTAACTTTATTCAGTTATTGGCATTGAACTACTATCGCAATCGCTATTACCTGCTATAGTACAATTGGCCGAGGATAAGCAATGGAGGGTCCGATTAGCAATTATCGAGTACATTCCATTGCTGGCGAGCCAACTCGGCGTTCAATTCTTTGATGAGAAGCTGAGCACACTCTGCATGAGCTGGCTTGGAGACACAGTCTTCTCAATACGAGAAGCAGCCACGCAGAATCTGAAGAAGCTGACCGAGGTCTTCGGCGTTGATTGGGCCAGCGAGGCCATTATCCCCAAAGTCATGGCCATGGGCCAACATCCGAATTACCTTTACCGAATGACTACTTGTTTCGCAATCTCCGTAAGTTTATCTGATATGGTCATCTTCTGCAAATATATCCTTCTGACCGTTCTGCTCAAGACCTTGGCTCCTGCCATAAGTCTCGAAGTGATCAAGGATTCTATTCTACCAATGATGGACAAATTGGTATCCGACGACATCCCGAATATTCGCTTCAACGTCGCGAAATCATACACCATCCTCATCGACGTCCTAAAACGCCTTCCCGCCGAAGGTACGATCCTCTCCCTTGAAAAGTCGGGCCAGTCAGCCAGTCCCTCGCCCATGGGCGACGAGCTCATTCAAAAGCGAATTCTGCCCAACCTTGAGAAATTACAGCAGGATGGCGATGTTGACGTGAGGTATTTCGCCACAACGGCAGCGGGAAGCATTTCGGACGCCATGCAGACCTCGCCATAGACAGTTTTTTTCGTCTAGGACTGCATTGTAGGGAAATAAGCAAAATTTTGTCTTCCGTTCAGACCGGGTTTCGTTCTTAGAAGCATGGCGGAGATATCCTACTTTACACACAAAAAGATGAGGTACCTGTGGTTTCCAGGGACTAAAAATTATCTACAACTCCGTGTCGATCTGAGGGGTGAGGAGCCCATCAGTCGGAACCCGAAGACTTCTCCACCCCACTGTTTGACCTGGGGAACGCATAGACTTAGGGGTACAGCACCGCAAGCAAGCAAGCAAGCATTTGAAACCCTTTCCCTCTTCATATAATCTCAATTGCTTCCCCAGAACGAATCACGGGCCTAATCCAACCAATGTGTAGTCGGGGGACTCCCAAAAACACCATTACCATTGGGGGTTCTAGAAACCCGCTGGGGTACAGCCGAGCCGCAGCAGTCGCATGCGTCTTTGGGCGAACCCTGCGTCGCCTCTTCCCTTTGGCTGCAACAACGGAGAAAGTGAAGTTGCAGTGCTAGCAATCCAGTCCTGTAGTAGTTACGGGCTCTCAGGTACTCGCAACTCATAGAGTCGTAGCATCCACCGTTGAGATATATCCCGCGATTCATAATCATACCCCCGCTTTGAACCTGTTGCTGCTATCCGCTCCAAGTTAGCGTGATGAACAGGTCGTGATTTGTTCAGTACTGGAACGCAGATGGATCATATGGCGACATGGAGAATTGGAAAGGAGAACGAACTAGAAGTATCATGGACGCAGGTAGAGGTACAGAGGTAGTCGAAGTAGGTACATATTGTAGTCTGGCTGTACTCTATGAGGCTCCAGACCATTTGCCAAAAGCCGACCCTTGCATCTCAGTCCCTGCTTGAGCTGAGCCGTCGGATTCCCACTAAACATTCCCCCCGCCCCAACTACCTCACAGACCGTAAGACCTTCGTGTTCTCACATTCGTTTCTCCTTCCACATAACCTGAGCCTTTACCGTGCGCTTTTGTGATCATCTTCTTTCGCCAGCGAGAGCATTGTGGTAGACGACAGACTAGACCCCTCCCCGGCCACTTATCGTGCAATCGATAAGTACCCAGCAGCGATCCCCGATAAGTAACCACCAGGAGAACCTCAGCGACGAGTCCTTGACCACAAGGCCATTGCTTTTGCAGTCAGCTGTTGCGTCCTCCGCTTCATTTTCTATATTGCTGGTGGATCATCTTGACGGGTGTGTGATCGGAATGTGTAGGTGCAGCTGACGGCGAAGCTGAGGGCTGACTAGACTTCCCCACCTCTTCAGATTACTACCCTCATCCCAAGCCTACATTATCAGCATATTTTGATACTAGACCAACAAACTCTTGCGGGTGTCGCGGAATCCGAGTGGGATTGTAACCTATCTTTGCTTGGGGGCGTCAACAAGCTGTCAAAGCTCGCTTGTCACGAGTAAATATATCTAAAGAGGATTCGTCTCTACATCTCGATACTTCGCCGGCTCAAATAATCCACCCTCAAACCCTACGTCATGTCTCAGATCGTTTTTGACAATATGATCATGTCGCCTGGGGCAATGACCCCAACGAGTACACCTGCAGAATCCCTGCCCTTTGAGCAGCCACCGAAGCTCAAGGGTCGCAGACGTATACTGCAAAGTTTACAAAGGATGTCATCCTCCCCGTCACTAGCCAAGCTTGGTCGGATGCCCTCGTCGTCTTACAATAGTGGAAGCCAAGCTTCAATGTCTTGCGTTTCGCTGTCTTCGTCAAGATCGCCATATGCCAACCATTTCAGGCATTCCGACTCATCCCATTCGTCAGCGGGATTTTCCACTGCCCCAACCTCTGCAGTAAGCACTCCTGGTCCCGATTCGCAATTTTCAGACTCAAGTGCTCGCATTCGGATCATTGGCAAGGAAGTCTCTGGTTATGCCTCGACTGCTGCGACCAGTGTTGCACTACCTGCAGATATTCGACCGGGCTCCAAGGACATGAAACTTACAGCGACGCCTGGAGTGAACGAAAGACAAGTCGATTACTTCTCGAAGCCAGCCGTCAAATTCAAGAAGCAGCGGCGGCCAAAATTCGACTTCTGGGGAGAGATGCCCAACGAGATTAAGGTCCAAATATTCCAATTTCTTAAACCTCAAGAGATTGTCAAGTGTTCGGCAGTCGCGAAATCATGGCACAAAATGTGTTACGATGGGCAGCTGTGGAAGAATGTGGACACCGAAGAATACTACCAGCAGATACCGAGTGATTCTCTTGTAAAGATTATGACTGCAGCTGGGCCTTTCGTACGAGATCTCAATCTTAGGGGTTGTGTTCAATTACGGGAGAAGTGGGGGAGTGACGGAGAAAAGATATCGGACGCATGCAGGAATCTCGAGAATTTCTCCCTACAAGGCTGCAAAATTGACAGAAGCTCGGTGCATTACTTCCTCCTTCGAAACCCGCGTTTGGTTCACATTAATGTTTCAGGCTTGGACAAAGTCAACAACCACGCTATGAAGATAATTGCTCAGGGGTGTAATCAACTAGAGCATCTCAATGTTTCGTGGTGTCCACATATTGATACGAAGGGTCTCCAAAAGATCGTTCGATCATGCCCTAAACTCAAGGATCTTCGAGCGGGCGAGATTAAAGGGTGGGATGACAGGGGCTTCCTCCTGGATCTCTTCCAACGGAACAGTCTTGAGCGGCTTATTATATCGAATTGTACTGATTTGAGAGACGAATCTCTCATACTCTTGATTCAAGGCTCCGAGCCAGAAATCGACCCTTTGACCGATCGTGCCATCGTCCCTCCCCGCAGATTTCGCCATCTTGACTTCAGTCGATGTCGTACCCTCACAGACAAAGGAGTAAAATCACTGGCCCACAACGTCCCTGAACTCTGTGGTCTCCAATTCTCTGAATGCGACGGCCTAACCGACGCCGGCCTTTCGGGAATACTCGAAACCACCCCCAAGCTGACCCACCTAGATCTTGAAGAGCTCGATGACCTCACAAACTCCATCCTCCAATCCCTCGCCCAATCACCCTGCGCCTCCAATCTTGAGCACGTTAACATTTCGTATTGCGAATCCCTCGGTGACACCGGCATGCTCGCCGTCATCAAAGCTTGCCCCCGTCTAAAGTCCCTCGTTATGGACAACACCCGTGTCTCTGATCTCGTCCTCACCGAAGCTGCCGCCGCCGTCCGTGCACGTGATAAGCTTTCCTTCCGTTCCTCTACTTCCCTTACCCCCTCGGAACCCCTCATCCCTAAAGTCTCCCTCAGCCTCATCGTTTTCGATTGCCAGAACGTTACGTGGACCGGCGTCCGCGAGATCCTCTCCCGCAACACCGAGCCCGGCCGCCACCAGATCATCTCCCTTAAATGCTTCTATGGCTATCAAGATACCGTAAGGGAGCACATGAAGCGCGTCTTGAGAGGCGATAGGTTGTCTGCGGAAAGGCTGGAGAGGAAGTGGGGGGAGTACATGGTTGCAAGCGAGGAGGCAGGGGCTGGTGGCGCAGGCGCGAGAAGGAGGAGGAGAAGAGCGAGGGAGGCGGCGATGGTGCATGCGGATGAGGAAGAGGGGGGTCCCAGGGGAGGAAGGAGAAGGGCGAGGAGTGGGGGTTGTATTGTCATGTGAGCTGATCTTGTTAATTGAGGAAGGGGTCACCGGTTTCTGGGTATTGTTGGGTATTTGGTTGCGGGATGGAGCCTGGTGATGGATTTGGATGTCTGGAAGTATGGACGACTTGGACAGGGGCAACGTGGGTCTGCTTGGACGACGGACGGGAAGCATAAGGCTAGAACGCACGCACTTGGGGGTTCATTCTTTTCTTCGGGTGGGTTGGCAGGCGCTGGCGATTTGGCTAAGTGCTCGAGTTTGCTTTTCTGTTCATTGGCATTGATTGGGATTGGCTATGCATGGCTTTGGTAGGCTGGAGGTATACCTTACGAGGCTCGATTGGATGGGTTGTTGGCGATGTTCCAGGCATATTCTTTCATCCGACCGAAATTATCACACTAGAAATCTATCTCGTCTCCTACCTATCATCATAAAGCCATCGAGACGTCTCCGCAACCTATTTCGACAGAACGGATACAATATATTTGTGCGTACCGTGTTATGGAATTTCCTCTTCATAAAGCGGGTTTGATCTATTCATGTGATTGATCGTGGAGAACATTAAGTCAACACCTGGAAGTTGAGAAGGATCGAGAATCTGGAAGCCCTTCATATCTGAATAGACTTGATTAATGAGATCAAATTGAATTGCACAAATAAAGAATCTGTACACTGCTTTATCTCGGTAGTACGTAGATATTGGGAAGTCCGCCGCATCAAGTCAAGGGTCCAACCCACCATGTGATAGAGCCCGTTTGTTCCACACTCTGAAACAGCACCTCGCCATCACAATCACTTGACACCGGATGTCCAAGTCTGATTGATAAATCAACAACCTTGGAGCCCAGACGGATCCGTAGGAGAACCTGATCATTCAGAGCAGCAATGCCGCCTGCCAATACACCGACAGTGCGTTCCTACCGCCCGTAGTCTTTGCCAAACGTGCGCAGTGCTGAATGACAATAGGAAATATCTGCCGAGACCACTACCACAAGTCCATACCTCGAGCTCGAGCAGCTTGCTAGTCCCGTCCCAGACGTCGCCGCAACACTACTAACACCATCCGAGCAAGACGCTCACGACGACAATGTCAGTTTTCTACGCACACAACCACGCCAGCCCCCCACAAGCTCTTCTTTAAGGCATGCCGGAGGAACGCAGGTGACGGGTGAGAGTTTGAGTCCTGCCGATAGTGAGAGTCGCCGTAGAATGCGAAGGGCGGTTAATGCAGTCACGGCCCATCGACGCTACACGCCAGCACAGTTGCAAGAGATGGGAGATTCCCATGAGCCAACGTATGCAGACCGGATATCGCAGCAGCAAACGGGTTACCATGGTTGGGCACCGGGGAGCTCTGATGATGACCAGGAGACACATCATGGTTTGCCGAGCGCTTCCCAGTCTTCGGCGCAACTGTATAATGAGCGTGCTACTAGGAGGAACAATCGGGGATCGGCTTTGCCAGTGACTGCATGGTCACACAGCACTAGCAACAGTTACTCGCATCGAAACCCAAACCAGTCCCATTTCATTGGGAATGGGGTTGGCGGTGCACCCACTGTCACCGAGTCTTCTCTACGGACCACGGCGCTGCTCCAATCAGTGAGACGAAATACGCAATTCTCAGCCCGATCAAGAAATCAATTACAAAGCTACATCCTGGACAGGGAGATGGTGGGTCAAGAAGCTGAAGACCGTGATCAGACTCAAGAACGGATCCATAGACAAGCGACACGGGCTATAGAGGAACGACAACAGGAAGACCTGCGCCAACGTTGGCATACAGAATCCTATAGGCAGCGCTATCTGGAAAATTCGTCGACTGGTCCACCGGGTGAAAAGCGTTGGCTTGACGAAGCAATCAAATACTTGGAACGACTTCGTTTCTGTGAATCCCACCAGGAAAGTCTTTCATCTGCTGCAGCAGGTGGATTCGTCAGGGGACAATTTTTCACCAACAATCACGAAGACTTCATATTAGATACGACCACAATCGAGCCACCGCCGGAAAGCTCATGGCTAAAAGTTGGTGGCGTATTTTCTGGCTCTCAACATGCCGCAGGAGGTTCCTCTCTTCCTGCGTACTACATCCAGAATCGGGCAGCGAACCTGCCATCGAACCGTGGTGGTTCTACAACTAGGACTATACCCAGGATAACCGAAAGAAGCTCAACCAGCACATCGACACGAATTCCCCGATCAACCTACGCATCCCACCTCTTCACCCCATCCCCCTGCTCCCTCGACGACGACGAGCGCTGGCCCGTAAAAGTGACTATCCACAGCATCGACTACACCAGCATGACCCTCTCCGGCACCATGGAAGCCTTCAACGTGCCCGACAAATCCTCGCCAACTCACGAATCCAGCATCACCACCTTCCTCGAGGGCGAAATCATCGACTTCAACGCGTTCACGCTCGAGACGAAAAGCTTCAACGCGGATCCCAGGGTCGATGGCACGTATTGGCGGAAACTGCCGCCGTTCAAGGAACTTACTGATGATGAGATGGTGAGGAATCTGGTCAGTAAGCGGTGGTTGACCGAAGAGTTGGGGATGAAGTGGATTTTGATGCGGTGGAAGGGTAAGCTAACCCCCCAAAATGACATACACCAAATCACTCCGAGTCAACCATACGCTGACAACAACTAACCTCGGCTGCTGTAGAAAAATGCTTCGTTACACCCTCCGACGCCCAATCCTCCCTCACCATCAGCGGCTTCTACTACGTTTCTCTCCGGCGCGCGGACGGGCATGTCGAGGGCTTGTATTATGATCCGAACAGCACCCCGTACCAGCATCTGTCGCTTATGCCGGAGAAGAGGACGTTTCCGACATATGAGTTTCGGTAGGGGGGCGCGGTTGATCAAGGACTATTTCACTACGTGCTGTTGCACAACTATCTTCGAATTCTTGCCCGGCAGATATGTTGTGCTGAAGCACTATGGGCTAGTCTTGTTCAAGGCTCAATTTCTGGGAGTGATGGAGTAAGCAAGGCAGCGAAGCTGTAGCGAAAGCGTTTTGGCGAGTTGTTGTGGCTACATTTACGAAGTAGCGATATCTAGAGAATCTTATCAGTTGCCCATAGGCTTCAAAAGCATGGTCTGTATTTTATTTTCACTTGGATCGTGCTGGGAGTTTGGCATTGGCTCTTGGACTCGGGTTGTCTAGATTCCACATGGGGAATATCCAGAGGCACGTTTCACACAGCTCAGCTTCACTTATTCTGTGCTCGAAGACTGTTGCATGGGCTCTCGAAATCAAACTGTCTGGGATCCACGCATGCGGGACGTTATCTATGCCATTTTTCCTTCAACAGCCAGCTACACTATCGTCCATCTACCTGCCCTCAACTATCGTACCATCACCATCATCTTCACACATTTTCCTCCTATCCTATTCCTCTCCTTGCATTTCATTTCCTTCACTTCCTCCCTTCTAACTTCTGGCAAAGATGGTTTATTGCTCGGTCTGGAAGTAGTTGAGCAGAATGGAGCGTTCCTGGGATTCCTCGCCCCAGTCGCGAACGACGACGCAAGAGCAGTTAACGACTTTTCGGGCGTTGCCTTCGCGATCGAGTACACCTGGGGTGGGAGGAGGTTTTAGCTGGGGTCTTGGGGATGGATGGAAGTGGGAAGGGAGAATTGGTGGAGGTGCTGGGGGATTGGTTTGGGATGGAAAGGGGCAATAAGGTTTGCTCTTCCTTGGCATGTTGACACATAAAAGATAATCCTCCTCGTTTTCACCAAGTCTGATGGCACTGAGTAAACCGAAGCAAAAGAAAGGTAAAAACTTACACAACCCAGCCCACTCCCCCAACATCTTCCCATCCGGCACCTTAATCAACGGGATCTGATGCTCCCCACACAACGCCACCACCAACTTCTTATACGCCTCCTCCTCACACCCCTCGTTCAACACACACATGTGTGCCTGTCTCCGATCCAACGCCTTACTCGCCTCCCGCAATCCCCTCGCCAAGCCGTCGTGGATGAGCGCGAGCTTGAGCACGCCTTTGAGGGCTTCGAGCACGGTCATTTGCGAGGAGCCCGCAGGGGCGGTGGCGGAGACTTCAATTTCATCGGCGCCTTCGGCCGGGGTGGGGGACGTGGGCTCTTCTCCGTCCGACTGTTTCGTGGAGGGTTAGTGGGGTGTGGTTTAGATATTTGGGAGGGGGTGGGAGGGAAAGGGTTAATTGGGGGTGGGACGTACCATCTTGACTGTAGTTTAGCAGATCAGATTGCGAGTGTCGGATTTCCTCAAAGAGCGAGATGGTTTAGGTAGAATTGGGAGGGGAGCGGTGAAAGTTGGTGGTGGAGGCTAACTTTTGGCGAGTTTCTCGGTTAGGCTTTGTGTGGTGGGCGATCATTCTCGCTTACGCCTTATGGCCCGACCCCTGAACCGCATCTTATGTATATCGTTCAGTGCATTGACGACAATCAACCTTCAAACATGCCCCTTGTGACTAAAGGAAGCTCAGTAGCAGCGAACAATGAGCTACGTATGTTGACCCTGATATTGAGTGCGGTGCGTCAGGTCTTTTCTTGACGTAGGTCAGTCACTAGGGGAGGCAAAAGTCAGTAAACCATAACTAGTAGCCAGGCTGATTACGAGAATAAAAGGTAGCTCGTGTTACTATCGGTTTATTCCATGTGTTCCTTATTCAGATACCTCTTGTTGCAGTTGCTTGCATCTTTGTTCGCGGGGATTGACCTTGCGGTTTTCTAGTACAGCTCTGAGGATGGATTTGGTGAGCTGCAATAGCAACTGAATCTGTTAAGCAGCTTCTCAAGCGTCGATTGCCCGCCTTCAGAGACAGTCTCGAAGACAGGCAAATAAGCATACGAGGTCACCTCAACAGATGTGAGGGGGCTCGTTCTGGTCGTGGCTTATTCTCCCATGGCCGCTTCTATCACTTTTGGGTCTTGTCTCGCTAAATGGTCCAGAGTGTTTAGATGGTCTTTCGCCTCAAAGCCGATCGAACAAACCGTGTGATCCTGAAGGTTCTCTCCAACATACGGGTTGTTGATATGATGCCAAAAGCTTGCTACAATCTCATGGCGCCGATATCGGACAGTCAAGTATTGTTGGTGATTGCAGGCGCCGGCGGCTGCTATGACCTCCTTTCGAGCCCTCACCACTAGTGCCGTACCGTTTTATTGAAGCTGTATTCCAGTGTGATCAAAGAGGATCCTCTCCACCGTCGACTCCGTTAATATACGGAAATTCGGGCAATTCTTTGCCGGGCCATAATAGGTTATGGCAGCATAGCTCCACTCTTCAGTAACCGGATCGATACATACTGGCAAGATAGCTGTATGATTTCATTGGCTTCCCGGAAAAGGATCTTCTGTCACGTCGTAGCACGGTAGCCCAAAGTCTCGAAAGTACATCAATCCAAGCTTTCGGAATTGCACGTCCTAAGTTGTCTGCATGCGAGGTTTGAATCGGACCTGAAGTCGCAGTATCCGTTTCGGTCATCCACTTTAAGGCCCAATTTCCCACCATGCTCGGCTGGCAGCGCGTTGACTGAGTGAGCCTTTACATAGTACGAGCTTCAAAGTTTCCCTATCTCACCTAGGATTTCCTAGCTTCTCCCGAGCATCGATTACGGTTTTTGAAGGAGGAACGAAGACATGGGCGTTGATTGCGCTTGAGCCGCCCCGAATAATCGCCTTGAAGCGACTCCTTCATATCTTATATAAGCTTATTCTTTGTTCGTGGCCACCACTGCTTATTGTCTCTTTAAAACAGCTTTGGGCTTTATTATACTCAAGGAGACATGTACTACGTATTACGTCGAATGCATATTACTCAATATTATTATCCCTAACTTGATTTAAGCATATCCGATTCGGTTATCATCGCGAAAATAAAGATCAGGACAGTTCATGGAATCCCTAGGAGCATATCTATCGGCCTTACAATTAGCTTTATCCTTGTGTTCTTCGTCCTCGAAGCAATGTCGTCGCAACCACACGCCTTGAAACACACCATCTTAGATAAGTCCCTTCTCACTGGACCCTCGAAGTTTGATTATGATGTGAATAACAAAACGGATTTCCGAATGGGATTCGTGGAGACTATTGGCTTCGAAGAAGCGACGGTGGGCGGACTTCTTGCGACCAGAAACGGATCAACCTACATTGGAGTCAATTACAAAGATCAATTACCCACAGACTTCTCAGTCGGTTGCCGAAGCGTAAATCTCTGGTCCTACGTACACTTGAGCGAAGGCCCATATACCCTTGATATCCTGCATGCACCGACAGCGGCCTGTGGACTTTGGTCTTCAATTCTGCTGGCAGTTATTGATACGGCCAGCCTGTTTGAATCCTTCGCAATCAATCCAAGCTCAGCACCCTGGCTCGCAGACACGGCCAGTATTAAATGCTTTCAAGCAAAAAACGACACTATTCGAGTCCGTGCTGAAGACGACACAGATCCATTTGCCAGCGCCATCAACAACGAGGGCGGGGCCACATATGCTTTCGAGTGGCGAGCAGACATGGTCAACGTTTGGATTTGGATGGGCGCCAGCGCGCCTATCCAAGTCAAAAACGAATCCACTGTCGATCCAACTACATGGGGTCCACCCCGAGCTCAGTACCTCGGAGATTGCCGAGTCAATGTGGACAAGAAGCAGGAGCTAAATATGAGGATATATACCACCTTCTGCCCTCCTTTAGCCCGGGACGATTATTACGGACTGCTTCCGCACCGCACCGTCTTGCTATCAGTATGTCGCCAACAACCCGTCGGCTTACCAAAACGCTTACTGACTGATCAACCACATAAAAGTTTATGAACAGTCAGGGGAGGTTGCTATGAACGACACAGATACGATCCCGACTATTCAATCCCCAGAGTAGCGAGACACAACCCTTTGGCAAATGAACGGCCTGCCCTTATGATACGCACGCTTTTATGGTGCCCGATCTCGCGTCGCTGGTTTGCCTTCAAGCAAAAACTTTCAATGGGCCTTTAACTATATTAATCAACCAATTCTCTTTTTGCAACATTGTCACGTGAATAGGTGCAATTCTTCCATACCGTTACATGGCTGGTTCAGCAAACAACGTCTCAATATTGAAATATTATGGTATCGTATAATTCGTACCAGCACGAGTGGAAATGATTTAGCAACAGCATCTAGATATTGAACCGAAGAGTATCACAGAACGCTGTAAAGCATGTGCTAACCTCCGTCAGAATTAACCTTTTCAAATAGCCGGATTCTGGAACAAACAAAGACTTAGGCTACGAGCAAAATGCATGATGAAAAGTAAGATCTGAATTACTTAACCGACCCTGTCGATTGCAAATATGTGTAGAGACACCGAGGCTTCCAGCTTGAGGAAAGAAGAAGAAGGAAAAGCATGATGAACCAAATCCAGTTGCAGCACAACAACCTCAATACCCTAGAATACCCACAAGCACGACCCCAAGAACGTCGGACTCTGGATGGTGAAAGTATGCAAATCCCGACAGCCCAGCTGAAAGCCAAATAACAACGGATCACTTTCCTAGAGCCCCACCCCTCACTTATGGATCGTCAAACTCGTATCCCCCGTCACATACAGCTCATTCTGAAAAGCCACACACTGCCCAACCTTCGGCTTAACGACCTTATCCTTAGCATGACCCTTGGGCCCGCTCTCGATCGTCCAGCTGATCAGACCATTGGTCGACGTGAACAACGCGCTGCGCGTTCCCCAGGGACCGCCGACGGGAGTGCCTGTGGCGTATTTGTCCGGGCGGAGGGAGATATGGTCGCCCGCCCATCGGCACTGGTCGTCGTAGAAGCTGTTGGAAGGGGGGAAGTGTTAGTGGGGTGTTGTTTGTGTAATGGTGAGGGTGGGATGAAGATGCGAAGGGGGAAAGGAAGGGGTTGGGAGGAGGGTGAGGACTTACAATGTGGCTTGGGGTGGGTCGCCGTTGCGTTCTTCGAGGCCGGTACCGTTTTGGGCGGGATCTGCTTCGATAGGAGCGGCGGAGCTGAGAGCAGCGAGGGTAGCGACGAGGAGTGAGGAGAAACGCATGTTTGTTTCTGTGAATTGATGTAAAGTATTAGGTATATTGGTAAGATAGAAAAGTGATAAAACGTTGCCGAAGCCTGTTCGGTTGGTAAAGACTGAAGGTTAAAAAGGGAATGAATGTACGAACAGTTGGCTTGAGATTGATGCTGGTGTTTATAATAGAGATACGAGTTTATAACTACGACAGAAATTACTGATGATATTGCATCGATTCAGTGGTAGCGCGTGGCTGTATAAAGAAACATCTATCATGGCGAGCGTGGTTGATTTTCGGTCACAAAGAAGGGCAGCAAAATCGAGAGCTAAGGTTGAGAACAATACTAAGCAAAGATAGGGCTGCACAAAGAGCGTATTTGGTGCCTCTGCCTGGACCACAACCACTAGCTAAAAAAACCAGAGAAATAGAAAGGGGAGTGACATATCTAGATGGGTAGGTTCGTCCTTAGTATTGTTCTTGAAAGCTAACAACTCTATAAAGAAAGGGCTGGGGTGCAACAGTGGCGACATCCATGAAAACTCATGCCTGTGGCTCGGCATATCCTTGATAATGGCTCGATTCTGGAGGTCAGATGCTGAAAATATCATCTAGCTTCGATGCTTTATCCTTTGCAACTCAGCAGCTTGTGCTTCGTGATAGCGAAAATAGATGAGCCATACGACTTCTAAGTTCTCTCACCCATACCAAATGAAACCCTCGAAGCTTAGAAAAACTCAAGACGTGTTCTTAACAGTAAACGGCCAAGCCTGTATGGGAGGCGCTTTTTCCAAGGGCCCACAAGGCGCTTCCTCAATCGCTGGTTCAGTCCTTCCAAGGGGGGAGCGTGAGTGAATCAAAGAGTAGCCCCGTGGTACAGCATTGTAATACGCAAGGGCTCGTAAGAAAAGGGCCCGCGGGTAGTATTGCTCAAGATGAAGATCTCGATAGGATAATGAATCTACCCCATGCAGCTAATTGAATGTTCTACTCTTAGTATAATGGTGGTTCTTCGTGTTTTTGAACACTGTTAGCAAGGATAAGCTTGGAGGTGAGAAGAAATCCCAGAAATCCACGCCGTCTCCTGTTACGAGTGTGTCGGGATTGGATAGGGTTTTCTAGCCAACAAGCCCTAGGGGTTTTGGCCCATGTTGAACCCCTAGCCTCAACACTCTATCCTAGCGCTTCCGATACCCGAGCAAACCTGCTTCGCCCCCTTTGTTTTGCCCTACTATAGATACAGCTCGGAACCCTCTTTGATTCCTTCTGTATTCTTAATATCCTAGTTATAGCTACCTCTATTGATCAAACATTCTATCCAGCTACGCACTACCTCGCTGCAGTGTGGTTAGATTCTAGGCACGGTCCCAACATTATATTAAGAATCCGTTAACCACACGATACCGGTACCAATACCCATTCAAGACACTCGGCGGACAACGGAACGAGTATAAAGAAATTTGTTTTATCTGGTGGTCGACGCAATCGAAAGACAGAACAACACCAGGGGGTCAATAGAATCAACGGCGAGGCTGTTTGGATTGCTAGAGGACCTACCGCTCATTAAGTACGCAAAGTTCACCCGATCAATAGGATCAACGATAAAGGACCTTCGTTGGTTGCTAGAGAATCAACCCATTCTCGTGAAGCAGACGAGTGAAAACAATCTGTTCAATCCCTTCCCCTCTTCGCCTCGAAAGCTCGTGGATCAGGCGAGTCAAAACAATCTGTGTCGTCAGATCAATTTAGTGAGTCTGCTACAAATGGCGCCCTCGTAGTGAGCCTGCTTCAATGACACTCTTCGTCAATGCGATGACATATCTACCCCCATCGCCCTACCTACCAGTGGACCGGTCTACCTCACGTCCACGTGCAACTAGTGAGCCTGCTTCAATGACAAGCCGATAGCCGACCTCTTCGATGAGCAAGTCGACTAGTGAGCCTGCTTCAATGACACCCTTCGTCAATGCGATGACATACCTACCCTCATCGCTCTACCTATCAGTGAACCGGTCTACCTCACGTCCACGTGCAACTAGTGAGCCTGCTTCAATGACAAGCCGATAGTCGACCTCTTCGATGAGCAAGTCGACTAGTGAGCCTGCTTCAATGATCATCCTATTTCACATAGTGAGCCTGCTACAATAGGCATTTGGCGGGTTGATTTGAATCAATAGAAAGGTTGATAGAAAGGCAGGCATCAAGACCCTACGTCAGTGCTATGAACTACACTACAAGTCATAGAGACATGACTTTTAAAGAGAAGAAGGTAATGTTACGAGTGTGTCGAGATTGAATAGAGTTTTCTAGCCAACAAGCCCTAGGGGTTTTGACCCATGTTGAATCCCTAGCCTTAACACTCTATTCTAGCGCTTTCGATACTTGAGCAAACCTGCTTCGTTCTCTTTGTTTTGCTCTACTATAGATACAGCTCGAAACTCTCTTTGATTTCTTCTGTATTCTTAATATTCTAGTTATAGCTATCTCTATTGATCAAACATTCTATTCAGCTACGCACTATCTCGCTGCAGTGTGATTAGATTCTAGACATGATCTCAACATTATATTAAGAATTCGTTAATCACATGATATCAATATCAATACTCATTCAAGCTACTTAATGAACAATGAAACGAGTATAAAGAAATTTGTTTTATCTGATGATTGACGCAATCGAAAGACAGAACAACATCAGAAGATCAATAGAATCAACGACAAGACTGTTTGAATTGCTAGAGAATCTATCGCTTATTAAGTATGCAAAGTTCACTTGATCAATAGAATCAACGATAAAGAATCTTCGTTGATTGCTAGAGAATCAACTCATTCTTGTGAAGCAGACGAGTGAAAACAATCTGTTCAATCTCTTTTTCTCTTCGTCTTGAAAGCTCATGAATCAGATGAGTCAAAACAATCTGTATCGTCAAATCAATTTAGTGAGTTTGCTACAAATGACATTCTCATAGTGAGTCTGCTTCAATGACACTCTTTGTCAATGCAATGACATATCTACTTTCATCGCTATATCTATCAATGAATCGATCTATCTCACGTTCACGTGCAACTAGTGAGTCTGCTTCAATAACAAGTCGATAGTTGATCTCTTCAATGAGCAAGTCGACTAGTGAGTCTGCTTCAATGATCATTCTATCTCACATAGTGAGTCTGCTACAATAGACATTTGACGAGTTAATTTGAATCAATAGAAAGATTGATAGAAAGACAGACATCAAGACTCTACGTCAATGCTATGAACTACATTACAAGTCATAGAAACATGACTTTTAAAGAGAAGAAGATAATGTTACGAGTGTGTCGA